>Ga0265338_10000668_pt1 | contig 59301 bp, 86 predicted proteins | sample 42126metaG_FD_193579 | JGI IMG/M metagenome (GOLD analysis project Ga0265338, IMG submission 193579) | Rhizosphere microbial communities from Carex aquatilis grown in University of Washington, Seatle, WA, United States - 4-21-26 metaG | ecosystem: Host-associated > Plants > Roots > Rhizosphere... | reverse complement strand
GTCGCCGTAGGCCGCTTTTTCGAGAAATGACCCCCATACCCCCTATATTTTGGGGGTGGGCCCCCGCGTTGCAGTCAAAGAATCCCAAATTTTTGAAAACGAGTTTCATGATTTTAGAAAAATGAAATCGGAAAAACTTTTTCAATTTCGCTCGCCGCCGGCGAAACCAACTTCAACCGCGGTTTTGGAATCGTGGCAGCGTTTGCATTTGCCGCCGAGGTTTTCCTCGTCGAAGAAAAATCTAAAATCGCCGCCGTGATCGGCAATATATTTTCGTGCGGAAATTATGTGGTCGGCAATTGTGCTCGGCGCAAGATTGCAGGTTTTGCAAATTGGATCGCGGAACAAAATTTGAAGCCGCGTTTTTTTCCACGCCGGAGTTTTGTAAAGTTTCCGAATTGGATCAGAAGAGCGCGCACTTTCAAATTGTGCACGTTTGGATTCCTGATCGATTGCGTAAGGTCGAATTGCTCGGCTCGGCATTCGCTCAGGTTTCCAGTTCAAACAAATCGAAGTCGGCGGCAACGACTAAAAACTTTTCCGATTTGAAACGCTGCCGAATTTGATCGGCGAAATCGCCTAATCTTTTACCGGCACATTTTCATTCAGGCGAATTAAATAGGATTTTTCGGGAGACATTTCCAAAACTTCTGGTGGCGTTTTGGTCGGCGGCAATTTTGCTGGGAGTTCCGGCGGTAACGCCAAACTGGAAATGCCGGTCAATGCCGCCAGGCGAAAAAGTTTTCGGCGATTGAGATCCATTTTTTTTAGCGGCACCCTCGCGTTTGAAAATCATGTCGTCGGCTTCCCTGATTTCTTCGCGGCGCCGAAAATTGCCTGACTGGCGGCGTCGTCGTCCACTCGCAAGTAGACGCCAGTTGAACTGATCGATTTGTGGCCAAGATAGGCACGGACATTTTCGATTCCGGCATTGCGAATCGTTTGCATTGCGATCGAGTGTTTCAAAATATGCGGGTGTAGCTTGTGATCGGCGATGCCGGCGGCGCGGCCATGACGGCGAATGAGCCGCCAGAAATGCTGCCGGGAGATGTTAAAGATCGGCTGGCCTGGCAATTTCCGTTTGGCGAATCGCAGCAGGGCGGGCTTTTCATTTAGAAGTGGTTCGGGATCCTCGATCAACGGCTGAATCGTTTTCAAACTTCCCTTCAACCGTTGGATGGTGAGATAGCCGTCCTGGACTGACTCGCGCGTAAAGCCGACGATTTCAGAAACTCGCAAGCCATGCCAGAAACCAACCAAAATCATCAGCCAATCGCGTTCGCTCGCGTCCCGGGATTTTGCCAGGAGAGCCAATAATTCCTCGCGCGAGAGATGTTTCACCGCCGAAACCTTAAGGGCGGAAGACCACGCAGGCCGCCGATCGGTACTCCCGTTTCACCAGGCGAAAGAACAGTCGAGCCAATAACCAGCTTCGCAACCCGGTCCGGTGCGGCAGCTGATTGCACCAGCGTCGCGGCGTGTACCATCGCGGCGCCCATGTGCAAATCATTGCTTCCTCAAACACGCATCCGGTAGACGCTCGAAATGGAGGATGGAACCGCTAAACCAGCAGACTTCGACTGTGCCGCTGTGCACGCGAACAACGGTCAATGCGGGGCCGTCGAGGGCGCTTACAAGTCTAACGACCTCGCCGGGTTTGAGATCAACGGGCGTTGGCATGTTAGTGGCGCGTAATTTCTAGCACGGCCTCGCGGGTTGGCACGTCGCTGGAAAAGCCGATGTGAGTGGAGAGAGTTTCGATGTCCTTCGACCAGCGTTCCTCTCCAACCATCCGTGCGACCAAGAGCAGAATCCGAATTACAACTTTCTCGCGCCAGGTCATTCACCCCTCCGTTTTTTCCCATTCGCGCTTGAAGGCCGCGATCGCCCGCGTGAGCCGCGCGACCGCCTTGTCGATGGCGGAAGATTCGACGACCAGCGTCAGGACTGCATCGCCAAGAGAGGCTCTCCGCGCCTCAACAAATCTGGCTGGCCGCACTGCCGGGCGCGTTGTCCGGACTGCCGTTTTTGTCTTTCGCGCTGTGCCGTGCGTTTTATCTCTCATAAACCCCTTATTTTCAGCGGCAGGTTACAGTTCCACATATTGTCACCTCGAGGACGCGTGAATCAGGTGATGCCGCTTGCGCGCCTCTGCCGCGACAGTGACAGGATCCTCGCTACAGATACACGGGCAGTCGGGATTCTTGCACAGATCATGGCGGCAGGTGAGGCAATCGAAACAGATCCGACCGGGCTCTTGCGGCCTGGTGATCTTGAGCTCCGGCCACATGATCAGCCGGGCCGGCGAAACGTCGACGCCGAGACCCCCGCTATTTGCTTGTATGCTCACGAAATTTCCTGAGATCGTCTTTGGTGATGTTGGCCTCACGCAGTCGCTGCAGAACGTCAGCGCGAGTTAGTGTCCCGGCTTTGTACAGCAGCCCCAGGCAGGCGATGAAGCCGAACGTCTCCCCGAGCTTGGCTCGCTCTTCCATGCGGGCCCAGGCTTTCTTTGCCGTGATGTGCCGTACCGTGGTCACGTTGCACCGCCAATAGTGCCGTCGCCGTCATCAGTATGACTATAAGTCCAATCGGGCTTGTTGCTTGGCGATTCTTTGTGGCACCAGTTACTCGGCGACCAACCGCTTCGTGTTCAGGTGCGAAGGCGCCTTCGACCGCATGATAGAGATCGAGCAAGGGATCGGCGCACTCCCCCGGGATGTCAGCTTCGAGTGGCACGGCGTTTTCAACCGAAGAGGAGATGCCAAATCTGGATGGCGGCCCATTCCAGCCCCTTCGCCGCGGCTGCACCCAGGACTGCCATCAGTACGGCATTCTTGATCCGTGAGTTTCTCAGCTGGCCGCGAAGTGTATCGATGTCGCGCTGCTGCGTGCGCAGCTGCATCCAGTTTGCATTCAACTGCGCGAGCAGGGTTGAATTCGACGCGTCGCGGTATTGCGAACTGCGATCGACGCCATCGGTTCGCGGCAGCGTAGCTTTGGGATCCGTCATGGTGTTTCGTCGTGCGTCGCCAGTCGTTTGATGACGGCGCGGTAATTGCCAGGTTGGGCCTCGAGGGTGCTCTTCACGAAGTCGGCGAAGCCGACGTCATCGGTGGTCAGCAGACCCTTGTGATTTTGGTCTTCGCGTCCGCCATCGGGCTTGCCTTGCGTGATCGATACGAGGAAGACGGCGGACATTGCGGCTTTCAGTTCGCGCAGGCTTCATTCGGCATGGCCATGAAACTGTTTGCCCACCGGATGCGATGATCGCCCACTGCTGGTATGGAGTAGTTGATGTTTGGCGGCTTGCACAATGGATTCTGTGTCCTAGCAAATGGCAGCAGATTGCTACCGCCGAGGATCTTGATCGCCGTCGTACCCGCCGCCGGCAGGCCGTGAGCAAAAAGTTTGACGCCCTTGGTTATATCGTCCGGGTCGAGTTGATAGGCGCTGCCCGTGCGAAGAAGGGTTGCAACGTAGGACCGCGATTTGCGGCAGAGGCGAGAATCGACGGCCGGATTGGCCGTCGCCGAGTAGACAGGGATATTCATTTGAGGAGCTTGGGGGGCACCGGCTTACTCGCGCGGGCGGACGATCGTACTTGGCCTAGCTGTCTTTGGGAATGTGGTCGAGCGAGGGACTTGCAACTGCCAGGCCGCAGCCTGGATTCTTGCTTGTTTCCCGAACAATATCCTAATTACGGAAGATGCACAACTTTCGACGTGGACGACATGTGCCCTCTTTTGCTCAGACACGCAAATGATGCGGAAAGTACAGTTTTGCCAGGATGGACCGCGACCAACGGCGGGGAGTAGCTTGTCGTCATTCCCATAACGAAAGTCCCCGCCGGGTCTCGGCTAATGATTGAAATTGCTGCTTTGTTTGAAAGCACTATAACTCACCAGCCATCCTCGCCTTCTTGTCAATCTAAGTTACCAACGGGCCATGGCAAAACTCGACCCATTTTACAAATAACGAACACGACGAATACACGCCGAAAACCGCGCCCAGCGCCGAAAGTGGACGAAAATAACTCTTGACTCGGTCGGGCAAAACACACTTAAATGCACTCCTACGTTTTACGAAAGACGAACTAGGTCGCACTTTCGTGCCATTTAGGACCAGATTGGATATCCCCTATGCTCTCGCCGCTTCCCACTCATCACACCGTCGGGCACGTGGGGTGCCTGGCGTGTGAACAAAAAGGCAAGGTACGGATGCGGGCCGCGTCGTTCGGGCAATTGTTGTTTTCTGAGGCTGTCGAGTATTGGTTGGAGGGCCGAAGGTCCATCTCGGAAGTTACGAAGAGGGATTATCGCGAGTGCATGAAAAATCTCATTAGATTTTTCGGGCAGTTGCCATTGCGCGATATCCATATCGGACATTTGCAGACCTATCAAGAGCAGCGGCGAAAGACCGTTGGCGCTGTTCGAGTCAATCGCGAGCTCGGCGTCGTGCTCGGCGGCACGCTCGATCGCGCCGGTCTCTGGGAAGATATCAAACGGTTTTACGAACCGCTGCCCATGCCCAAACAGCGGCGCGGTATCGCCTTGGAGCCGGAAGAGGAGAGATATCTTTGGCGCGTGGCGGCTGCGAACTCTCGCTGGCGCCTTGTGTATTGGTGCTCATTGCTGGCGCGTAATACATGTATGGGCACAAACGAAATTAGACAGTTGCGGCTCGGGGCTATCGATCAGAAGGATTATCGATGGGTGCGCGTCGAGGAAGGCCTCAAGAACGATTACCGCGAGCGCACCTTGCGATGCAATGCGGATGCCTCTTGGGCATTGCAGAATCTAGCGGAGCGCGCGGCGAGTCTCGGCGCCTACATGCCGCAGCACTTTTTGCTCCCACATCGATCGGAGAATGGCCAACGCGGCAAGGCCGACGCGACGCGGCCACAGTCGAGCTTCTTATGGAGCTGGCGCATGTTGCGCAAAGAGGTCGCGAAGAAATTCCCGCACCTGGCGCGGCTACGTTTCTACGACAATCGCCACACCGCCTGCACGCGTCTGCTTGAAAATCCGGATATCCCCTACAACGCGATCGAGCACATGATGGGGCACGAAATCAACTCACGAACCAAGCGGATCTACGATCACGTTCGGGACGTCACGTTGCAATCTGCCGCCGATGCACTCGGCAGCGGCCACTTCGAAATGCCGGCCGTGGCGCAACCCCACCTGGTCGAAAGAAAGAAACCGGTGCGCCCCGCGATCCCCCCATTTGCCGACACTGTGAATAAATAGTCCAAGTACCGGAAAATACGGCATCAGATTTCCTATTGACACGTTATTTACGATTATTTATAGTCCGCATCGTGTCGAAGCCAAAAAAACCACCCGTAAAGACCTGGCAGCCGACAGTCGAGGACGCGAAACTTCTCCAAGAACTGCGCGACAAACTCGGCGTCACCGACCCAGCCATTCTGCGGCTGGGGATTCGCCAACTACACGAAACGACCTTCAAGACAACCGTGGACAAATAGCATGCAACTCTTCTGTGGATTGACGGCAGGCCGGGGTTCGAGCGAAACTCTACTGTGGAAACCCAATCCACGCGCTGAAAAGCCCCTCAATACCCGCGTAGTATCACCACTTCAAGACTTCGACCAAGGAACGTCGAGAGACATTCCACCCACAGAAAGGCCCGTTGTACCCAAGAGAATACTGACGGAGATCTCGTCCCCGAGGCGGCTGGCGGTAAAGGGGGCCGACACTGATTCGCTAATGGGCTGTCGCATTGGATCAGGCGAAACGGGAGTTCTTGCGCCAGACGGTATCTCAGCGGGTGGGCCGATCGCCGATGAACGGCCCCGAGACTCGTACACGACAGCCGAGTTTCGGGGATGGTGTGCAGCATGAGCGGCCCTTTGATTGGTCGCCTCTGCGATCAATGCGGAGAGAACCTCGCCACCCATGCGCGAGGCGGATACGACGTCACGCCTACCGATCGCGGCGATGAGCGCCGCTACATCGAAGACTTCCTATGTGACGACTGCGACAAGGAGGCCGCGTGACCGACGCCATGCGCGACCAGCTCGATCAGGAAAGTTGCGAACAACCGATATGGGCCGGACGAAACGGCCATAACGATCGTTGCGGCAAGGCGGCGCCGCTGCACTGTTCTGGGTCCGGGTGCGAGTCGCCGCTCTGTCATGTCCACGCCGAGACGTGCGACCACTGCCGCGCCATTTTGTGCGCGGGATGTCGAGAAATTCATGTTTGTCCGCGAGCGAACGGACGACCGCCGCAGGTTGAGGGGGAAGCTGGTCAACAGCCTGCGGCGGATTTTACACGCCGTCGCGTCCGACCGCTGACTCAGCAACAAGCCAAGTTCGCAGCCAAGGGAGTTGTGACGCGCTTGGCGCTGCTGTTTCAGGCGAATGCCGACCGTAGTTTCACTGGTGAGCAGGTCGTCGAAATTCTTTTGGCCGCCGTGATGGCCATCGATCAAGCCACCAATCAGACGGACGCCGAAACGCTCCTGAATCGCGAACTTTCGCAGAGGGCCAGCGCGTGAGTCGAGCCGATTTCAACAAGCAAACTGAAATGAGGAAAACGGGCGTTATGGGTTCGAATTTCGGTGGAAAACCTGTGCAACGTGTCGGCGGCGTCCACAGGTTAGACAGAGTCAGAAGTCGCGACGAAATGTTTGCTGAGTTGCTCGATCTCTACGACAACCGCTGCTATTGGTGCGGTTCGAAAATCGGACACGGTCATCCGTTGGCCGCCACCGAAGATCATCTAACTCCATTGTCGCGAGGCGGTTCCGACAATTGGGAAAATATCGTCCCGGCATGCGAGCCCTGCAATCAAAGGAAAAATCGCCGCACAGCGGAGGAGTATCGCGATTACCTGGCGCGGATCGGCGCTCCGGAATTTGCACAGCTTTCGCATTACCACTACTTCTTAAATCTTCTCAATCGTTTTGGGACACATCGATCGATTGAAGCCGAGTTGCTCCGTTCGCTGATTCGAGAACGCATTCAGGTTGGCTTCCTGCCGAGCACGCGCCCGCAGAGCATCGCCTTCCTCGAGAGCAACATCGATCGCCTGGGTGCAAAGGTCGAGGGACTGAGCGACGAAGCCTTCGACGCCCTGAAAAAACAAATCGCCGATCTGGCGGCTTCGAAGCGCATGAGCCCCGAGTCGAAATCGGTTTCGCCGTTGACGTGGCGACGGGCGGCGGGAGGGCGACCATGACATTCGAAGCAATTTTCGCCGGACGAATGACCCTTATGCGTGCGCAGCGACATATCGCACAAGCGCACCTGGTGCAGGTCGTCCCGTTCCCCGAAATACCGCGTTTCACGTCGCCAGCTGGCGAGCAGGCGTTCTGGATCGTCGAGCGGCTCCTGTGCGCATTGGAAAGCGAGTTCGACGGCAAGAAACAGCGACTCGACAAGCGACGTCAACGCAATCTCGATCGCAGGGCCAATCGACAAGTTGCGAGGGCGAAGTGATGCGCACCCTTCTCTGCATGATCGGCTGGCACAGCTATGGCGACGCGTGGGACGTAAGGCCAGAAACGCAAGCAAATTTGTTGGGCTTGGGCACGGTCATCTGTTGGCACTGCGGTCGTCTGGACGCGAAGACGTTTATCTTTCCGTGGCTTTATCGGAGGGCGAAGTGATGCGACGAAGAGCAACTGAAGACGGCAGTCTTGTCGGCGGCACACTGTTCGGCTTAGTGCTGTCGATTCCGTTGTGGCTGATGGTTGTGCGTGATCTGGTTTTACCAATCGCGCGGCACTGGCTGCATCAATAGGGGAATTTCATGAGCGGATCGTCACTGAATTACGAACTCGATTTCTCTGGCAAGTTGCCCGTCAGTGCGCAAGAAGGCATGGCACGCGCGGACGAAAACGCCGACGGTCGCTGGAAACATATTTTTGACGCGTGCGTTCTAGCGGCGGCACGCAAGAAACCGGAGATCACATCCGACGACGTGCTCGACGAGTACGAGCTCCTCAATCACCCGCCAGGTACGCACAACATGTCGGCGATCGGCCCGGCCATGCGCCGCGCTCGCGAGATGGGAATTTTGCTATCGACCGATCGCGTCGTGCGTTCACTTCGACCGGACAAACATGGCAACCGTCACAACGTCTGGATTTCGAAGTATTACCGGGCGACGTAAATGCAAACACTACGAGCGTGGTTTCGTCGGATGTGGCTGGAAGCATTTTGCGATTGCGATCACCTAGGTGCAGAACAGGGCGGCCATAGGTTGCAGTGCAGGGCTATCCGTCGACAGAGGTACCACTGACATGACCGTAACAGATAGCGCGGCATCATCGATGGTCGGCAAACGGGTCCGTTTTATCGGCCAGAAACATGCCACGCCAATTCTTGTGACCGCCGCGACGCGGGACGGAATGATCGAACTCGAAGGATGGGTAGGAGTGTTCGCCCCGCAGTTGTTTGTCGTTGTCGAGGAAGCAAATGGCTGACGTCTACGAAACAGTCCGCGCCGCGATATGGGTGCAGATTTTAACGGAGATTCGTAAGCAGGATCCCGAACTGTTTGCCCGAATCAAGGCGTTCAAACGCAAACGCGATCGGGCGCGAGCAAAGAAGGCGGCATGAGAGCGACGCAAATAGTGCACTGGCCGGGAAAAGACACGCCTGCATGTGACAAACATTTCCAACAGTTAACCGCGCTGGCCTCGACGCTTGGCTTTGTACTGAGTTCGACGCCATGCGAGGAAACAGCATGCGCCAACTGCGAGAACGAAGAACGAAAGGCGCGCACGGCATGAGAGATGAATATACGGGCGACGAGCATGTCAGCCAACGCTTAAAGCGTGGCGACGTGATCTTGATTGGCCAGGGGAAAAATCGTGAAGTCCGCGGCAGGGCGGCGAGCCTGCGAGCGATGTTGCAAAAAGCGGCCCTCGAGCAGCAGCAACTGCCCGAGGGCGGAAATGAGACTAATCTATGGCAACTCTATCACACCGAAAAGCTGCGGCTCCGCGCCTTCGCGGATCGTTGCAGACTCAACTTCGCGAGGCTTGCGCGAGCATTCCGCGTCTCGTAAAGACGCAAGAGCAGGGCGACGAATTTGCCACTGTGCGCATATTGGATATCGCCAATGCTTTCCGCGAGGAACTCTTCAAGCGTGGCCTACTGATCATTCCGAATGACGTCGAGGTCGTCAGTGAATCTTTCGCGCTCACGGATCCAAACCGTTGGGTGACGGAGGTTCGCGTCAAAACACAATTCACAGTCACCGACGGGAAGAGGCGCGTGATCTATTCCTCCTATGGCTCTGGCCGCGACATGGACGGGCGCGCCCTCGCGATCGCGCAGACGGGCGCACTCAAGGCCTGGTTGAAACGCATCGGGCTTTTATTTGGCGAATGGGATGAGCCCGGGCACGCCGTTGAACAGAAGATCAAGCCGCCGATGCCGGAGCTCGTACCGCGCCAGCAGGTACGTCAGGCGGAATATCAGGAACGCGCCTGGCGCGCGGCGCTCGCTACCTGCGGAAAGACGTCCAGCCAGGTCGAGGCATTTCTGTCCACCGCCTTTGCCTTTTCAGTAACGACAGACGACATCACCACGTTATCGCCAGATCAGTTCGATATCGCGATGCAATGGCTTACCAATTCCGGTGACGACCTGACGGGAACTTTGGAATTGAGCAAACAGGCGCTCGGGCGAGGACGTCCACAACCCGTCGCCGCCGCACTTGAGGCCACGGGCGACTAGCAAACAATTTTTGCGAGATGGGGCCGAGGACTGCCGAAAAAAGCGCGGCGAGCGAATAACTGTACTTCTGAGCAGAGGCGCTTGAAGTAAGCCGGGGCGGCCCCTATGAAACATAAAAAGGGGAGTTATGGCGGACTGCAACAAACAAGGCTGTACCCACGAGGCAATCACGCGCTGTGATGCTTGCGGCGCCGATCGCTGCGGATGTGACGCGCAACCCTGTCCAGTTTGTTTCGGCGTTTTCTGCAATGGCGAAACTGCCATCTGCATGCGAGTTCATCGTTGCATCGTGGCGCCCATCGAGGACTGGCATGATCGCGTCGCTCGCGTGATGGGCCATGGCATTCCTTTCAGCGACCTACTGTTCGAGAACTACCTATGAGCAAGATTGTGATTGGTGAGAGCGGGAAGAAGCATGTCGCAATGGATCTGGATGTTTTGATCCGCACGCGACTTCTAATCCAGGCGAACAGCGGCAAGGGAAAATCTTGGCTGTTGCGTCGCATTGCCGAGCAGCTATTCGGCAAGGTGCAGGTCATCATCATCGATCCCGAGGGCGAGTTTGCCACGCTAAGGGAGAGATTTGATTACGTCCTGGTCGGCAAGGGCGGGGAGACCGCAGCGCATCCACGTATAGCTGCCATGACCGCGCAACGACTGCTTGAGTTGCGTGCCTGTGCCGTCATTGATCTGTACGAGATGAAGCCAAGCGAACGGCATTCCTATGTCCGTTTGTTTTTGGACGCGATGATCGATGCGCCGAAAAAACTATGGCACCCCGTCGTCGTGATCTTGGATGAAGCGCACGTCTACTGCCCAGAGAAAGGCGCCGGCGAATCCGAGGCGGCAGAGGCGGTGATCGGCATGGCTACGCGCGGACGCAAGCGCGGCTACTGCCTGATTCCCGCGACGCAACGTCTGGGCAAGTTCCGCAAGGACGCTGCCGCCGAGATGCTGAATGTGGCGATCGGCGGCACGTTTATCGACATCGATCGCAAGCGAGCTGCCGATGCGTTGGGCGTCTACGGGCATGACGTCAATCCCTTCTTTGACGAGATCAGGCTCCTCGAGCGCGGGAATTTCTACTGTCTCGGGCCTGCAATATCCGACACGCGGATCCTCGTGAAGATTGGTCCCGTAGAAACCACGCATCCGGAAGCTGGCAGCGCCAAGCATGCCGCCGAGGCGCCGCCGACGCCGGACAAGATCAAGGCATTACTCCCGCGCTTGGCGGATTTGCCCAAAGAGGCCGAGGAAAAGGCGAAGACCGTTAGTGATCTGCAAGCGCAGATTCGTCAACTAAAAGCGGACCTAAAGGCTAGACCCATTGAGGCCGCATCGTCAGCGCCAGATGATCGAGCAATTCAACGCGCGATCAAGGCGGCGACCGAGCCACTCCGTAAGCAGCTGACGGAAATGCAGCGCAATGCTGTCCGAGTAAAAACGGCGTTGGCGCAGGCGCAGGGGGTGATCGAGGCCACGATCAAGACTGTCATACCGGACAGCCTGTCCGTCGCCATTACGCCGCCCACTATTGTGACTCGGCAATTAGATCGCCCGATCCCGGCGAGACCGATCGCGATGGAATCAGTCGACGGTGAACTATCCGGACCCGAGCGTCGCATTCTGCAGGCCATGTCCGAACTGGCTTCCATTGGCAAAACCTCGCCAGCGAAAAACATGGTCGCCGCCTGGTCGAGTTATTCGCCGATCGGCGGTGCGTTCGGCAATCCCATAGGCAAGTTGCGTTCGCGAGGGCTGATTGATTATCCGAGTGCGGGAGTGATCACGCTCACGGAGGCTGGTCGCCAGATCATCGGCCACGTAGAGCCACCGGATGAACAGGAAATCTGGCGCCGAATCGAGGCAACCTGCACCGGACCCGAACAGAAGATCCTGCGAGCCCTGATCGACAACGCAGGTCAGGAAGAAATTTCCAAAACAGAACTCGCCGAAAAGAGCGGCTACTCGCCGATCGGCGGCGCATTCGGCAATCCCATCGGCGCTCTGCGCACAAAGGGTTTGCTGGACTACCCGCGCCAAGGGTTTGTGAAGGCAGCCGATTGGTTGTTCGCGGCATGAGGACGGCTATGTATATCCCGAATCGCAACACCCGCAGGCGACCACGAACGCGAAATCTTCGCTCGATGTCCATCAAACACGCTCACGGAAAAACAGGCGGCGAGTATGAGTTTCTCTATCGCGGCAAGATCGTCTCACTGGCCGGGCATTACAAGATAGACCCCATGTCGCCGGATGGCCGCCGTTGGATCGCGTCGCGTGAAGCCGCCAAGATCATTCGCCGCATCGTCTGCGAACTGGCTGACGCTACGTGCGAGCTCCACCTGGACCCAAGTTGCTGGCGCTGGCTGCCTCTGGGTTCGGGCCATCCGCATCATCTGCGGCTCAAGAAAATGGGCGGCGCCTTCACCGAAGATCGCATCTGGGTAGCCGGCCAACGCGTCCGTTTCTGGACCTGCCCAACATGTCATCGCTGCGAACATCCGGGGCCGCAGTGGACGCCGAAAGCGAGCGCGGCATGAAATTCCATTTGTTGTCGACGGAAGAACCAGCCCATGACCACCAGCTGTTGACCGCGCTCTGCGGCACGCTGGTGCCGGATGCCATGTTCGTCTTTCACTTCGACACTGGCGTTTGCGATTTTCGCGAGAGCGTCAACCCGCTGCGTACTTGCGCGGGATGCCGCGAGGCATCGATGGAAACCAGTTCATTGAAACGGTACGTCTATGGCCTCGTTGCCGGAGACGAAATGATTCACCAAATGGGAGGCGCGGCATGAAGGTGAAACGCATAGGACTGCAATTGCCATGTATCTACAACGACGAAGAGCTCGCCGCCAAGCGTGACGAATTGTCGGACACTATCATCGCGATTGCCGAGGTCGAGGATCGAAAATCGCGTGTCGCCAAATCGTTCAAGGAGGAGCTCGATGGCCTCTATGCCACATCTGGCACGCTTGCGCGGGACATAAAACGCCGAAACGAAGAGCGCCTGGTCGACTGCGTTGTGGAATGGAACAAGCCAAACGTCGGCGAGAAAACCATCGTGCGCCTGGACACAGGTGAGATGGTCAAGATCGAAGTGATGACCGACGACGAACGGCAGGACGAGATCGAATTTGGACTCGACGATCGTCAGGACATTGCGAAATTGATCGACACGGCGCACGACGAAACGCCGCCGCCACCAACAGAACCGCCGTCCGATGAACCTTTAGATGAGGCAGGCGCGGCATGATGCTCCCCGACAAACTGGAAGACTGGCCCGAGAAGTATCTGGAACTCTGGGCCGAACGCGCGGCCATCATGGAGTATCAGGGCAACGTGCCACGCGATGAGGCCGAACAATTGGCCGAAGCTGACACGCGCGAACGCGCCAAGGCGGAATTGTTCGCGTGAAATACGAATCTCACTGGCGATCGACGGCGGCAGAAGTTATCGCGGAAGTTCTGGACCAGTGCGGACCGCTACTGACTCCAGAAGATGAAAAGGCGTGCCGTGCTCGGCTGCGAGAGGCGTATCCATTCGGCGAGAAAAAATATCACCCGTACAAAGTTTGGCTGGATGAGATCGCGCGGCAGATGGGAAAGAAATGGCCTATCGGACACAAGCGAGCGTGGGAGAACAATCAACGGCGCGGCAAAAGCGAGCGTAAAAAACTGGAAGAGTGGAATCAGCTTTATGGCGCGAAGGAGAGTGCGTGATGGCAGTCGCGAGGCCATTGGGGCAGAACTATCCGTCGATCAGTGTTGCGAAACATGGGTTCGGGCCGTGTGCTGTCTGTGGGAAGAATAGCGCCAGGCGGAAAGGCACTCGACCTCACCGGTGCTTGTCGATTTGACATTTGCGGCGAATGCTCACTTGCAACGCCCACCGCTTGACCTAGAAGCGGAAGTGGAGTTGATCAATGCACGCCTGTACTTCTGCCTCTGCATGAAGTGTGTGAAACGCCTGTGTGGCCGACTCGACGCGATCATCGAGCGGATCGAATCAGGATATACGAGCTGGAACGCTGAGCGACGGGGAGGCGGTGCGTAATGGGTGAGCCGATGGACGAACAATTCGACGATGCCGATGAAACGTGCGGCGAGTGTGGCGGCGAAGGCTATGTTCTTGCCGACTGTTTCGAGGATACGTGTTGCTGTCTCTTTCCAGAAGTGGAGCACGGCTATATTCGGTGCATTTGCAATCCGTTCGTCGATCTAGGAACCGAGAAGTGAATGGCAGAGCCTGAGAGGGGACGGAGACGATGAAAGGCTACAAGGGTTTCGACAAGAATCTTAAGTGCCGAGATTTCCAGTTTGAAATCGGCAAGGAGTACACACACACCGGAACCGTCTCACTATGCAATTCCGGGTTCCACTTCTGTGAGAATCCGCTGGACGTTCTGCGGTACTACCAGCCAGCAACGTCTCGCTATGCCGAAATTGAAGCGGAGAAAGTCAGCGACGAAAAGTCTGATGACAGCAAGCGGACTTCGGCATCGCTGAAGGTCAAAGCCGAACTGTCATTGTCGGCGATGATTGGCTTGGGAGTGAAGTCCAGTCTGGAGAAGTCGAAAACTGTTCCCACGTCGGGCTACTACAGCCGTGCGGCCACGTCGGGCTACTACAGCCCTGCGGCCACGTCGGGGAAGGAATCTATTGCGGCAGCCATCGGCAGAAAAGCGAGAGCGAAGGCCGCACTCGGAAGCTGGATTGTCCTGGCAGAGTACAAAAACTCACCCGAAGTGCTGACAGTGAAGACGGCAAAGGTGGACGGGAAAAAGCTGAAAGCGGACACGTTCTACGAGTTGAAGAAGGGAAAGTTTGTAGTCTGCAAAGACTGATAGGGGGAGCGTGCGTGATGGGTAGCGAAGTAATCAAGGCAATCAACGAGGTCAACGATGACTGGGAAGGTTTTGAAGTCATCACGAGCGCGAGAACGATTCGCGTGTGCATTTCAAACGACCGGTGTTGCTGTGAGAGTTGGGGCCATCTTTCCTCGGACGACGACCTTGCTCAATACGTGGGGGCGGAGCTGCTTGGCGTGGCGACTGTCGATACTGCCATGAACAAGAAAACCGATCCCGGCGAACTTGATGAAGGTGATGTTAGCTTTGTCGATTTCGAGACAAATCGCGGGAAGTTCCAACTGGCTGTGTACGACTGTCACAACGGGTACTACGGGCATCCAGTGGACATTACCGGAATCGTGGAGCGTGCGTGATGGCGTCGAAGGGTAGGGGCGAGCCGGACAGGAATAAATACGCTCAGGCGGCGTGCGATTTGAAGTGGGCGATTCGTGCGGTTGCGTCGGCGCGGGATGCATTTCTGACGCAGGCGTACATCTCGCGGCTGGTGGATGTGGAGAATGACCTGATCGCGCTGCGCAATGAAGTTGTAGAACTTGCTGAGCGAAAGGCAGGTGTCTAATGGCGTCGCAAAAAGACAAACAGACGTTCAGCATAAGTTGTGACCGAAACTGGAAGCGCATGACGCGGCCACGATTCTGCGATGTGTTTCAAGCAGTTTGGGAGCAACTGGACGATCTGGGCCATGATCTTGACGGAGCAATCATCATTGCCCTGCCTAAGGGTGCATCTCCGAGGCAAGTGCTTCGGGCATTGCGCGAAATCGAAAACAGCCAGAGGCAAGAGAAATTGGACAAGCAGTTAGATGCTATGGGCGAGACTGGCAAAGCAATTCGAAGACTTACCGGGGAGCGTGTCTAATGGCGTCAGACCGGAGTAAAGCGGCGAAGAAGGCAGCGAAAACGAGAGCGGCGAATGCGTCGATGGAGAAAAGGTGGCGCGAAATCGAGTGGCCTGCCAAGCGGCGTGTGGATGCACTCTTCAACAGGCTGCTTCCGGCTGTAGAGACGATCAAATTGCGATATGACCCTCCTGATAGCTGGCCGCGCAAGCTCAAGAACGATGCGTTCTATGGGGAGTTGATTCGGGTCAAAGATGGAGGCCGGACTTGGCTAGTTCTACCTGAAACCTACAAGCGGCCACAGTGGTTTCATGCGATTTATTGGGAGCCACTTTTCGAGGAGCGTGTCTAATGGCGTCAGAGAAGGATGAGCGGGGCTGGAAACTGGCGACTAGTTCCGAGCTAGAACTAAAAGCCTTTGCCTGGGCCATGCTAGCCATGATTGGTAAACGCGAAACGCTCAAGTATTTGGAGGATGTAAAGCGGTCACTCTTGAACAATCCTCAATGGCGGGAAGCAAGAGCGCGAAAACGAAAGCGAGGTCACTGATGTCTAAGGATGGACGGGTGGAGGGTGGGCGCGGGTTGGAGGTTGCGACGCGGCAGGACGGCACTTGGCTGCAATTCAACGCCTCGGACGGCGGAGCGTGCGCGATTCACATTGAGAATTTGGCGAAGGATCGCGGCCCGGTAACGAAGGAAGTTTTACTGCGCTGGTGTGCGGATCAGGCCAAACTCGCGGTCGCGGCTCCAGTCCCAGCAGGGGAGCGGGAGCCAGCGAAAGTGGAAATCATCGACCTTGAGGACGTGCGCCGCAAAAAGCGGATGCTCATGACGGATTACGCTATGACCGAAGATGACATGATGCGTCTGGAGTGGCTGATTCACGCCGAGTTCGCGTTATTGGAAGATGAAAAGGCCGCGCCCCCACTAGCCGAGAGTCAGGGGAGCGAGACGCCGCGCTGTCCAAGTTGCGGAAGTCGTGATCGTGAGTTGAGGAACTGTATGGTCGAGAATTGCGGCGAGATACCACACAGGAAAGCAATCTGTTCCGATTCGTGGCACTCCGGGGCGGTGCGGGTGAGTCAGGGGAGCGAGATGCCAAAATTTACAGACGGAGAATTGGCTCTGCTGATTTCGATGATGAATGACCGCATCATCGAAGCCGAAAGCATTGGGATTAAGCGTCAGGATTCTTCATCCGATTTCCGCATCAAGCTGCTCGATAAGTTGACTGCACTTCGCACGCTTGGGGCAGCGCGGGTGAGCGAGGGAAGCGGGGAGCCGGCGGACGACGACTTATTCCGACGCTATCGGGCGGCTCTGGAGGGTCTCACGAGTGGAGGACCGGAGTTTGTTGGGAATCCCGAACGGTGCGCCCAAGCCATGAAAGATTGGCAACTTGACGCGATGGAATCGGTTGACAGGTGGACGAAACGCGCTCAAGAGGCTGAGGCGAAACGCGGGGCCAACTCCTCCTCTCCAGCGGGAGGGCGGGACGAACGGGCATGCTTCGATAAATGGTCCGATGGTATGACGCTTGGACACGGGAGTAACCGAGAGGCTGCGTGGTTGGGTTGGCAGGCTCGGGCTGCCTCATCCCCGAGAGCAGAGGGAGGGGAGAAGAATGTTTAGAAAGGCGGTGCTATGTGCCTTAGCTGCGGCCAATTTCATGCTGTCGGGCAATGTCCGACTCAACAATTCGCCCAGTGTAATCCGGGCCTGTAGGCCACGTATCAGAGCCGGAGAGTTCAACGTGGCGTTTTTAAACCGGGGGCCATCCGGGGATGGGGAGGCGGGATCTTAAGGCTCTGCCGTAAACAGATTGATTTCTTTCAATTCAAACTGGCGCACGGATCCATGGCCCCACGCTTTGGGCATCTCGTCCGGCTTCCGTTTGGCGTTCGTGAGCGCCGCGACGAAGTTGTCGAGCAGCATGATTCCCTTGCCGTCAGTATTGATGCGCGCCGTGCGTCCGTGTTCACCTTTCAACATCTGCGCGATCGCATAGATGCACTGATCAGCGAGGGCATAATAGCGAGCGCCCTTTTCTGCGGCCTTCTGCGCCTTACGATATTTGGCGGCGATCGATCGTTCGCGTTTGGTCAGTTTCGGCATTGTCGACCTTTCCACATCATAAAACGAACCTGGGAGAGTGATGATTTGAAACCGGGGGATGGGTTTAGGCCGACGGTTGCGGGGCCGGGATCCCATTCAACAGAGCAACGACGCCGTCGATCCACTTCGTGATCGTGGCTTCATCTTGTGGCAGTTTGGCGGCCTCGAGGAGTTGTCTTGCGACAGGCTCGATGACCGTAAGGACGTCGGCCAACTTCTGTTTGCCGGAGCCGGTTTGTTGCCCGATAGCGGCAAATTTTTGTTCGACGCTGATGACTTCATTGGCCGTGGCGGCGAAGAGCGGACCAAAGCCGGGGAATGCCAGGTTGATATAGGGCTCGGCGGCCTTCACCACCGGCGCGGCCTTGTCGAAGCCGTGCACGATATCGAGGCCGACGTGCTCCAGAAACGTGATCACTTTATTCATGGGTTCTCCTTGGGGTTGAGTTACGGGATAAACAATGAGCCGAACTTGACCGTCGTCCAGCTCGCATCGAGAAACTGGTGGAACTTTGTGGGAGGTTGGGCCATGCGGTGGACCGCGATCCGCATGTCGCCCGACATGGCCGCCGAATTGGCAGAGATCACTTCGAGGTTTTGGGCCGAAGCGTCGAAATGTCCTAGAAGTGACGTTATTTTTGGATCGCCAATCCGGAGATTTAGCGCGCCAGCCGTCAGCGTCAGCCCGTCGGCCGCGTCGCCCACCTTCCGCAGGGTGGCCGTCAGCTGCTCGCCGTTGCTCACGATCTGGGCATCGATCGCCGGCAGGGTGGCCCGATTGACGTGATAGAGCGTTCCGTCGACAAACGAGCGATCCACCCGCGAGATCAGTCGCCGCATTTCACGTCCGGTCAATGCCGCTTCCCTGCTAGTGGCCTTCCAATTGGTGCGTTCCTCGCTCGCCGCCAGATTGAGCGTCTTGGCTGCCGCTTGGACGTCGACGACAGTCTGATCGAGCCGCGCGGCGGTCCCGCTTGCCTGCGTCAGCAGCGTATTGAGGGATGCCAGGCTTTTGTGCGCATCGAGGCTTAAAACCGCGATTGCCACGGCCAGGATGGCTCCTAACGCGACGCCCGTGCCCAATAGAAGGGTTTTCATGTACCGCGCCTAGGAACCGCTAGAAGACCGCGCAGATGGCCCCGGCCCGGGCCGCATATAGAAAGCGCGTAACGCGACCAGTCCGGCGCCGGCGGCGGTGCCGACATACTGTTTAAGACAGGCAAACTGCCAGCAAGCGGCGGGATCGAGCAGTTTCTTGCCGAGCGAAGCCGATGCTGCAGCGGCGAAGACCACAATAACGGCTTGCACCTGGTGCGGGAGTGAATACCAGGCCGCCTTAGCGGTCGCGGTGATTTTCTGGATGAGATTCATGATGCCCTCCGTGTTACGAAGTCGCGGACCATTCGCCCGCGCAGTTGTCGTAAATCCACAAACACTTTTCGCCTCGCTCGGGATCCGTGCTCCATGTTCGCGAGACTTCCATGATGTAGGTCGTAGCCGAGCCCGCCGCCAGTGCAGCGGCATAATGCGGGAACGTCGAGGCCAGCCGTTGCAGGGTTGCCATGCGATCGGCAAAACATGCGCGCCAATCTGGATAGGTGATCCAGTTCGCCGTTACGGTCGTCCACTGACCGCCCAACACTTCGCGCGTCGGCAATGAGTGGGTGCCATAGATCGGGTGCGTGTGCTGTTTCATCGCAAATAGATTGTTATCCTGCGAGGCGAGTTGGGACCGACCAAAGCCCGATTCGAGGGCGGCCTCACACGCCGCCATCTCCGGAAAAATATGACCCGAAACGAGGGCCTCTCGAAACGCCCGTTGTAGAAAGTCCTTCTGATAGGGCAACATAAAAACTAGCTCCAAATGCCGAAAAGGTTATAATTTCGCCATGGCAAAGACAGACATAACGGGACAGAGATTCGGGCGTTTAGTGGCAACGAGCCCAGATCGACTCGTAGATTCCGGTTGGCTCTGGCATTGCAAATGCGATTGTGGGACTTTGTGTTCGGTGAAAATGTCGCTGTTGCGGAATGGCAATACGAAAAGTTGTGGATGCCTTAAGCGCGAGTTGATTCGCGCGAAAAACTATCGCCATGGTTTGTTGAGACGCGGCGCGGCGAGTCCGGAATATTACGCCTTTCGGAATGCGATGCAGCGATGCATCGACCCCAACGACGCACGTTTCGCCGACTATGGCGGTCGCGGAATTGAATTTAGATTTAACAGTTTCAAAAAATCGTCGACACAACGCCAAGAAAGGGCATTCCGGTTTTCTATCGCGACAGCAAATGGGGCGCTGATAGGCTCCGCGGAGTCTTACGCTCCCCGAGTAAGGGCGCGACCTGCCCTTTTTTCGACGCAAGACTCCGCGAACTTTTAGAAAATGATTAGGGTTTCCAGATCGAGTGGGCCGAGTACATGCGCGATTTGTCGTAGCGATCCGGACAGGACATGTGGGACGTGATCATGTCATTCTCCGGTTTCGGCCATTGAGTGCTGCCGTGATTGCAAAATCGTGAGTCGTCGAAGTAGCGCAGCGTCGGCCCCTTGCCAAGAATGTTGCCGACCCACAGATCCTCAGCATAAGGCGTGATGTCGTCTCGCCACACGCCAAGAACGGGCGCGCCGAGAAGGTGGGCAAAGGCTGTGCGACTCAGCCAATAGCCGGCACCGCCAGAAGCGTAGTTCTGTGCCTGTTGCAGCGTGGGATGATAGTCCCCGGTGCCGCCGTCGGTACGACCACCTTCCTCTTGGCGAAAGTCGCCGTGATAGTCGTGATTTTCGAAACCGCAACACATGAGTCGATCGACGCGAACATAGGTATCGGGGAAACAACGAAAGACGAAGTCGTACCCTTCCTCGAACGCCCAACGCAGAGAGGCCTGCGTTTTGTAGGTGAGAAAGCCGTAACCGTCGTCGACGCCTGGCAGAATAATCGAGTCGTCCAATTGTGGCGCGTCCTGGCCAACGCCGAAAAAGAACTTGTACGGGATGATGCCGGCGGTGTCGCGCAACCAGGTCTCGCGCATGGCCTGATTGTTGCCGTTGGTTTCGAAGTCACCACAACTAGAGATGGCGATCAGAAGTTTCATGTCTTAGAATGTCCGGCGTGGCGGCGTTTCGTTATCTGTCGGCTCTCTGCGGTGCGTTCTGCATCGGTGCGGCGTTGAGCGACGCGCTCAACGGATGGGAGCACAGCGGGTTCACGCGAACAAGCTGGCATTGGGGCATCGGGTGCCAGGTTGCGCTCGGCATATTTCTAGCTCTGTTGGCCGTGATGCCGAAGGCTAGACCGTAATTATCCCAATCCCACCCCAACACTGTTCGCCACCGCGAATCTCTTGCTTCGGAATCTGCAACTCGTCCCAAAACCGATCGACGTGACAGCCGCGTGCGCGGTGATATTCGGTCCCCTTGATGTCATGGAAGGCGATAAGGCCACCAGGGCGAACGAAGTCGCGATAATCCTCATAGTCCGCTTTCACGCCTTCGTAGGAGTGATCGCCATCGATGAAAAGAAAGTCGAGTTTCTCGCCATGCAGGATATCCGCAACCTCGCAACGGATTCGCTGTTCGTGCGAGTCGCCCGTGACGACATGAACATTGCCCGACCACCGCTTGAACTGACGCGTGCGTTCGGCGAGTGCAGCAGCGCCGGCATACTTCCAGCTGCCGGAGTCACCCGTCGGCAGGTCGACGGAGATTTTGAGGCCTGCGATTGCGGTCAGGCGACACCACAGGTAGAACGTACCTCCGGACTCGCTGCCAATCTCCATCACGTTTCTAAGTTGACGATCGCGCAGAATGTCGACGAGCGCAGTGATTTCTTCCGGTATCTGCACCATACCGAACTGCGCAGCCTTGGCGATTAGAGTTGCGGTTTCCATGGGTTCCATGTGATGTTGGTCGCCTCATTGGGGACAGGCCCGAGCCGAAGATCCCAATAACGCCGATCGCAGATGGGGCGGATTTGGGAATTGCGATGCAGCGTCACGTACAGACACCAGTCTTCCATCTTTTGCCAGTTAGCCAGCGTGACCTGGTGCTCGCCGTAAGCGGTGAGATACGTCGTCATCGCATTGCGCGAAACCCAATAGCCGGCACCGCCGCCGCAACAATCGCCTTCATTACCGACTAAACCGACGAAGTCCGCGCCAAATGGGATCCCTTTTGCAAGGCGCTCGCCGTGAATGAAGGTGTCGCGATCGCATTTGAAGACGTAGTCGTAATCATGATCGAGCGCCCATTGCATTGCCGCGCGGACCTTCGACGGCAAGGCCATATAGTCATCGCGAACGGGCAGGATAACTTCGTCGACGCCAGGCGCGGCGTTACCGACGCCCAAGAAGAAGCGAAAGTCGAGATGGCCGCGCAAGAGTTGCGCCTGGTATTCCTGTTCGGCGCGATCGCGAGCACAACTTGGAATTAGAACAAGGGCTTTCATAGATTGCTCAACCATAGACCTAACAGGGAGCCGACAATCGCACCGATCGCATACGCTGGAAAACCAGTTCTCCAACTACGCGAAGCCGGGTCATCGAAACTAAGGTTTCTAGCGGCGAACCATTGAGCCACGAAAAGAAATTCTGTGGCCGCCACGAGTGAATAGGAGTTGCGAGCAATCGCGCGTGTCGCCAGCACGATGACGACAGCACTGGAAAACTCAAGCGCAATGATCTTGATCGCGAGCGTCATGTTTTCGATATATGGGATCGATCAATCTGATCCAGTCATCGGCATCGGCATCCAGCGTGGGGACGCCAACCCTGACCAAAAATTGATAAGTGCTCATTCGATTCCCCGGTTCCAGTTCACACGTGCCCCTGGCTCTGAGACTCGGCGCCGGCAACATGTGTAAGACGACTCGCGGTCTCATGAAATCTCCGCGCTCCCGTCACCTAAAACGTAGACGTCAATGCCGCGTTTCTTGAGACACGGACGTCCCATCGTGCGGGCCCGCCGGCGCATCGCCGGATAGTCCTTGTGTTGCCATTTATAGTTGGGCGGCAACTGGTTGATATTGGCGCCCTCGACATAAGCGACGCCCCAATAGGTACGCTGCAGATCCACGAAAAACGCCGAGTGCTCGCCGCCGCCAATCTTCACATCACCGCCATCCCAACGGATATCGCCGTGTTGCGGCTGGAAGACTTTCGTCCGGATCAGCGAGTAATTAACCGTGAGATCGCACATGTGATATCTCACGCCGTCGATCTCGCCGGAATCGTGATAGCCCGGGACTTCGCGCAGACTGCGTTCGCCTGTTTCCCAACAAAACTCGTAGGGATTTCCGTCGACGCGTCCGGAGACGAGAGCCAGAGATGGGACGGCATCGAGCACCTTTTGCATCGCCTCGACGCCAGGCCGGACGGCTGGATCGTCAAAGTTGAAATCGTCCGATGCGATCAGTACATATTCGCGATCGCAGTGGTCGATGGCCCGGTTTGCCTTCGCGCCGAAGCCGGAATCAAAAGGCAAAACGTCCCAACTGTGGCCCTTGCTGCGCAAATCTGCGGCACGCGTGATTTTCTTGCCATCTTCGTACCCGTCATCGACGACGACGATTTTGCAGTCGGCAAAATTCTTCTCGAGGCCGTCGAGGCAGGCGAAGAGAAAGCCGTCGCGCAGGAAGGTCTTGACCATGACGCACACGCGCGAAAGCGAGCCGGTCGGAGCCTGATAGGGGCCGATCTTGGATGGCGCCCGAGACTTGAACAGCTTGTGAACCTGCAACATCTTTTCCGGCGCGTATTCACAGGAAGAAATCACGGCATTGCCGACCATGGGAGACTCGCGCCCGCTGATCGCATTCGCCTTGGAAGACTGGACGACGAACTGACTTTCGAGACACGGTGTTATGCCGTGGGCGAGCAGTTGATTGCCTGTCCAGCGATCCTCGGAGAAATCCTCATTCATGCCCCACTGAATCGGGGCGAGGATTTCTAGAGCTTTTCTGCTGAGGCCATAACAGAAACCGGAACAATAAGGGGAACGGTAGTTGCCAGAGGGGCCGCGTAGCCGACCGACATAGTCCATGCTGGAATAGTCTTTAGCGAGAAGACGTTCGGGCCGAAGGTAAGTGTCGTCGTCAATCTTCCAGAGATACTCATACCCGTTTTCGAGCGCCCAGCGCCGGATCATTTGTGTCTTCTGGGAAAGAAAGTGATATCCATCAGGACAAGGCAGGATGATTTCGTCAGTTCTCTGTTTTGGGCCGTTGCCGAGAAAGAATCGGACGTCGGCGCCCTGAACTTCCGGCGCCCATGTCTTGCGCACGGCATCGGCGCGATCGCGGAAGCCATGACAGGTTGTGACTGCAATCAGTGTTTTCATTCGCCCTTAGTTGGCTGCAAAACAGATCGTGGTCAGATTGGTGTCGGGTGCCGGCACGATCGTCTCGCGAAAGCCGGACACGAATCGCACATGCGGATTTACAGTCTGCAAAGCCTCGCGAATTGCCAACGTGATCCGCGCCTTGGGATTGCCAGTTTGGAGTGCTTCGCGGAGGGACTCGTCGATGCGGGCCTTTGGATTACCGGTCTGCAAAGCCTCGCGGATGGATTCGTCAATGCGAGCCTTGGGGTTCCCGGTTTGCGCGGCTTCGCGGACAGACTCGTCGATACGCGCCTTGGGATTCCCGGTCTGGGTTGTCTCGCGGATGGATTCATCAATGCGAGCCTTGGCATTTTCGCGCGCCAACGCCTCGCGCAATGCCTGTTCGATACGTGCGTTTGCCATGGCTTATGAATTGATCTTGATGCCGAGTTCCGCGCTCTGCGCATTCGCAACAGACCAAGCCGAACTCGTGTTGGGGTCCACCACCCAGACTTTACTGAATCGTTTGTAGGAACCGTTGGGTGGTGTCTGTGGAACGGAACCAGCGAAGTCACTGCCGCCGGAGCGGCAGATCGGCACGATCGTGCGCACGCCCGCCGCATCCAGTTCTACTTTGTATTTGTGATTGACGAAGAGAACCGCGCTGGGGGCTCCCGAAATGTTCGGGTAGGCATAGGTGTCGATATCGTTGACCGTGCCGTCGGCATTGTATTCCGCCGTGTTGGCGGGTGTGTTGGCCGTGTTCGACCAGTTCACGTTCGTCGGATTGGTAGGCGTAAATTGCGTATGCGATCCGGGGCCATTCGCGACCTGCCCGTTAACGTGGATGTTGCCGAGATAGGTGTCGAGCGGCGAGGATCCCGTCGTGTCGAGCATGTACCAGTCATCCCAACTGACGCTACCGGTACCGCCCGAGAGAATAAGACCGCTTACCCAGGTGTTCGCCGTGCTCTGCGTGTTTAGACTGCTGGCGGAAATGACCGCGCTCGTGTTGCCGTTGATCCGCAGTTCCACCGTGCCGGTTGATCCATTGATCTTGACCTTGGCCTCGAGGTAAATCCACGTGTTGATCGATATCAAACCAGGCGACGAAGCAGAACCGAGCGGCGTGCCCGTGCCATTGCCGAGAAAGAACCGGAAGGATCCATCAGCAAAAACGCGCAACGTAATTTGGGCCGCGCCGGCCGTGACGTCTTGAAAGGTCAACAGAATCCCGCTGGGGGACGGCAGGGCCGCGGCGAAATATCGAATGCCGACGATGACGGTCGTCAGATTGACGGCGAATGACCTTCCGGGCGTGGCATTGGTACTCCAGATGAATCCGGAGGCGAATGGTGTGCCTGAACTGCTGGCAGCGCCGGCGGGACTGAGATCAAAGACGTCGCTGGACGCCGGCGAATCGTCGAAACTTTCCGACCAGACGCCATCTTCAAAAATTCCGTTGAGTGACATGCTTTTTAACTCCTGGTTGAGACCAAGGTCGCGCCCCAACTCGCGAGCGTCGCATCCGCCGTCGAGGGTCCGACGATCGTAATGACGTCGCCCGAATTGAAGGTGATCGCCGCGCCGCTGGTAGTTGTGAACGTGGGCGTTGTGCTCCCCGCGCCCCACACGATCGTGCCAACCGCGCTGCCATTTTTCTTAACGGTGAACGTCGTGGACGAAGTCGCCGCCGTCGACGAATCAACACTGCCGCCAGAGCCGGCGAAGTTACCAGCAAAGATTTCCGTGTGACGACACTGCTTGCGAAAAAATTCCTGATTCGTCTTCGTCTGGACAGGCGGGAAATAAATCACTGTGTCATACAAAAACGTGACATAGCCGGACTGGTTGCGCGGTGGATCAGTCGGGGCGCCTGGCGCGTCCGCTTGCCACTTGATATTGACGGAGCCACTAGGCGCCGCGGGCGTCGTATCGCTGAAATTTAGGGGTTGGCTCGGGGTCGACATGAACTAGACGCCATTTACCGTAATTTGTCCCTGCGCGGTTCCGTCGGCCACGGCAGAGGTTGCCCCCGCTGGTGCCGTCACCGCCGGGGTACTGAATGCCGTTGCCTGCGATGCGCGGAAGCCGCAAACAAGGACGCTGACGTGACCATAAATCGTCGTCTCGACATAGGGGCCGCCAGGCGCCAATCGCCAAACGACATCGGTCACCGCGCCCGTGGATTGATTGATGTCGGCTTTGAAGAGCGCGCACCGCGCATGATCGCTCGGCGAGCCAGGGTAAGGACCGGAATACATGACGTTCCAATCCCAGATGTAAATCAGTTCCGCGCGCGAATAGGCGTAGCCGTCGATCGGCGAGACCGGCGTGGGGATTGTGTCACCAGGTGCGTAGAGCGTAGGTCCAAAGAACTCCGGAGATAGCGCCGCCTCGTTGATATTGTTGACAAGCTGCGCCGCGACGCCAGCCGGCAGCGGATTGCCGGGAAAGAATAACGAGTTTGGGATCTCCGCGAAGTTGCTGGCCACAGCCGCTGGTGCGCCTGTCCTCGCGCGTTGACACAATGCGAAGACGGCGATTCGCCCAAAGGTTGAATATTCCGCGTAACCCTCGCCGCCCTGGCCCTCGATGCCAACGCGGCAGGTCACTGCGCCGATGCCGCTGATCACGGCGTGTAGCGAGGCCAAGTTGTAATAGGGCGGACATTGCAGTTGGACGAAGGCCGTCTGGCCGGTCGTCCAACGCCACGAGAACACGAATTTAACTTCGCTGTATGCATAGGCATAGGCGTCGGCCGGACTGACGGGCGGGGGGACTGTTTGCCCATCATAGAACTCGCCCATCGAGATGCACTCTTGCGCGATCACAGAAAACTTGGCGTTGTCGTTCAGGGCTTGCAGAACGTCTTGCGCATAGGGATAGTCCTCGACAAAGTCCGAGGGTTGCTGTTGTGTCCAGATCGGACTGACGCCGACGGTCAGCTTTGCGCGTTGCCGTTGGGCAATCGTGAAGACCTGCAAAAAGCCATCGTTCGAAACTCCAGAGTCGCCATCTGATCGATAAACCTCAAAGCAGGTGACCTCGCCCGTTTCTTGATCTACCTTCCACTGGCAATACCACAAGGCCGCCGGTCCCGTGAGCCATCCGTCGCCTGTATCAGCAGTCGAGTAAATGCCCCAGATGTAAATCAGTTCATCGCGTTGATACTGATATCCATCAACGGGCGAGATCGGGAGATCCACGGTTTGCCCATTCGTGTAGACGCCCTGAAAAAATTCCATGCGGCACATGCCGAGAGCGGCATTGCCGTTGATCTTCGCGAGTTGAACGCCGAGCGCAGACTTGCCAGCAGTGAGGGCGCTGGCGGGTTGGTCGGAGAATCCGGGTTGCGTATTCAGCACCAGGCCGCCACTGATGAGAATAAAGAAACACTGCATCGTGCTCTGGGCCACGTTGGCCGAGCTCGCCAGTTGCGTCGCGCTCACGGCGTCGGTATTCAGCAGGCCCGTATCGTCGACGGTTCCCTGTTCGACGATCTGATAGGAAAGAGCCGGCGGGATGGATAGGGAGTTGGTCGATCGCGCCGTCCCCTCGAGGGGCGTGCCATTGAAGGTGTCGCCCAACATCGCATAGAGGCCGATCATTAACTCCGCGCCGGAGTTGGGGAAAATCGAGCACATTTCATGTATGTGCTGACTGGTAATCGTATTCTGACTGGACAACAACGCCTGGAAGATCGGGAAGGTGATGCCGTTCGCACCGCTGTATTCCAGAGCGATCGCGATAATCGATTGCAGGCCACTGAGATTGATAGTCAGACTGGTGATCGAGGCAGCGCCCTTGCATACCCACCATTCCAGTCGCAGGCCTTCATCGGAGTTATTGCCGAGCGGCGCCCAATTATTAACCGGGACGCCGGAGATGGAACCAGCAGAGTCCACGATCGCCTCGACGCTCTCGTTTGACTGCGAGCCGTTGGCATTGAGGATGACGCCGACGAGCAGTGTGTGGCCGCTTGTGGTCGTTCGCGTCAGCGTCAACGAACTGGCGGATGCGGAGGAGCCGTCAATCTTGCCGATGAAAGTAGGTTGGCCCATGAGTTAGCCGAGAATGTGCGCCGGATCGCCGTTCGAATATTCGTCGCTGTCGTTGCAGAAAAACATATAACGCGCCTTGTCGTCGGCGCTGGCCGCCGCATACAGTGCCTCGCCTGGGGGCGCGATCTGAAAATTGCCGAAGTTGTCGAGATAGGTCGCATCAATCATCGCATAGGTATTCAAACCCTCTTCGAACTTGATCGTCTTATGCGTGATCTCGAACAGTTTGTTGGTGATGCCAATCACGCCCGCCTTGCGATCGGGCACCTGAGAATGCGTGACGGAGACGATATCGCCCGGCTCGTAGAGCAGCGTATTCCAGAGCGAATCAGGATTAGAGCCGCCGGAACTTTGACTATCAAAGGTGAGATTTTTGAAACCGTACCGCATGAAGATCAGAATGGACGTTAACGCGGCGATCAGGAAACCTTGAAACGCGCTGCGAACGCCATCAGCGTTGATTGTGATTTCCGTTGAGAGATTGCCATAGAGCTCATAACTTGGCGTGTAATTCTGCGTCGACGAAGAAAGATAATTGCCGCTGCTGTTCTCGGTGGAATCATCGAGATCAAATTGCATCTGTACCGTGTTGACCATGTCCGTCTGGCCGGCTTCAGGAATTTCGATCCAGGTGTCCCGGCCAAACGAACCGATCGCCACCGGCCCTGACAGCGGATAGAAAAAATTGACGGTCAATTCGCCAACGGCATTGATCCACATATAGCCGCCGAGCGGTTTCATAATCTGCGCCTTGATGAAATCAGCCGCCGCCGGGGCTTGCGTCAGATAGAAAGTGAAGATGAACCCGGCAAACGGGCCGTCGCGATAGGCCTCGATCTTGTCCGTGTCGGCGGGAATGGCGAGGTTTTTGCAGATGTCCAAGATCATGTCGAGCGGGTTGCCCGTCAGTGTCTTGACGTTCGTGCTCGACGTCGGGCCGCCATCATCGCCGGTCTGATAGACGACTGCTGCGAGCTTGGACTGGATATCGGAAAACTGGATGTAGTATTCCGCGTTGCCATTCGCCGAGGAGACCGTATCAATGAAGCCGGTAAAGACGGTACAGAAATCATTCTGCGGCAGATCGATAAAACCGACCTTGATCTGAATTTGTTTGCCTTCGAAGATGAAATCGGGAAAATCGCCGGTGATGGCGCCAGCAAAATCCTGAATCGTGCAGCCGCCGCTTCGCTGATCGGCGCCGCCGTCCAGATCGTTCAGCGTCATGTCCAAATCGTCGACCGATACAAGCCAGGGAAAGTGCCCATCAATGCCATCGTCCACGTTGGTAAACACGCGTGGATAGTCCTCGATCACGATCTGTTTGACGATCGTGCCGGCATTGAAACTCGCGAGGAATGCTTTGAAGGTAGGAGTCGCGTCAATCATATTTAGCTGCCGGAAACCACTGTCGCGCCGACCCACAGACGGCACTGCAACTCAAAAGCGAACATGTTGCGACTCACCCATTTCGGTGCCCATTCGGTTGAGTCGAGCGTGTATTCATTCCAGTGCGTGTCGTCAGTCGCATCCGGACGATAGGCGAAGACACCGCCGGCAAGGGCATAACTCATAAACGCCTTCCATGCCGCCAGGTCGCTCTGCGGGACCAACTGAAAAGACAATGTCATTAGATCGTCGATACGTTCGACGACGGCCTGTTTGATACCAGACGACGTAATGGAATCGTGACGTTCTGCCGAGAGACCGTCGAGAGGTTGCTTGCCGATCGCGGGATATGTCGGCACGAACTCGATGTCGCCGGAGCCCGTGTTGTAGATGAACATGGGCTGGATCATAGGTCTGCCACCAGTTTTATTTTCATCGAGAGTGAAAAGTTTTCAAAAGATTCGAAGTGCGGCGCCCACTCCATGCTTACGAGTTGACACGTCGAGTAGCCGCTGGCATCGTCGCCGTTGTCGACACCGGGATACTGAAACATGGGATCCGCGTCGACTTCATTCGGATAGTCAGGGAGCGGCCGGTAGCTGAAGACGCCGCCCGTGAGGGCATATTCCTCGAAGGCTTTCCACGCTGGCAGATCGCTAGCAGGCACATTCGCGAAGGTAAGCACCGTGACTGTGTCGACGCGATCGAGGAACGATCGCTTGACGCCGGCGGCAGTGATCGAGTCGTTGCGGACCGCTTCCAAGCCCCAGAGACCATGCGGCTGTTTTTGAATGGGCGGATACTTTGGAGTAAAACCAGTCGGCGTGCCGCCTCCGCCTCCCGAGGTATAGGTAAAGCCATTGGGCAAGCTCCCCGTGCCGTCGCTCGTGGTGACGCTAACGGTAACGGATCCCAAAGCATGTGCCGGCGTCACGCACGTGAGTTGCGTGCTCGAGACGAAAACGACGCTCGTTGCCGCGGATCCTCCGAAGTCGACCGTCGCTCCAGATTCGAAATTATTCCCGATGATCTGGACCGCGGTCCCGCCCGAGGTTGGGCCATAGTCCGGAATCACCGCGGTGACTGTGGGCGCCGGCGGCGAGCTCGTCGTGTACGTGTATCCGTTCGAGAGCGTGCCCGTGCCGCCTGTCGTCGTTACGCTCACGTCCACCGCGCCGGCGGCATGCGCCGGCGTCACGCACAACAGAGCCGTGCCCGAGACGAAAACGACGCTCGTGGCAGAAAGGCCATCGAAAGTCACGGTCGCGCCTGGCAGAAAGTTGGTGCCGGTGATTCGAACCGAGGTTCCGCCCGCGGTCGAGCCACTCGACGGCGCAACATTGGTGACAGTAGGCGCCGTGGGCGCCGCGGCCTTGAACGCGATCGCGCCCATGCCCCAAAGCGGTTCGGTCCCAACAAACCCGCAGTCAGTCTGGCCGGGTGGCGCGTTGAGTTGATATTGAATCTGGGCGACATCAGCGACAGCGGCATTGATGCCGAGCGTGTAACCGGTACCGGCGGGGAGATTCAAACGTCCCGAACCACCTGCTGCCTGAAAGCCGATGATTAAATCTGTGTTGGGAGTTGGGCTAATGAAAAAATCTGAAAATGTGATTACTGGCGCACCGCTCGGTTGGGCAAGATTGGCAATACCGCTCGAAGTTAAGTCATAGACGCCGGGATATGCCACGCCGCTGAACTCGTAAAAGTGCATCTCGACGGAACTGGCGGCGCTGCCACCGTTCGTCGCGTTCATCGTGATTGCAAAGGTTGTCTGTTGCCCCGGGCTCATCGAGGACGCATTCTCGATGAAGGCCAATAACACGCCACCAGTGGCGGTCGTCAGAAACGGCGGTGGAGTAGGATTGTCATCCCAAGTCGCAAACACACCAGAAGAACCAGGGAGTGCTGGCCAATTCGACAATGCGTAGCCGCCGCCGATTGGGAGAGTATTTTCGTTGAATGAGACTCCGAGATTAAGCGATCCCTTCCACATGCAAACGACCATCAGCAGATTGCCGAGCGTCGTCGGCGCAGCGAAACCGCCCGTCACGCTGAGCGTCTGGCCATAGGCCAAACTGCCGGTCGCGGATCCGCCGCTATTGCACTGTACGAGAGCAACAGTCACTACTGAGATCTCCGCGTCACACGCAGGGCATTCGAGGCGTGGAGATTCGATTGTCGGTTCTGAACTCGCTTCGACATCTTGCGCATGACCTTGCCGAGATTGTCGGGCGAGATCATGCCTTTAACGTGTGCGTGCAGATGCGTGTCGCCAGCTGCCCCGCCGGAACTGTCGAGATGTGAGCCGATGCGCTCCGCCAGGCGCGTCAAACTGGCTTCGTCGAAACCGCCAGAGCCGACATGTGCCGCCGCAGATACAGCCGCCGGGTCTGTCATTCCAGCGGAGGCCATGCGTAAGGTTGGCGATGAAAGAAGCGCGTTAGCGATCCGCTCCATAGCGTCAGAGTTTTCGAGAGGCAAGATTGCTTCGTTTGCGGAGCCACCAGATGGACTGTCGCCAGCCATGAAGATTGTCGGCGAAGTAACGATGCCGCCACCCGCCAGGCGTGTCACGCCCACCGTTTGTTGCGAGCCGCCGCCGGCGGACTGCGCTTGGTTCGGACTCCCCGGGTTGCCGCTTCCACGAGGGCCGGTGCTGCCGACGCCACCGCCACCACTCCCGCCGCTCATGGCAATGCCAGCTGCGCCAGAGACGCCAGCCACGAGGCCGAACTCCGCAGCTGCAGCGAACCATTCTGCCGCCGAGGAATCAGTGACGCCTAGCGCCAGTTCAGCAATACCCATGGCCGTGCAATAGATGGCGTGGGCTGCGGCCTGCGTTGCGAGATTGACGAGCACCTGTCCGGTTGCCGCCTCGAGGGCGGCGCCGATCGACTTGCCGCTCTGGATCGCGCCGATCATGGCACTGGCAAACGCTTCGTCCATGTGCGCTGCGGCCTGTCCGAGCATATTGCCCATGGCCTGCGCTTCCGTGCCGACATTCTTGGATTTCTTCGCGAAGTCGGTCGCAAAAGAATCCCAGAATCCTTTCGTCTTGACCGTGTCGCCTTCCAGCTTTTGCAGTTTCTTGGTGAGTTCGTCGATCGCCTTTTCCGTGGCGCGGATCCCGGCGGTATTGCCAAGCGATTTGTCGAGCAACAGTTGCTGTTGTTGCACAGCCAGCTGTGCCGCCAGGTAGTCATGCAGCGAGATGACGCCGCCCCGATATTCCATCTCCAGAATATGCATCGCCGCCTGATTGTCCTTGGCGTCTTTGCTGAGACTCGTCGAGAGCGTGATGCCGAGTTTCGCGGCGGCATCGTTCATCGATAACAAATTACGCGTTGTGGCGGGAAGATTCGGGAAAAAACCCTGCGCGAGATTGATCGCGAGAACCGCAGCGTCGGCATGTAACTTAAGAATCGTCTCGTCCGAGTTCATCGCCTGCTGTTTTAGCTTGGCGTAATGGTCGGCGTTGAGCGCCTCTATCTTGGCGTTAGTCTCTTTGACCTGTGCGATTTGCTTAAGGGCGGACGCATTGTCCCCCACCGCTCGCAGTCCGCCGGCGGCACGCTGTTCTGCCGCTCGCTCCTTCTCCAGTGTTTGCAGTTTGAGTTGATATTCTTTTTCAGCTTCTTCCTGCTGCACTTTCAGAGTCGCCTCGGCGGCATCTTTGGCGAAAGCCGCCTGATATAAGGCATCCGCCGCCCAAATCTTGATCTTCGCGTTACCGATCATCTCCGCGATAGAGATTGATTGTTTTGCCGCGCTAGTCTCATCTTGCAGTTGAGTTGCGAGGCGATCTTTCCGGGCGAGATCGAGCTGGATGTCATCATCTTTCTTTTTCTGAGCAGCGATAGCGGCATCTGCCTGCGCTTTCTGCCCGATCCTGGCAGCCTCTGCGGCAAGTTGTGCTGGCGATTTGTCTCCGGTAAAAAATGCTTCGATAGACTCCTCGAAACTCTTCTCGTAAAGCGCAACTTGGCCATATGCCGCACCAATTGTCCCGAGAATCCCCGGCAATTGGCCGAGTTTGGTCGCTGCCTGTTCTATTGCCGTTGGTTCTAGCGAGCGAGCATAGGCGTTAGCCGCCTTCGTCGCCGCCGCAAGGGCGGCCTCATTCTTTTTGATCTCTGCCTGTAGTTCCTCGACCTTGTCGCTTTTCAGTTCGCCTTGGGTCTTGCCGAACCGTTTAAGCGCCTCGCTATCGCGATCAATTTGATCGGCAAGCGCCAGTAGCGTTTTATTTTGTTCCTTGACTGCCTCATCCGAATCCTTCATTGCCTGCGTAAAGATGAAGGTATTGGATATCCAATCCGTTAGTTTTTCGGTCCCCTTGACGAGCGCCTCGATTAAAAAGAAAACGGCGGTGGCGGCGAAGGCCGATTCGAGAGCCGTGCCCACGCCTGGCAACTCAGCAACAAAGCTGCGCACGTGACGCGGCAAGTGAATCCCGAAAAGCTCACCCAAAAGCCCAATCTCGCCGCGCGCTTCATAGGTCGAGGTTTTGGCCTTGACCATCGCGTCCTCGATCTCGCCGCCGGCATACGCTGCATTTGACCCGGTGGCATCGAGTTCGAAACTGACGTCTTTGGCGGCATCGCCAACCTGGCTGACGCTGTCCGCTGCCGCGGACATGGCTGTATCTGCCTGATCTGGAAGACGCGCAAAGACCTGGTCGAGTTGCGTGGTATCGCCGAGAAAAGTTAAGACGGCATCGCCGACATTAAGTGGCATGGGGCCCTATCTGGATTTGTGGTAGCATGCTGCGGCTATGAAAAACGTATCGATGCTCTTGGTGCTGCTGGCCGCGTTGGGTTGCACGCGAGAACAGAAACCGCAAAATGTACAAAGCGTACAAACCGTACAAGACGACTCAAACGGCAGCCTTAATTTACGAGGTTATGCACTGGCGCGATCATGGACGCCGGAACTTGCACGCGAGAAAATTGACGCAGCCGACAAATACTATGCTGATGGTGGACTTGCCCTGTGGGGCAAGACGCGAACGCAACAATCGCAATTGCGATTAAACAAGGCGACCTATAGCATGTGCGTCGATGACGCGCAGAGTAGTAAGTTGGGCGTCGCCAGTAGTCTCGGCCCGCAGCATCTTGCCGAATGTGACCGCGTGATTGACGAAACTCATCGTCTCATTGCCAAACAAGAAGAGGATATAAAACGGGAATACGCCAAGTAGTCAACGCGGCGCCCGCCCGCTTCCGCCCTTTTGTGCCAACGTGTTGATGCGTGCAAAAAATGCGTCGTTATTCACGCGTCGCGGCCGGCTAGGGCGCTCCGATCGCGGCGTCGCCTTTTTCTCTTCCCTCAGTTTTTCCATTTCGTCCGCGAGTGCTCGCAGGCGTTGATTTCGCTTGCGGAACATCAGCCCGAGACATTCCTCGGTCCATTGATGATTGATTTCATCTGGCGTGAGGCGCCATTCAGAAAGCGCCAACTCGTATAGTTCGCCTACCGTGGCGCTGACGCTGTCCTCACCAGTTGCGTCACCATCGCAAGTTGGGGCAAAAAAGGGAAAGCTACCTCCATCACCGCCGAGAATGCGGTCGCGATCTGCTCTTCGGTCGCGGTCGCGAGGATGTCCTCTTTCGGCAACTCCGGAGCATAGGCAAAGAGCAACTCCGCGAGTTTTTCTGGAACTTGTAGGAGCGCCGCCGCCAGGCCCGTCGTCATACTTTTTCCGTCCGCCCTGAGATTGAACGAATCGAGTACGGGAGTGACCGTTTCAAACAGTTGCTTGCGCCAGGCGCGTTGCGGCATGACGGCGAGGAGGGGAATTTCGTACTCTTTGTCGCCAAGTTTTACCTTGAGCGGAGTACGGGCAAGGATATCGTCTTCGGAGCGGGGTTTCATTGGTCGCCTTTCGTCGAAAGTAAATGAGGGCCAACAGTCGTGAGCCGTTGACCCTCATAAACACAGGGAGTTGGGAGAGACTAGCTGCCTTCGTAGCCGGTGCCGAGATCCTGAATCGTGAATAGATTCTGACCTTGGATTTTGCGGGCGTCGAAGCTGACCGGAATGATCTGCTTGTCTTTGCGTGTCATCTTAAGGTTTACGGCAGCTGTGGACAGCGCCTTTTGCAAGAGGATCACGCGTGACGTGAACGTATCCGGTGCCGGGCCGACCACGCCGACCATGATGTAATTGAGCGCCAGCGAGCCAGCCGACAAGGTCGGATTTCCCGTTGGCACGTAGGCAGACGCAGCAATCGCCGTATTCAGGTTTTTCAACCCGAGTTCAGCAAGATGCGCCGAGATGACAAACTTTTCCTTTTCGAGAATGTCATCGACCGGGGCCGTTTCTTCGTCCACGTAAATCTCTTTGATAGTGGGCGTATAGATGGCGTCGACGCCTGCATCGGTATAGCCGACCTGGCGCCAGCCAGCGGGCCAGACAAGCGGCAAGGTTAGGGTTGGCAGAGTTGTGCCGAGCGCAGCGACATACAGTAACGCCGGGCCTGCAATAATTTGAGATACATCAGGTTCAGGCATGGTGTTGTTTCTCCTTTTTCTCCCTGTTGGGACTTACAAAAACTTTTTATGGCCAGCTTGGACTGGCCTTCAATGGCCAGACGCCGGACGTGCTTAGCATGCCCTTGCCGGTATAGACGTGATAACCGCTCGTGTAGGCTTCGGCGCCGGACGGGCCGAAGATCGCGAAACCGAGCGGATGACCGCCCGTTAGTCCGGCGTGGGCGTAGGAGCCAAGCACTGTGCCGGACGTGTCACGAATTTCGCACTTCATCTGACTCGTGCCTGGCGCCGTATCGTCGTAGAGAGTAGCGATCCAGTAAAAGCCATTATTCGAAATCGCTCCCATGTCGTTAAGGCCGTTGCCGTCGATCTCGCACTCGGCATGCGGGGCAGTGCCATTCGAGAACACGATGGCGACGTCGACGTAGTTACCACCAGTTGCGGCTGTCAGCGTTCCCAGAGAGAATGTTGAATTGGTATCAGTGTTTGGCGTGGTGACATAGATCCAGTGAGCAAACGACCATTTGTTCGTATTAGCGTGAACGGCAGGAGTGAAATCGATCTGTTGCGGCGGGGAAGTCGCGGTCGGATAGTCCAGAACCATGGAGCCGCCGTTTAGGCTACCAAGACACTCCGTCGCGGGCATGGACTGACTGACTGTGGTGCTATAAACGAGCGCACTGGGGCTGCTAGAAATGGTCCAGGCAGTGCCGCCTGGATAACCTTGAAGTGATTGTCCCTGCGTCGATCCATCCAGTAATCCAGGGGTTACGGCTGTCGTATTCGTTCCATTGCTCCATGAGAAAGCGACATCCGGCGTGTTGTCGCAAGGCGCCGCTGTCATGCCCGTAAAGGCCAAAGTGGAGTTTGTCCAGTTCTCACTAATCGAACCGTCGTCGACGGCGCTGGCCTGATAGGTTCCTGCTGCGACTGATTGATTAAAGAACCAAGGACCAGCGTTGTAGAAACTGATGTAGGGCAGCGGCGAGGTCCAGCCGGATCCAGCCACATTCGTTACCGCAGCATTCGCGAGGAAGTCATGCGAAACGATTCCGCCCGATACGATGAGATCCGCGGTTCCTGTGGTCGTAATCGATGTCGTCGTGTCGGTCGCACTCGCAGAAGGGTTGCTAGTTGTTTTGCAGCCGGCTGAATCTAGCGCATAAATGCCACTGCCGCCAGCCCATCGGAGCACCGTAAACTCGGCATCGTTGTCGTTGGCCGACAGGGTCACGCTAAGCGGTTGTGCTCCAGTTGATGTAGCCGTCAGCGTATGGGCCATATCGGTGGTCAGCGTATGGGTCGTCGATGTGGAATGACATTCCCCACCCGCAACCCACGTCCCGTCTCCACTGACGGATGAAATTGTGGGAGAAGTTGACTGATAACCTTGATAGATGATGATCAGCAAATCGCCGATTTGGGTGGAAGGAGGGGAGAAAATATTGGGACAGCTTGGGCTACAGTTGATCCCCGACACCCCTCCCGTGTTCCAGTAGTCCCATATAAGTGGCCCGAGTGTCACCGGGGTGCCGGTGTTGGGCCCCACGCGCAACATATGCCCCTGTGCAACACAAGAGGCGCAGAGCGTCGCGAAGAGTAAAAAACGCAAGAGTTGTCGCAAGGAAATCACTTGTAGAAAACGGTTAGATTGCCGCCGGTACCGCAGCCGGACGAGCCGGTCGCGGTTGTGGCGATGCCGACGGCGATACCCGTCGAGAAATTGGCCAGGGCGAGCGTCGTGGGCCCGACCCAAATTGGCTGCGTCGTCGATGCCGGCAGGGGAATGGAAAAGATCACGTTCGTGCCGAGGGTACCCGCGCCAGATGCGTTGATGAACTGGATCCAACATGTCGAGGCGGCCCCATTGATTGCGAATACGCCATAGACATTTCCGGCGCTGCTCTTGACGTTGGATGACGTCGTAAGCGTCGCCTTCGTGGCATTGCTGAGTGCAACCGCTGAGGCCGTGTCTGGGATAAGTTCGATGGCATTCGTAGTGCCTGGCGTCGTTTGATCGATCCCTGTTTTGCCGATGACGGCAGAGCCCGCGTCCAACACAGCGTGCAGATTAGAACCGGTCGCTTGCGTGACGGCTGTCGTCGATCCGCTGTCGCCGATGACGTGCCCAATGACATTGGAACCAGCTCCAAGCGTTTCGACGCCGGCCAGGAGTCCAACCGCAGGGAAACTCTGCGTCGCGTGCTGGACGGTGACGGTGCCGCTGCCGGTGATGACGGTGGACAACCGAACGCGGAAATAGGGGGCATTGACCGAGAAAAGAAACGAGACGTTCGTCGAGGCCGCGAGCGTGTAGGTCGGGCCCATGATCGTTGTGCTGGTGACGTTGACGCCCTGTACGCCAACCCATGTCGAGTTATCGATCGACGATTCAAAGGTGACGACGCCGCCTGTAAGCGTTGTGCCTTGTACCAGCGTGACGAGGACGGAGCTATAGGCGAAGCTATTTGAAACGAGCGTGACGGCGGTATTGCCCGACGTGCCAGACGTCCAGGCCGCGTCAGCCGTATTCAGCGAGCCGGTGCCTTGGGCCGCCACCGGTTGTTGCCCGAGAGCCAGCGGCGGCAACGCCAGCAACAAGATCAGGAACGCGGAGAGGAGGCGTTTCATTTCGTCTTCTTTCTTCGCAGTGCGACCTGGCTTGGATCGAGTTCGTATTTCGCCAGGTCGAGATTTTTATCGCGTCCAAACTGCGAGGCGATCTCCGTCTCTTGATCGACGATCGCGGATTGCCGAGCTTTATTTTGCTCGATCTTTACCAGCATCTTTTGATTGTCGATTTCGAGGGCGTCGTTTTCGTGTTGCAGGTCGCGGAATTTATCGCGCAGTTCAAGCGGGAGCGGATAAACGGTTTCCTCGACCACGACGGGAGGGGCGGGCGGCACAACCGCCGGTTTGGCTTTCTGTTGTGCCACCGCCAAGCCCGCACCTAGGAGCGCTAGGACAAGCAGAGTTGATTTCATTTGTAGAGTAGATCGATCAGCGCATCGCTTGCCGCCAGTGAAGTGTTGTCCGTATCCGCCATTCCCTTCACTACGCAGTAAGAAATGCCAGTGCCGAAGGCGATGCCTTCTTCCGTGTGGATCTCCCGTTCGGTTCCAGCTTGTGCTGCCACCGTGTAAAGAATGGTGTCCGATCCGGAGTTGGTTCCACATGTGCAGGCCGTCGCCTTGTTGCAGAACTTGAGATAGACCGGATAGGTCGTGTTGTTGTAAACCGAAGCGCCGTAAAGCTGTCCTGCCGAGCCCTTCAGGTTGGTTGCATTGTTCGACGCAGCAGCGACCAGGTGGCCGATCGACAACCCGCCGGACGTCTGCGGTACGAGGCCAACAGTGGAGCCCGCCGAACATCCGGTGCAATTGACCAGCAGTTTGCCGGAGTTGTCGAGTTGCAACGGCGACGCGCTGCCGCTGCTGATGGTCGTTGGCGACGTGTTGAACTCGCCGCCAATCAGCCACGCGTTAGCTGGCGCCGACGCATTTTGTCCGGCAAAATCTAGGACAGCACCAGCGTTGCCAAGATTTCTGACTGCGCCGATGACCTTCGTGGTTTCAGCTGAGAGTGTCGCATTGACGGCAAACGCTGTGTTGTCGGACGCGATCGTCACGCGGAGCGAGCCGGTACCGGTCACGCCATTGCCCATCAGCGGGGTTACGCCGTTAATCTGCGCGGCGTTCACGGACTGATTGGCCGTTAGAGAGCCGATCACGTTGCCGCCGGTGGCGAGCGCAACTTGACCAGTCGAATCGGATGCGATGGTCACGCGCTGAACGCCGGTGCCAGAAACGCCGTTACCGGTGGTCGTGGCAACGCCATTGACTTGAGCATTATTGACGGGTTGCTGCGCGAAAGCGATCGTGCAGCAGAGGAAGAACAGAGCGAGACCGCGAAAGACTGAGCGTTTCATGATTGGGTTTGTCCTTTGGTTCCTACCGGTGGTTTTGTGCCTGGGTCGAGATCATTGATAAAAAATATCTGCAACGCAATCGCCGAGAGCCACTGGCGTGTTGTCGTTGTCGGCGGATCCTTTGACGATCGCCATGCCGATTCCTGTGTCGTAGGTAAAAGAACCGGCGAACTCCGCACTTTGGCCGGCCTGAATGCCGATCACCTGTTTCGGCGTATCGCTTGCTGGGTTGGGCGTCGTCGCCTTGTTGTAGAGCTTCACGTAAACCGGATATTCGGTATCGTTGAAAATCTGCCAGCCAGTCACAAGACCGGCGACGTTCTTGAACGCGACGGCATTGTTTGAAGCCAGCGCAACTCGATGAAAAATTAAACTCGGTGTCATATCGTCTCCGCCTCCACCAGTGATGGTGCCGACGGGTGAACCCCATGAACCGGACACCTGTTCGTAAAGATTTCCGCTCGCCGTGTCGTAATAGACATCGCCGTCATTGCCGATCGTTTCCGGAAAACCGGAGCCCTGCGTAAACTGCGGTGGGCCTTCCGGCGCCTCGCCCGAGACGTTCGGTCGCGCGAGAATCGAATAGAACGCATGCGATGAAACCCAACCCGTATCCGGATCGGTCATCTCGCCCGCATTCGCTTCGAACGCGCGAACGATGGTCCCGTCGGTTAGCGTGAAATCGCATAGGCCGTGCAGCACGTCATTGATCGCGGCATAGATGGTCGCTGCCAGCGTGTATTGCTCGACATCTGCCCAGGCGCGAACTTGCAGGCGCGCGTCGACCAGGCGCGTAATTTCGCCGTGCGCAGCGCCGCCCACGCGGAAAATCTGGATGGCCGGGCCGTTCTTGGGGTCAAATCCTTCCGGCAAATCGGAGGCGCAATAGATGGATCCATTCGGATTTGTGCCAAGCAGGGTCGTGACTTGGGACTGACCGAGCAGAAATTCGCGGACCAAAACGCAGGCATCAATCACCGCATTCTTTCCTTAACCGAGAATTTCCTTGATCTTGCCTGGCAGTTCGCCGATGTGCGCTTCAAAGGCGGGATAGATGTAGGGTTGTGGACGTGTTTTCACTGTCCCGAGCTCCAGCCAGCCGCCATAGCCAGACGTCGTGAAAATGCGCGCGCGGACGCCCTCTTCTTTGCCGCGAAGTGACATCTTGACCGAGTCACGTAACGACTCGCGATTTTGGCCGACTTCGCGTTCGCTCGTTGCGTGGGCGAGAACCGGCGATCGCTCGACCGCCTCAAAAAGGATTTCCGAGAACACGTCCTGCATCGAGTCGTAGAGCGCATCCTTGAACTTGAACAGGGCTTCGGTAGTGTGCAGGTCGAGCGTCGCCGTCGCGCTGACTGTGTTCGCTGATTTGAGTCGCCTTGGCATTGGCTAGACCTGCACAATCCGCGCCCACACTTCCAGGTGGTGATGGGCAAGGCCGGGATTATCAATATCGAAGATGTCGAGCATTTCGCCGGGTGTCGCCTGGCTGCGGGAGTTGAGTGTCGAAGCGGAAGGAATCAACAGCCAATGATCATGGGTGAGTGGCTTGGTGTTGTAAGTAACGCCACTGACGACGGCATAAGGGATATAGGAGCCATCCGGCGATTGATCCTGAAACCATGGCCGCATGAAAACCTGACGATAGGCGATCGCCAGTTTAGATCGCGTCAGAAGTTCCTTGCCGCGCGGTATGGCGGTACCTTCTGCCACGCGACAGGCGATGCCGCTCGTGAGCGTCGTAAATGCGGGGCTCGACATGCCCCGTTTATCGCCGCTCGACGTATCGCGAATGAGGACGTCGGCGGTCGCATTGAGAAGACCGTCGAAGGCATCCGTGCCATCATTGCGCTCGATCGCAAGGATCAGCAGTTCAACTTTCTGTTCATCCGGATCCACGATGCGATCGATATCGAAACGACGATCGCCGTTGTCTGGATCGTGATAGATCAGAAACATTCGGCTCTTGAGGCCCGCGCGATAACGAATGGTAATGTTGTGCGTCGCCATCGCGACGCGGGCGCCATCGAGGCGCGGCCACGCGTTCTCTTGGCCGAGATGGGTTGAGATCGGCGAGAGTGTATTGGACGCCACGCCGACGATCTTGGCGTAGATGCCGGCGGCCACGAGAACCGGGGCGCCCACAAGCGGCTGGTCCCAGATATCCACCTGGCGATTCATTTCGCCGGGATCTGTGTAGATGATTCCCATTTACTCGTTTAAGCCAAATTCGAGAACGCGCTCGCTGTTGATGATCTCCTGCAAGTGCAGCGGCAAAGGCACGTGAGTGCCGCCAGCGCCAGCAGATGTGACGACGACGGCGCGCTGTTGATACCAATGCACGATCATTTGCAGCAGGGCCGTATAGAGATTCGGCGGAATCGAATTGTTCAGTTGCACGGACGTCGTCTCATTGGCGGGATCGGTTGCGCCCTGCGATTGATCCTGTCCGATATTGCGCCAGGCCGGGACGGAGTTGTCGTTCGAGATCGCTCCGAAAGTTTGCGAGAAAGTAGGCGTCGAACCGCCAGCGGTAAGACTGGACACGATCAGTTGCTGCAGGTAGCCGTTTGGATCGACGATGACGGCCGGAGCGGTGTAAACGTGCCCTGATGTCCACGGGCCGAGAATCGGGCCAAGATTTTGCCAGGTCGCAGTAACAACCCCCTCCGGATTGGTTTCCGAAAACGTCGTGCCAGGGTTGCCGGTCCAGCCGGGTTCGGTCTTTCCCGTCTTCGCGTTGGTCGCGAGCTGGATCCATACATTTCCCGCAGGATCGAGGAAGTAGGAGTTCTGAGCGACCGACGTGAAGGCCGACCACACCGCGCCGAGCGACTCGCTGACGTCTGCCGTGTTCGGCGGAAAATAGCCGGCGGAAAAATAAATTTTGACCGAGTTTAAGCCTTGCACGGAGATGGGCCACCGTTGACCAGGCAGCGGCGCGATGCGAGGCGGCATGGACGCGAGGTCGACTGCGAAATCGGAACCGGGCAACAGCCCGTGAGATTTGCCATCCGTGCCGATGTATTCGATGTGATCGATCGCGGTCGCGGGGCCGCGGAGAAGATGAATTTCAAACGGATTGCGCCGATTGCGAAGGCTGCCGGAAGCCGGGTAGGGGTAGGACGCTGCCGGGCCATAACCGCCGAAGTAGATCGGAAAATCCGAACCAAACATTGCCGCATAGGGCGACGAATAGTAAGGGAACAAGGGAAAGGCGGGCTCCATCTGGATGAACTTCCGATTCGCCAGCGTCATGCCGAGCGACGTCTCAAGTTGGCGCCGCGCGCCGGGAATGATGATGGTGGAGATCAGCGTGTCATCTGTGCCCGGCTGCACGCGCAGGAACGTCTGCGCAGTAGTGAGATCGACTGGCTCGGTGGGTGCTTGCGACACTTCGACGATGGAGGACATGAAATTTCCTGAGAAAAAAGTAAAGGGGCGCCACTGTCCGAAGTCAGCGACGCCCCACTTACTCACGGCCCTTTTTGTGACAGGGGGTGGGGCGCGGAAACGGGGCCGTGGAACTGGAAGGCCGGGAGTTTCACCCGGCCCTCAAGGTTTAGCTACCGCTGGCGTGATTGACCAACAGTGCAAAGGCGGCCTGCTGAATGCGCTGACCGTCTGTGCGCTGGAACGCCTGGAAGCCGACCTGGTGATTCGGCATGTACAGTTCGTTGTAGCGGACGACTACCGTGCCGCCCACGTCGCGAATGATGTACTTGGAAAAATCGCCGAACAGCACCGTATGGGCGCTGCCCTTCGAGCCGATCGTGTCCATGTCCGCATTCCAGTCATACGGGTAACCGTAAATGCGATCAGGCACGCCGACGGCAAGGCTGGCGACCCAGAGGGGACGACCATACTTATCTTTCAACTTGCGGAGATAGTCGATCGTCTGCCAGTGCATCATGAACTTGGCATCGTCTCGATAGGCCGGATCGAGAGCCGCGATGAGATCATCGAGATCGTCCGAACCAATCGAATTGTCTGCCGTGCCACCATTGCCGTCGTTGGAGTTGGATCCAACGGCGTTAACGGTATTCGGAGTGGTGTCGTTGATGATTGAGTAAATCAATCCCGTCGGAACGCCAGTGCCGTTACCGTTGGTGTATTTCGCATTCATGATGCGGCCAAGGCGCTGTGCGAAGGCCTGCGTCAGTTCGCTTTCCAGATCGAATGCCGAATCCTGCAACAGTTGAACACTGAGCAATACCTGTTTGGACGAAGCCAAATAGGCACTGAACTGCACCTGTCCGAACGTCGGATTCAACTGCGAAACGGGCGCTGCTTCGGCCACGAACTCGCCCGTGTTGTTGGTGTCGTCCATCGTCGGCCAGTCGAGAAGATTGCCGGTCGAGGTCGTGAGCGCGCGGCAGTTATTCCGCATACGACCATAGGCCTTCATCTTCTGTTCGAGTTCTTTCTGGAACCCGACGGGCACAACGTAGCCGCCTTGCGAGCCGGTCCCTACGTTCAAACCAGTGTAGGTACGGGCCTCTTCGAACGCATCGCGCAACATCTTGCGCGACTCGCTACGCAAACCACTTTCGCCGTTGCGCAGAAAGTCCACAAAAGCTGTGCGATATTCGGGGCTCGCCAAGCGGTCATTGAAACGCTTGATCGCCGCCTCGCGTGTGTTCAGGCTGCGATCTTCGGCACCGGGAAGATCGACAACTGGCTGATCGGCCGGCGGCACTTTGTGAGCACGCATTTCCTCACTGAGAGCCGCAGTCGCTTCTATCGCCTTGATCTGCGATTCAAGAGACTTCTGCTCTGCATCGAGCGCCGTCCATTTTTCCTGCGCCTCGCATTTGCCTGCCTCAGATCTGGCATTCCATTTGCCAGTATCGCTAGTCAGATCCTGCATCTGTTCGATGATCGCGGCCCGTTTCGCACGCAATTCCCTGCTTGCGACGAGGACCGGGGCGGCAGCAGCAGCCAGGTAGTGTTGCGCGCTGCCATGTGCATGCGTGGCAGCAAAAGTGGTCACTCCCAGGAAGGCGAGGACCGGCAGAATGAAACTGATGACGCGCATGGCGACGATTGCGGTCTGCATCGTTTCACCAAAGTGCTGGTGATACTGACGCAGAGAACGCCGCTCACGCATTTTTAGGCGTGGGTTCATGGATCTAATCTCCGTATCGTTTTTTGAATTGGTGTGGCTGGGCCTACACGCGCCTTACGTCCGCAGCCTGCGGCGTGTTACGCGCTCCATGCGCCAACAAGACGTCATGGGTATTGCGAAACTTTGGGCAAATCTTATGCCGCGCGAAGACGCTCCATTGTTGCGCGGCAATACTTCTCCTCGATCTCGATGCCGATCGCTTCCCGCCCGAGACGTTTCGCGGCAACCAAAGTTGTCCCGCTGCCAAGATAGGGATCGAGAATGGCGCCGGTCGTCGGCTCCAACAGGTTCAGCATCTCCGTGAGCGATCGTGAGTGGGGATGACCGAATTGCACGCATGGCAAATGCTGCGGGAAGATGACTTTCAAATCCTTTTCGACGAGCCAATCGGCAAATCGATACATTGATTCGACCGTGAGCGTGTAGGGCGGATCGAGAACTAAAACGCTGAAATGATGCTTGGGTAAACCATGCAGCAGATCATCCGTCGCGCCGTGATAAATCGCGATCGCGCCCTCTTGGTAATAGGCTTTCATTTCTACAGCGATAGTGCGGCGCGTGCGGTCTCGACGCGAGCGCGTGCCTGCTCGATCGAGAGGACGTCGGCAGAGTTCTTGCCGCTATCATCGGCGACGTGAATGCCGTACTCCTTGCATTTCGCCACCAGTTCTTTGTGGACGGCGGCTTTCTTGTCCGCCGGAATTTTCTGCGTCTGGCTGAACCGCGCCAGGGCATTCTGTAAATGCCGTTTGGTTTTGTCGTCCGTCGAGAACTTCCACGGCAACGCCCAAGTTGAGGTTTGATCGGGATCGCCAACGTACAGGAAGGCGCTCGCCGGCAGGTCTTCGCCGTCGACGCGCTTCGTCTTCTTGGCATCGTCCCGCTTTGCGCGTGCCGCCTGCATGGGAACTGCGCAGCGATCGGCATCGCCGCATGTCTCCATGTACATCTCGCATTCGTCGCAATCGCCACCAAAACAAGCGCGGCAATTACACTCGCAGGCCTCTGCGGCAGGCTCGGGCGTGTCGGCAGAGTTCGGATCGCCATCCTGCGCATCGCGCAAGGCCGTAACATGTGACCGCACTTCGAGGGGTACACCGTCCGGCCACAAGGCCTGCCGATGTTGAACCGATCGAGCGCCGACCGATGTGCCCTCATAGGCAGGGTAGGTCACGGGGCCGACGTCGAAGAGGTCGAGATCCTCGATGGTTCGATAATTCGTGGTCTTTCCCTCGGCATCCGTTTCTTCGCTCCACGTCTGCTTGCGCACCGTGAACGCGAAGCTGCAACCGTCTAGGTCTTCGCGCGCCACCATGGAGTGAACTTCTGTGGCGATGCGCGTATCGGGATTGAGATCGCAGTCGTAATGAAGGCCGGTTGCGTCTACCGCGAGACTCAGAGTCTTCGACTTCGTGCGCCCAAGCAGATTATTCGGATCGTGATTGAAGAGACAGCGGACGTCCTGCGCTTCCTTGAGCGCCCGATCAAAAGCGCCAGGCGCAATCGTTTCGATGAACCATCCGCTATCGTACTTGTCACCGAAAACAGCGGCATAGCCTTCGATGCCAGGTTTTGCACCAGCGCGAACTTTGACTTTTTGACCTTTGATAAAACGACGCTCAAACATGTGGGGTGTCTCCTGCGTAGGGTGGTGTTTGTTATCTCTTGCGTTTTACTGCATCTCGTAAGCGTGCCAGTGGCCGTTGCGCGGGCGCGACAGCCGTTTCTGCTGGCTTCTGCATGGTGGTCTCGACGCCGGTGGCAGTTACGGATTCGAGATGATCATCGAAATAACTGTCGACGGATTTCGCCTTGCGGCCAAGGGTGAAGTTTGTACCTTCGTCGACGACAGGACTCTCCCACCCGCAACTGCAAACAGCCTGGCCGCCACCGGCGGGGCTTCCGCGATAACTTTTAAGGTGTTTCATTCTGTGACGCTCTCCTCGAGGGGTGATGCCGTGGTGACCTGTTCGCGTAAGAGACGCAGAGCACGCTTGAGCTCGTCGACGGCGATCGTGTCCGCCTTGTCTTTGTGCCAATCCTTGCCGCGTTCCGCAAGAAAGTCGATGTACTTTCGGATGAAGAGCGCCGTCCCCTCCGGTTGAACCATGTCGCCCGGCTCGCTGTCGCCGCGGAAGCTAAACGAGGCAGCGATCTGCGTCAGAATCGGGGTGAATGCCAGTTGGAAGGCCTTCGGCGTGCGTTCATCGCGCGTCAATGCGCGGCCCAGAGCATCGCGAAAGAGACCGTAAAACAACAGGAAATAACGCTTAATTTCGGCATCGTCGACGCTGCGATTGACGCTGCGCGCCTTTCCATTGCCGCCGCCGTCGCCGCCGGACTGATCGTTGCCGCCCTGGCCGGCGCCACCATTGCCGTCGACGTCTTGCGCCGGCAATTCGCCACTGAGCGAGTCTTCGGTGACGACCACCATATTGACCGGCTGCCAGAGCTTGTCGCCTGGATCGTTTGAATCAAGTTGGGCCTTGCTGTAGGGTTGTTCGCCCATGAGCTTGCGACCCTCGTTGACTGTGTACAAACCAGCGTAACGGCCCATCTGAATGCCCTTGAGCAAGTCACTGTAGCTGGCGCGTTCAAACATGGTCGTGTCCATGCGTGCAAAGAATCGGCCCGTGTTGCGGCCGATTCGAGGGAACATGCGCGCGTTTACCGTCTGCTCAATCTTGGCGATGAAGGGTTTGATAGTGTACGTCAGAAACTCGATGCCGCGTTGTTCGGCATTCGCCCTGGACTCCACGGGTTCACCGAGAAAGTGAACGGGCACGCCGAATATCGCCGCGATCTGCGTGCGATTGAATTGCCGCGTCTCGAGGAATTGCGCTTCGTTAGGATTGACGCCAATCTTTTGCCAGGTCAGGCCGCCGTCAAGGATGGCCATGCGATGCGAGTTGCCGCGTCCGTGGGCATCCATCCACGACTTGATGGCCGCCGCCTTTTGATCGGCCTTCATGAAACCGGTTGCGGTCAAGACGCCACCAGGTCGGCTGTCATTAGCAAAGAACCGCGACCCAAAGGATTGCGCGGCGAGATCCGCGCCGAGCACTTCGCGAGCGTAGTATTTGACGGGCGACAGGCCCATCAGCGAATCCATACCCATGCCGCGGAACTGACACATGTTCTCCGCGTCGATCCAGCGTTCATATTGTCCAGGCGTGTCGTTCGTCTTGTAGGCAAGTTGCCCATTCGGGCGGCGGTATGGCATCGTGCGGAACGGGCTGCGCAAATAGAGGGCGCATGGCTGTCCGGCATTGTTGTCGACAGCCTCGGCGTATGAGTTGCCGGTCGTGAGGATGTGAACCATTACGGTCTGCCAGAAATCCGCGGCACAGGTTTCCGGGTTCGGCTGATTGTTGAGCACGTTGTCGAGCAAATGATCCTGTGCGATCTTCTCGCTGCCGTCGTCCATGCGTTCCCAGACGCGGAACGGCAGCGTGGCGATCGCGCCCGAGATGACGCGGACGCACCCGACAAATGCGGCGATCTGCATCGCCGTCAGTTCATTTACTTCGACGCCAGCTTCGGACGGCGCCACGCCCATCCAGCCGGCGAAATAATCTGCCGGGAAACTGATCACACTCCCGAGGAAGTCACGAAATTCCTGCAACAAACTTCTGCGCGACATTAGCTTTTATTCCTCATTGAGACGAAGGCAGCCACTACCAAGAGCGCGCCCGCGGAAATGGGGCCGAGAGGCCGATATATCCAGGTAGCGCCGGCGATGATCAGCGCGAAGCCGACGAGGAGCGAGGCGATCGCGAAAGGATTGATGGCCTTCATTTAGTTCCAAGACCTCCGTACATCACCTGCATCCGTGCGCCACCAATAAATCGCGCTTTCCGGGGTTGCATTGCTGTGGTCGTGAAGCATGAATGCGAAGTTGGCGAACCGATCAACTTCCTCAGCAGTGAGGCGCGGCGGGTCCGTTTCGCCGGGCAAGGTGACAACCTGGTGCCGCTCAAACATTGTCGGGACCGATCCGCATGCGGCGAACTCGCCTACTCTTGGGTGGGTTTGTCATTGTGTTTTCCGCAATCAAACGTCAGTTTGTCGTTGACCAGCCGGCCTTCGACGATCTCGCCGCACTTCACGCATTTGTCGAACACGCTACAGCCGCCACTGCCGGCGCCAGTGTCGAGCGCCAACACTCGATTGAGCGCCGTAAAGAGCGCCGTCGCCGGGTCGATCTTTTTGTCGTATCCCTCTTTATTTGGGAAGAGATTGTCGTTTTTATCGCGGTGGGCGACCACGTTCGATATTGCCCACGTGAGAACTGGATCACCGTTGAAGTGAAAGCGCCCGTCATACACGGCGGCCTCGAGCTCCTTCATTGGCTCCGATAGATGTTTGGACAGCTGCGGGACTTCCACCATCTTGATCCCCTCGGGTGCCAGATGATTGACGAACTGCTGCGCCTGATAGGGATCGTGCGCGACTTCCAGAACGTCGAACTTCCGGCAGTCGTCACGGATGGAATCTTCCACTAGGTCATAATCGTTAGTCTCTCCAGGGCAACTGCGCAGGTGGCCATCGATCGCCCAACCCTTGTATTGACTGTTGGGCGAATGCTCGATCCGCTCCTCTGGCGTCCAGTGATCGCCAAAAAAATAGTAGTGACGTTTGTTGTCAATCGTTTTCCAAAAGAGCTTGATCTTGGAAATGAGATCGAGCTTGGAGGCAAGATCGAGACCGACGACGCAAGGTTGTGCGAGCCAGTCGGATTCATTGATCGCCGGGTCGGCACATTTGGCCCAGCGTTGCATGTCCATCCAGGCGTGATCGGCATTGACCCAGATGTCGAGATGTTTTTTCTTAAAGACCGGCTGCTTGGATGAAACCTGCAAAGCCTTATGCAGTTCGTCCAGTACCGCATCAGGGAAAACGGAGACGCCCCAATTCGGATTGGCCTTTTCGAGGGCCGCGAGCGTTGTCCAATCGTCGCCATCGTCGATCGTGTAAACGATCCCAAAGAGGCGCTCGTCATGCAGAACGCCGTCCAGAACCTTGAGAACATAAGAGCGGGTTTCGTAGCAGATGCCCGCCGGATCGCTGCCCGCGGTTGTAATGACCCACACCAACGGTTGCGCTCGCTTCTGCGCGTGACTCTTGATGGCATCGTAAACGTCGCGCGTGCGGTGTTTGTGGAGCTCGTCGATGATGGCAAAGTGGACATTGACGCCCTCGACGGTGCCCGCATCGGAAGACAACGGGCGAAACCAGGACGCGCTGCTGTTTTGCTGAATGGAATGAGTCGTGACTGTAACGCCGAAGCGTTTGCGAAAACCGGGCATGCCGCGTGCCATATTTTGCGCCACGCCGAAAACGATGCGCGCCTGGTCGCGAGTTGTGGCGGCAGAATAGACCTCTGCGCCGCCCTCGCCGTCGACGGCGAGCATGTAGAGTCCGACCGGAGAACTGAGAGCCGACTTACCATTGCCGCCAGGAACTTCCGTATATGCTTCGCGAAATCGACGCGTGCCGGTGTCTTTAGAAAGCCACCCGAAAACGGTCGTGAGAATGAATTTTTGCCAGGGGCCCAGCTGAATGAGCTGGCCGCGAAGCGGTCCCTTGATGTGGGGGCTGAGTTCGACGAAAGAACAAACACGCGAAGCCGCCCCTTCATCAAAGCGATAAGGAAAATCTTTGCGGTCGAGATCATCCAGCTGGCGCTTGCAGGCGAGGCGCACCCACTTGCACGCGGATATTTTGCCGCTGACGACCTGCTCTGCATATTGAATTGCATCGCTGACATGTGACACACGTTATTGGACTTTCGCCGCTGGCGGCTTATCGAAGACCGCCCATGGATCCTTCGCTGGATCATCAGCGGAATTGGTTGTGATGCGCGATCGAGAACTTGGCGTCATGCCGAACTCACCAAGGAATTTACGCATACCTTCGATCGCGGTATTTGCGACACCCAGGAACGGATTTTGAATCGGGTAGCCGCTCGGCGATTTCAAGATCGTGCCGGTCGTGCTCAGACTTTTTTCCGCTTCCACCCATCTCGCCCAGAGTTGACAGTAGGCGGCGAGGGCCGCGCGATCGATATCGGTCAGGATCCCAAGTGCGACCAGCTGCGGCGTGATCCGCTTCCACTCGGCGAGTGCTTCGCCGACGATATGCGGCGGCGGGTCTGGCACGCCGATCGGTGGCGTGGGTTCCTTTTCATTCAATGCGCGCTTGCCGGGATTGCCTGCGACTCGTTTTAATGCAGTCGGCTTGGGACGTCTGCCAGCCATGGATTACGCGATTCCTTGCAAAATACTGATTTTAGGCCAGTTGGGCATGGGTAAGTCGTTGATTTGGCGATCGATCCTGTGCTTGTTTGCCCGTTGAACTCCACTAGAATTGATGCAGTCGTTACCAACGACAAGAGGAACGAAATGACAACTGAACAGATCAACCTGAAACCCTCTCAAGTGTCGAATGCGCTTGAGTATTGCATCAACGCTCGCCAACCCGTAACCCTCTGGGGCGAACCCGGAATCGGCAAATCTCAGATCGTGCAGCAAACCGCGAAGCGTCTTTCGCTCGCGTGCCAGGACGTTCGCGCTGTCTTGCTTGACCCCGTCGACTTGCGCGGACTTCCCCATGTCAACGGCGACGGCCGAGCGCATTGGGCGATTCCAGAATTTCTTCCACGCGACGGCAGCGGCATTCTGTTTCTCGACGAACTGAACCGCGCGCCGCAGCTGGTACAGAATGCCTGCTTCCAACTCGTGCTCGATCGCAAACTCGGCGAGTACACCTTGCCGGACGGATGGCGGGTTGTCTCTGCCTGCAACCGCGAGTCCGACGGCGGCGGCGTCTCTCGAATGTCGAGCGCCCTTAGCAATCGTTTCCTTCACATCAACGTAGAACCCGATTTGGACGACTGGTGCAAGTGGGCGATTACCGCCAACGTCGAACCCGTCGTTATTGCGTTCCTGAGATTCCGCTCCGAGCTGCTGCACAAGTTCGATCGAAACTCCCGCGCGTTCCCTTCGCCGCGTTCGTGGAGTTTCGTGTCGGGCATCACCGCCCAGAAACCGACAACCGATATCGAACTGGCTTTGGTCGCGGGTTCCGTGGGGCACGCCGCTGCGATCGACTACATGGCATTTCTGAAACTGTATCGCTCGTTGCCGTCGATCGATGCCATTCTGCTCAACCCGACGGGCTCGCCCGTCCCGAGTGAGGCGTCGACGCTCTACGCCGTTTCGAGTGCTCTTGCGCGTCGCGTGCAACCCGGAAACTTGGGCCGCGTTCTGCAATATCTCGACCGACTGCCCGAGGAGTTCAACGTCATGGCGATCCGCGACGCCACGACTCGCGACGCGTCTCTCACCAGCACGCCCGAATTTACGAAGTGGGCCGTTAAGCATTCCGATGTTGTGTTCTAACAAGCCGTCACCAACGGCAGGAGAAAACAGAGTGAAAAATTCAATCACAGAACGCGCGATGTTAGTCAGCCTAAACATTCAACAGTGGATGGGTGCGAAACATGACAAGGCGATTTCGCAGGAAGTCGCCCGTGCCCACAAGTCCGACGTCAACATGGGTCGCTACCAGAAATTGCTTGTCACGAAAGAATCGCTGGAACGCCTTCGCCAGATCACGTCGAATGCGCGACACGAACATTACAACCGCACGCTGCCATGGTCCGATGGCGGCGTCCGCATCCTGTCCGCCCAAGGCTACTTCGACTATGCGAAACGGATGCGCGAACTTGAGAACGAATGGGATGCCGCCGTCTCGGAGTTCCTGACGAAGTATCCGCAATGGGTCGCCGAGGCCCGCGTCCGTTTGAACGGGCTTTTCCGCGAGGACGACTATCCGAGATTCGCCCAGATGCGCGGCAAGTTCTCTTTCGGATTCAAAGTGCAACCGATTCCCGCCGCCCAAGATTTTCGAGTGCAGTTGGGCGACGATCAAACGGCGATGGTGCGTTCTGAGATCGAGGAATCGGTCAACGAATCGCTTCGCATCGCGATGGCAGACGTCTGGGAGCGCGTGCGAGACGTCGTAGCGAGGATGGTCGATCGCCTTCGCGCCTACTCTGTGACAAACGATGGCGTCGCCAATCCCTTCCGCGACTCGCTCGTCACGAATATCCGCGAACTGATCGACATGCTGCCCACTTTGAACATCACGCAGGACAAGAAACTCGCGCAATTTGCGAAACGTATCGACGCCGAATTGTGCGGATTGAGCGCCGAACAGTTGCGCGAGAACGATGCCGCGCGAGAACAGACGGCAAATGCTGCGGAAACGATCTTGAAAGAAATGGGGGACTTCGTTTAATGACTCCCGACGTCCGCATGTCCCGCGCCCGTACTCGCTTGCTACTCGATTCGCCATGGTTCGGATCACTGTCAATGCGCCTCGACGTTCAAGAGGCGGCCTGTAAGACCATGCAAACCGACGGCACGCGCCTGTCGTATAACCCGCAGTTTGTAGAGTCTCTCACTGACGACCAACTGGTCGGCGTTATTGCCCACGAGGTCATGCACTGCGCCCTGCTGCATCCGTATCGCATCGCCGGGCGCGATCTCAAAACGTGGAACGAAGCGACCGACTTTGCCATTAACGAATTGCTCGCCGAGCAGGGTTTTACACTGCCCGACAACTGCCTGCGCGACGCGCAATACAAGGGCATGGGCGCGGATCAGATTTACGCCCTGCTTGATCGCAAGAAACAAGAGCAACAGCAGAACGGCGACGGGCAAGACGATCAGACGGGCGGCGAGCAACCCGGCCAGGTCGTTGCCCCGCAGCCGGGCGACGAAAACGGCGAGCAGGGTGGCGACGCCGCAGAAGAGATGACCGCGACCGACTGGCAGATTGCCACCGAACAGGCGACGGCGATCGCCAAGAAAGCGGGCAGACTTCCCGGCGACGTCGATCGCGCCGTGAAATCCTCGCGAGAGTCTGAGACCGATTGGCGCGAAATTCTGCGCCGCTTTGTCGAGCAGACTGTCCCGTCCGACTACTCTTGGACGCAACCCAACCGACGTTACATTGCGGCGGGCATCTACCTCCCCGGTACCGTCCGCGAGAATATGCCCCGCCTCGCGATCGGCATCGATACGTCTGGCAGCATCGGCGCGCGCGAGTTGAATCTGTTCGCGTCTGAGTTGACCCAGATTCTCCACGAGGCGCGACCGGAAGGCGTTGACGTCTATTACTGTGACAGCGCCGTCTGCCACGCCGAGAGTTTCAGCCCTGACGATCCCGAGATCACCTTGGGCGCACACGGCGGCGGCGGGACGGCATTCCAGCCCGTCTTCGATCGCGTCGCAGCTGACGGGACCGAACCCGCCGCGCTCATTTACTTCACTGATCTGGAAGGACCGGCGCCCGTCGAGCCTGGCTATCCAGTTCTGTGGGTGACGACCGAGGCGAGCAGTCTGCGCGGCCCGTTCGGCGAAACCGTGAGAGTGAGGGTCTAAGGCGATGATTGACATCCAAGAAGACATCGCCGACCACATGAGCCGTTCGCGACGCGTCACCGCCGCTCTGGCGCTTGTCGCAAATCTGCCCACCGAGGATATCGAATTTGTCTTGGAGCGATATCCAGACGCCGTCGACTGCGCGTTCCACGACTTGCTGAACCCAGAGCCGCAACCAGCGGCAAGAGGAACAAAATGACAAAAGAGATTCTCGAAATCTTGCAATCCGATATCTACACCGACGCGCCCGAGTATGCAGCACGCATCGCCACATTGAAACAGTTTGTGGCGACGATCACGTTCGCGAGTGAGGAAGAAATCACCCGCGCGCGGCGCGATTACAAATACGGCTCGAACGTCAACATGGATTTCGACGCCGAGTGCCGCAGCAGTATCGCCGACGATGGCATTTGGGTGCAGGCGTGGGTCTGGCTCGACAAGGAAGCACGCCAGTGCAGCAAACTGTGGTTTGTTGCTGGCGGTCGCGTCGAACGATCCTGCGGCGAAAATGCCGAGTTCGTCTGCGCAGAATGCGGCGAGGCGCGCTGTACAGACCATAACGATCTTTCGTTCGTCGAAGTCGACGGGCGTGTGTTGTGCGAAGAGTGTAATCAGTAAATCAGAGCCGCTACCAGCGGCAGGAGAAACAATATGACGAAGCAACTGCCTGACGTATCCACCATCCGCCAACTGCTGCGCATCACCGAAGCGGATACAACGCCCACGCCCACCCTTGACGCTGCCATCCCGCGCGACGCGATCGAAATCCCGTCTCGCAAGTACGTGATTGTCAGATTGCAAAACTGCGATGGTGAAGACACCCTGATCGCCATCGAAGGTGGAACCAACTACGCTATCGGCGTCGTCGGCAGCGACGGCGTCGTCGACTTGATCGACATGAGTTATCGAAGCGTCGAAGAGGCCAAGGCGGCGTGGGTCGAGGTCGACGGCAAGCCGACGATCGATCAGAACTGTAAATCGTGGACTGCGCAGCTGTCTCACAGATTGAAGGCGTAGATGACGCGCAAACAAGCATTGGCTGTCATCACCGCAGGCGTGGCCGAAGAGGGCAAGATGACTGCCCGGCTGATCGGTGTCTATTGTGAAAACCGTATCAGTCTGGCGGCCATGCAAGAGGCTGCCGATCGAGGCCTGGCAATTTTCCAGAAACGCCAACAGGGCAAGACAGATTTCGAGAAGTGAGCCGCAACCAGCGGCAGGAGAAATGAAATGGGAAACGCTGTTCAAACGTCGATCGATCTTGGGGAAGCCCGTCAGAATGGGTTCGATTTCCCCGTCACCCTTGCAGAGAAGTATCAACCGCGCGTGCAGGACTTCGTCGGCCTCGAGGAGCCCAAGCGCGTCATGTTGGGCCTCTTGCAAAAGCCGAAGCCATGCGCCCTGCTCTTCGTCGGGCCGCCTGGATGCGGCAAGACTACGATGGCCATTCGCTTCTGTGAACAATTGCCAGCTGCTCACCATCACATTCGGGCGCAGTCGGCTGACGTCGCGACTCTCGATCGCATCTGGGAAGATTGTCAGTATTACCCACGTCGCGGGAGTTTTCACGTTGTTCATGTCGACGAGGTCGACGGGGCCACCGATAAGGCGCAGTTGCAACTGTTGTCGCGCATGGACGGGACCGCCTGTCTCAAGCCCATGTATGGCGGTGGTTTCGAACGCGGCGACGTCCCGCCCATCATCTACATCTTCACGTGCAATGGGCGCATGGTCGACGGCCAGATGCAACCGCCGGCTGAACTCTTGCCGCGATTCTTGAGTCGCTGTCTGAAAGTCAATTTCGACGCGGTCACCCAGAAGCCACTCGCCGCCTACTTGAAGCAGGTATGGGCCAAAGAGGGTGGACCGCGCCACTACTCCAGTGAATACTTCGAACATCTCGCCGCTGGCATCGGGGTGCGGGATGCGCTGATCCGTCTTGATTCTGAACTCCTCGCCCCGCGATCGAGCGCAGACATTAAACGAGTGCTCGGCGCCGCCAGGGAACTCGCCATCCAACGCGAAGAGACCAGGACAAAAGAACTTGCTATCCTGAATGCTCAACTCGGCGATCGCCAGTCGGAGAATACCTGCGAACACAAAAACGCCCCGCATCACAGCCGCGGACTCTGTGTTGAGTGTTATCGTAAGTTTCGCCGTGGGCAGCGAATTAGGCGTCGCGCTCACGTTTGATTTTCGGCAAGGTGCTGCGTTTCTCTGCGCCTCCGAGACGTCCCGGGTGGTACCGGGCAGGCCGGGCGTAAGACGGCCATAACTCCCATGACTCTGAGCAACGAAAACTATCGAGAGTACGCCAAGACTGCGCCTGCGGTGCGACGTTACGTCAATTCGCCAAAGGCCAAGGCGCGTCGAGAGAGATATAGAAAGTCTCCGAAGGGAGTGGCGACCGAGGCGCGTTCCAGAGCGAGTCGGAAACGGGTGGCGAAACAACTTATTAACGTCGCCAAAGATCGACCTTGTGCTGATTGTGGAAAAAGATTCCCCCTGTGCTGCATGGATCTTCATCACGCGAGGGGTGTCAAATTGTTCTGTATAGGCGCAGAGCGACATCGAAGCAAGCAGGCACTCATTCGCGAGATCGCAAAATGCGATGTGCTCTGTGCGAACTGTCATCGTATACGCCATGCGAAATGAAGCCGCTACCAGCGGCAGGAGAACATTGTGAAGGCTCTTTCGATCCGCCAGCCATGGGCGAATGCCATTTTGCTCGGCAAGGACGTCGAGAATCGCTCGCGTTACTTTAGTCACAGAGGTCTGTTGCTGATCCACGCCAGCAAGAAAATCGACGTACCGGCACAGCGCGATCGCCGCATCCTCGATCTGCCTGCGAACGAACTCGTCTTTGGTCATCTGATCGGCGTTGTCACGTTGATCGATTGCGTGCGCACGTCGCGCTCGCAGTGGGCCGATGCCGAGAGCGAGTGGAAATTGGTTCTCGCGAATCCCCGCGCCCTGTTGCGACCGGTTCCCTACAAGGGACAGCTGAGTATGTTTGATGTTCCGCATCGCCTGTTGCGTGACGTCTTGCCGCGCGGCATTGAGGCTGAGATCGCGCCTGGCCGTCTGTTCTAGTCCTGTCGTACTTCCATCACTCTTTCGCCGCAGAGATCGCCCAGGAGAAAGCCGCCGCGCGGGCAGTATTCTTCCGCGAGTCGGCAGTATTCTGCCGCTCGTCGACGTGCCTCGATGATGTCGTCTTCATTCATGCCGCTTGCAGCAGGTTGACGGCCTCGTCCTTGGCCATGGCGGCGCCGACGTATTCAAAGACTGCGCAGGGGCGCCCACCGAACCCCTTGTGACTTGAGATTGCCGATGTGGCGCCCGCGCGCGGCGAGAACGTGCCAGCCCTCTTGTCGAGTCGCCAATTCGCCGCGTCATGCACGAACGATCGCACAAGAGAGGGATGCGCCGGGTAGGTATGAAACCGTTTGCCGATGCCCTTGTTTGCCGCGCCCAACTTCTCTGCCAGGATCATCGCCAGCCCGAGGCCTTGCCAGTCCGGTAATGTAACCAGCCGTGACAGGCCGGTGATGTTCTTTGCCGTCGCGTGCGGTCGATGCAGGCAGCCGGCGAAACTCGCGATTTGATCTCCCACGTAAAGTCCGAAACACCGCGCGGCCTTGTGCAGACTCGCCGTCAAATAGTGAAACGGAGCGAATAGCTGCCAAGCCTCATACGTGACCCGCTGGATTGAAACATCGAGACTTGGTCTTCGTTGAAGTTTCCCCCTTGCCACGAATCGCATCGTGGCAGGCTCAAGGATCCAATCGGGCTGCAACCAGTCGACGATGTCGAAATGGCAGCTGGCCGCGACGAATTGTTTGCCGAGTTTGCGGACTTTCTTCTGTACCGCGTGGGCGCCGATCTGCGCCACCTGGCGATCGACGACGCTCGTAAACTCGTCCATCACGATCGGATTGTCGCGAAGCACTCGCCGCGCCATCTCGACTCGGAATTTTTCGCCGTTGCTGAGAACCGCATAGGGCCGCATCCAGGCGGGGATCGTGTTGAACCCCACACTTGAGCACGTCTCGGAAATTTCCTGCATAGTGCCGACTTCGAAATTGTCGATGACCGACTTGCTATTCCATTCGAGCGGCACGTCATGGCCGGGAAAAAGATACTTGAGAATCTGAGACTTCCCGCACCCGCTCGGGCCGACGATCAGGCCGACGTGCCAGTCGAGCTTCTCGATGGGGACGTCGCCCTTCCATTCCAGCTTGCTCGTGTCCTGGGCGGGGACGTCGAACAGTGCTTCTAGTTGCCGGATGCGCACGGACCGGTGGATCTTCGCGGGGATTACGAGATCAATAGTCGGCATTGGTAGTTTTCTTTCTCCAGGCGCTCCAGCAGTGCGACCTGTTGCTCTTCGGTCTTGCAGTCGACAATGACGGAGTAGGTCAAATTCTCCTCCATCGTCTGCGCTTCCTTGCCCTCACCAGCGGCGAAACTGACCTGGTGCTTGGCGAGCTCCTCGGTTGAGAAGTAGGGCGTGAGATCGATCTCTTTGCCGATCGCGCTCAAGGCCTGCGCATCCCATGCCAGGTTAAGTTCGGCGCTGCGGTTGTCGGCGATCGCGAGTTCTTTCGCCTTCTTATCCTGCTTGAGATCGAGGTCAATGCGTTGGACGGCAATCAGCTTCGTGCCGTCGGTCTGGATGACCTGAATATTCTTGATGCCAGCCTTGAGGGCATTTTCGGCCGTTTTGTTTCCGGCGATGATTCGCCCCTCGCGATCGAGCAGGATGGACCGGCCCGCGCCGAGTTCGCGCAGGCTCTTGCTGATTACGCCCTTGCCTCGCTCTGTCCCCTTGTTCGCGTTCCGGTCATCCGGTATCAGATCGCTGATCTTGCGGATGGTCTTGGCGGCGGCCCGCGCGGGCGCCGTCGACGTCGCAGCCTTGGATTTAGCCATTTACACCCCCACCCTGCATTTCGCGAACGCGTGTATGGACC
>Ga0265338_10000666_pt1 | contig 59320 bp, 70 predicted proteins | sample 42126metaG_FD_193579 | JGI IMG/M metagenome (GOLD analysis project Ga0265338, IMG submission 193579) | Rhizosphere microbial communities from Carex aquatilis grown in University of Washington, Seatle, WA, United States - 4-21-26 metaG | ecosystem: Host-associated > Plants > Roots > Rhizosphere... | reverse complement strand
AACTGTATTTATCATCAACGAATATACTTACCCGCCCCGGATTTTTAATTTGCTGCTTGATAGATGTAATTTTCATGACCTAGGCAGATAAAAAAGACGGTAAAATATCCAGAATGCTAGTGCGCCGACAGTATTAGCGAATAAATCCCACCAAGTGTCGTTGCCGGGGACGTTAAAAAGACCTATGCCATTGGTAAAAAATTCAAACAGCTCGTTGGCAACCCCTAACCCACAGACCAGAAAATAAAGAGTGGTTAGCTCCAGTAACCAATTTAGCTTTAGGTTAAAGTTTAATTTTAAGAATAGCCAAATCAAACCTGTGAATATACCGCCGCCAACAAAATGCGTTGTGAAGTTGGTGTTCTGGCCATGTATTAGGGGTGAAGGCAAAAACAATGAAAGGAAAAAAACAATTGATGCCGACGCTAAAAGTCGTTGGTAACCAGGCTTTATCTTGAATAAAGCCCGCAGTAGCTTTGGCAAGACTACGCACACGACTATTGCTACCGCACCGTACATAACCACACCAAGCAACGTTACGTTTTGGTCTGAAAGATATTGTGAAATCACACTCATTTTCTATTTATTTAAGGGTTCACGGGCTTTAGGTTTTTATTCGGCTTGAGCGGCTTCTTTGGTAGCCTTGGCGATTTCGGCCAAAATTTTGGGATTGTCTTTCAGATACTGCTTAGCGGCTTCGCGGCCCTGGGCGATGTTTTCGCCTTTGTAGGTGTACCAGGCGCCGGATTTTTGGACGATGTCATTGTTGGCGGCTAGGTCGATTACGTCACCTTCAATGCTAATGCCCTGGTTGTACATAATGTCGAATTCAGCTTCGCGAAAAGGCGGCGCTACCTTATTTTTGACCACCTTGACGCGCACATGGTTGCCGATGATAGTATCACCGGTTTTGATTTGGCTGATGCGGCGAATGTCCATGCGTACCGAAGCGTAGAATTTCAGGGCGTTGCCGCCAGTAGTGGTTTCTGGATTGCCAAACATTACGCCAATCTTCATACGCAGCTGGTTTACAAAAATCACAGTACATTTAGTGCGGTTAATGACACCTGTGAGCTTGCGCATGGCTTGGCTCATCAGTCGGGCTTGCAAACCCATTTGGGCATCGCCCATGTCGCCTTCGATTTCGGCTTGGGGAACCAGTGCAGCTACAGAGTCCACTACGATGACATCCACGGCGTTGCTGCGCACCAGGGCCTCAACGACTTCCAGCGCTTGCTCGCCGCTATCCGGCTGGGAAAGCAGTAAATTATCGGTGTCCACGCCAATGCGTTTGGCGTAGGCTGGATCCAGGGCGTGCTCGGCATCAACATAGGCTGCAGTGCCGCCAGTTTTTTGAACTTCGGCTACGGCGTGCAAGCAAACTGTTGTTTTACCGGAGCTTTCCGGGCCGTAAATCTCGATAATTCGGCCCCTGGGAATACCCCCGCCTAGAGCTAAATCCAAGCTGAGGCTGCCGGTAGAAGTAGTTTCGATACTAATGGCCGGCGCATCGCCCAAGCGCATTATGCTGCCCTTGCCAAATTGTTTATCAATAGTGTCCATAGCCAATCTCAAGGCTTCGTCCTTGCCGGTACTAGCTACGGTTTTATTATCGTCTTTAACTTTAGTCTTAGCGGCCATTGTTTCTCCCATTTCTGATACTCCTATTAGTATACCAACAATATAGCAGCGGCGCTGAGCCAAGAAAATTGCTGCTGCTTAAAATCTGAGAACTAACTGAGAAACTAAGGGCGAGTCAGGACTTCGCGCCAGGAAATGATGTTGTAGCCGCTAGTTACAGGATAGCTAGGCGGCGGGTCGTACAGCATGTTGTAGTCATATTGGGTGGTGGTGTTTTCAATACCGGAGATATACTGACCACTGGTGGGGTCTTTGACGGAGTCACCACAGGAGCTGGTTTGCCAGTTCCAGGTCCAAGTTAGGCGTGTCGAGACCGAGCCATAGAACAACAATCGCTGATTTGAATTGACCCAGCCGTGAGTATTGCGAGGATTATTAGAGCCGCAGGTCTGAGAGCTAGAGCGATAGTTAACTGGATATTCAACATTGCCATTTTCTGACAGAATGGCGGCATCGATTTCAAAGGTGAAAGCGCCACTTGCTGGCGGCGCGTAAGGTGCAATTAGAACATCGCCCTCAGCTATTAAACCAATTGAATCGCTGCCGTTTTTGGTGGAATATAACAGATCGTCAGCTATCACAATATCCGTATTATTACTGGTTGCCAGCCGGCCTGAGGCGATAGTCACCCGTCCATTAAAGGTAGGGTTGCTGCGTACCCAAACGTTGTCTTCTACAAAAATTATTTCTGACGAAGGTATGGCAATGCCTGTAGCTACTGCCTGGGTGGTTAAAGCCGTGGAGTAGCTGCTGTTAGTGTCGGTTTCGGCATTAACGCTATAGAGATCATAGGTATTATTACTATTAAGTTGAATTAGGTAGCCTTTAGTTAAGCTAAAGGTGCTGCTGCGTTGCGGTACGTAAGCCGCTGTACGTGTTGCTGGTGTCTGGGTACAAGCATTGGCCTGGGTAGCCAGGCTGGCGGTTGCCGAGAAGTTGGCAAAGGCGGTCTTTTTCATCGTGCACAAGCTGGTGCTGACCTGATTAAAATCGATTGAGGGCGTGGGATACTGCCAATTGCTTTTGTCGCGGGTGTTGCAATTGACTGGTGTAGTGACATTGGCATCACACCAGACGCCTGGATGACTAGCGCCATCAGGATAGTTGAGGCTATGGAGGCCTCGTGGCGGTACGTATGTGGTATTGGTGCTTGTTACTGTGTCGGTATTGGGCCCATCCATTTCGATTCCTTGGTTAGAGTGCACCGGACCGTCAGCGGTCTCGTCAGGCCCGAACCACAACGCCGAATCGTCGTTGACGGCGTAGCTGGCAAAGCTTGGTGCGCCAATTTGGGCTTGGACGGTACGGATTATGTTAGTACCCTTCACTTCGCCTATTGACCTAACCGTAGCTACCGTTGAACCGTTACCCTGGGGATTAATCCACAGCGTGAAAGTACCTTCGTTGACGGCGTTAGCGTCAACATAATTATGGACGTAAGGCCCGTAGCCTAAATTTGGATCCGGTGTTGCCGGCGTGGACTTGCCATCTTTAAAGTCGCTGGCATTGTGGCTGAGATGCCAAAGATAGTAGTTGATGCCGGCTTCGGCAATATTGAAGGCTTGTTGGCTTTGAACATTGCGGTTAACCGTTGATAGGTTAGTTTCAACGACCTCTACTACGGCTGCCGTTAATACTGCCGCCAAAACCATGAAGCTTATTATTGTTGGCATTATAAAGCCGCTTTGATTTTTGCCCACAAATAGCCTGATGATTTTCATAGGTTGGTCTTCCTGTTGCGCAAACTGACCTGCAAAGAAAGCTGCTGGTTCCCCCCGGGCGTTGGATGGTCTGCCGGAACAATCAGGTTTATACGGATGCCCTTGATACTCTGTTCGTCGGCGATAGGCAGAGTCAGGTTGTTACCGGAAGCATCTAGATACTGGAAGAGGTTTACGCCACCAAGAGCATGGTAGTTATCGATGATGGTATGAGTGGTCTTTTGTGCAGTGATAGGCGTACCAATGGGCGGATTGGCGGTCATGGGGGTAACATCGGCATATAGCGCTGTGGAGCCAGCGTTGAGGTAATAGTGAACCAGCGAGACGTAGGTATCATCGGGTGAGAAATAGGCATAAACCGTTAAATCACTGTTTGATTCGGAAACTATATCGGTTAGACCGCGCAACACGTTACCTACGCGCTGCGATTCAGCCGCCAGGTTGGTAAATTCGCTGCCGTCCTGCTGCAAACCAAAGTATTGGTTGATTAAGGTGTTAAAAACGCTGAAAGCAATTAAAGATACCAAAGCAGCGATGATGATTGTGATTGTCATCTCGATGATGGTGAAACCGGCACGATTAAGGCGTGACACTTACGCCTCCTAACAGCGGTAGATCCGGCAAATTAAGTGTAAAGCCGTTAGCGGATATCGATAGTGTGGCGTTGCCAACGGCGGCAGAGCTAAGGTTAACGATGCAATTAATCTGTGTTCCGCCGGTGCCGGTGCACGAAGCAGTATAGGTATTTGAGCCTTGGCTGAGTTTCACCGTTGTACTGCAACTGGAAGCCGTGGCGCTGCAGGGCAAGTTCACGCCGGTTATCTGGAACGCGAAGTTACTAACGGTGCCGCCAGTTAGACTAACGTCGTACGGCGAAACCGAGCCGACCCTTGGGAAGTTGGCATTCGTGGTCAACATCAAGCGGACCTCTTGGTAATAATTGTGGCTGTTATAGGCGAAGGTTGTTGACGGCGGCGAGCCGGGATCATAAGTCGGTATATTCACAGGGTTAAAGGGGTTATTGCCGCTATATGGCAATGCTGCGGCCAGGTAATAAATAGTGCCGCCAGTGGTGGTGCAGGTGGTGGTGCAGGTGGTGGTGCCACCAACTATACAGTTGGTACCGCCAATGTCGCCGCAAAAAATGTATTGACCAGGCACTAAGTTAGATACACCGGCTAGGCCGTTTACATCGGTAATGGGCCTATTATCCGTAACATTGCCGCTGCCATTACATATTGAATAACTCAAGTTATCGTAACAATAAGAAGTATCGGAGGTAGCCGTATATTTTTTATAGCCGCCCTTCATATAAACTTTGACGTTGGGCAGCGGGTTGCCATTGGTATCAGTGGTTTTAACCAAGAGGCTGTCCGGGCCTTGGAGTTTGAGAGTCAATGTTACTGCTGAGGACTGCTGGCTAATGATCTTCTGACTGGAATAGGTTGGTTGTAGGCTGCCGGACGGCACGATAGTAGTCAGCGTGGAGTAGCCGTTGTCTGAAGCCGTGATCGCATAATCATAACCGCTGGTGTCCGCCGGTAAATCATAAAAGATAACTACGCCGTTTTGGTCAGTGCTATCAGTTCTGGGAGTCAGACCAACATGACTATTGGTTACATTAACAGTGGCCCCCGTAACAGGATTGCCGTTGCTGTCAATAACCGTTACAAAGAGGGCACCAGTATTGCTGGATGTTTCAGCTACGCGCGCGGATATTTCGGTATCGACCTCGGCCAATTGACTACCGCCTGGGCTGTAAACTGCCACGTCGGCAATCTTATAGTCTCCGGCATTAAGATCAGGATTTGGCGCGCCGGCTGGCGGCGGATAATTACGGCAGTAGGTCTGTTTAAGAGCTTGGGTGGGATAGCTGCCGCAGCCATCATAGGCATCATCAACATAATCAATGTTGGTCTTGATAGTATATTTCACGCCGTTGACCGTTTGGGTTGTGGTGGTTGGTGACTGTACAACCAAGCTGTCGTAGGGCAAAGATTTAAGGTATTCCATCTGATTCGTTGCCAGAGCCGAGGCTACAGCTTTCTGTTTGGCCACCGCCGCGCTGTTTACCAAAGCTGTAAATAAAGCGGTTAGGCTAAGAGAAACGATAGCCAGCACGATTAAACTCACCATCAGTTCGACTAACGTAAAGCCTGGCTGGGCGGCTGGCGCGCCAGCCCTAGCGCGCAGCTTCTTAAAATGCATATGTTTATTGTAACAAGATTGCCCTGGTCAGCCGCGCTTTTACGGTACAATAAACATATGCGTATTAACGACGGCCTGGTTATGGAGTTGCTCAAGCGCAACAATAAATTGAACGATGAGCAAATTAAGGGTCTGCTGGAACAGCAAAAAAACGAAAATAAGCCTCTGCGCGATATCGCCCTGGAGAGCAATTCCCTATCCGAAAAGGAACTAGCGCATTTTTACTCGGGCCTGATAGACGTGCCATTCGTGGAGATTACTCCGCGCAAACTTAATAAAGATTTTCTCAAACTCATACCGGAGCGCGTGGCTCGGCAATACAACGCCGTAGTTTTTGATGTCAAAGAAGACGGCACCCGGTTGCTGGCTATGGAAGACCCCGATGACGTCCAGGCGTTGAACTTCTTGCAAAAGCAGCTCGGCCCTAACGTCAAGGTTTATCTGGCCACCCGCAGCAATATTTTGGCGGCTTTAGATCAGTACCGCGGCAACATTACCAATGAGCTAACCCAGGTTATCGCCAGCGAAGACAATGAGCAAAAAAATGAAGCTGAAGAAGAAATAAAAGAAGAAGACGTCGGCGAAGATAGCCCGGTAGCGCAGACCGTTAACTTGATCATCGATTACGCCATCAAGCAAGGTGCCAGCGACATTCATATCGAACCGCGCGAAGACTATGTCTCTATCCGTTACCGCGTGGACGGCCAGTTACGTGAAACTAATAAGCTACCAAAGAAAATTTTAGCGGCGTTGGTCAGCCGTATTAAAATCCTTAGCAACCTAAAAATTGATGAACGCCGGGCGCCACAGGACGGCCGCTTTAAAGTCACAGTCGGTAGCGGCCAGTATGCCCTGCGCGTCAGCACCCTGCCGATAGCCGATGGCGAAAAAGTAGTAATGCGTATTTTAGATGAGTCCACCAAGGCCAGCAACTTACAGGAGTTAGGCTTTTGGGGAACCAGCCTGGACCGTTTGGAACAAGCCTTAACCCGCCCGCACGGCTTAATCCTGTTCACCGGACCAACCGGCTCCGGAAAAAGCACTAGCTTATTTAGTATCCTTAGCCGGCTCAACCAACCATCAGTCAATATCAGCACTGTTGAGGACCCCATAGAATATAAGATCCCCGGCGTTAACCAAGTCCAGGTTAATCCTATTGCCGGCATGACTTTCGCCAATGGTCTGCGGGCCTTGCTGCGCCAGGATCCTAACATCATTATGGTCGGCGAGATTCGTGACAATGAGACCGCCAACCTGGCTATGCAAGCGGCTCTTACCGGGCATTTGGTCTTTAGCACGCTGCATACCAACAATGCCGCCACCTGCCTGCCCCGTCTGTTGGATATGGGTATCGAGCCTTTTCTAATTGCCAGTACTGTTCGGGCAATTGTCGGACAGCGCTTAGTGCGCAAACTGGTATCAGAGAGTGTGGAAAGTTACCAGCCCGATGGCGTCATGCTCAAACGCATCCAGTCAGTCTTTGGCGTCACCGAAGCCAATATGCCGCGTTTCCATGAGCTAGAGCTACAGGCTCTTGAGGCAAGTATTGGCAGTGTCAGTGACCCATCCACCAGTGAACACGCTATCAACCGGCTTTGGCGTGTCAACAGCTCTGCCGGCTCAGCGGCTTTCCGCGGTCGTGAGGGAATTTACGAAGTGTTAGCTCTTAGCCCACAAATTCAAAAACTAATTGCCAGTAGTTCTACCAGTGATGTTATTCAGGCCCAGGCCGTCCAGGAAGGTATGATTACCATGCAGACTGACGGTTTTATTAAAGCGCTGCGCGGTCAGACTACTTTAGAAGAAGTCATGCGTGTGACCAGTGATCGATAAATAAAATGGCTGAATTTACTTACACTACCCTGACTGAAGGCAGACAAATCTCCGGCAGTATCGCGGCCGACTCACGCGAAGCCGCTATTGTCGCCCTGCATCAGCAAAACGTCAAGCCCTTGAAGGTCCAGGAGGCTAAAGCCAAGAAAGGCTTCAGCCTGGGCAATATCGGTAGGGCCAAAGTTAAAAAACGCGACCTGGTAATCTTCACCCGCGAGCTCTCGACTATGGTTAGCGCTGGGGTGCCACTTCCCAGAGCACTCAGCACCCTGGGCGACCAGGCCGAAAATAAACATTTTAAGGAAGTCATTGGTGCTATTGACCGTGATATCGCCGGCGGCGCGCCACTGGCAGACGCTATGGAGAAACACCCGGAGGTTTTTAGTGATGTTTATGTAAACATGGTCCGGGCGGGCGAGGCCGGCGGTATTCTTGATGAGATTCTCAAACGCCTAGCCACCCAGGTAGAAAAAGACGAGACAATCCGTAAGAAAATCCACTCCGCCATGGCCTACCCGATTGTGATTCTGACTATAACAGTCCTGGCCTTCTTCGGCATCATGATTTTTATTCTGCCCAAAATCGCCAAAATTATTAAGGATTTGGCCGGTCCCAACGCTCAGCTGCCGGTATACTCGCGGGTGCTGCTGCAACTCAGTAATTTTATGCAGCATTACGCACTATTCATTATCGTCGCAGTGGCAATTGTGGTCTGGCTCTTCCGTCGTTACATTCATACCGAAAAGGGCCGTTACCGTTGGCACGAATTCATGCTGCGGGCGCCGATCCTTGGCCCGATTGTCGCTAAAATTGCCGTGGCGCGCTTTTCGCGGACTTTTGCCTCTTTGATGGGTTCCGGCGTCAGCGTCCTAGAAGCATTAGAGGTCACCGGCAAGGCTGTAGGCAATAAAGTTATCCAGAAAGAATTGGCCGACATCGCCCTCCAAGTAAAAAATGGAAAATCCTTGGGGAAGGAATTATTAGAAGCCAGGTTCTTCCCGCCAATCGTCGGCCAAATGATGATTGTCGGCGAAGAGACCGGTAAAATCGACCAGATCTTGGTCAAGGTGGCCGATTTTTATGAGGAAGAAGTGGACGTAGTAATCGATAGCTTAGCCAGTATTATCGAGCCGATTATGATTATCATTCTGGGAGCGCTGGTAGGCGTCATCGCGGCTTCAGTAATGGGTCCGATAGCCAACCTATCCAAACAAATCGGCACCAGCTAGCAAATAGCTGCCGCCACTCGAGAGATAACGGCCAATTCTAAGACTTGACATGCTTATGCTTAGCTTTATAATCATGCTCATGGAACGTTCGTGTTCGAATAACAAAGAAATCAAAAACTAACCATTTTAAGAAGGGTGGGACAGATGCTTTCATTTAAAAAATATAAGAATCGCGGTTTTACAATCGTCGAACTTTTGATCGTTATCGTGGTGATTGGTATTTTAGCCACACTAGTCATTACTACTTACAACGGCATTCAAGAAAAGGCCCGCAACACCAAACGCGAGACTGATGTCAACGCGCTACAAGGTCAAATCGAGGCTTACGAAGCCCAAAATGGTAATTACCCATCTATTGGCGCGTCGACTGCGGCCAATATCAATGATTCGACTTTCCGGCAAACCAATATGAAAGGTCTTGATCCCAGCGCGCTGCAAGATCCTAAATGGCAGTCCAGCAACACTAACTGCACCGCCTCTGGCGCAGCTGTTCTAGAAAACAAGACTACAGTGGATTCTGGCTGCTACGGCTACGCGCCAACACCGGCTAACTGTGACGACAATACAACTGATTGCACTGGCTACACTCTAACCGCAAACCGAGAAGGTGATACTCCCTACACCAAGCAAAACCTTAACTAGTTGAGTACTAAGCTAGTAGTAAAACCGGTCGCCATAGGCGACCGGTTTTTCAGATGTTATACTTCTTAGGATAAGGATAAACAATATAAAAGGTAAAGGGATGGGCAAGCTAAGTTTTTACCACGAACAGCCTTTATTCGGACTGGATATTGGCCATTCTAATCTTAAAATCATGCAGCTGGACACTGCCTTAGCTGGCTCGCCAAGGGTAATCGGCTATGGTTTTGGCCAATACCCTTCGCGGGCTATAAACAATGGCCAGATAGTCGACTACGAGCTTCTGGCGGTCAGTCTACATGATCTATTCGAGGAGCATTTGGTTGGCGAGATAACCACCAAGCGAGTGGCTTGCACGGTGCCAACCGCCCGGACCTTCAGTCGGCCGATGAAACTGCCGCCGATGAATGATAAAGACATTGCCGAAGCCGTACGCCTAGAGGCCGAGCAGTATATTCCAGTACCGGCCGCCAATCTATACATCGATTTTGATATTGCCCGCCGCGACCAACAAGGCATTGATTTACTTATGGTGGCTACACCTAAAAATATCATCGATAGCCACATCAAATTTTTAGAAGGCGTCGGCTTGGAGCCAGTAGCGCTTGAACCAACTATGAATGCTTCGGCGCGCTTCTTTGATTTGGCCGATCCAGCCCATAATCAGCCGGCTGTTTTAATCGATTTTGGCTCAACCGCCATAGACCTGGCGGTCTTTGACAAGACAATGTTCGTCAACAGTACAATCGACGGCGGTAATGACAATATGACTGAACTCATCGGCCAAAAGATGGAAATCAGCGTTGCTGAAGCCCATAAACTCAAGGTTCAATTTGGTATCGGCGTCAGTGATAAACAAGAGGCTATTAAAGATGCTTTGGAGCCTATTTTGAGCAACTTGTTGCGTGAGGTTCGCAGGATTGTCCGCTATTATGACGAACACGGTGGTCCGGGAAAACGCAAAATTGACCGGATTGTAATACTTGGCGGCGGAGCTATGATGCCCGGACTCAGCCAGTATCTATCAACTGAGCTAAAGCTGCCGACACGCATGCTAGACCCCTGGAGTCATGTGGATTTTGGCCGCTTAGCGGCACCGGATGATAATGAACGACCAATGTACGCAACCGTAGCTGGCGAAGCATTACTGGAACCAGGGAGCACCATAAAATGATTAACCTACTGCCGCCAGAACGCCGCCAAGCCATACGTTATGGCCAGCTCAACGCGACGTTATTCAGTTGGCTTGCTGGTCTGGGCGTAGCTATTATCGGCCTGCTACTTATTCTTGCCGGCGGCTGGCTGTACATTAACCAACAGTCAAAAAGTCTGCAAAACAATATCGCCACTTCGCAGAGCCAGCTAAATTCTCAGAACCTCTCACAGGTACAAAAAGATTCCGCCGAGTTAAGCGGCGACGTCAAGGTGGTCAACCAAGTGCTGAGCAGCGAAGTACGTTTTTCTGATTTGCTGTCGGCCATCGGCCAGGTTATGCCGCCGGGAACAGTTTTGAATTCTCTGACCTTAACCAGTGTTAAAGGTTCAATAGACTTGGCCGCTAACGCTAAAGACTACGCTTCGGCGGCCCAAATAGGCGTTAACCTCAGCGATCCCAAGAATGGTATTTTTAGCAAAGTCGACATTATCAGCATCAACTGCACTAGCGGCAATGTTACCTACAACTGTAATGCTACCTTTAAAGCCCTGTTTAGTAAGAGCGCCCAGACCAAGTTTCTCGGCATAGCCAAGGCGGCCCAGTAATGAATATCCAGCGTTTAAGATTAATTCTTCTTGGTTTAATCGGACTAGAAATTATAGTCTTTGTAGCGGTTTGCGTACTGGGCTTATCAAAGCTTTCTGGCCAGAGCCAAAAAATGGTCAACCTCAAATTGCAAAGTAGCGCCCTCGACTATCAACTTACCAGCCTTGGCGAGGCCAAAAAGCAACTCCAACAATACAGCTACATAAAAAATGTCGTGGCCGAAGTCATCCCCAATGACAAAGACCAGGCGCAGGCAGTTTTGGAAATTAATCAAATTGCTCAACAAGCCGGTATTACCATTGGCAGCATCAGTTTTCCGGCCAGCACCCTCGGCTCCTCCGGAGCCAACGCCGCCACTGCCAGTTCGACCAGCTTAATCAGCCAAGCCCAGCCGGTTAGCGGCGTTAAAGGCCTTTATAGCGTTCAGCTAAATATTACCCCGCAAAGCGGCAATCAGGTACCGGCCAGCCAGCAGGTAACCTACTCCAAGTTGCTGGATTTCCTTAACCGTATTGAGGATAATCAGCGAACGGCCCAGATAACCCAAGTTACCGTCGAGCCGCAGGGCGGTAGCACCGGAAACGCCGTTTCTTCCATTACTTTTACTTTATCCATTAATATATTTATCAAGCCATGAAAAACGCCAATCTTAACATCAACCTAAAGACTCTGCTGCCAAAACTTAAAAAGGCCCAGCAGCTGCTTCTTCAGCACGCTGTTTTTGCCGCATTAATGGTTATCCTACTGATCTATGTTTTTGTGGTTTGGAAGATTAATCAGTTCGCCAATGCCGAGCCGTCTGACAGCGCCCAAACCCTGGTCCTGGCAAAAGCCAACGTTCCAAAAATTAATAAAAACGCAATCCAGCAGATTCAATCGCTTGAGCAGACCAACACCCAAGCCCAGGGTCTCTTTGACCAAGCCCGCAACAATCCCTTCCAAGAATAAATACTTAACAAGTTAAGTATTTATTCAGCCTGCATGTTACGCTGGACCGCGTCTAAAGTCTGGACATACTTCTGCCGAGCCTCCAGAATGCGTTCGGAATACGTGTCCGGGCTCGGACAATACGGAAAAACGAAGTTGTCTTCTTCCCCGGCTGTTTCGACTGTGAGTGTCCCGTAGCCGAGTATGGTTTGCAGTATACCGCTATGCTCAGCTGTCACGTCTTGAACATTAGACATACTAAGCCGCGAAATTTTTCTAATAAACAGGCCTCTTTGAATAATCTGGATAAGGCTTTTATCGCTTACAATTAACCGGCTTTGGCGGTAAATATAGGTTGCCACAAATAAAATTAAAGCCGCTAACGCTATAGCTAAAACAACACAGGCCAAGAATAGACGGTAGGTTTGGCCGGACATATTATCAAGGAAGTTTGGCGCAAGAAACAGCGTCAGGGCAATCACCGCGATTATTCCAACCAGTGTTTCGATATAAATAGCGATAATGCCTATCGGGTGACGGTGCAAGACCGTTACGATGTGTTCGCCAGGTTCAAGTATTTGGGCGTCGGCACTTAGGCGCGGTGGCCCAGCAATAACCGGTTCCGGCGGCGGGGGAGTTGGAGTCGGCGCGGGCTCAGGACTTTCAGGCTGCATGTTGAGAATTATATCAAGCTAGTCTGGGGTTTGCTCGAAGTTTTTTCCTTACCCAGGTGTTTCCAGGCGCGTGGCGTAACTTTGCGACCACGCGGCGTACGTTCCAGCAGGCCGATTTGCATTAGATAAGGCTCATAAAAATCTTCGATGGTGCTGCGTTCTTCAGAAGTCAGGGCCGCCAACGTTTCCACGCCTACCGGTCCACCGTCGTGATGCTCGATAATAACTTCCAGTAATCGCCGATCAGCGGCATCTAATCCCAGTTTATCCACTTCTAAGAGATCCAGCGCTTGGTGGGCCAGCGGTTCATCGACCACCCCATTGCCGTTTACGTCAGCGTAGTCGCGTACTCGCTTGAGCAGGCGGTTGGCAATGCGTGGTGTCAGGCGCGAGCGTTCAGCCAGGAGACTTGCAGCCTTATCATCAATTTCTACATCCAGAATCTTGGCTGCGCGTTTAATAATCTTAGTTATCTCCTCGGGAGTATAAAACTCCAGTCGATGAATCAAACCAAAGCGGTCGCGCAGCGGAGCCGCCAGTAAACCTGTACGAGTCGTAGCGCCAATGATAGTAAACTTCGGTAAATCCAGTCGTAAGCTGCGGGCGCTAGGACCTTTGCCTAGCATGATATCTAGTTTAAAATCTTCCATGGCCGCATAAAGAACCTCTTCAATTGAGCGGTGCAAGCGATGAATTTCGTCAATGAACAAGATATCGCCGTCTTGAAGGTTGGTCAGCAGTGAAGCTAAGTCACCCGCCCGTTCAATCGCCGGACCGCTGGTTATTCTAATCTGCGCTCCCATCTCATTGGCTATTACTGTAGCCATAGTGGTTTTTCCTAAACCCGGTGGCCCGTGCAGCAACACGTGATCAACTGGCTCACCACGTTTCTTGGCAGCATCGATCGCCAGTTTTAGATTCTGCTTGAGTCTTTCCTGACCGGTGTAATTAGCAAAATCCTTTGGCCGCAGGCTGTTATCCAACTCCTTATCAACCTCGTCATCCTGAGCAGACGTATTTATTATCCTATCAATCGCCATACCATCATTCTAACATTTTGTAGGTTATGGCAGGGCTAGTACAGCGCGGCAGATTTAGGCAAGTGCGAACCTTCTAATAGTTTGATGACTTCCTTGGCCTCGACGGTCTCTTTTTCTAGCAGAGCCTTCTTGAGATCTTCCAGTTTATGCAGGTTGGCTTTTATGACAATTCGCGCCCGAGTAGCAGCTTCTTTTATAAGTGACTCTACCTCGTCATCAATTACTTTAGCGGTCTCATCCGAATAAGTCCGCTCGTGCACTAACCGCTCTAGCATCATGCCTTCGTCTACCTGGAAAACCTGGTCACGCAAGACTTTACCCATGCCCTGGTTCATGATCATGTCGCGGGCTAGTTCGGCAGCTTTTTGCAAATCGGATCCGGCGCCGGTAGTAACTCTCTCCGAGCCATAAATTAGCTCTTCAGCCACCCGGCCGCCCAGCATCCGGGCCAATACGTCCTTATATTCAATAATGCTGTGGTAGCTCTTATCTTCCGGCGGGATAAACCAAGTTACGCCGCCGGTCTGGCCGCGCGGAATGATGGTAACTTTGTGGACCATGTCGCTATCGGGCATTACGTGGCCGACTATCGCGTGACCGGCTTCGTGATAGGCGGTTAGTTCCTTTTCTTTCTCGCTCATCACTTTACTTTTGCGCTCCGGGCCGATGGCAACTTTTTCAAAAGCGCTAACCACGTCTTCATTCTCAATAACCTTACGATTGTGGCGAGCGGCCAAAATCGCTGCTTCGTTAGCAATGTTAGCCAGGTCGGCGCCTGAAGAACCAGCGCTTTTGGCCGCTAGACTATCCAGGTCTACGCTCTTGCTGACTGGTTTTTCGGCAAAATGGACTTTTAGGATCGCTTCGCGGTCTTTGCGATCCGGCAGATCAATGGTAACTCGGCGGTCAAAACGGCCGGGACGCAGCAAGGCTGGATCCAGCACATCAGAACGGTTAGTAGCCGCCAACACAATCACATTTTGACCCTGCTCAAAGCCATCCATCTCTACTAATATCTGGTTGAGAGTCTGTTCACGTTCGTCGTGGCCACCACCCATTCCAGAGCCGCGACGGCGGCCAACAGCGTCAATCTCGTCTATAAAGATAATGCACGGGGCATTTTTCTTGGCTTTATTAAACAAATCCCGCACACGACTGGCGCCCACGCCGACAAACATCTCTACAAATTCCGAGCCGCTGATGCTGAAAAACGGCGCGTTGGCTTCGCCGGCTACCGCTCGAGCCAACAGTGTTTTGCCCGTTCCAGGCGGACCGATTAGCAGCACACCCTTGGGAATTCTGGCCCCCACACCTTCAAATTTTTTAGGGTACTTCAAAAACTCAACTACTTCTTCGAGATCCTGTTTAACCTCGGCATTCCCAGCTACGTCTTTAAAGGTCACTTTATCTTTTTCATTGCCGTATAGCCGGGCGCGGCTTTTGCCAAAACTCAGAGCCTGGTTGCCTTGGCCTTGGGCGCTGCGAAACATAAAAATCAGCAACCCGGCAATAATAACCACCGGTACAACCGTCGTTAAAAGGTCTAGCCAAATACCATTGCTGGAAGAGGCTGGCTTATTTACCAGCTCGACTTTGCCTTGCTTCAGCCCCTGTTCATAAATACTCGAGCCATCCTCTTTATATGATTGCTCGGTGGCTTTACTTTGGCCCAAAGGCGTAATTTGCAAAGAATCGCCATTAACGACAATCTGTTTGAGCTGGCCGCTATTGGCCTGGCTAACTACCTGCGAAAAGGGCACCGTCTTTAGTTGGCTGGGCTGATTAAAGGCCGCATAGACGATTATGCCAAACAGAATAACCAACGCTACAAAACCGGCGTTCTTAAAATAGCTGCGGCGTGGTTTTTTGCCGCCGCCCTTACCGCCTAAGCGAAACTGTTTCCCGTCCATATAGCAACATTATATCAGGCGTTTTAATCAGTGGTGATAAAGTGGGCTGATTTCCGGCCAATTTTAAGTTTTAGCCCGTTTTTAACCGGTTGCTCGGTGTTGGGCCGTCCTGTTTTAAGCGATAGACTCAATCTTTCAACTGTTTTACGGTCAAAATCTTTAAATCCGGCGTTCCTCAGTAAATCTGCAACTAACTCATTAGCGACGCGGTGCGGCAAGCCGATAAAGCTACTCCTGTCGATTTGACCACTCGTTTCGATTGTTTGAGATATAGTCGCAATTTCTCTATTTATGTTTTTATTTATTTTTGCGACTCTTTCGATATTACCGATGATGACTCTCCTTTGAGCCGGCTTTAAATTTTTTAGAATATTCTGACGCAAGTAGTTTCTGGCATAATCTGTATCGCTGTTGGTGGTATCTTCGCACCATTCCAGTCTATTTGCCTTGGCATAGCTTATAATCTCAGCCTTAGGAATGCCCAGCAGCGGTCGGACGATGTCTGAATCCGCGATAGCGCTAAGCCCGCGGCGGTATGTGCCCCTTAGGAGATTTAAAAATGCGGTTTCAATCAAGTCATCCTGATGATGAGCCGTGACAATAGCTCGGGCATTATGCTTCTCTTTTACTTGATTCAGGAATTGGTAACGCGCCTGGCGGGCCTCGTCCTCGCCGGCATCGGGCCCCAAATTACCCCGGCCTATTTCAAGGGGTAGTTTTAGCTGCGTAGCGGCTTTTTGGACTAACTGTTCATCAAGATCGGAATCCTCGCGGATATTATGATTAAAATGAGCCACTACGATATCTGTCTGACCCCGCTTAACCAGAAAGTCCAATAGACTCATAGAATCCACGCCGCCGGATACGGCCAGGATATATTTGCCAGGCTCAAGCTCAATATTCACTTATTAGCCCCTTTATCCCGCCGCCCGGCGGTGACTAATCTGCCGGCGGTATTCATTCTGTGTTAAATAGATGATTAGCAGGTCAAATAGCGTCAACAAAAGCAGGCCAATAGAGAACTTGTCGATTATCCTATAGCACTGATAAATTACAAACAAAGTTGTTACACCAATTAGGCCAACGTAAGCCCACAGATGATCGCGCAGCACTTCCACTACCAATATCAACTTAACGACACCGTGCGCCAGTAAATAAACAGCCCCGAAAACTAGGGAGGGACCCGTAAGATGATGGGCGGTCCTTAAAATGTGATTGGCGATAAAATCGTGCGGGTCTTCGGACAGTTCACCCTGGGTCAGCCGGGCCGCCCAGCGGTTAATCTGGTCTGGGTTGATAAGCAATAGAAAGATACCGCCTAGGCACTCTAAGAGCCCGTCCAAACCCTTTAAGTACAGGCTGATACGGAAAGCTTTATCGGTTGCAGTCCGGGGGCTTTCCGCCGGATTATAGCCAAGTTTATTCATGATTGTGGTACCAGGGGCGAGGATCGAACTCGCGACCTCAGGCTTATGAGTCCTGCGCTCTAACCATCTGAGCTACCCTGGCGAACAGGGGTAATTATAGCACAGCAACAGATAGAAGCCACGCAAAAACCGGCTCTAAAAAGCCGGTTTGCTAATTATTTATTCGTCAGTAGTCGTTTAGTCGCCCAGTAGTACATCAACTGCCAGCAACCTCTTGTCGCTAGTTGGCAGCAGCTCAAAATTCAGCTTGATAGCCATGTTGTTTTTTCCCTTTTTGTTTTATCGAACTTAGTTCCTATTATACATGCTTATGCTAAAATGTCAAAACTTTTTTACACCCCTATAAAATCCGATTGTGTTTTCTCCTGCAATGTGCTTAACTACCCCTGTTAGGATCTTATCGGTTCTTGGTCTAAGAGAGAACGAGCGAGCGGCCCACAAAGCTGATTATCCAAGTTCAACCGCAGCCAGACTAGTAAGGGGTCGTTCCTAAGTAAGTTAAGACAAGGATTGAATAAGCAACATGTACAAAGTATTTGTAGGTGGCTTGCCCTTCGCTACTACCGACGATGAGCTCAAAGAAATTTTTGCTGCTCACGGCGCCGTAGCATCCGCAACTGTAGTTCGTGACCGCGACAGCGGCCGCAGCAAAGGTTTCGGCTTCGTCGAGTTCGAAAACGATGACGAAGGCAAAGCTGCCGAGACTGCTCTGAATGGTTCTGAGATCGGTGGCCGCAGCATTTCCGTGGCCCAAGCTCGTCCCAAAGAAGAGCGCTAAGCTAAATTTTAGCTAACTAAAAACTCCCTCATCCGAGGGAGTTTTTTGATACCACCTAACAGATTGACAAAAAGTCATTAACAGATTAGAATACTAGCTGGTAATATCGCGGGGTGGAGCAGTGGCAGCTCGCGTGGCTCATAACCACGAGGTCGCAGGTTCGAGTCCTGCCCCCGCTACCATGAAAAGTGCCCGACCTTGTGTCGGGTATTTTTCATGGTATTGAGAGTTGGCTCGGTTCTGCGACTCGACAGCGATAGCTGGCGAAAGTCGCAGGTTCGTTGGAGTGAGGACGCGCACAGGAATTTATTCCGAGCACGCCGGAACGGATAAAGGACTAATTCCGCTGTTCTGCCCCCGCTGCCAAGCTTAAGCGCTATGGACGAATGCTTATTTTTATGCATAATTTAGCTTGTGAACAGGCATACGTTAACCAACAAAAGACTTCTCCTACTTTTACTGACCGCATTAATCCTATTGGGACTAGTGGTTTGGTGGTTTATTTACTATGAACCCGGCAACCGCAACTCTAATGATTATCAAAACAAAAATACTGGATGCCAAGACAATGGTTTGCCGGGACGCTGTTGTCAGCTACACGCAAAGCCAGGAACAATTTGTCCTGGCTAAACTTCAACCGTCACCAGGCCTTTCCATCTAGCCAACTCCGCAATAATGATGCTCCAATTCGAATGAACCAGGGCTACCAAGATGAGTTTTGGAACCTCTTAGGAGGTTCTTTTTAGTCGCTGAAGAGCTTACGGCCCAGTAAAAAGTCACGCCAGTCTTCCAGATTTTTGGAGATTTTCGATCGGTTATCGGCAGGGCTGGCGGTGGGCGCTGTAAAATTAGCCGTGTTCAGGGAGGGGTCGACATATTTCATAGCTACGCTTTGCGGTACCGCCAAAACTTGCTCGCCGGGCGTCGCTAGACCCAAGTCTTGGCGGGCCGTCAAATCCAGATATTCATTGCTTTGGTAAAACTGATTCTGCAGCGCGGCGTTTTGTTTCTTAAGATAAAGAATTTGGTTCTGCTGCTTGAGCGTTGATATCTGTTTCTGTAGCTCGTAGTTAGTCTGGACCGTCTTTATGCCGCTCCAAGTTATAGCCAGCACAATTATGCTAAAAACATACAAAACTAAGTTGCGCGAGTCAGTTAACTGCTTGCGCGTTGAGCCATTCCAAAATTTTTTTATGTCGCTAAACATGACCATCATTATATAGCTTCACGCCAGGAAAGGCCTGATTCCTATTAGACTTGCCTCTCTTGGGTTCATCATGTTTTTTCACCAACCGCTCAAATTATAGCCTTCTCATCTGTTATACTGACTTTGTGCTGGTCTTTTCCAATTTTGCAAAATCGTGCTTCAGCAGATGTTTGCAAAATTGAGGAGGAGGAAGCGATGTAGAGCGAGAGCAAACGAGCCCGTGAGTTTGCGTAAGCTCGAAGTCGATTCCGACGAGGGGGTGTAGCTCAGTGGTTAGAGCAGTCGGCTCATAACCGATTGGTCCCTGGTTCAAGTCCAGGCACCCCCACCACATTTTTATAGTTAGTCTTTTGGTTCTGAAATGCTGTCGGGCGCTCGTTCTCGTCTATCTTCATCAGGTAGATCGGTTTTACCGCCGCTTCTCATCTCATGAGTAATCTCTAGAGATCCCTGGTGCAACTCTTTGACAAAGCCGGGTCGTTCCCACGGCACTCTGTCTACTTCGGGCTTAACTAGAGCTAGGTGTCGTTCATAAAACCGCTTCGGATAGCCCAGAATGGTTCCGGCAAGCTGCCGGGCACGGCTCTCAAGCCTCTCGTTGCCTTCCGACTCTTGTTCCGGAACCACTAGCTTTAAGTCCGGCCGGCGATTAGGCGATAGCGGTGAATTCATGTTGTTGATAATTATATTTTAAACTGCTTTTGTCAATAAAGCTAACGCTTGTTCGGGTGTTTCAGTTTGCATAAACTGTTCGCGTAATTCTTTAGCCCCATCGAAGCCACTGATATAGACTTTGCAAAATTTGCGCAGTGTTTCGAATTTTCTTCCGCCTTCTTTATAGGTTTGCAGATATAGTTCGACGTGTTTCTTGAGAAGGTCCATCTTCTGCTGCGGCGCGTAGCCCTGCCATGGGCTATTTTCCGCGAATACGAATGGGTCGTCAAAAATCGCGCAGCCAATCATGATGCCGTCCAGCTTATACTTTTCGGCTAGCTCCAGGCCTTGGCTGCGACCCATGACATCACCGTTACCAACAATTTTAGTACCAGGCGAAAGGGAATCGCGCATTTGCGGAATCTGCCCAATTAAATCCCAGTTGGCCGGAACTTTAGAAAGTTGTTTAGCCGTCCGGCCATGAATACTTAACATGTTAAGTATTTTTTGGGAGAGTAAAAATTCAATCCAGCTCATGTCAACTGTTGTAAATCCTACCCGAGTCTTAACAGAGACAGGGAAGTCGTCGCCCACTCCTTCCCTGGTGGCCTGGATAATTTCTAGTGCTAGTTCCCTGTTATTGATAAGTGCGGCGCAAGCACCATTTTTAATAACCGTTTTCACCGGACAACCCATGTTCAAGTCTACCCCGTCGAAACCCATGGTTTTAACCTCGGCCGCGGTTTTTTTGAAGTTGGCTGGCTTTAAGCCCCAAAGCTGGGCAATCACTGGCTTTTCCTTGGGGCTCAGTGCAAGCTTGTGTATTAGCTTTTCGCGGCCCGGGCTTTGCAGCCCATCAACATTTACGAATTCAGTGAAAAATAAATCCGGCTTGGCACAATCGCTAACAATTTGCCGGAAAACTGTGTCCGTAACGTCGTCCATCGGCGCCAACACAAAAAACGGCTTAGGTAAATTGCTGATTGGATTCATGATTTAAGCGGTTTTATTTTTGTGAGGGTCAGTTGCGTCTCCCCAGCCCTTTTCCGTCATGAATTGTTGTACATCCGGGGATAATTCTCCGGATATCGGCCCGGTTCCTAAAGCCTCTGCTCTAGCTTTCAGAGCGTCGCGATGCCGCTGGCGAATCTGCTCGTCAGTCTCGCCAGGCTGAGGCGGCGCTGGCTGCGGAACATCGGGCTCATCATGAACTACTCGCTGGGTGGCTTCTACTATATCGCTCCCGGTAACTTCAATCGCTGAAAATGGAAGCCTGGTAGGAGTCTTTTTGGGAAACACTTTGAGGCCAGCTTCATTCAAAATAATTGAGCGGGCTTGATCATCCGGCACCCCACCAGGACCGGTCAGTGCGTCAAAGCGTGCATTCATTTCCGGAGTCCAGTTACCACCATCTTTTAATTTTTCCTTGCTCATATTCTTCTAATTATACTCTTAAGCCGCGCGTGCTTCCGGCTCTAAGAAATATTTATACCTTGAAAACTCGTCCCTGCACATCGCTTCTGACACCTCCAACTTATGTACTTTAGCGCCCATGTGGCGTCCCACTAATTTTATGTACTTCTGCCAGTTATAGGCTACTTCAGCATGCGTTCTATTACCGCCGTACAGGTTTTTCTTGATTGCTAGATGCAGACCCTGTATAGCTACGGTCCCTAAGTTGAGGTTAATCGTCGATATCTCTGCAACTTCGTGTATCTTATCGTCCGCGAGTGCGCGTTTTGGTTCTAAATTCTTTACTTTGTAATGAGCTATCCAGGAGCTATTAAGATCCCTGTATAAACTTCTCATCGTAACCATGTCCTGCTTAATCTGAGCATCTAGAGCTGAGATACTGGTTATCTTTGTCGATAATGCATGTCCTACCGAGCGACCAACTTTTCTATTAACTTCATCACGGTCAGGATTGCTTTCATTGGCGTTACGGGTTTGGGCTTCTATATGGCGGGCGAAGTCTCTAGGATTGCGAGCAACCGTTTGAAATTCGGAACTCGGAAAAACAACGCCAGTGTTCTCGAGTGACGGCCTACTTGCCGGATTAATTCCTACTCTCACCAATTGTTGAGCGCTGGCATATATTGGGTGGCCGTAAGGAATATAAAGTCCATTTTCTATATCTGAAGGATCCGCATGCTTAAAGTCTGCTGTTTCGGGTTCTGGAAGGATTACTAAATCCTGGCCAGCTAAGGATATTAGCCTGCCGAGGGTTATGCGATCTTCGTCCGAAGCTTCGGAATAATGCCCAGCTTGAACTACTTCCATAATATTCGGAATTTGTAGTTGGTTTTCGGGTGAGGCTAATTTTCTTGGCATATGAATAGATTACTTTACCATAAAAAAATACTTAGTGCAATAATTTAGGATTTAAGGGCGGCTTTGATGCGGTCTTCGGGAGCTAGTTTGGTGTCAATTTTCTTGAGGGCTTCGGCGGCGTCTTGGACTGAGTAGCCAAGTGCTACCAGTCCTTGCAGGGCTTCGTCATTTGGGTTGGTCGAGGCTGTCAAAAAATCCGTAGCGTCCTCGCTGACAGCCAGACCGACTTTGTCCTTTAGGTCTACTACAACACGTTCGGCTACCCGCTTGCCCACACCATTAGCTTGAGAGATAAATTTAGTATCGCCTGCAGCTATTGCCTGGCGCACTTGCGATAAATTCGCAATGCTCATGATGGCCAGCGCCATCTTGGGCCCAACGCCGTTTACACTGAGTAACTGCTCGAATAACACCTTAGCTTGAAGTTTTTTGAAGCCAAATAGGTCGTGGGTGTTTTCGCGAATATGTTCATAAACGTAAAGTTTGGCTTTCTCGCCAGTATTAAGCGCGCCAAAATCCTCAAAACTGACAAACAGCCCGTAGCCAACACCATTACAATCAATTACTACAAGGTCGCCAAGTTTTTCGGATATTTTGCCTTCTAAAACCGCTATCATAGCCCTATTTTACACGAGACGTCATGGCGTGGGTTAAAGCTACAGCCAGCGCATCAGCACAGTCATCTGGTTTTGGCACTTCTTTTAAGCCCAAGATTACTCTGACCATCTCCTGTATCTGCTTCTTTTCGGCCCGGCCATAGCCGGTTAGCGCTTGTTTAATCTGCAGCGGTGTATATTCGGAAATCTCTAGGCTGGCTTGACGGCCACACAGCAAAACTACTCCCCTGGCCTGCGCTACGGTCATGGCCGTGGTCACGTTCTGGGCGAAAAATAATTTCTCGACTGCCATATGAGTTGGCTTAGTCTCGTTAATTATATCCGTTAATTCATCGAAGATTGTTTGCAGACGCACGGCATCGTCTTCCTTTACCGGTGTGCGAATGACTCCGCCATCAACTAGCGTTGATTTACCATTTTTATTGGCTTCAATAACGCCAAAGCCTAGAATCCCCGTCCCCGGATCAATGCCGATTATCCTCATTTAGAATCTTTTAGCGCCGGTTTAATAATCTCAAGCAGCTGCGCGTGAAGCTTTGGACTGGCCGCCAATATTCCGTTAGCATCTTTATCCCAGGCCTTTACCGCATTGCCAAACAAATCTGTAACTTTAGCGCCGGCTTCTTCGGCTATTAAAGAACCGGCTGCAACATCCCACGGGGTTTTGATACTACTGACCACGCCGTCTAAGCTATCCGCGGCCACAATGGCAAGCGCATAGGCAATCGGGAAATCCTTAACATCGATACTTCCCCTTTGGGCATAACTATCAGCGAATTTTGCATGAACCGCTTTATCTTTAAATACGGAGTTCTCGATACCGCCAACAACCCAGGAGGATATGACCAGGCTATCTTTCAAAGAGTTATTGCTGATATCCAATTTCCGGCCGTTTTCGTACGCTCCCTTGTCTTTTATCGCTTGGAGAAGCCTCTTAGGAATCGGGTCGTAGACAACCGCAATCTGGGCGGCTCCATCGCTAACCAAGGCTATACTAAAGGCAAACTGCGGTATGCCTCCGGCAAAATTACCCGTACCGTCGAGCGGATCGACTATCCAGAGCTGCTTGCTGTCGAGATTGATGCTTTCCTCTTCGCCCAGAACACCATGGCCGGGGTATTTTTCCTTTACCCTGGATATCACCATCGAGTTAACTTCAGTATCGGCTAGAGTAACGGGCGTTAAATCGTCTTTTATATTAGTTTGAAGAGAGTCTGTACGGAAGTATTTGAGCATAATTTTGCCAGCGTCTTCTGCCAGCCCCTTGGCGAATTCCAGATATTCTTCCAGCTCAGACATTGACGCCTTCGGCTATATCGAAGTTGGTGTAGGTGTTGGTGACATCGTCTAAATCTTCCAAAGCATCCATTAGGCGGATAATTTTACGGGCGGTTTCCGGGTCGCTTATTTCAACAATATTGTTGGGGTCGTAAGTAAGTTCGGCACCAACAACTTCCAGGCCAGCTTCTTTAAGTTGGTCCCGAACTTTGGCTAAGTCGGCGGGAGCGGTATAAATAACTGTTTCGTCGGTTCCTTTTTCCTCGGCGACATCTTCCGCGCCAGCCTCTATGGCCGCCAGCTCGGCTTCTTCACTGATACCCTTCAGATGGATAATGCCTTTGCGGGTGAATTGGAAGGCCACACTGCCCTGCTCAGCCATGTTGCCGCCGGTTTTACTAAAGGCCAACCGGACTTCTGGTAAGGTGCGATTGCGGTTATCGGTAGCGCATTCTACCAACACGGCTACGCCGCCGGGTCCGTAGCCCTCATATAGAACTTCTTCCATCTGTGCGGCCGATTTATCGGCCGCCCGTTGGATTGACCGCTCAATATTAGCCGAGGGCATGTTGGCAGCTTTAGCTTTTTCTACAGCCAATGCCAATGCCGAGTTCATGTTAGGGTCCGTGCCGCCGCGCGCGGCGATGGCAATCTGGTTGCCCAGTTTAGTAAAGATAGCTCCCCGCTTAGCGTCATTAGCACCCTTTTGGCGCTTGATAGTCGACCATTTACTGTGACCACTCATATCAGATGTATTTTACCATATCTAAGGTGTTCTGTCTCTGTCTAACAGATGAGAGTTCTCTATAAAGCTATTGCTTTTTTATAACGTTTATGGTAATATAATAATGTCTTCGTGAGGTGGAATTAGTCCCTCCGGGACGCACCTCACATCCTATCCCCGTTTCACTATACCGGCTAAGCCGGAGGAGGTCTTCAACAATGAAGGCAAAGGCAATCGTCATCGTTGCGCTCGCGGTCCTTGCCATCCCGGCGTTCGCCAGTGCAGAGACGCCCCAGTTCACGCCCGTGAACTTCGGCGTGGGACCGGTCGAGACATCTGACGCTGGCAACTTCGTCGTCACGTTCGACGTCTACATGACCTCGACGACACAGAGTTCCCAGACGAAGGCCGCGGCGCTCAACATGACGAGCTGCAATGGCGTGCCGTTGCAGCTAGCCCATCGGACTCGGCACCTCTCAAACGGCGAGAGTCTGGTTCAAACCAAGGGCGGCGGCCCATACGACGACGTAACCGGCCTGCGCTGGACACGCCCGTCGGGTACGCCGGCAGCCGGCAATCCAGCCGTGCTGCAGATGAGCTTCATCGGCGTCCAACCGGGCTATTTCTGCCTGATGATCCAGGATGCCAGCGATCCATTCGGCCCTCGCTATGCGAGTGTCGACATCGGCATGAAGTAACGCGCCATCCGGTGCGGAGATGTGAGGAGAGGGCGGCCGAAAGGCCGTCCTTCTTCTTTTTATAAATTTTAGACCTCGGCTTTTATTACTTTTGTTTTGAGTTTCAGATGGCGGCTGGCCGCTAGGACCACTAGCAGCACCAGCCCGTAGGCCATAACCATTATTACTGGGCTAATGGTTAGATGTAAGAATTCTGACGGGATATTGGACAGAATGTGCACTAGATCCAACATGTAAGTCAGTAGTAGGCGCGCGGGCAACGCGAACCAGCCGGCTACCGGTGCGGCTACAGCTCCGGCCGCAGCGGCAAATGCCGAAAGTAGCATGGCTAACGGCACCAGCGGCACTATTAGCAGGTTTGCCAGCAAAGCAACCAATGACAACTGGCCAAATGTCATCATTATCAAAGGCAACGTCATAATCTCGGCCGAAAGTGTTTCTATCAAAACTGAGGTCAATAGCTTGGGCGGTTTGGAAAAAAGCCGGGCGCTGATAATCGGAGCGATTACTAGTACCCCGAAGAATGCTAGGAACGATAGATACCAGCCTTGGTCGCTCCAGATGTAAAACGGGCTATAAAGAGCGCTTACTGCCGCCGTAAAAACAATCAACACCAGCGGTTTAATTTGACGGCCATAAAACCAAGCCCATAGCGTTAGCAACGAAACAATCGCCGCCCGCACAATGGATGCGCTAAAACCGGTTATCAATACAAAACCACCGATCAGTCCCAGCGATAACATCAGCTGCTGGTATTTGGATGGTAGTTTTAGCCGAGCTACAGCTCTGGCCATGATTGTCACGTTGTAGCCAGAGACTGCAACGATGTGAATCAGGCCGACCATGGTCAGCGCGGTAATTATTTCTGCCGGCATGGTTACGCGCTGACCAATCAGCAAGCCCATTGCAAAAGAGGCCAGCGGCTCTGGCAGGGCGTTTTGCATACCGGCAGAGAATCGCCGGCCGATGTCGTTCAGCAAGTTATAGCCGATACCTACGCGTTTTAAGTCGGCATAAGCAATCGTGGCCTGGTTAGCGCCGCGCGTAGGATATAATTGTCCGCTGACCAAAACCCGGTCCCCGCGATAGACCATGTGCTCACCAAAGCCACTAAGCTTGAATGAGCCCGCCAATTGACTATGATAAGGGCTGAGCAGTTCAATGTTATTGCCGGTAAATTGGACCTGTGACCGTGTGCCATAAACCGAATCGCTGGTTGCGGTAGCCTGTATAGTTACCTGCTCCAGCGCCAGGCCCCGAAGCTGATTAACATGTTCCATAAAGATACTGCCGCGCCACAGACCTAGGCTCAGGCCAAGTACACAAACTATCAGCAGACTGGTTATATTCTTTGTTTTTAGTAGTAATAAAAGCGGCGCAGCGGCCAGCCACCATAGTTGTGGCTCAATTTGAACTTTTCGCGACAGGCCCAGTCCGGACAATACAGCTACGCACCCAGCTGCAATTAAAGTGGTCCTCCGGAACCGCCTCATTCATCAATAATCTCAGATTATTCTCAGAAACTTAATTGCTTATGTACAAAAAGGCCGACCACGTGGGTCAGCTTTTTTCGTGGAGGGCCCAGCGGGGCTCGAACCCGCGACACGAGGCTTAAAAGGCCTCTGCTCTACCAACTGAGCTATGGGCCCGCGTTAGCGAGCAGAATAACACCTTACATTATCTGTTTTTTGGCCAAAAAGTCAATCTAGGCCTATTTATGTTTCTTGGCCGGCAGGTTGGTTTTACTAAACCAAATTATGACCAGGCTCAGAGCCGCGCCGGCAATCACAATTGCCGTCTGAATTTTTTGTAAATCACTCCACGCCCAGCTGTTAGCAAAATTCAAACGAGCGGATTCACCCAAAAGCGGTATGGCAACCAGTGCTAATAGAGCCCCGGAGCATATGGCGGTCACGTAATGAAAAGCAGCTTTCAGCTGACCGGAAAATGCTTTTCGATTAAGCAGCAAAGTCAGTACAAATGGCACGAGTAAGATTATTAGGCTGAAAGTGCTGCTGGTCAGCTGAAAGCTGAGGTTTTTTGTTAGATCTTTAATATCGATGTTGGTAAAACTGATTACGACGAAACTGGCGCAAAGGCTCAGAAAGCCCAGCGCGGCATTACATTTCAATAAAAAGACCGCAGCTAGTGGCGCAAAAACTAGAACTGCCAATATTACATCGGGCATATGCTTAATTTTAGCACTTAACGCTTAGAAATTGACGGTGGTGGTAGGACCGACCCCCAGGCTAAGCGCTCGGCCGGAAGCCAGCTCTAAAACATACTGGGCGGTATAAGTCTGGTTTACGAATTTCTGCGGATACGATAATGGCTGGGCTTTGCTTTTGAGGCCGATTACCCGGTGGTTGGTCGTAATCCAAATAATGTCGATTGGAAACTTCATGTCCTTCATCCAGAATTGATAGAACCCAGGCTGATTAAAGACGAACAACATACCTTCGTTTTGTCCAATGCACGGGCGCCCGCTTAAACCTTTAGTTCGGGCCTGTGTTGTATCAGCGACCTCGGCGGTTATTTTCTGCGAACCGATGGTGACAGTTTTATCATTCCGGAAACCGCAAGCTGAAATTATCCTAGAGTGTTGCGCCCGGTCGTGAGCCAGCAACCCCACAACGATTACGATAACTAAAATAAGCACGGAAACTGCTAACCGTAGATTCTTTACAAGGAGTTGCTTGATGGCTTAAGCCCCCACCCGGTCCTTGCGATGCCGCTGCTTGGCATTAACCTCTACATACTCGATCATTTTTTCGGCAATGTTACGCTTGGTGATTTTTTCCGGAGTCATAATACTGCCGGATGAATTAACCTCAAGCACCAACGGCCCGCGCTTGGAGCGCATCATATCCACAGCACAGACTGGCAGTCCCATAGCTTTAGCAGCTTTAATGGCTGTCTTTTCTTCTGCATCGGTAAGCTTGACAGTTTTTCCAACACCACCTTGGTGAGTATTGGAGCGAAAATCATCGTCTAAATTTTGGCGCTGAATACTGGCAACTACCCGACCGCCCACAACTAGCGCCCGGACATCCGTACCGGCTGATTCTTCAACAAACTCCTGGACTAAGAAGTTCACGCTCTCCACGTAGAAAGCCTGCATCACGGCCTTGGCGGCTTTGCGGGTTTCGGCCAGAACAACACCGGCACCATGGGTTCCGCGGGCGACCTTAATAATTACCGGCGCGCCGCCGGCTAGTTCTAAGACCTCCTCAAAATCGGCGGTTTCACGAGCAAAGACAGTCTTAGGTACTTCTACGCCAGCTTTGGCCAGCAGCTGATAAGCTCGTAGCTTATCGCGTGAACGCACAATAGCGATTGAACTAGCAGTTGTATAGACACCCTGCATCTCGAACTGCCGAACCACCGCAGAGCCGTACATGGTATATTTTTGGGCAATGCGCGGGATAATAGCGTCAACATCCGTCAACTTCTTGCCCCTGTAGTAGACCACTGGATTACCTTTTTCTACAGTCATGTAACACTTACCATAATTAACTACCCGCACAGTATGACCGCGCGCTATAGCGACTTCCTTGAGCCGCCTGGTGGTATAGTTTGCCGGCCCACGCGATAAAATTACAATATTCATGCTTTTCTCTCCCACATCTTAAATACTTCGAGTTCCTTTTCCATGCGCGTTTTCTTCTTTGACTCAATCATATTCAAAGGAGTTCCCTTAGAAACATCTACTAGAAATTTGCCCTTTAGTAGCTTGCGACCGATTAGAATTGGATAGGTCTTTTTAGCTCTATCCGACAACGTAAAAGTGGCCACGATAATTTTGCCGGATAGCTTTATCTGAAGTTTGACAACATAACGAAACTCCTTGTGGCCAAAGGAGTTGGCGACCCTTGTTAAAAGATAATGGGGCGCTGGAATTTCAATTTCTTTACCGGTGTAGTGTGGTGATTTTCGGCCGAAAAGTTTGAATTTTAGGATGTTACCGTCTTCGTGAATTCCAGTAGCCCAGAGGCTTGAAAGATCAGCGCCGGAATCAATTTTGGCGTGAACGTTTTTAATACTCAATTCCGGAAATGATACCTTCTCTACGCGGCCGATAATCCGTTTTTCTTCCATAGACTTATTTTAACATCTTTCACTATATTATTCAATAGGCTGGTACTATATAGGCATTATGAAGCTAGCGGCACGAATAAAGCAATATTACTTTGAGAATGTAGGCAAGCTGCCAGAAGATAAGCAATTCCATTATGCTACCAGGATTGCTGCTTGGGATGGAGATGCCCGGGCTTTTGAGCTGCTAAGGCAGTTGAGAAGCTTTGTGGTGCCCGATAGCAGCCAGGATGCGCTTACGGCCATGCTACAGGAAATGATAGCTAAGCCGCAAAGCGGTAGGCGCAACGCCCATGATCTACGGCGGCCTTTTTTTGAAGAATTCCCCCAACTCTACGGGCTACATTCGGCCCTCTTTAGAACTAGGCATCTGATTTCGGTATATGGCGTTGATGCCCGGCCTTCACTGTTTGCTTGTTCTAGTAAGCAGGAGTTGGATGATTTGGCCGATAAACTGCTGAAGAATGCCGAAGCTCTGCGTGTCCTTTCGACTTTTGCCATAAATTTCTTCTACCTATATACCGGCGTAGTATTGGGGCGGCTAGACGATATAGGTCCAAACCGCTTCATCGAAGTCAGCAAGGGCTACGATTTAAGTGACAAGGTCCAACTGCAGCTTCTGATTTATTTGTTCACCCACTGCGTAATCGGCGAAACTAACTTTTATACCGCGGAAATTAAAAATCGTCGGCTGACACCTTATATCGAAATGCTCAGTACGCTGGAAGAAGTTATTGACACAAACTTTGATGACATCAATCTGGACAACAAGCTTGAGTTCCTGGTCTGCTGCCGTTTGTGTGGTACGGAATCAAAGCTGGCTAGCCGTATTTATGCCGAATGCAAAGACTCAATTAGCAATGATGGACATTTTCTAGTCGATCGCCACAACTCAAATCCACAAGCCTCAAAATCAAGCTTTGCCAGTTCGGAGCACCGGAACGTTTTGTTTATTATGAGTTCCAGCGCCTACTCACCGCACAGCACCCTAGTTTAATAGGCCGTTTATCAGTTTTTTGAGCAGCTGCTCTTTCTCTTTCACGAACGCGCCGGACAGGACCTGGGGCTGCGAATTAACTTCAAGGAAGAACATTTCAGAGGTGTTTTTGTCCTGTAGCAAGTCGATGCCGGCCAGAGTCATCTTCAGCTCCTGAGCCAATTTTTTAGAGTCTTCAATAAATTCAGCGGGAATTTCAGAACTCAATTCCGCCCGGCCGCCCTGCGAAGTATTATTCAGATGGCTGCCACTAGCGGCAGTTCTCTTAATAACCAGTGGTTCCTGATTGCCGACAACAAGCACTCGGTAATCACAATCGTTGACGTGGTAGGCTTGGGCAATAAATTGGATGTTCGGATTTTCGTGCAAAATTTTCTTTAGCTCCGGCTCATCGTCGACCAAATAATTACTTTGACCGTGAGAGCCATAAGAATCTTTGAGAATGATTGGATAGTCTAGGTTTTTATTGACGGTCTCAACCAGTAACTTGGGATTCGTAACGCTGTAGGTCTCAATGAACGGTAATTTCAGCCGGTAAAACAGCATCGCCTGAGCCAGCTTAGACGACGGACGATATTGCGAATAATCATTAAAGAAAGACACCTTTTTGTCTTCTAGGTAGTAGCTAACCACATACGCCAAGTTGGTACTGCGACGGATTTTTCCGCGCATTATTACCATGTCATAGTCGGACAGTTCCTTGCCGTCACGACCGTCGGTAATTGAAAATTTGCCCGGACCGATAGCGAAAACCAAATGATCAAACCTGGCTTCAACAAACTCGTATTCCGACATAAAGGCTTTGAAGCCATTGCTGTAATCCGTTTGGAGCCCCCGGTCGGTTGAGATGCCGCCCAAAACTAATACCTTCTTCATTTTGAATCCTTTACACCGCCAGCCATGTCAGCTAGCATTTTAGCCTCATACTTATCCCATTCATAGCCTAGCCAGAGCATTCCAGCCGGGTCGTAGACATCGTCACGCTTCAAGTCCCAGGGGCTTATACGGACAGGTCGGCGGTTAATTTCACAAACCACGTAACGCGCCTCACGGCCTTTGCTTTTGCCATACATCAAGTCGATACCTAAAACGTTCTTACCAGAGCCAGGCAACTCTTGGAACTTATCATGAATAGTATCTACTATAGAATGTACTTCTTCTGGCAGTTCTTCGGGTTCAAATACCCGACCATGACCATCGGCAAGCAGTATCTCCTTTCTGCGACCGCCGATTCTTGAAGCAGCGCCAATGAGCAAAGAGTCGATAGATATTACCCTTAAATTATGAGTGCCTTCTATGCCCAGGCCGGGATCACCCGCGGAAGTGTCGATATACTCCTGAACCAGCATGTCGCCTTCAGCTTTTATAATCGAAAGTTCTGATTTTCGCACCACTCTAACTCCCTTAGCTCCAGCGCCCTCAAGCGGTTTTACGATTACCCGATACCCAGGGATTGCAGCGGCAGCTTCCTCAAGCTCATTATTATCAGCGCTGAAGGTAAGCGGGTGAACTTCAGGAAGTAGTCTGTAAACTTCATCTTTGCGCGAAAGAATCTTGCTAAATTCGGGATGATGAACCAGCGCTGGCGCCATTTCGTCTTCGTATAACGGCTGTGAATCCTTGGGCATCGTCAAATCTCTGACAACGTCAGGCCGCAATCTATCATCCACCGGCACTCCCTTGAGGGTATGTTGTCCTGAAAACTTGTGTTCGGTAGGATTATAACTGGCATGACCGTCCGCAAATAGAGCAGCGGCTCCGTAGTCGCTGAGCTTATTAACCAAATTCATATATCGAGCCTGAAATCTGGGCTCATTTTCGGAACTAATTTTTGACCTCAGAATGCCTACCGAGAGGTCCAGTGGTTCATAACCGTGTGACATAGTATAAATTATACCATATTTAGGAAGTTATGGCAATAATCTATGGCTGTTAGACTTGGTTGTTGAAGGCACAATTATCAATGAGTGCCCGCAGGCTTAGAGTGCCGCCTTTTTCGGGATGGAATTGAGTGGCTAATATTGGGCGGGTTTTGTGTTTGATGGCCTCAATGCCTGTCTTGGACTCGGCCAAAACATCGAAGTGCTCCAGCGAGACTGCGGGAACTCGCCAGATGTGATTTTGATATTGTGTTAAATCGTTCTGATTAAAAATTTCTAGCCCCTTCTGCGTGGTTGATACGGTCTTGAGACCAGAGACGTATTGCTTCATCTGCACCACTTTTGAACCATAGGCGCGGGCAATTATTTCAAAACCCATACAGATACCGAAGATAGGTTTCTTGGTCGATAGAATAAAATTGATTTGGTCCTCATACCACAATTTATTTTTGCTGTATTCGTCGTGAATTTCGCTGCCTTCACCGCCGCCGCCAGAGAGAATTATTAGATCCTTGCCGGCTTCGGCAAATTGCAAGCCGGGCTTGTAGCGCTGGTATTCGACTTGGTGGCCGCTTAAGCATAATTTTAAGGCTTCAAACGTCGCGGTTTCGTTATTGTGTTGGTAATTATTGACTACGAGTATTTTCATATTTAACCTTGGGCTTTATGAACGCGGGTAAAGACCAACCAAAGGATTGCGCCGATGACAATTAACATCACGAGCAACTCAGTTATAACGCCTTTTTGATTTTTGTTTAACATATCTAGCTCTTATTTTAATACTGCTGCCAATAAACACAACCTTTTGACAAAATAGCTTATATTTATTATAATATCATGATGTCATCAGATGGGCAACCTCAAGACATTCCTACTGGCGAACTTAGTCGCCCGAATGAACATGGCTCAACCAAAGCCGGAGGTTCTTGGCACGAGACTGTAGAGACCGCGGTGGAACAATCAGGCGCGACACCTCTGACTATCTTATTTATCGATGTAAACCACTTTAAAGATATAAATGACAGCCTTGGACACGAGATGGGCGACAGGGTAATCGAAGATATAAAAACAATTATTACTGACCAGCTACGGGTCCACACTCCCCGACCCGAGGGAGAAAGAGACATAATAGCGGTAACACGACTCGACGAGTCAAAAGCTGATGAGTATATACCGGGCCACATCGGTGGTGACGAGTACGCTATTCTATGCAAGACCGATGACATAGGCGCACGCATTCTGGTTGAGCGCTTACGCGGCGCTATACAAAACTATACAGAAGATCCGGCTAACTCCAATCTGAAAGAGCTTGATATCAGCCTTGCGATAGGTGTTGCTGTATTGCAGCCGGGTATGACCGCCAGAGAATTGCTTGCGGCGGCGGATCAAGATATGTACGAAGATAAGTTGCGGCAGCTGCCGCCACTGACCGAAGAGCAAGAGAAACTGCTTACAGAGTACTTTCAGAAATTAGAGGAAAATAAGATCCGTATACGCGACCTTGGAAACTATGCCCTGCGTATATCCAGAGGTAGGGACTCCTAGCCGAAGAGCCCGCGTTTGCCGTCGGTTTTGCGCAGCTGCTCCAGCAGCTGTTTTTGTTTGGCGCTGAGTTTTGTGGGCGTGTCTACTACTATTGTTACGATATGGGCTCCGCGGGCACCTGTGCGGTTAAGGTGCGGCACGCCGTGGCCGGAAAGCTTGAAATCGGTGCCGCTTTGGGTGCCGATGGGTACTTTCATTTTCACCGGGCCGTCTACCGTTTGGACTTCGATTTCGGTGCCCAAAGCAGCGTCAATCATACTGACATGCTGGTTAGAAAGAATTAAGTCGCCTTCGCGGGTGAATTTTTTGTGAGGCTTTACCTTAATTAACACGTATAAATCGCCCTTGGGACCGTTAGCCGTGGCTTCGCCGTGTTCGCGCAGGCGGATAGTAGCGCCGTCATCGATACCGGCTGGTACCTTGAGTTTGATTTCCTGGGTCTTGCGCTGAGTTCCCTTGCCGTGACAAACCGTGCAGAGTTTTTGCGGGATTTTGCCGCTGCCGTGGCACTTTGGGCAAGTCATGGCTTGTTGGATATTACCAAAGATAGTTTTAGTCACACGATTGATTTGGCCGGAACCTTTACACTCGTCGCAGGTTTGCATTTCATAACCAGGCTCTACGGTCGTGCCTTTGCAGTGCTCGCAAACATCTTCCAGCGCAAGCTGGAGATCAACTTCGGTGCCAAAAATAGCCTGCTCAAAAGAGATTTCTATCTCTGTTTCAACGTCACGGCCGCGGTTTTGCCGGCGCTGGCTACCGCCAGCGCCGCCGCCAAAGAAACTGCCCAAAATATCGCCCAGACCCAGGTCGCCGAAGTCAAAGTTAACATTCTCGCCCTGGCCAAAGCCGGCAAAACCACTGAATGGGTTACCGTCTGAGGCAGCACTGCTGCCTACACCGGCATGGCCGAATTGGTCATAGCGCTTACGTTTGGCGTCATCTTTTAGGACTTCATAGGCCTCGTTGACTTCTTTGAACTGCTCTTCATTACCACCGCGGTCCGGGTGGTGCTCGATGGCCGCTTTGCGATAAGCTTTTTTCAGCTCGTCAGCGCTGGCGCTTTTGCTAACGCCCAAAACTTCGTAATAATCACGCTTAGCCATTTAGTCTAGGCTTCTCTCTATGCCCCTGGCTAGCTTGATATCTTCAGCGCAAGTGTACGCTACCCAGTGAATACTATTGGACGGTATGCCAAGCTCTTCCAGTCGAGCTTTCAATCGGTCAAACTCCTCACTTTTCAAAAGTCCACTTTCCCTTTCAATAGCCAATCCCACTGTCGAGCGTACCGTCTCATCTTGGACAGCTAACATCAACTGTTGCGGTGTTACGATTTCCTGGTACAAACGCTCGTTCATTTCTTTTCCTTTAGTACTTTACCTTCGATGAATTTTTTGTCTTTGACTACGTAATGGTCTTGGGCGTATTTGATGCCCAGTTTAACTCCCGCAGCTACAGCCACTGCTGGCAGAACCACATAGCGCAGGAAGTTAGCTGGTTTCACACTATTTATCTTTCTTGTCGTCGACGACTTCACCTTCTACAGGTTCATCCTTGCCTTTTTTGTCAGATTTCTTGGAATCGTCTTTAGCGGCTGCGTCTTCGGCTGGTTTTTCTTCGGCCTGAGCGGCTTCGTACATCTTGGCGCCGATGGGCATGATTTTGTCGTTCAGCTCTTTGGCGGCTTTTTCTAATTCGTCCTTATCGGTGGCCTCAAGATGGGTCTTGGCTTCGTCTATGGCTTCCTGGATAGTCTTTACGTCTTCCTCGGAGAGCTTGTCTTTGTAGTCGGTCTTCATCTTTTCGGCTTGGTAGACGGCGCTGTCCAGCTGGTTTTTAACCTCTATGGCTTCGCGCTTTTTCTTGTCTTCTTCGGCGTGGGCTTCGGCTTCTTTGGCCGCCTTTTCCACCTCATCTTTATCGAGATTGCCGCTGCCCTGGATGGTAATGCTCTGTTCTTTGCTAGTACCTTTGTCTTTAGCGGTGACATTCAGGATGCCGTTGGCGTCGATGTTAAAGGTGACTTCGATCTGCGGAACGCCACGCGGCGCTGGCGGAATGCCATCCAGTACAAAGCGGCCCAGGGATTTATTGTCCGCGGACATTTCGCGCTCGCCCTGCAGCACGTGAATTTCTACACTGTTTTGGTTATCGGCAGCCGTGCTGAAAGTTTCGTTCTTGCTGGTCGGAATAGTGGTGTTGCGCTCAATCAACTTGGTAGTAACACCGCCGAGGGTTTCAATGCCCAGGGACAGCGGCGTGACGTCCAGCAGCAGCACGTCTTTGACGTCGCCCTGCAACACACCGCCCTGGATGGCGGCGCCTACGGCTACGACTTCGTCCGGATTCACGCCTTGCAGCGGGTCCTTGCCAAAGATCTGTTTAACTTTTTCCACGACGGCCGGCATACGGGTCATACCGCCTACTAAGACAATTTCGTTAATATCTTTAGCGGTTAGCTTGGCGTCCTTGATTGCCTTTTCGCACGGTCCGGCTGTTTGGTCGATTAGGTCTTGGACCAGCTCGATGAGCTTGGCGCGAGTCAGCTTGTATTCAAAGTGCTTGGGGCCTTCGGCATCGGCTGTCAGAAACGGCAGGTTGATGTCCGCGACTTCTGTGGTGGAGAGTTCTTTCTTAGCTTTTTCGGCTTCTTCCTTGAGGCGCTGCATAGCGGCTTTATCGTCTTTGATGTCGATGCCGGATTCTTTTTTGAACTGTTCGACAAAGTGGTTGACGATGCGCATATCGAAGTCTTCACCGCCCAGGTGAGTGTCGCCGTTAGTGCTAAGCACTTCAAAGACACCGTCGCCTAACTGCAGAACAGAAACATCAAAAGTACCGCCGCCGAGGTCAAATACGGCGATTTTCTCTTCTTTGCCTTTGTCTAAGCCGTAAGCCAGAGCGGCGGCGGTCGGCTCGTTGATGATGCGCTTAACTTCCAAACCGGCAATCTTACCGGCATCTTTGGTTGCCTGGCGCTGGCCGTCATCAAAGTAAGCCGGAACGGTAATCACGGCCTCGGTAACCGGCTCGCCCAGGAAAGCCTCGGCGTCGGCCTTGAGCTTGGACAGAATCATACCGCTGACTTCTTCGGGGCTGTAGCCTTTGCCATCCATCTCTACCTTTACACCGGTGCCGGCTTTGACAATTTTGTAGGGCATCAGCTCCAGATCCTTTTGGACTTCTTTATCATCGAACTTACGCCCAATTAAGCGTTTAACACCAAAAATAGTGTTGGTGGGGTTGGTCACGCGCTGGCGGTTAGCCACCTGGCCGACCAAACGCTCGCCGTTCTTGTTGATAGCCACCACGCTGGGCGTGGTACGGTTGCCCTCAGAGTTGGCGATGATTTCCGGCTTGCCGGACTGCATTGCCGCCATCGCGGAGTTAGTTGTTCCTAAATCTATTCCTATAATTTTTGCCATATTTACTCCTTTAAATTATTAGCTTATTCGCTCGCTCCCAAGGTGGTCGTTTCTTGGGCATCAGTGTTCGGTTCAATAGTTCTTAGCAGCTCAGCTTTTCGAATCAGTAAATCGTCAATTTCTTCATTGATGCCTTTTATGTCAAAGCTCTCTGCGACAAAATCACGCTTATGAATTAGATCGGCGATTTTCGCATTTATTTGCTCGATTTCGATCCTGGAAGGATTGGCAAGATCAGCGTCCAGCGCCCTAAACATTTTTCTTACATCGTCCTCGGAAGGCTCGGGTAAAGCTTCGGCCATTATTTTTTCTCCATCTTTACTTTGACTAGGGCGTGGCGGATGATTTCGTCACCCAGCTTGTATCCCGGTTGAAGTTCCTCGCAAACAACTTCAACTCCAGGGCCATCACCCTCCACGCTGATTGCTTCGTGCAGTTTGGGGTCAAACGGCTCACCAATGGTTTTGATGCGTTCAATCCCAAGCTTTGCAAAACACTGTTCAAACTGTTTGGCAACGCCTTGTATTCCTTTGACGTAGTCATGGCCAGCCAGATCTTTGGGCACCTGCTTAAGCGCGCGCTCCAGGTTATCTAATGCGGGCAAAAACTCACGCATTATCATGACCTTGTAGAAATCGCCCATCCGGCTGCGGTCTTCGTCGGCCCGGCGCTTGACGTTTACGGCGTCGGCGCGCTCGCGTTGCAAAGCTTCGGTTAGCTCAGCGATTTTTTGCTCAAGTTCAGCGACGGTTGGCTTTTTAGACATGCAGCGTTTCCTCCAGCGTCTTACCAGCCCGGCCGACCAGGCCCATTACATCCCGATAACTCTGCCTGGTCGGCCCGAGCACGCCAATGTAACTACTATCGCTAAACGGACTGCGGAAACGGCTGATTATTAAGGATGCTCCGGCGCTGCGGCCAATAGGATTTTCACCACCGATGTACACGCTAAGGGGTTTGTTAGGAGCAGCCTCCGCCAGCCAAGGCTGTAAATTGTCGAGCAAACTAGCAATTTTTTGAACCTGGCCCGGATGCATAAACTCCGGCTGGCCAAACAAATTGGATAGCCCGCTCATATAAAGCTCATTGCCGATGGTGGCAAGGCCTAGATTGTGGGTCAACTCCACAAGTGTATCCACGGTGCTGCGGATGGTAAGTTCCGGTTGACCGCCGGACTGGACACGAGCGGTCAAAGCCCGGCTCGCATTCGGTTTTTCTTCAATTTCGGTTAAATTATTAACGTAAAAACGATAGCCCTTGTCCGTTGGGACACGGCCGGCGCTAGTGTGTGGCTGCTGGATGAAGCCTTGGCGCTCCAGCTCAGCCATCTCAGAGCGAACAGTGGCGCTGGAAACATCAAAAAGTTTAGTCAGCAGGCTGCTGCCAACGGGACTGGCAACCTCGGCGTATTGCTCGATGATAGCCTGTAGGATTTTAGCTTGTCTTTCAGTCATATTCAGCACTCACATAGCTTTATTGCTAAGTACCTATATTATAGCAGAGATTAGCACTCTCATGTCAAGAGTGCTAACCGGTTTTAGAAAGGATTAGCGAGTTTATTCTGTAGCTGCTCTATAAGTTGATTTAAGACTTCCAGAGCTCTACCCTGATGAGGGTTAGCACCGCCCTGAGCTATCGAATCAATGATGCCGGCTGACTGCTCAATATTTTCGGTGATTATAAAATGGTAGTAGCTTTGCTTGAGGCCGTCCTGAAAAATCTTGAGCGCGGTCTCTAACCGGCGTTTTTGCTCCTCGGGCGGCATAAATCCGCGGCCAGTTAGCCGCCTTTGCCATTCATCAAAACTTGGCGGCAATAGCATAATCGCGACAGTATCGGGCTTGGCTTTAAGAATATTGTGAATGCCTTCTACGTCAACATCTGTGATAGCGATTTTTTGTTCGTTTTTGGCTTTTTCTAATTCTCGAATGCTGATGCCTGAAACTTGCTGCTGATGAAGAAGTTCGGCCTCCAAAAAGTCACCGGACCTGAGGTCGGCCAGCATTTCAGCTTCATCCCGGAACCAGTACTGCTTGCCGTTTTGTTCGAGTACCCCATCATTAACGCGCGGTGGCCTGGTAGTGTCGGAAACGATGAAATAATATTTACCGGTGCTAAGTTGATGCCCAATTATTGTATTGCGGCCACCGGAGGTCGGGCCAATAAGTAGGACTAGTTTTAGGTCTTTAAGGATTCGATAGGCACGCTCCGAGATTGCATAGTTATCTATAACATCCTTGAATTCTTGATAGTGTTTTAGGCTGAATTGGCTCATTGGCTAAACGCTATCGATGCTGCTCAGCAGCGCCTTTACGCTTTCTTTGGCGAGCCCTTCCCGCTGCCTGTCGCTTTGGCCTTCCATAAGTTCCTTAACTTGCTGAACTGCCTTTGATAAATCATCGTTCAGTATAAGGTGTAACTCTTGGTCGTTGAGGGCAAATTCCAATGAGCGGCGGGCTTCTGCCAGGCGCATCGACGATAAATCATCGTTAACCGGATGGTTTTTCATACGCCGCAGCCACTCGTCATATGACGGTGGCACGATAAATGCGCTGATGGTTTTAGAGAAACCCAAACGGCGGAAGATTGGTATAACATCGGCAACTATCGCCATTACGCCGGTACCGTAGACTGGATAGCTACTCGATTTAGTGGCATAAAAATCGCCGCTGGGGCTGACCGCGGTTTGAACGAATCGCCTAGCCTTTATCTCTTCAATGATTTGATCGTAGTCGGACCGGAAATAATAATCCATGCCACTTTTTTCGCCTACGCGCGGGGCACGAGTGACATCGCTGGGAATATACGGCAGACCAAGCTGATTGATAATCGTAGTTTTGCCCGCACCTGAAGGGCCGATAATCATTAGTAGTTCGACGTTGCCAATATGACTTAGAACATCAGGCGCCGGCTGATAATTCATTATTAATCCTGGGAAAACTTTTAAAAATTCTTCGCGGGTCATTTTTAATCTCTCTTTAACATTACGGCAAAAGCTTCGGCTGGTATATCTACTTTACCAAATCGTTTCATCCGCTCTTTGCCTCTCTTCTGTTTAGCCAAAACTTTTTTCTTGCGGCTGACGTCACCACCGTATAAACCGGTGGTGACGTCCTTGCGGTAAGCGCTGATGTCTTCGCGCGCTATGAACTTGCCGCCAATACCAGCCTGGACACTGACTTTAAAGTTTTGGCGCGGAATGACCTCTTTTAGTTTTGTCACGGCAGACCGACCAAGACGCTCGGCTTCGGTGCGGTGAGTCATAATGCCCAGCGCGTCTATGCGGTCACCGGCGACGTAAAAATCAACCCGCACCAGGTCTTCGGCTCGATAATCGGCCAATTCGTAATTGAAAGAGCCATAGCCGCTGGTCAAGCTTTTGAGCTGGTCGTAAAAATCGGTCAAAAGGTTGGCCAGCGGCGCTTCAAAATCAATTACCGCCAGGGCGTCCATGTAGCCGATATGTTTCTGGTGACCTCGGGTGCCCACAATCAGCTGCAGCACTGCGCCAATGTACTCGCTAGGGCAGACTATTTCGCCCTTGACCCACGGTTCACTAATTTCCGCCACTTCACTAATGTCTGGTAGCTCGGCAGCCGATTTTATGTCTAACTTTTCACCGTTAGTAAGCTCAACCTTATAGTCGGTAGAGGGGTTGGTTATGATCAGCTCCAGATCATATTCGCGTTCCAGGCGCTCGCGCACGATGTCCATATGCAGCAAGCCCAGAAAACCTATGCGGAAACCAAATCCTAGTACGGGCGAATTTTCCGGGCTGAATTGCAATGCCGAATCGCTCAAAGATAAACGCTCAACCGCGTCTTTGAGCAATTGATAATCCTCATTGCTTTCCGGGAAAAAACCGGCGTAAACAAAAGGCGTGATGTTGCGATAACCAGGTAACGGTTCCGCGGAGGAACCGGTTGCCAAGGTGACGGTATCACCGACCCGCGCCTCGCGAGTTGTTTTGAGGTTAGTGACGATGTAGCCGATTTCACCGGCTCTAAGATTACTTGCTGGGGACATTTCCGGATTCAACGAGCCGACTTCCAGAGCAATCCCCTGGGCATCAGTAGCTAGCATTTTAATCTGATCGTTTTTATTAATGTGGCCGTCCACCACCCGCAGATAAAGAATCACCCCGCGGTAATCATCATAGTAGCTGTCAAAAATCAGTGCTCGCGTAGACGCGTCCAGCGTACCGGCCGGCGACGGGATGTCTTTAACAACCCGCTCCAGCAGCTCATCCACACCTTGTCCGGTCTTGGCGCTGACCAGCAGGATGTCTTCATTGGCGCAGCCCAAAAGTTTCATCACTTCAGCGCTAACAGTTTCTACGTCCGCCGCTGGCAAATCGATCTTGTTCAGCACCGGAATTATTTTTAAATCGGCCGCCATAGCCAGATAAACGTTGGCTAGAGTTTGGGCTTGGATGCCCTGACTAGCGTCGACTACCAGAATCGCGCCCTCGACAGCCTCCAGCGAACGACTGACTTCGTAGCTAAAGTCCACGTGCCCCGGGGTATCAATTAGATTCAGTTCGTAGTCTTTATATTTCATGCGCACTGGAGCCAGTTTGATGGTAATTCCCCGCTCCCGCTCTAAGTCCATCTTATCCAGCAACTGGGCCTTCATATCGCGCTTTTGCACCGTGCCAGTCAATTCCAGCAGGCGGTCTGCCAAAGTAGATTTGCCGTGGTCAATATGCGCTATTATGCAAAAATTTCGGATTTTATCCTGATTCATTGACCTCTAGTATAACAGAGGTGGGTAAGAAGTAGCTATTGGATGCGGATTGGTTTTAGAACGACTTGTTTGAGTTTAGCTATCACCGGCTCGACCTCCTCTAGGCCAAACAGAGAAGAGACTAAGATATGCACGGCAAGCGTTGGGACTACGATGAACAGGAGTTTAGAGCCCAACACTATAAAGCCGCGGTCGGTTGCCTCTAGCGGAATAAAGTTAACAAATATATAAGTAGTGATTACGGTAAAGCCAGTTACCGACATAATGCGGACTACACCATCCCAGAAACTGGCTGTGAATAGATGAGGATCACGCCAAACCATGATTATAAACAAGATAAAGACCTCCACGGTGGCCACGATACTCTCGGCAATCGCCAAACCAATTATGCCGTAGCCGCCATGGCTTATCGGGCGGGCCAAGGTAAAGGCCAGAAAGATGTTCAAGGCAATAGTAAATAGCGAGACAAACAGCGGTGTACGGGTATCTTTGTGCGAGTAGAAATAGCGCGAAATCAAGGCATAAAGCGTGCGAAAGATGATCGCCCCGACCAACAGCCCCAACACTGCGGCGATTTCCGGCGCAATATTTTTGTAAATTAGGCGAGCCAAATAACCACGCGTGAAGAACGTGATAACGGCGATGGGCATGATTATCCAGATGGTCGCCCGAAAGACGCGTAAAAATTCGCGCCGAAAGAGATCTGGGCGCCCCTGAGCTAAACGGTCATTAAGTCGCGGAAAGGCCGCCGTGGCAATCGCCGTACCCACTAATAGAATTGGCGCCAAGTGTAGAGTGTAAGCGTTCTCATAAAAAGTGATGTTTCCCTGGCCCAGAGCGCTGGCCCGGTTAGTTTCCACAATGCTATTTATGGAGTCAATCCCCTGGTCTATAGAGCGTGGCGGCAGGTTGCGCAGAATTCGGCGAAAGTCGGCATTTTTAAAATCAATTATGCTTGAGTAATTGAAACGCATACCAATCAGACCAAACAACACAACCAAAAGCTGAACAATAGCTCCCGCCAGCGCGCCAATCCCCAGGCCAACCAGGCCGATATTATTCTTAAAAACATAAACGCTGGCAATAATACAGCCGTTATAAATAATTGGCGCCAGGGCATAGAAGAAAAATCGACCAAAGGTCTGCTGCAAGCTGGTCAAGATACCGGATATCGTAAACAGTAAGGGGTTAAAAGCTACTAAACGCATGATAATAACAGCATCGTGCATCTGTGATGGGCTTAGATTATGGCCTACAACAATAGTTAGCAACGGCCTGGTAAAAATTAGTATTAGTAGCCCAACAGCGGCCATTATAATTCCCAGTAAGTTAAGTAAGCCCGAGGTTAGGCGCCAGACAGCCCGGCGATCACCCTGATGTAGCTTATCGGCCAAAAATGGCATAAATGCTACACCTAAAGCACCGGCGGCAATTGTGTAGAAAAAGAAGTCGGGGATTTTAAAAGCCGCGAAATAGGCATCGGTGGTTATGTGTCCGGGTGCGTTAAAGTTACCGTTTACCACCTGAGTGCGCATAAAGCCCAGCAATTGACCAATTAGAGAGGCGCCAACCAGCAGAGCCGCGGCATTCGTCAAAGATATGCGCTGGTTGGCGCGGTTCAGCCATTTGTTCATCTGGAAATAGTATAAAGCTTAGGGCTTTCAGCTTAAAGGATAAAAATACTTAACTTGTTAAGTAATTTCTGTTGTTAAGCGAGCCCTGAGCTTTTCGCAAACTTGCGAAAAGCTCAGGGCGAGTGGTGTTACTCCCAGCGGAAAACGCGGAAAGCAATAATGTAGATGATAACCATCCAGACAGCCATTATCAAAAGCTGTGAACCGATGTCCGCCAGGCTCTTGCCCTCAGTTATCAACTGCCGCGCGCCATCCACCACCGGGCTCATTGGCAGGTAATTGGTTATGCCCTGCAGCCATTCCGGCATCAGGAAGCGTGGGAAGAAAACACCAGACAGGAACATCATCGGGAAGACGATGATATTACCCAGCGGTGCTGCCTGGCGCTCATTTCGAGCCCAGCCGCCCACCGCCAGGCCGATGCCCAGAATCATCACGATGCTAAACACCAGAAAAATCGCTATCTCCAAATAATTGCCAACAACATGCAGATGAAACACAGTCATAGCCGCCACGAACATTACCGCGATAGCTACCAAGCCGGTAATTGCTTGGCTAATCATGGTTGATAAGAAGTACTGCCAAACACGAATCGGTGTAGTGTGGAAACGTCGCAAGATTCCCTGCTTTTTGAGCTCCGGGAAGACGTTTATCGGCCCGAAGATACCGGCGCCTAAAATAGAGAAGCCCAATAGACCAGAAAATGTATAGTCAAAGGCCGTTAAACTCTTCTGCTTGGTTTGGACACCGGCTACCGAGAACGGTTCGTGGACATTGACGAATTTAGAGTTGAGGCTCTTAAACTCCTGCTGCAGGACGGATACCAGGGCCATACCGGCCTGATCGTTATTGGGACTGTAATAAACCTGTGCCTGCCCTTGGGGATGGCCGTCTTTGGGTTGACCAAAATCAGCTGGTAGAACTATAGTGCCGTCAATCTGACTCTTGTTCATTTTATCCTTAGCTTGAGCCATGGTCGTAATCGTATCGTCAACTTTGAAGAGTTTGCTAGATTCAGTTTCTTTGATGAACTGTTGAGAAAAACTACTGTGGGAATTATTGATCAGTGCCACATGGAACGATACACCGTTATTGCCACCTTTACTGATACTGCCAAAAACAAACAGGAAAATTAATGGGAACAGAATGCCAAAGAATAGCGCCAGACGGTCGCGGAAAAAGCGCCGGGTGTTCAGCTTGGCAAAGATGTAAACGGTGAATAATTTGCGGCGCCAACCGGTCAGCGGTTTGCGATTCTTTACTCTTACTGGGGTAGTCTTATCGCTAGCTGAACGGTTGCGCAGACGCATACCAATCCGCAGAACTACCACCACTATAATTGCGGTCCAAACCCATTTCATCAGCTTCTCAACCCCTTCCCAGTCAGCGCCAAAAAGACGTCTTCCAGATTGGCCTGCTCTACGTGCTGCTCTTTCTTAAAGCCCTTAGCTAGCAAATTCTTGACTAGCTTTTGCGGTGTATCTAAAGCCTTAATCTCACCGTTATCCATGATTGCCACTCGGTGGCAAAGCGATTCGGCTTCTTCCATGTAGTGAGTAGTCAAAATCACGGTGATACCCCGTTTTTGAACCTGTTTCACCAGATTCCAAAGGTTAATGCGGGCCTGCGGATCCAAGCCGGTTGTCGGCTCATCCATAAATAATACTTTGGGGCTATGTACTAAAGCCGCAGCGATAGACAAGCGTTGTTTCTGGCCGCCGGATAGATTCTCGACGTAGCTGTCGGCCTTCTCTGACAGGCTGACCTCGTCCAGGAACTTGCGGGCATCGACTCGCTCACCATAAGCAGCGCCAAATAATTCGATTAACTCCGTCAGGCGGGTTTTGTCCTGGAAGGCCGGGCTTTGCGGTTGCACGCCAATGATGGTTCGGATTTTATAGGGATTAGAGGCCACATCTATACCATCGATGGCGGCGCTGCCGCCGTCGATCTCACGCACTGCTTCAATCATTTCCAAAGTTGTGGTCTTGCCGGCGCCATTCGGACCCAAAATGCCAAAGATCTCGCCCTTTTCAACTTCAAAACTTATACCATTAACGGCTTTTTTGCCGCCGTATGACTTTTGTAGGTTTTCTACTTTAATAATTGGCTGAGGCACAATTACTATTCTAACAAAGGCCTAGGCAGTATAGGAAACACCCGCCCATTGGGCGGGTGTTTCGTCGGTTTTGAAAACCGTTAAGCTTTGCGCTTGAGGGTCAGGAACCCGTTGCGTGGGTTTTCGTTTACAGTACGGTCATCCGGCAGTTCGGTGCCGGTGTCTTTGCGCTCATCCTTAGAAAAATAGTAGATAGTCTGAGCCTTGCCACCGCGAAGGGTGACCTTCTTGGAGTTTAAATAATATGTAACACCTTTGCTGTTGGTATGCTTGTAAGCCATCGCTTATGTCCCTCTCTCCGTTAGTAAGTTAATGGTACCACTAACATACTCTGTCGGGTTTTCCCTTGTCAACCCTTTGGCAAACTTTCGGCTCTAGCCAATTAGCTAAAACACTTTAGAAACACCTTAGGCCAGCAGTTGGGGCCACTGGTCGTCTTTGGCGTATTTCGTACAACGAAGGCAAAAATCTGCTCTTAGGGGGTTGCGCAGTAAAACGCTTATGCGTTACTATAGGTCGTATCAGAAAGTAAGACTAAAGGGGTACGAGGTTTACATATATGGAATTTATGTCTCGAAATAATAAAGATGGCGCAGCTGCGGCTGGTGGCCACTCAAAAAAGACCAACTGGGCGGCTAAGATAATACGCGTTGAGGTGTTTATCGTGGTTGTTGGCTGCGCTTTGCTGCTGGCATCACTTTCAATTTTCTTGGCGCTTAGCGGTAACCTCAATAATGAAGACAAGCTCGTCACTTCCGACAAATACCAAGCTGTTTTCCTTAATGGTGGTTCAACCAGCGGATCGGTTACTTACAGCACCTACTTCGGCCACATTACGGCTCTAAACAGCAAATACATGGTTCTGGACAATGTCTACTACTTGACCACTTCCAGCACCAACTCGTCCAGCCCTCAGCTGATTAAGCTAGGCTGTCAGCAGTTGCACTCTCCTTACGACCGAATGGTCATCAACCACGACCAGATCGCCTTCTGGGAGAACCTGCAAGACAACGGTAAGGTTGTTCAGGCTATCAAACAGTTCGTCAAACAAAATCCAAACGGTCCTAACTGCTCGCAGACGACTAATCAAACTCAGTCTCCTGCCAGCACCGGTACTGGCGCTAGCGGCCAATAACAGCAGTACGAACTCGGGTCTCCTATTTACCGCCGTGGATCACGGCGGTAAATTATATAACTGGCGCCGAACAGCAAGAATAATCCGCTACTAAATACTAGACTCCAGCCGGCAAAATCTGGCGACCAGCTAGGACTAACAAAATCGAATTCATAAAGTGCGGGCGATATCGCTGGAACATTGGCGCCACCATGGCTCAATATGTAGCTTTGGACGCAGCTAATCCGTCCACTGCCGGATATAGAAACGTTGGCTGGAATCTGCTGCTGGCAATAGTCTTCGGCAGCCGTATAAAGACCGGTATTATCGGCCTGAGCCTGCGCAGCAGTCTCTAAACGCGCGTAGGTATATTTCAACTGGATGGGCGGGTAAATACTGTCGCCGCCACTAGAGAGATTGGTGTTCATATGAGAATAAACATAGTTGCGGAGCTTATTCAGCGCTACGTTAACGTCCCCGTTATTCTTGTCGACCACATAAAGTTCGCCCCTAAGCTTTATCATTGTCTGATTGTTGTGCCGCAGAGCAACAACCGATACTGACGCACTGATGACAAATAGCACCAAAAACACCCAGTAAACCAGATGGCTATACTTTTTCCATGTAGTCCAAAGCTTATGCATTATCAGTTTTATGTTGCCATGATAGACAGCTTTAAGCAATTGCCAGAGGAACATCTAAATAGTTAAACTGGGAGCATGTATATTTTCTTTTCAGGAATTGGCGGAGCCGGCATAGGGCCGCTCGCACTGATAGCCAAGCAGGCTGGCTTTGACGTTTCTGGCTCCGATCTCGTCGACAGTAGTTATATTGAATATCTGCGATCAAAAGGTATTAGCGACATTACTATCGGTCAAACAACCGAACAAATAGCCAAAATCCACGCCGCTAAACCAATTGACTGGTTTGTCTACAGCTCAGCTTTGCCCAGAACCGACCCTAACCATGCCGAACTGGAGTTTTGCCGCCAGAATGGCATCAAGACCAGCAAGCGCGATGAGTTCCTTAACCAGCTCATAGAAGATAAAAGTCTGAAACTAATTGCCATCGCGGGCACGCACGGTAAAACCACCACCACAGCCATGGCGGTGTGGCTATTCAAGCAACTAGGGCTGCCGGTGAGTTACTCGGTCGGAGCTAAACTTAGTTTTGGCGAAATGGGTAATTTTGATACCGAGAGTAAGTACTTCATTTACGAGGCCGACGAATACGATCATAATTTCCTGGCTTTCCGGCCTTATTTGTCCTTAATAAGTGGTCTGGATTGGGACCATCCAGATATTTATCCCACCCTGCAGGAATACAATGATGCATTTAAGCAGTTTCTCGGCCAGAGCCGCCAGACTTTTCTGTGGCAGGAAGATAAGGATAAGTTAGGCCTGGAGAGTTCTGAGGCGCTAAAGTCTTTGGGCCAAAATGACCCCCAGATAGACCACGAGCTGAAGCTTGTAGGTCACGTCAACCGTTTGGATGCCTGGTTGGTAGCCAATGCTCTGCAAGAAGTTATTGGCAGACCTTTGCCAGAGTTAATCCAAACGCTTAATTCTTTCCCTGGTCTGTCTCGGCGCTTTGAACAAATCGCGCCTAATCTTTACAGCGATTATGCCCATACACCACCTAAAATCCGCGGTGCACTGCAGCTGGCCAATGAAGTTGCCGGAGACAATGTAGTGGTGGTTTATGAGGGCCTGCATAACACTCGCCAGCACTTTATTAAGGACGAATTAGCGACTTTATTCGATAAGGTGAAAATGCTCTATATAGTACCTAGCTATTTAGCTAGAGAAAATAAAGATTTGGAACTTTTAACACCTACAAAATTACTTAACATGTTAAGTAATTCTACAAAGGCCCACGCACAGCCTTTTGAGTTAACCCTTGAGCTTAAAAATGCAATTAAATCGCATCTGGATAGTGGTGATTTGGTACTGGCTTTTAGCGCCGGTGGCAGCGGTTCCCTGGACGAGTGGCTACGGAAGGAATTTCTCTTATGAAATTAATCCAATTAAATACTTGGAATGGACGCTTAGAACGAGCAATTACCGACTTTTTTAAGCAGGAACAAGCCGACATAATTTGCACGCAAGAAGGGATTAGTTTAGATCGAAGCTCTGGCCTGTTTCTCAATTTAGAATTGATGCAAGCCGCTGCCGGGTTGTCCTACAAAGCTTTCGGCCCAGCATTTTCGTTCAAATATATGTCCAGCGTAGCTCACTATGGCAACGCCATACTTAGCCGTTGGCCAATCCAAAATTCTGAAGTGGTTTTTATCAGCATGCAGTATGAGCCAGATTATAATCACCATAAGCAGCAGATAGCCAACATGCGCAATTTTGTGCACGCAGTCATCAAAGTCGATGGAAAAACTTTAAACGTTCTGACCCACCACGGTTACTGGATTGCCGAGCATAAAAATGGTAATTCGGAAACGCTGCGGCAGATGGAACAACTGGGTGATTACATAGATGATCTTAGGGGTCCAATAATTTTAACTGGTGATTTTAACCTGGCGCCGCATAGCCAGTCCATAGGACTGATCAGCCAGCGTCTGCGTAATTTATCAGTCGAGCATCATCTAAAGACCACCAGAACAGCTCTGACAACCAAGAGCGAGGTTTGTGATTATATTTTTGTCAATCACGCTATCGAGGTTAAAAAGTTCTACGCCTCTGACGAAGTAGTCTCTGACCACAAGGCTTTGATTTTAGACTTCGAAGTTTAATTAGCCGAGCTGTAGGCGTAATAGGCGGCCGCGGAGAGCGCCAACCCGACAATTATTGCCATGGTGATCGCCAAAATTGGCCTGCTGGAGGACTTTTGGACTTTTTTAGGTTTATCTTCAGCTTTAACGTCTTTGTTAACGTCCTTTAGAACTTTGTCTATATCTTCGGCCTGGGGCTGAGCCTGGGCTGATTGAGCTTGGGTCTGCGCTGACATTTGAGCCACAGGTGGTTGGCTGGTCGGCGGTTGCTCGCCTGGAGCTTGATGCACCGGTATGTTAGCCAGGTTTTCCGGATTGCCCAGCGAGTTAGTAGGTGGTGGCGCCACATCGTGAATCGGTTGGACTGGTGGAGCTTGTGGTTGTTGTGGGTTACTTGAGTTCATAAGCGCTATTATCTGCTTTAATAATAGCGTGACTTTCGATTCAAAACTACGCCAGGCCGAAAAATATCTGACTGCCCATGATAAAAAACTGGCACCGGTTATAAAAAACAGCGGCCCGTGCCGCATAAAACCGCACCCGGACCACTACGGTGAGCTGGTTAGCAGCATTGTTGGCCAGCAGCTCAGCACTAAGGCCGGAGGTACTATTTGGCGGCGAGTTTTAGATTTATTCGGCGGCAAAATGCCTACCCCTCAGCAATTAATCAATATGGACGCCGATAAAATCCGGGCTTGCGGCGTAAGCTATCCCAAAATCGGCTACATGAAGGACCTGGCAGCGCACATTCTGGACAAGCGGCTGGACCTGGAGCACATATCAACTATGCCCAACGAACAGCTGACAGAGCAGCTAACGGCTGTTAAGGGCATTGGTGAGTGGAGCGCCCATATGTTCATGATGTTCGGCTTGGGCCGCTTGGATATCTTGCCGGTTGGCGATCTGGGTATCCGTAAGTCTATCCAAAACATGTACAGCCTCAAGGAATTGCCATCTCCAGAGCAAATTATCACTATCGCCAACAAGAATAGCTGGCACCCGTACGAATCCGTAGCCAGCTGGTATTTATGGCAAAGCCTGGACAACAATCCGCAAAAACTAACCCGCCATTCCGAATAAAAAATTTAGCTCGTTAAGTATTTATTTTTATCTGTTATCGCCGCTGCCTGTTAGTCTCCCGCGTTGATTTCGCCTGGCCAATTTGGCGATATTTTCTTGAGCGATAGTGTCTAGATTGTAGCCCAGAAAATCGGCAAAAGTTGCAACATACCAGAGTACGTCGCCCAGCTCGGCCGCCAGGTCTTTTTTATCCAATTTGGCCAAATCCCCACCTTGGTCGCGATACCACTTCTTGACTTTGTCGGCTATCTCTCCGCTTTCGCCGACTAGACCCAGGACTCTTTGTTCAAGTTCACTGCCCTCGTCAATCGCTGTGGTCATGGCTTTCTTCTGATAATCATTAAACGTCATAAATCCTCCTTGACTTTAACTGCTCCCTCTCTTACTACCTCCAGCTTACCATTTACCGCCCGTACCAGAGTTGACGGTTTATGCTCCGACAAATCGCCGGCGTCTACGTAAAAATCCAGCTGTTCCCCAAAATAAGTTTCGGCGTCTTTAATTGAACTAGCGATTGCGTCTCCCTGGGTATTGGCACTAGTGCTCACTAACGGTCCGGTTTTTAGCATAAAATCTCGCAGGTCATTATTATCAGGTAAACGTACCGCTAAGCTCTGAGTTCCTCTATGCAGATAGGCCGGCGCTCCCGGCGCTTCACAAACTAGAGTTAGACCTCCAGGCCAATATTGCTCAGCTAGGCTTGCCTGGTCTCTTTTAATGCCTAGTTCATCCAGCTGCGAAATTGTAGCGATTAAAACAATTAGGGGTTTCTCGGAATCACGTTTCTTCAAGGCATAGATTCGCTCAACGGCTTGCTCGTCTAAGGCCCGGCAAGACAAGCCATAAATCGTATCGCTGGGCATAAAACCAACGCCGCCGTTTTGCAGCAGCTCAATTACGTGCTCATCGAGCCGGTCTGTCCGGTAACGCATGTCTTATAAATTTACACTATTAGTAAGCAAAGCTGCTAGTTAGGTAATTGCCGATTTTTATCGGTGTGCCACCCTTAGAGTTCATGATATCCAGTTCGCTGTTATCCTTGTTCACAAGCAGGTATTGATCGCCGAACCAGCCATAGGCACTGTAATCGCTTAGCGAGGCTATGGTCGTGGGGCTATTGCCGCTTTGGTCGCCAATCAGCAATGTCTGCTTGCCATCGCGGGCTTCGCTCCAAAAAGTTTGCTGGCGCGACGGCGAAAAGAAGTAACTGTTTTGGCCTTGGTAGAACTGGTCATTACTTATGCTGATAGTTTTGAGGCTACCGCCGGCACTGTATTGAGAATAAGTGTCCGCTCCTGTGTCCGCAGCATGCTGCCAGATGTAAATCGTATCCGGGCTATGTTGTGAGAAGTAAACATTGTTGGCCACATTGTAGTTGGCCAGAACCTGGTGGTTCTGGCCATTCACGCCAACTGTTTGCAGACTATTTTGCTTGGCAGTAAAGTCACCACTACCTTGCCAGATTTTTCCATAGATTACGCTGTTGGCCGTAACCATGACTTCCGCATAATATTCATTTGAGTTGGTCGCGGCATCACTACCAACCACCTGATCCAAAGTAGTAGTGGTTCCGGTCGCTGCGTTGTAGGCTTTGATTTTGCTGGCTCCCTGTTGCCAGGTTGGCAGGTCCTGACGCTGGTCGGTGTAAATTAGGCTATCGCCAGCCCAGTCGTACATCTGGAAGATAGCATCGCCGTTGTCTATCGGGAATAGCTTGTCGTCTATCGCAGACAGCACGTAAAGTTGCGGTGTGGTATCGCTGGCGCTGCGCTTAGCTACCAGCGCCACGTATTTACCATCGGCCGATTCCAGCAAAGAAGTATTCGCGGCCTGCTCGGTGCCAGTGCCAGCTATGGCAACCTGGGAGCCGCTACCGTCTAGGTTAGCTTTCATAACATCCAAGCTACCGGAGCTGTTACTAAGATAGTAGATTTTTCCAGCAGGAGTTAGCTGGAAATTATTTTCCTTAATGCTGGTGTTGCTTACCTCTACAGTATCTGTGGCATCATTGTAACCGTCTAGGCTTAGCGTGGCCTTTTGGCTGCTGGCGCTCGCCGGCAGCACTAATAGGACGTTGCCTTGGTTGTCAGTTTTAGCTGTGGTATCAGCCACTTCAATATCGACATTAGCTAGTGGCTTTTTGGTGATTAGATTGGTAACCGTGATTTTAACTTGGCGACCAGTGGCTACGAGCGATACGGTTGGGGCGGATTTTTTGCTAAGTATCGGCACTGTCAGCTCTGTTGTCTTGGCTTGATAATATTTTTTGCTTACCCTAACACTATGGTTGCCAGCTTTGACTTTGGTGAGTGTCGCCCGGCCAGAGCCGTTAGTAGTGGCGCTGCTGCCATCAATGCTGACCAACGCGCCGCTAACCGGCGTTTGGGCGGTAGAATCGGTGACTTCAACCGAAAAATCCTTTTTGATAAACAAACCGGCGATGTTGTAGCGCGCCCAAGGCACAGCTGCCAGAACTGCAAAGACGATAATAATCGTTAGGGGTACGGACCATTTTTTGTGGCTACCATACCAAGTTTTAAATTGGCGCAGGCGCCGCCATCGGATTTTTGTTTGTCCCGGCCGCGGCGCTTGCGCGTTGCTGCTGACCGGTTTTATAGCATCGCTTGAAGCTGCTGGTTTATCTTGCATAGTACAAACATAAACTATAAGCTCTGCCCCAGTTTTTGCCAATCAACTTAGGTGATAGAGAACGATTCGAGTATTGCCAATATCGGAGCTGAGAAGCTTGAGTCACTCCAACTGCTGGCGTTGATTGTCGTGGCTTTACCGCTTTTATCACTAAAGGTCAGGCTAATTATCGGGCTAACAGGTATTAAGTCGGCTTGGGGGATGGCCTGGCCTACGGTGTAGCCATTATCAGCGCTGATGTAGATGGCGTCCAACCCATCGGGCTTTGTAGTGCTGGCATAAGTCAGAAAACTCACATAAGTATTAGCTCGCTGGGTTTGGGTCGGATGAGTATAGGCGATTTTTTGCGAGGCAATTACAGCCGTGGCATTGCCGGCCGTAAAGCCGGGCAAAGTTTGAGCGCTAGTGCGGATGGTCATGGTAATTTTGCCGTTAACGTTTTGGCCGGTAGTATCTCTTAGCTGCGTAGTCGGCGAAGTAGCCGTCATGACACCACCGCCGGTATCAACAATTGTCCAATTGGATGGGTAACTAAAAGTTAAGTATAGATTGGGCGAGGTGTAACTTTTAGTGGGATTACTAATTTTGGCGGGTGCGGTCTGGGTGGCTACAGCCGGTTGGGGTTTGGCTGATTTATGATTCTTTACGAACCAGTAGGTACCAGCACTGGCTGCCAGCAGCAGCAAAACGACGATAAAAATCGTAAAAACCTTAGTCCAATTGCGGATTGGTTTTTCCGGCTGGGCAAACTTCTCATAATCGGCAGTTGATGGCTGCGCAGCTTCCGGCAAATTTTCTGGTGGGTTTTGTTCCCCGCCAGGCTCTTCGGCCATAACTTAAATTATACTCGTGCTTTGAGCCAGTCGCTAAGGGCAGTTTTGGCTTCTTCCAATTCTTTGCCATAAGTTTGGGTTTGGTTATTACGAAAGCCGTGCTCGGCGCCGGCAATTTTTACGAATTTCTTATTTTTACTGGGAATGGCGTCAAATAGAACTTGCTGGTTCTTGGCTGGGCATGGCTGATCGAATTCGCCAGCCATGAAAAACACTGGCATAGTCAGCTCATGCGCCAAGGGCAATAAATCGTATCTTTTTTGGCTTTCAGCCAACCCCCAACCAGTTTTGCCAATAACCCCGGGCTTAGACTGGCTAGCTTCCGCCACATAGCCGTCGGCCTGCCATTTTTCAAGATATCCGGCCGGCCAGGTTTTAGACCAGAGCTCAAAATTTACTACTGGTGCTATAGGAGCCAGGTATTTTATTTCCTCCGGATGCTGCTCAGCGTACCAGGCGACAGCTTGCGCACCCATACTTTGGCCACAAAGGCTAAACGGATGCTGGAACCACGGCTGGGTTCGCGCCCAATTAATTACGTCCTCCAGGTCGGCTAAATACGTATCGTAGGTGAGATTGAGCATGTCGCCTTCACTTTCGCCGATTGAGTTCGTCGAGTCGAACCGGACTACTCTAAAATTATTTTCCAGAAAAGCCTTGGCAAAAGCTTTGATATGTTTTTGCGCCATAAATCCGCCGCGCCCATGACCGATAAAAACTAGATTGCTTGGGTTTTTAGGTGCATCAACTCGAATAACAAGCTTGAGCCCCTGCCGGTTTTTAATAGCAACTCGTTCCATATTTAGAAACCCAAAACCCTCATTTTTTATTCCGTAACGGCAACCGCATCTATTTCAACGATAGTTCCTTCAATCGGTAATGATGAGATAAAGACAGTGGAACGGGCCGGCTTGTCGGCCGTAAAGTATTCGGCATAGACTTTGGCAAAACCCGGCAGGTCTTCGCGATTCAATAAATAACATCCGGTGCGTATGACGTTTTCCAAACTTAATCCGGCTTTAGCCAAGACGCTTTTGAGATTGTCCAATGTAACTTTTGTTTGGGCTTCTATATCACCTTCTATTAGGTTGGCTTTATCATCAATTGAAACCTGGCCGGACACATAAGCCAGTCCATTGCTAATTACTATTTCTGAGAATGGGAGCGACGGATCGGATGTTATAACCTTTTTGCTCATGAGTTAATTGTATCGCTAAAGTAAGAAAAATGGTTAAATAGGATTAGTTTGGCAGTCCAGCTGGCGTTATGCGCTCTCCATCTTGCGAACAACATAACCGGACACAAATGCCACCACAGATGGGCAGTAACTTATGGTCGTTAAGTCTGCTTACATCAAATAATTTAAGATAGGATTTTCTATGGCAAAAGAAATAACAGAAGAGCAAAAGCACTGGTACGAGGACCACATGAAACACTGGCGTTCCTGGGGCTCGTGGTTTAGCTGGGGTTCGCCCGTGGGCTTAGGATTGTTTTTTATAGCAATCTGTTTTTCGATCTGGTTACTCGGCCAAACTTTTAATTGGGGCTGATAATCAGTGCAATGCAACAACACAGCCACTAAAGTAGCTGTGTTGTTGCATTCAGACACGTTTAAGTCTATTTGCTGTGCTGCGAACCTTTGACCCGGTAAGTTAGCATTAAGCCTACCAGTAGTACTCCTAGAGCAGTAGCCACGAACGCGGCGCGCGGGTGAAGGCGCATCGGCGCGATGTGCCATACCAGCACCGCTACAACCCAATTGAGCCAACCCCAGACCACATTAACACCGGGAGAGTTGGGCTTACCAAACGGAGTCTGATAGGCCTTCCCCATTATGCCGCTGACAAAGTGTGGCAAACCACCTCCCGCCAGTACACCGGCTACAAAACCCCAAATAATTACGCTGGTCATATTGCCTCCTTATTTATAATTTTAGATTAGCACCACCATCTATTTATTGCGAGCTCTGTTCTGGGCGTCGTAGATTTAGGCAGCGGCCACCAGCCAGATGCCGGAAACCAGCATGAAGGCCACCAACGCGTAGCGGGCAAATTTTTCACCCTCATGCAGTGCAAACTTAGAACCAAGATAACCGCCGGACAAACCGCCAGCCAAGCCAATCAGGCCGTATTTATAATTTATGAGCCCGCTGCCCAGCAAGCCGGCCAGCACCACAACATCCAAGGCTATGGAAGTTTGCCGTTTAATCAGGTTGGCCTCCAGCGCCGAATAGCCAAAGAGAAGGATTAGGAAAACATTTACCAGCGAGCCGATGCCGCTGCTAAAAGTACCCTGCAGCAGCAAAACAGTCACGATAACCAGCACACCGAGCGTTCTAAAAACGTAATGGCCTTTGCGGCTTTTAAGCCCGCGGTGTTTGATAAACATCAGCGGGATCATCGCCAAGTTCATAATTCCCATTACCAGCTGCAGATTTTCGTTTTTAATGTTTCTAATAAAATAGCTAGACAAAAACCCTACCAAGATAGCAATCAGTATCAGTAGGAACGTAAAGTTTTTATATTCTTTGATTTTGCCTCGGAGAGCCGCGATGGCGCCGGCATCCAGCCCTAGTGCGCCCAGCTTACCGGTTGCGATGGATTGCTGAGGAGTTAACCCAATGGCAATATAAAAAGGGGTAATTATAAATCCCCCGCCCCCGCCCGCCATGCCAGACAGAACGCTAGCGATAAACGTAACGACAAATATTACATAGGGCAGCAACTGATGCCAAGTCATTAGCACTATGATACCGCAGAATAAATACTTAACTTGTTAAGTAATCTTGAGGTCGAGTTCTTTAAGAGTTTCCCCGGCAGTTTTTCCGGTGGAATTAATTACAATTTCTGATGGATCAATCATAGTGTAAATTTTTTCGTAGAGCATGTTGAACTCACCAGATGGTACCGCGTACTCCCGAGCTGAATTACGTTTGAGCAGCTCTTCCTTATCCGCGACTAGAACAATAGAAGTCCAGGGTAAATCGTAGCGCATAGCTAATTCTGCCAACTGTCTGACATTGCCCTGGCTGGCATTTTTGTCATCCCAGGTAAATAAGCCTTCCAAAATGATGGTGTACTTATGCCTCTTCAGATATTGCTCATAAATCAGCAGTGTATTTTCGAAGGCGAAACGGTGTTCTTCGTCGTCGACTTCTTCTATTTTACGACCGATGAGATGAAACTCCCAGCGAAGCTTATCCTGTTCAATCAACGCCACTGGCTTAGGTAATTTTTTGGCAAATTCGGGCACAATTGTTCCTTTGCCACTCGCAGGAGCTCCCCTAAAAATGTAGACTTTGGGTCGCATCTCAGCTTATTATTTTGAGGCTAAGTTCTTTGAGCTGGGCGTCGGTTAGGGGTTTGGGGGCTTTCATGACGGCGGTTTGGCCTTTGCCGCTCATTGGGAAAGCTTGAACTTCGCGCAAATAGGACTCCCCCGTCAGATTCATTAAGTTGCGCTCAATGCCCAGGGCAATGCCGCCATGCGGCGGTACACCATATTTGAAAGCTTCAAGCATGTGGCCGATGCGATCTTCCAGATCTTTTTCGCTGAAGCCCATGACTTCGTAGACCGCCTTCAAGATTTCTGGCTGATGGGCGCGAATCGAGCCGCCGCCGGATTCATAACCATTGCAAACCAGGTCGTACTGCGTGGTCAGAATATTTTCTATGTCTTCTTTTTTAAGTAGTTTTTCGACGTGCTCGGGCACCGGCATAGAAAAAGGATTGTGGGTAAAGGTCCAGTCACCAGCTTCGGTCTTTTCAAAGAACGGAAACTTGTAAACCCATGCGTAGGCCAGCAATTTGGGGTCTTTCTTTTCTTCTTCGCTGCGCAAGTCGAACTTATCGGCACCGAACTTGTCCATGGCTTCGGCGTAGGTAAAGCGCGGAAACGGCTTTTCTTTCACCTTATAGCCAAGCTTTTCAACGACCTGAATCATCATTTGCTCGATGGTACTCATCACGTCTTCTTGTTCCACGAAAGACATCTCGATATCGACCTGGCTGTGCTCAAAACCGCGGTCAGCGCGTAGGTCTTCGTCGCGCACAGCGCGGGCAATTTGGAAATAACGCTCAAAGCCGCCAATCATTAGCAGTTGCTTGTACTGCTGCGGCGATTGCGGCAGGGCGTAAAAGTTTCCGGGATTTAAGCGCGACGGCACCACAAAGTCGCGCGAACCTTCGGGAGTTGATTCGGTTAATAGCGGAGTTTCTATTTCCACAAAGTCGTTGTTGAATAAGAACTCGCGGCAGTTCTGAACGAATGCGCTGCGCAAACGGATATTTTTTTGCATGCGTTCGCTTCTTAAGTCCAAGTAGCGATACTTAAGGCGAGTTTCTTCCCCAACCTCTGACGTATCATCCGTGACTTCGAATGGCGGAGTTTGGGATTCGTTTAGTATCTCCAGCTTTTCTGCGGCCAGCTCCACGGTCCCGGTCGGTAGATCCGGGTTGATTTGATTTTCCTGGCGTTTCTGAACGGTGCCTTCGATGGATACTACGAACTCTGAGCGCAAGGCTTCGGCCTGTTTGAATAGCTCGGCGTCACCACCACCCCAAAAAACCACCTGCAACAAGCCGCTGCGGTCGCGCAGGTCGATGAAAATCAGCTTACCGTGATCGCGCCGGACGTTCACCCAGCCTTTAACTGCGACTTTCTTATCAATGTTTTTGTCAGCATCAATTGCCAAAACTCTGTCCATTATCTGATTATTTTATCACCTTGGGCTAAGGAGTGCACGGGTTAAGCGGCAACCCAAAGCGTAGAATTATTTTTGCAGGCCGGCGACTGAAGATAGGTCGTCATAGCGGTCAAACTCGCTGGTGATTTTATAGCCCAGGATTTGTTCGGCTATTTGTTCGATGGTTAAGGTACCTACGACTTCTTCGAAGCTATTCACTACAACGAGCATATGAGTGTGAGTCTTAATAAAAGCCGCCAGGGCTTCGCGCAGAGTTTGGGTTTCATTGGCGTAGTGGACCTTGGGGCGCATTAATTCACGAACCTTACCGCCAGCGGCGCTGTGGTCTACCAAATCACTAAGATAAATAACGCCGGCAACATCCGGCGCCGCCGAGCGAGAGATTTCTTTGACTACCAAGAAAACTGCCTGGCCGGAAGCGTGGAGTTCATCCAAAAGGTGCGGGCCTATGGCGTCGCCGGGAGTAACCATTCTGAGT
>Ga0265338_10000664_pt1 | contig 59474 bp, 51 predicted proteins | sample 42126metaG_FD_193579 | JGI IMG/M metagenome (GOLD analysis project Ga0265338, IMG submission 193579) | Rhizosphere microbial communities from Carex aquatilis grown in University of Washington, Seatle, WA, United States - 4-21-26 metaG | ecosystem: Host-associated > Plants > Roots > Rhizosphere... | reverse complement strand
GTATTATCCTGCTGGGAGCGAACACCGTCAGGGAATCCGCGTCTGTCCTGACATCCCGCGCTTCCATGGGAGAGAACAGCTTCACTCCGTCTCTCAGGCCCCAGTAGCCGCTGGTGAACTTCATGTCAGGCCTTCACCGCGCCGGCAACCATGCCCTTGATGATGTGCTTCTGCAAGGCAAGGTAGAATATGATTGCCGGCGTGATGGTCAGGAGCACGCCTGCCATGGCGAAATGCCATTCGACCTTGTACTGCCCGAAGAAGTTGTATGCGGCGAGCTGCAGGGTCATGTATTTCTTCGCCCCGCTCAATATCAGCAGGGGTAGGAGGAAATCATTCCACATCCACATCGCATTGATGACGACCACGGAGACGGTGACCGGCTTCAGAAGGGGAAATATCACCTGGAAGAATGCCCGCAGGGGCCGGCACCCGTCGATGAACGCGCAGTCATCCAGGTCCTTCGGCACGGTCTTGACGAAGCCATGATACATGAAAAGAGAGAGCGGAACCCCGAGGCCCCAGTAGATGACGGAAAGTCCGTAGGTGGTATTGGTCAGATGGAGGGTCTTGGCCACTTTCACCAGGACGATCATAAAGGACTGAAAAGGAATCATGATCGGCGCGACGCACAGCAGAAAGACGAACCAGCTGTACCGGGTCTTTGTCCGGGAGAGCTTGTAGCCGGCCATGGAGCTCAACAACACCACGCCGGAGGTTCCAAGGACCGTCACGAGCAGCGTGTTGAAAAAGAGATTCGGATACTTCATGAGGACGAATGCGTTGGAGAAATTCCCCAGGCTCAGATGCGTGGGCAGGGCGACGACGTTCGCCATGATCTCCGCGAATGTCTTGAGGGAATTGATCACCACGAGTATGAGCGGGTACACGTAAACCGCCGCGATGACGAACATGGGGACCGCCAGGAAAAGCCCCGCGCGCGACCGCTTCATGCCTCCACCTCTCTGCGTTTGAATCCCGTGAGCTGGAAGACCGTGACGGTCAGTATCAGGAGGAACAGAATCACCGATTTTGCCGTGCCGTAGCCGAACCGGTTGTCGCTGAATGCGGTCCGGTAGATATCGAGCGCGATGCTCGTTGTGGCGGTGCCCGGTCCCCCGAACGTGAGGCTGAAAATGACGTCAAATGTCTTCAAGGCATTGGAAAGGGAATAGAAGACACACACCGTGATCGAAGGCATGATGAGAGGGAGCGTGATCCTGAAGAATCTCCCGACAGCTCCGGCTCCGTCGATCACCGCCGCCTCGAGCTGTTCCCGGGGCACCGTCTGCAGTCCCGCGATGTAGATCACCATGTAGAAGCCTATGGACTGCCACACCGAGACAAGCACGACGCTGAGAAATGCCAGCTTTCCGTCCCCCAGCCAGCTGAGCTGGAACAGGCCGATATGGGTCAGGGCCGAGAAGGAATCAAATCCCCGGGAAAAGATGAAACGCCAGACATAGCCGATGATGATCAGGCTTATGATATTCGGAATGTAGAACGCCGCGCGCAGGACATTCCTGCCCCGGATGTCGCTGTCCAGGATCACGGCCAGGAGCAGGGCGAGGACGTTCGTCACTACGACGGTGATCACCGTGAAAATGAGCGTAAAGACCACGGCCAGCGCGAGGTCCCTGTCAGCGGTAAGCAGCTCGCGGTAGTTGGCGAGGCCTATCCATTTCGGCACCTTGTCCAGGCCGTTCCACCGGGTGAAGGAATACATCACGCTCATGAGAAAGGGGATTTCCACGAAGACCAGGATGGCGATGACAGCGGGCGCCGTCATACCCAGAAACTCCATTGCGCGCCGCAGGCGCTTATTCTTGTATCCGCGCATGGTATGCCGTGGCCGTCATCTTTCCGGTCAACAGACCGGAGAGGCACGCGCCTCTCCGGTCAGAACCATCGATAGTATATCCCCGCTACTTCGACGCGTTCACGATCTTCGTGTAATCCGCGTCGAGCGCGTCCAGTGTCTGCTGCCTGTTCGTCTGTCCCGCGCAGTATCCCTGAAGGATGATGCCCAGCCCCTGCTCGGTGCCGTTGGGGAACCGCTGATAGTACCATGAGTAGCTGGGGGTCTTCTTTGCCAGGAGGGCCACGGTGGCCTGGGCCAGCTCGGCCGTGGATGCCTTTGCGCCCATGATGGGCGAAAGCTGCTTGATCTTGTCCGGTATCCACTTCTTGCCGTACTCCGACGTGGTCAACCATTTCAGCCATGCAAGCGCGGCCTTGAGATTTTTCCCGTCCTTTGCAACCCGGATGGTCTGATTCGAATCGAACATGATGCCGGCCTTGTCCGCCGCATTCCCCGTCGGGCCGAGCAGGAAGCCGATGTCGATGTTCGGGGTGGTCTTGCGGATGGAGTCCTCCGCCCAGTTGCCCTGGTGGATCATGGCTGCTTTTCCGGTGGCCAGCAGGGAGCACTGGTCGTTGAAATCCGATTCAAGCGGCTTGGGGCCGCCGTACTTCTTGATGAGGTCAAGGACGTCGAACACGTTGCTCATTTCCTTGATGTTCGCGAACTTCAGGGATCCGCTGTTCAGCCTGTCCACGAACTTGGCGTAGTCCCCGCTGTAGGAATCCTTGATGGGAGCAAGAACCTGCCAGGCGGTCTGGGGGAGCACCCACCACTCCTTGAACCCTGTTGCAAATGGCTGAATCCCTTTTGCCTGCAGTTTCTGGCAGACAGCCTCATACTCCTTGATGGTGCGGGGCAGCGCGGTGATTCCCGCCTCGGCGAAGATCTTCTTGTTGTAGATGAATGAATGGGACTGCACGAGGAACGGGTACCCGGTCACCTTCCCGTTCACCGTGACGCCGGTCAGGGCGGTCGGCTCCAGCTTTTTCATGAAATCTTCATTGGTCAGGTCATACGCATAGTCTTTGTACGTGTCATTGTCCGCGTATGCGCTGCTCATGAAGACATCCGGTATGTCGCCCGAATTGAGCTTTGCGCGGAGGACCGTCACGTAGTCGTTCTGGAGAACCGTCATGTCCAGGGTGACGCCGGTTTCAGCCAGGTATTGTTTTGCCATGTCATTGTACTGGTCGATCAGCTCGGGGCTGTAGAAAAAAAGCTTGAGCGTGACTGCCTGGCCCATGGCAAGTGCCGTCACACATACAAGGAGAACGAGCATGAGAAAGGTCTTCTTCATTATCTGCCTCCTTTTAAGGTAGAGCGGGGGCTTATACGAGCCCCGGATATGATGCACGTTTATCATACCCGGAGGCTCATGTCAACCAAGGCGGCAGCCCTATTCAAGATCATGTGATTTGGCTATGCCTTACGCGAGATGGGCGGCTTTGTCACACAGCAGGATATCGCGGATGCCCTGGGCATCTCCCTCATTACGGTTCACCGGGCGCTGAACAGCTCGGGCTATGTGTCCGACGCGCTCAAGGCACGCATCCTCGCCTATGCCAAGGAAGTCATGTATGTTCCCCATAAGGCCTCGCAGATACTGAAGAGGAACCAGGTCCGCAAGGTCGCCCTGTTCTCCTCCACGCTGCCCCGCTACTTCTGGAATGACATCAAGACGGGAATAACGATCGGCTCAGAGCAGATACAGCCCTTCAACTACCAGGTGAGCTATCACATGATACCAGACAGGAACTCGCGCCTCTACCTGGTACGGCTGAAGTCTGCCGTTGCGGAAGGCGTGGAGGCGGTCGCGTTCGTCAATCAGTGGATCTACGACATGAAATCGATCATTTCCTACATCGATCGGGTCGGAATTCCGTATCTGACGCTGAACGTCGATGCCCCGGACAGCCGACGTCTCTGCTATATCGGGCCGGACTATCGGGCCGGAGGCAGACTGGCTGCAGAATACATCGGCAAGAATCTCCTGTTCAGGAAGAATCCGAAGGTTCTTGTGATCACGATGCGGGCAGAGGGGATTGGAGATCCGCACGCGCCTGATATCAACAATCTCCGGTACGAGGGTTTCCGGGCCGTCCTCAGGAAGAGCTTCGGCCGGATCCACCATGAGGTGGGATACCTGACCTCGGAAATGCGTTCGAAAGAGGTGGGAACTCAGATCCAGGAGCTCCTGGGCTCGAAGGGGAGCAAGGTCGATGCCATCTACCTCATCGCGGCCTACAATGCGCAATTCATCCAGGCCTTGGAAAAAAGCCCGCGGCCACGGACTCTCGTCGTCCTCCACGACCTGGATCCTTCATCCAATCACCTGTTGGAGGAGAACCTGTTGACCGCTGTCATATATCAGAATCCCATTCTCCAGGGCTACTATGCGGTCAAGATACTGGAGAACATGCTCGAGTCGGGTCATCCTCCCGATATCAAGCAGATCAATATCGTGCACAGTATCGTCATGAACGAAAACAAGGACCTGTACAGGAATCACTACCTTTTCACGAAGATGATCGACTGAGGCGCCGCGGTATTCCACCGATTCGGGCGCCGCAGCCTTGACTCGCGCAATCGCCCGGACGACAATCATCCTGCCTGTCGCATCCCTGGAGGCGGGGAATGAAAAAGAAACCGGCCTGTCGGCCCGAGTCTGGGAAACCATGTCCGCACGCGCACACCCTTGAGGCATCCCGCAAGCGAAATGGGGCGGCGGGTCCCTATCGGTCCCTCGTGGACAACTCACCACTGGGAATAGCGATACTTCAAGACGGCAAAGTAGTGTTCTGCAACGCAGCACTGGAAACGCTCAGCGGATACTCCCGGAAAGAGCTTCTCGGGATGACTGCGGACCAGGCGGCAGCAGTCATCCACCCTGAAGACCGTCAACGAGTGATTTCGGTGATGCAAAACCGCCTCAGCGGCAAGGATTTCCCCCCGGGGCACCTTCTGCGATCCTTGAAAAAAACTGGAGAAGTCCAGTGGATGGAGACCCTTTCTCGCCGCAGCGAGTTCAAAGGCAGACCCGCCCTGGAGATCAATTTCATGGACGTGACGGAGCGGATCATCGCCGAAGAAGCGTATCGGTCCCTGGTCGAGAACTCGATTCAAGGAATTGCGATCATGCAGGAGGGAAGGATCGTTTTCTGCAACGAGGCCCTGTTGAAGATGAACGGATTCACCCGGGAAGAGATTTATGGCCAGACACCTGAAGAGATCATCACCACAGTGCACCCTGAGGATCGCGGGCGGGTGGTGAGCTCCATGAGCCAGATCCTTACCGGGCAGAGCGCTCCTCCCGGCCAGCAGATCAGGATATTCGACCGACAGAGACGGGTCAGGTGGGTAGAAGCCCTGGCATCCGGCACGACATATCATAACCGTCCCGCCGTGCAGGTTTCCTATATGGACGTTACGGGCCGCCACGAAGCGGAGGCTGCTCTTCAAAAAAGCGAATCCCGGTTCCGCGAGCTCATTGAAGAAGCGCCGGTCGCCATCGGCATTTCACGGCAGGGGGAGGCCGTCTACCGCAACCGAGCCCACGTATGGCTGTTCGGGTACGCTGATGCCAGCGAGCTGGTCGGCATGTCGTTTGCGGATCAGATCGCCCCGCGCTTCCGCAGGGACGCAACTGAAAGCGCGCTTCGGCGCACACAAGGTCTGCCGACAGAAACCGAGTTCGAGAGCGTGGGGTTGCGGAAAGACGGCACTGAGTTCCCATTCCGGTCGGCTGTTACCGTTCTGAACTTCGCGGACGGTCCGGCCACCGTGACGTTCATCACCGACCTCACCGCCCAGAAGGACTTCGAGCAGAAGCTCGGCGATTCCCATCTCAAGCTTCGCAACCTCGCGACCCATCTGCTTTCTGCGAGGGAATTGGAGCGCAAGAGCGTGGCAAGAGAAATACACGATGAATTAGGGCAATATCTCACGGCTTTCAAAATGGATTTGAGCTGGATCGAGAAACGGCTCAGGTCCTCCGACGTCGAAATTCTGGAGAAGATCCGCACCACTTCCGGGCTCACGGATCATGCCATCGACATCGTGCATCGCATTGCATCTGACCTCCGCCCCGTGATGCTGGACGATTTGGGGCTCCCTGCAGCAGTCGAATGGCTGGCGGGAGAGTTCTCACGGCGCACCGGCATCGCGTGCGATACGCACGTCACGATTCACGAGTCCCGTATTGCGGGAAATAGTGCCACCGCACTGTTTCGCATCGTGCAGGAAGGCCTCAGCAATGCAGGTCAGCATTCACACGCCTCGCATGTCTTCGTCCTCCTGCGGGAAGCCGAGGGTCGACTCGAAGTCATCCTGGGAGACGACGGAATCGGGATCACATCGGAGCAGGCCTCAGCCCCGACTTCATTCGGGCTGATCGGGATGCGCGAGCGCGTCGAAGGACTCGGCGGGGAGCTGAGCGTCCGGGGACTCACAGGAAAGGGTACGACGGTCCACGTGACCATCCCCCTTGCGGCGGAGGGCGGTCCGTTATGATTCGGCTCCTTATTGCGGACGATCACGCCATCGTGCGCCAGGGCTTGAAACAAATAGTTTCGGAAAGCTCTGAAATGGCGGTTGCGGGAGAGGCGGCAAACGGGGAGGAGGCCCTTGCACTTGCACGCACGATCCAATACGACGTCGCGATAATCGATATCTCCATGCCGGGCAGGGGCGGACTTGATATCCTGAAGGACCTCAAGGCGGCGCGGCCTTCGGCAAAGATCGTCATCCTCAGCATGCACCCGGAAGAGCAATATGCCATTCGCTGCCTGCGCGACGGCGCCTCAGCCTATATCACCAAGGCCAACGCCACGGAGGAACTTGTGCATGCCATCCATGCCGTCGCCGCAGGCAAACGCTACATCACGCCTTCGGTTGCAGAAAAGCTCGCCAGCTACATCGAGCAGGATACAGGACACCTCCCCCACGAGAGCCTCTCCGATCGCGAGCTCCAGGTCTTTCTTCTTCTTGGCTCCGGGAAGACCGTGACCGATATTGCAAGGGAGCTGTCCCTCAGCGTCAAGACCATCAGCACATACCGCATGCGCGTAATGGAAAAAATGCACATGAACTCCAATGCCCTGCTTATACGCTACGCGCTCCAGCACGAGCTTGTCGAAATGTAGGACTGCTTCCTACACTTCATTTCCAGAAAGACTGAGACAATTTCACGCCACACAACCATAGCGCGCCGCGCATCCTGTGCTCTACCATGATTGTATGGTGGCAGGCCCAAGAACATGCAGCGCTCTGAACGTGTTCCTGGCCAAGTCATACAAGTCCGAAACCCTGCTGAACGCATTGCGGGAACTATTGGACTCCACTCCATGAAAGTGTTCCTGGTTGATGACGAGAATGAGGTACGGACTCGACTCGCCCGCAGGCTTTCCGAAATCCCCGGCGTACTCGTCAGTGACGCCGCGCCGGGCGCAGGCCTCGTGCTCCCGCAAATCGCGCAATTCCAACCCGACGCAGCGATAGTGGACATGCGCCTGAGAGGAGGCGGCGCACTCGATCTGATCCGTAAAATCAAGACCCTGCCGCGACCACCCGTAGTGATCGCCCTTTCGACCTCACGCTCCCAGGCCTACCGATCTTCTTCAAACAGGGCGGGAGCGGAGCTCTTCTTCGACAAAGTGCAGGAGCAGGACGAGCTGATCGAAGCCTTGTTGCAGTTGCAGGAGAAACTTGAGGTGCGAAAACCATGAGCAAATTGTCTCTATTTACCGCTTCACTATATCTGCGTAATATACACAATGTGAAAAGTTCACTGGTGTAGGGATATGCACGAAAGGCGGTCGACCGATTCCGCGCAGCCACGGACGGACCATTGGGCCCGAAAGAGCATCCTCCGTTACCTGAATGTAATCGGATTCTCTTTCGGGATCATTTTGCTCCTCGTGATCGGGGTCATAGTCTACCGCAACACGGAAGAGTTGATACAGAGCGCGCGGCGGGTCGCGCATACTCAGGATGTCCTCACCCAGCTCGTGAATGTACTTTCCGCGGTCTATGACTTCGAAGCCGGATCGCGTGGATATGCGCTGACAGGGGACACAAGCTATCTGGATGCTGTTTACACGTCGATTGGCTCCGTCATCCAGGATGAGCAAGCGCTGCGCCGCTTGACCGCGGACAACCCTTCGCAGCAGGAACGACTGAACGTTCTGGAGCCCCTTGTGACGCAGAGAATAGACTTTGCGCGCCGAACCGTGATCTCCCGTAGTACGGGAGGGCTGGCGGCCGCGGCCGAGGTGGCCGCGACAGGGAAGGGCAAGAACCTGACAGACTCCATCAGCAAAACCATTCGTGCGATGACCCAGGAAGAGGAGCGCCTGCTCGCACAACGCCGGGCAGAAGAAGAGGCAAGGACCGCCGCCGTCCTGCAGTGGATGGCCGTCGGATTGATCCTTGTTGTGATCGTGCTCGTCGGGGTGTATCTCCTCTTGCGGAGGGAGATAAAGCAGCGAAGTCACAATGAGCTCGCGTTGGAGCGCAGCAAAGAGGAGAATCGCCTCCTGATCCAGAACCTGAGCGCAGGCGTCATGGTTCACGATTCCGACACGCGGATACTGCTGTGCAACCAACTGGCGCTCGAGATACTGGGTCTCTCCGCCGACCAGGTGCTGGGCAAAACGACGGCGGAGCTTGGATGGACGTTCATGCATGAGGACGGCACACGACTCGCAGAAGAAGAGTATCCCGTGAACCGTACGCTGGCCACCTGCGAACCGTTTCACGGTCAGATCCTGGGAGCCGAGCGTGCCGGCACTCGAGAGCGGACATGGATGCTGGTAAGCGCGTTCGCGGATGTTGCGGCCAATCGACGGAACCTGCAGGTGGTGGTGACCCTCGTCGATATCACCGCCTACGTGGAGGCCCGCAAGGATCGGGACCGCATCTTCACGCAGTCCGTTGACATGCTGGTCGTTTCGTCCTTCGATGGGTTTTTCAAGGAATTCAGCCCTTCGGTAAAACAGACCCTCGGCTGGACTCCACAGGAGATGCTTGATAAACCGTCTCTCGCTTTCGTCCATCCTGACGACAGGGAGTCCACGATTCGGACGATCAACGATCAAAGCAGGGGGCAAACCGTCTATGGATTCGACAATCGCTACCTGTGCAAAGACGGGACGTACAGATGGATTTCCTGGAACTCCTTTCCAAACGTGGACGATCAACTGATGTTCGCCATTGCACGCGACGTGACCAGCAAGAAACAAGCGGACGCAGAAATCAAGGAGCTCAATGCCAGCCTTGAACAACGCGCCCGAGAGCTCGAAGCGACGAACCAGGAGCTGGAAGCGTTTTCGTACTCCGTGTCCCACGACCTCCGCGCTCCGCTCCGGCACATCAACGGCTTCCTCGAGTTGTTCCAAAAGAGCGCGGGGGGAGCGCTCCGAGAAGACTCGCTGAGATACCTGGGAATAATAAGAGACTCCGCGCGGCAGATGGGTGTCCTCATAGACGATCTCCTCGCGTTCTCCCGGATCGGACGAGCCCCGCTGAGCACCGGACCCGTGTCCCTGAGCGCAGTGGTGGCAGAGGCGATCTCCGACCTTGCACACATGGCCTCGGGCAGGAACGTGAAGTGGATTGTGGGGGATCTGCCCGAAGTACAGGGGGACAGAAGCCTCTTGAAGCAGGTCTTTGCCAACCTGCTGGACAACGCCCTCAAGTACACCCGACCAAGGGACACAGCCATTATCGAGGTGAGCAGTGAGACACGCGATGACACCGTGGTGCTCCAGGTACGCGATAATGGGGTCGGCTTCGATCCCCGAGGCGCCGCGAAGCTCTTCGGCGTATTCCAGAGACTTCACAGCGTTGCCGAGTTCGAAGGCACGGGAATAGGACTGGCCAACGTGAGGCGGATCGTGAACCGCCACGGCGGCACAACATGGGCGGAGAGCGAGCTTGGCACGGGAAGCGTATTCTTCATCTCACTGCCGGAGAAAGGGGTGACAACAACATGAGCGGTTTGAAACGGATACTGTACGCGGAGGATAACCCGAAGGACGTCGAGCTGACCCTGACGGCGCTCCAGGAATGCAACCTGGCCAATGAGGTGGACGTGGTGAATGACGGGCAGGCCGTACTGGATTACCTGACGTTTCAGGGCGCCTATCGCATGCGCGCCAGGGAGTATCCAGGCCTGGTGCTGCTGGATATCAAGATGCCGAGAGTGGACGGGATCGAGGTGCTGAAACGGATCAAGGGAGATGAGAAGCTGAGGCTGATCCCCGTGGTAATGCTCACCTCCTCCCGGGAAGAAAAAGATCTCGCGGAGAGCTATCAGCTGGGTGTGAATGCCTACGTAGTGAAGCCCATTGATTTCGGGGATTTTCTTCGAGCGGTGAAAGAGCTTGGGGTGTTCTGGGCCATCATCAATGAAAAACCGCCCGTAGCCCCTCTCGGCGAAGGGTAGGCCCATGCAGGGCAGGATCCGGATCCTTCACCTTGAGGACAATATCCGGGACGCGGAATTGATCACGAGTGCGCTCGAAGACCAGGGCGTGAACGCGGCCTGGACCCGGGTCGAGTCATCCGAAGCCCTTGCGAAAGCCCTGCGGGAAGATACGTACGATCTCATCGTCTCCGATTTCACTTTTCCCAGCTTCAACGGTCTCGATGCCCTCGAGGTCGCCAAAGGCACCCGCCCGGATGTCCCTTTCATCTTCGTCTCCGGCACGATCGGGGAGGAGCGGGCGGTGGAGGCGATGCGGAAAGGCGCCGTCGACTACGTCCTCAAGGACAAGATCTTCCGGCTCGGCGCCGTCGTACGGAGGGCTCTAGCGGAAACATCGCTTCGTGTGCAGCGCAAGCTCGCGGAAGAAGAGCTCCACCGGGTCTCCGAGCAGTTCACAAGGCTCCTGACTGCCAGCCCGGTGGTTATCTATTCCGGTGCGGCGGACGCCAGTTTCGAAGCGACTATCGTCAGCACCAACGTCTACGCTCAGCTGGGCTATGAGCCGCACGAGTTCGTGGAAGAATCGGGTTTCTGGCTGGCTCACATTCATGAGGAGGACAGGGAGCGCGTTCGGGAGCAGCATTCCCGGCTCTTTGATGGTCAGGAGCATGTGTTCGTCTATCGTTTCCGTCACCGCGACGGCGCGTGGCGATGGATCGAGGACCATAGAAGACTCGCCAGTGGCCAGGGAAGCGGTTTCCCGGAAGTAACCGGCTTTCTCGTCGACATCACGGAGAGAAAGCTCGCGGAAGACAAGCGGAGGGAGTCGGAAGAGCTCTTCAGGGTCCTCCTGGAGTCCTCACCGGACCTGGTGCTCCTGATGGATCGCGATTTTCGTTATCTGTACGCCAATCCCGAGGCGGCACGGATATTGAACAGGTCCGTCGGGGAGATCGTCGGCAAGCGCGTCTCGGAGGTGCTTCACCCAGATGCAGTGGACCGAACGGAGGCCGCTCTTCGCCGCGTGTTCGAGACCGGGGAACTCTATTTCAGCGATCCCGCGGCGGAGTTTTCCATCGGGGACGTCATCTTCGAATCCCGGATGGTCCCCATCAAGAACAAGACCGGGGAGGTCACATCGGTACTTACGATCAGGCGTGACATCACGGAGAGAATAAGAGCGGAACGGGTGTTGCGGGAGTCGGAAGAGAAGTTCCGCACCGTCGCGGAAGGATCGCCGAACGTCATTTTCATAAGCAGGGGCGGCAAAGTCCTGTACGTGAACGAACGTTGCCTCGACATTCTGGGATTTACGAAGACTGAGCTGCTCGATTCCTTCACGTGGGACGCTGTTATCTCTCCCGAGTGCATGAGCAGGATCCAGCTGCACATCTCTCAGACATTCAGGGGAGCCCGCGTTCCCCCTGCCGAGTACGAAGGCTTGAAAAAGGACGGCAGCCGCGTGCCGTTCGTCTTCAATGCAACGTTGATAAGCTACGAAGGCGCGCCGGCGCTCCTCTTGGTGGTGACCGACATCTCCGAGCTGAAAAAGGTCGAGAGCGAGAATGCGAAGATCCAGGATCGTCTCCGGCAGGCGGAGAAGATGGAGTCCATCGGCAGCCTCGCGGGAGGAGTCGCGCACGACTTCAACAATATCCTCATGGTCATCCTGAGCTACAGTGACTTTCTCCTGGACAAGCTGCCGGTGGGAGGTCCCTTGCGGCGCGAGGTAGAGCAGATCAAAAAGGCGGGAAACAGGGCGGCGGAGCTCACCAGCCACCTGCTCGCTTTCAGCAGAAAACAGGCGGTGGTTCCGAGGCAGATCGACCCCAACGACGCGGTGAGAAACCTTCACAAGATGATCGGGCGTCTCATCGGGGATCACATCCGGCTGACGCTGGACCTCCAACCCGACATAGGCTTCATCCTCTGTGATCCCTCGCAGTTCGACCAGATCCTCATCAACCTTGTCGTGAACTCGCGGGATGCAATGCCGGAAGGCGGCGAGGTGATAGTGGAGACCCGGGGTGTCGAGCTGGACACCGGGGATCTTGCGGCTGATTCCGATGCCGTCCCGGGTCACTATATCCGTGTGTCCGTGATCGACACTGGCTCGGGCATTCCCCCCGAGATCCTGAACAAGATCTTCGATCCCTTCTTCACCACCAAGCCCCAGGGCAAGGGTACTGGTCTCGGCCTGTCCATGGTCTATGGCGCGATAAAGCAGAACAAGGGACATCTCGATGTGGGGAGCGTTCCGGGAAGGGGCACCACCTTTCACCTCTACTTCGATCGCATCGCGCCCCCCGGGGCGCGGTCCATTGCGCGCACGGCGGCCATGGAGATCGATTTGAACGGTGTCACCGTGCTCCTGGTCGAGGACGATGAGAACGTTCGAGAGGCCACGAAGCTGATCCTGGAAGCGTCGGGGTGCGCGGTCATCGAAGCGGCCGATGGGCTGGACGCGGTTCGCCTCTTCGCAGACAAGGCCCCCCAGATCGATATCGTGCTCTCCGATGTGGTGATGCCGCAGATGGGCGGCGCCCAACTCGGGAAGAAGCTGCGCGAGATGAAACCCAATGTCAGGATCATCTTCTGCACAGGGTATATTGACCACGTGAAGGAGCTGGAAACGGTTCTCGGGGAGACGCCGACGATCATCTCCAAGCCGTATGAGCGGGCGGACCTCATCCGGGCCATTCGCACGCTCCTGGGAGACGAAAATGGCTGAGACCGGAAAAGCAACGATCCTGATCGCCGACGATGACACCGAGACCAGGTACATACTCGAGCGCCTCCTCCAGCAGCGGGGCTACGCCACCCGTACAGTTGCAAATGGCGAGGCGGCCCTGCAATCCGTGGCGGAAGAGCTCCCCGACCTCATCCTCCTGGACGGAAATATGCCGGGCATGGACGGATTCGAGGTCGTGAAGAAGTTGAAATCTGAAGCGAGGACCAGAACCATCCCTACGATCATGGTCACCGGCATGGCAGACAGGGAGTCCCGGCTGCGTGCACTTGAAAACGGTGCGGAGGACTTCCTGGTGAAGCCCGTGGACCGTAATGAGCTCTGGTCCCGGGTGCGCAATCATCTCCGCCTGAAGGAATACAGCGATCTCCTGCAGGATCACAATGCCCTTCTGGAGGCTCAGGTTCATGAGCGCACGGCGCAGCTTCGTGAAAGCAACCGGGAAGCAATCCTCCTCCTGACGAGCGCGGCCGAGTACCGCGACATTGACACAGGCGTTCACGTGCGCCGCATCAGCTACCTCACGTCGGAGCTCGCCCGCCTCATGGGCATGGGTGCGGAGTTCATCGAGCTCATGTTCTATGCCAGCCCCATGCACGACATCGGGAAGATCGGGGTACCGGATTATGTTCTGCTGAAGCCCGGCCCCCTCGATCCGACGGAGTGGGAAGTGATGAAAACGCACACCATCCTCGGACAACGCATCCTGGAATCGGGGACAACCGAGTACCTGAAAATGGGAGCCGAAATAGCGCTTACGCATCACGAACGGTGGGATGGAACAGGGTATCCGTCCGGAGCACGCGGTGACGCCGTGCCGCTGAGCGGTTACATCATGGGCATCTGTGACCAGTACGACGCGTTGCGCAGCAAACGACCTTATAAAGTTGCCCTTGATCACAACCAGGTGGTCGAGATTATTTCAAAGGGGGACGGACGGACGCTCCCCGGCCATTTCCATCCCGCGGTGCTAGCTGCGTTCGAGGCCAACGTTTCGAAGTTCGAGGAAGTATTCGCCACGGTGGCGTGAGCGCCGACGTACCGTGCGCGGTACCCCGCGCAGTGAGGCGGATTTTGGGCGCCGACGCGCTACCCCAGGACCGCCCGGATTTTCTCCGCCAGGGCGTTCATGGAAAAGGGTTTCGAGACAAAGCTCACACCCTCGTCGAGCAGCCCCTGGTGGGCAATGACATCCGCCGTGTACCCTGACATGAAAAGCACTTTCAGCCCCGGTTTCAGCTCGGTGATCAGGAGGGCGAGGTCGCGGCCGTTCATCTGCGGCATGACCACGTCCGTGATCAGGAGGTCGATGGCCTCGGTATGTTCCGTGACGAGTCGTATCGCCTCCGCGGGTGTTCGTGCCGCGAGCGCCGTGTAGCCGAGATTCTCCAGCATGAGGCCGCTGAGCTCCAGGATGGCCGCTTCATCCTCAACCACCAGTACGGTCTCGGTGCCTCGCGGCGGCTCGTCAGCGCTTGCAGGCCCCGGGGCGGCAGCTTCCTCCCCTTCGTAGCGGGGCAGGTAGATCTTGAAGGTGGTTCCCTGTTTCGGCTCGCTGTACACGTTGATGAAGCCGTTGTTCTGATTGACGATTCCGTACACGGTTGCAAGGCCCAGGCCGGTTCCCTCTCCGACGCCCTTGGTCGTGAAAAACGGCTCGAATATATGGGACAGCGTCTCCTTGCTCATGCCGGAGCCGTTGTCACTCACTGTCAACAGCACAAAAGCCCCCGGAACGTGACCGGGATGATCGGCGCAGTACGCTTCGTCGATCACGACCGTATCGGTTCCAATGGTGAGCTTCCCCACGCCTGCAATCGCATCCCTCGCGTTGACGGCAAGGTTGGCAAGGATCTGGTCGAGCTGGGAGGGGTCGATCCTGACCCTTCCCGCGGCGTGGCCGGGCATCCAGGCCAGGTCGATGTCCTCCCCGATGAGCCGCTGAAGCATTTTCAACATGCGCGCCACCGCATCATTCACATCAAGCACTTTCGGGCTCACCGTCTGCTTGCGGGCAAATGCCAGAAGCTGCCCGGTGAGATCCGCGGAGCGCTGGGCCGCTTTCTGGATCTGTTGAAGATTCTTGTGGAGCGCCTGACCGGAGTCGACATGCGCCAGTGAGAGCTCCACGTAACTGGAGATCACCTGGAGCATGTTGTTGAAGTCATGCGCCACCCCGCCGGCCAGCCGTCCCACGGACTCCATCTTTTGCGCCTGACGAAGCTGCTCCTCGAGATGCCGTTCGTGCGTGCTGTCGCGTGTGACCGCCACGTAGTTCACGATTCTGCCTGCTGCATCGTGCACGGGCGAGATGGTCGCATCCTCCGTGTAGCGCGTGCCGTCCTTCTTTTTGTTTATGAAATGGCCTGCCCATGCTTTCCCACCCGCGATTGTATTCCAGAGGTCTTCATAGAAGGACGCGTCATGTTCGCCGCTCTTGAGAATCCGGGGATTGCGGCCAAGAACTTCCTCCTTCGCGTAGCCCGTGACGGATTCGAACGCCGGGTTGACGTACTGGATGGCCCCGAGAGGATCGGTGATGACGATCATTTCGGCGGCCTGCTCGATTGCCGAAGCAAGAAGCTGACGCGCCGCCTCCGTCCGCTTGCGTTCCGTGATCACGTCGAATACCGCGACGAAGTATCCTTTCCGCGGACTGTAGACCGAAATGGAAAACCACATTTGCAGGGCTTCCACGTGCGTTTCAAACCGCTCAGGTACTCCGGTCAGGGCCACCCTGCCATAGGTCTCCAGGAGCCCGGCATCCGTTTCCTGGATGCCGGGAATCACCTCGGATACCTTCCTGCCGACGACATTTTTCAAGCCGGTAAGTTTTTCAAACGCAAGGTTCACGTCGAGATAAATGAAATCCCTCGGGCGGTCTCCCTCGAACAACATCCTGCAGAAGGCGAATCCGTTCAGCATGTTCTCGAACAGCGATCGATAGTGCGCCTCGCTCTCTTTGAGCGCGGCCTCGGTCCGCCGCTGGGAAAGGCCGATCGCGATCTGGTCGGCGGCATTCTCGAGGAAAGTGATGAGCTCGGGAGCAAACCAGCCTTTTCGCCGGTCGTTCAGCTGCAGCAGGCCGAGGGTTTCATCCCCGGTCCGCAGTCGGATCAGGGCAACGGATTCATAGCCCTGGCGATTGCACCGGTTGCGCGTGCGGGCCTGACGATCTGTCTCCGTTGTGCGGGCCAGCATGTCGGTAGTGCCGTTCGACCAGAAGCTGCCTCGTGCCGTAAAGAAAGGCTGGCGTGGATCGAACCGCCCGCGCAGGACGTTCCCGCACATGCAATCGAGCGCCGGCCGTGCCTCGCCGTCCATCACCACGCGGCCGGCGGGGTCTCGTCCGCACAGGAACGTCTCTGCCTCGACAAACTCAGCGGGAAATCCGCGCGTCTCGAAGTAGGGGTAGTCATCGCCCGCCTTCAAACGAACGCCCACCGCTTCGCAGCCCGACCATGTCTGAAGCAGGCGCGTGATGTTCTGAATCAATTCATGGGTCAGGTTCGGTTCATTCAGAAGGCGCAGGAGCTGTAAGGTTGTTTCGCGCTCCCTGCGGTTTCGGAGGTCGCTGGTGACATCGCGGAAAACCAGGACCACGCCGAGGATCTCCCCTGCTTCGTTCCTGATGGGCGCGCCGCTGTCCGCAATCGAGTGCTCTGCGCCGCTGCGATCGATCAACAGCGTATGATCGGCAAGCCCCGTCACGAGGCCTTCCCGCGCTACCCTCGCTGCCGGGTTTTCCACCGGATCTCGAGTGTCCTCGTTCACGATGTGGAAAACCTCTTCGAGCCCCTTTCCCCGCGCTTCCTCCTGGAGCCAGCCGGTCAAACCTTCCGCCACGGGATTCAAGAGCTCTACTTTGCCCTGGGCATCCGTGGTTATCACGCCGTCACCGACGCTGAGAAGCGTAATGCGGTAGCGCTCTTCAGATGTACGCCGCGCCGTCTCTGCGAGCAATCGAGCACGATAACGGGTCTTCTCTTCCCTCTGCCAGAGCGCGACACCCCCGGCAGCCGCCGCCGCGGCAAGCCCGAGGACCAGCGCCAGGATGAGGACGGCGCGGAACCGCGATGGTGCAAGCACCTCTGCCTCGTCTTCCTTGGCTACCATGAACCACGGCGAGTCCGGGACAGCTTTCAGAGCCGACAGTACCAGGATCCCGCGATAATCCTTCCCATAAAAGACGCCTTGTTTTCCCATTACGGCGGCGACCGCTGGTGTGTCTTCCCGGCTCAAAGGGATGCGAAGCGAGAGCGCCGTGTGTGCCCGGTGACGCAGATCGTTCAGATACAGGACATCGTCCCCGTCCCGTCGTACGAGAAGAGTTTCGCCGCTTCGGCTGGGCAGGGGCCAAACCTGGAGCAGGGGATACAGGAAATCCCGAGCGTCACATCGCAGAATGACGGCGCCGACGGCTGGAGAGCCGTCTCGGTTTCCGTCGATAAGCGGGGCAATTGCATCGATCTGAGGTCCGCTCTCGCCGGTACCGGAGTGGAGATCGCTGAGAAGGACACGTCGTTCGCGCAGGGCCACACCGAGAGCCCGCAGCGCCTCAGGGTCAAGCGTGCCGAGTTGACCATTCAGGCTGAGCGCGGCCCGTCCACGGGTATCTACAAGAAGGATGTCGCGGTAGCGATAGTGCGTCCGGAGAGAACGAAACAAGGAGAGTATCCGCTCGGTTCCGTTGCCCCGGCTTCCCGCAATCCATTGCGCAAGCGCCCCGGAAGAGTAAGGGCTTTCCATCCGGATGGCGGCATCGCCCAGTCGGTCACTCCGCCATTGGACGATCTGATCGACCTTGAAACGCGCAAAAGCTTCGAGGTTTTCCTCGGCCGCGGTCCGCAAGCGGTCTCTCTGGACCATGTAGAACCACCCGCCGCCGGCGAAGAGCACCAGCACCGCCAGTGAAAAAGCCGGTACGAGCCATCGGCGAAGGCTCCTTGCGTGATTCCCGGGCGCGTTCATGTGATTTATTGAAGATACTGATGATGGAATGTTTTTACATTTATTTCCGTTCATCACCGCGCGCCGTTCGACCCCGCACACCGGGGGATGGTCCAGGGAAGCTGATTCTGGTAGGATCGGCCCATGGAATGGCGGGCAAGTCACATACTGGTCAAGGACAAGCGTCTGGCTGACGAGCTGCTGAAGAGAATCAAGCTGGGGGCAAGCTTCGAGGCAATAGCCCGGGAGCACTCCACTGACTCCACGAAGTCCCGGGGCGGCGATCTTGGCTGGTTCGGACCGGGCAAGATGGTGCCGGCATTCGAAGAGGCCTGCAAGCGGCTCTCGTCGGGATCCGTGAGCGACGTGGTTTCCACGTCATTCGGCTACCACATCATCAAGCTCACCGGCCGAAAGGATTGAACGGGTCCGGTCCGTCGGCACTATTCGGGATAGAGCTTGCGCATGCAATCCGGGCACAGACCGTGGCTGAACGTCACGCCGGAATGGGCCGATATATACTGCTCGACATGCTGCCAGTAGCCTTTGTCATCACGGATCTTCTTGCAATTCGCGCAGATCGGAAGAAGACCTCCGAGGATCTTGACCTCGGCGAGCGCTGCCTGCAGCTCCGCAACCAGGCGCTCCCGCTCTTTCTCCGCATTCCTGCGCAGGGTGATGTCACGGATCACGACAATGCGCCCCGTCATGCGGCCCGGACGCCGGCCAAGGGGAAACGCACGCAGCTCCAGAATCCGGGATGCATCCAGGGGATGTGCGGCTTCCACAGCTTCGCCTCCCAGCGGCACCACGCTGAGCATGTCTCCCCACCCCGGAAGGGCCGCGGCCGCAGGTTGAGTCACAACTGACGGAGATGCGCCCGCGAGCGAGCGGGCCGCCGGGTTGAGGTCCATGATCCGGTCCTGGTCGTCCAGAACAATCATGCCATCACCCATCACTTCAAGGAGAACCCCGCGCGCCACGGGCACGAGGTCGAGGAGGCGGAAGCGCGAGATTGCGATAATCACGAGCGCGCCGCAGAGGGCAAAGCTGATCGGAAGGATGTTCACACCGGGAAACGGATTGGACGGCAGCATGGCAAGGAGCTGAACCACCCACGGCACCGCCAGGCACGCCAGGATGGTCACAGCCTGGGCACGAGACCTTCCCCGGGCGGACACCGCTTCACGTCCGATGAAAACGATGCTCACGATGGACACCAGCGCATCATAGGCAAGGAGCACCCACCACCATGGTCCAAGTTCGTACACCAGGAGGTCGGAGCCGGGGACACGACTGGGTGTGATCGTTGTCCAGTACAGGTGATGCCATTCGTTGCTGAACACCACCAGCAGGGTGGCGAGCGGAACGCTGAGAAGCGCGCACAAGGCAAGCGGGGTAAGGTGCCCGCGGCGTGTGAACCCCATGGAGAAGACGAGCAGGGAGGGGGCCACGGCCACGGCGCCGATATACCCGGCCTTGGCGAACAGGATCCTGGCCGCGGGCTCCCGCGCGGCAGCCTCCAGCGCCGCGAAGAGCGTCCAGACGAGGATGGCGGCAACCATCGTCATGAAGGGCCGGCCGCCGATGCCTTCCCGGCGGTGCCATGCAGCAATGAGTACGAAAGAGACGACTATCGCGGTGAGCCCGAGCGCCGCTGCAAAGGGAGTAAAGGCGAAGTTCATGGGATGCGTCCGTCACGAAACATACCACAGATGGCTCCCGTTTGCGTATCTTTTATGGGAAGGAGTGGGAAATGACGTTTGCAGAAAAAATGCAGGGCATCATCAACAAGGGCGTGACCGCGACCAGGGACCTGGCAAACAAGGCAGGTGAGAAGGCAAAAGACCTCGGCAACATGGGCATGGTCAAGGTGGAAATCATGCAGCTGGAGTCCCACGCGGAAAAAGTCATTGCCCGCCTGGGCAATGAAGTCTACAGGTCCCTGGTCGAAAAAAACGGCGCGTCAGTCAGCAAAGATACTCCGTTGATCAGCGACATGCTCAAGGAAATCGAGAGTCTCCGCGCCCGCATCGAGGCGAAGGAGAAAGAGTATCATTCCATCGGCGGCAAGGAAGCTCTCTAGGAACGGACGGCGGGAGCGCCTCGCGGACTTCTCATCCGTTCCATCCCGCACCGCCTGAAGGGCGGTATCCACGCGCGGGTCCGATTGTCCTTTGCTTGCCATCGCCCTACACGCTTCCAGAGGCGCCCCTTTGTCACGGCGTCACATCGAAGCGTCCACGACCACAATGGCCTGCATTGAAGGATGGATGTCGCAATGGTAGGGATAGGTCCCGGCCGCGTTGAATGTCATTGAAAAGGTCTTCCCGGGGGCGATATCCCCTGAGCTCCACACCTTCGTGTCACTGGTCACCGTGTGCGGCACCGCGTCCACGTTCTCCCAGAGGACGGTCTGCCCCGCGGAGACCCTGATCGTGTCTTCGAAGGCAAAGCCGGAGATCTTCGTCCGCACGGTTCCGGCACGAGAGGCTGCAGTCCCCGAGGGCTGGATGACGATCTTGCGCGGCGCGTTGCCGACTGCGACAGTTGCGATCACCGACAGGGTGGCAAGGTTCACGACAGAGACATCGTTCGATCCCTCATTCGTCACGTAGGCGGTGCGCGCGTCCGCTGCCAGCGCAATCCAGTGCGGCAGTGTCCCGACCTTCATGTGTGCCCGTACCGTGTCAGCGGCAGGGTCAATGACATACAGCGAGCCGGGGCCCTGGCTCACCACCAGCGCGGTGGTTCCATCAGCAGCAAAGATCGGGTGATGAGGGGACGCGCCGACAGGCACTTCCCGCGCCACCGTGTTACTCGCCGTGTCCAGCACCTGCACCGAATCCGAGCCTGCCAGCGTGAAGTAGAGCTTCGCTCCATCCGGACTGAAGTTCAGGGCCCTCGGCGTCTTGTCCAGGGGCACACTCCCTTTTCGCGTCATGCGTGGAATATCAAGGATGACGAGCGCGAGAGCTCCCTTGCCCTGGGCAGCCACGTACGCGGTGCGGCCGTCCGGGCTGATCGCGATATTGTGCGGGCTTGCCACCTGAAGCGTGCCGGTCACGGTGTTGGCAGCCGTGTCGATGAAGGCAACCTGGCCGGCACCGAAAACGGCGGCCAGCAAGGTGCTCCCGTCCGGTGTCATTGCCAGGCCATGGGGGGACTTGCCAACCTCAATTGCTGTGACGACCGTGTCGGTTGCCGTGTCAATGACGCTCACTTTCGAGTCCCCGTCACTGCTGGCATAGACCGTTTTTCCGTTCGGGGTCATGGCAAGTCCGTGAGGACCGGTGGGTATGGGAATCGTGCTGAGGACCTGATTGGTCGCCGTATCCAGCACTGCAACCGCATTGTCCTTGAACAGGCCCACGTATGCCTTGGGCCCCTCGGCGAATGACGCTGCCGTCACAAAGACTGCACACATCAGGCCGATGATGAATATCCGTGAAAACCTCATAGATTCACTCCTTTCGTTGACCGCAACAGCGGCGGTCAATTTCCTAGTTTGCCCGCCAGCCGATCACGTCGGGACCGGTCGGCGCGGGGCTTCCGCCCCTCGGCTCTTCCGTCACTCTCACTTCCTCCGGAAGCTCCATGAATGCTTTGCCCTCGGCAACGAGCAGAGCTTCGCCCGCCGAATCCGGATTGAACGTGCCCATGGAGGTCCATGTGCCCCTGTGAAGGACCCAGGCCTGGTACGTCCTTCCCGCCGGCACCGGGGCGAAGTTGTGCAGCGCAATGATGCCCATCGGGGTCCCTGGCCGCCCCCTGTAGGAGCCATGGGTTGCCGCCTGTACACCGGGAGCTGCCGGAAGGTGCAGGGTGGTGATATCGCTTGCCGTGGCCATTGAGAGAGCGCGGTCGTGCCGCAGCGCGATAATGCGCTGCTGGTTGAACCGCAGCCCGGCCCCCAGGAGCACGGCGATTGCCACCGCGGCCACGCCCAGCGGGGCCAGGATGTAGCGCAGTTTCTGCACGCCAGCCCGGATGCGTGTCTTCACTGTGCCAAGAGGAAGATTCAGCGCGGCCGCCACCTGGTCATGAGTGAGGTCATCGAAGAACGCGAGGCTCAGCGCCTGGCGCTGCGCCGGGGGCAGCCTGTTGACCGCCGCGCGGACAGCTTCCTGCCTGTAGGACTGCCAGGCAGCCTCCACGGGCTCCGCGGCCGAATCAGGAAGCTCCTCCACGACGTCCGTATCCACATCCGGGTCCAGTTGGGGGCGGCGGCTGCGCGCGCGCAGCTCATTCAGGATCCGGAAATGCGCGATCTGGAGGAGCCAGGGCCGAAGCGCGCCCCTCCTGGGGTCATAGGTGTCGGCCTTGCGCCAGACCGCCAGGAACACGTCCTGCACGATGTCCTCCGCGGCCGCCGGATCCAGGCTCTGGGACGCGATATGGAACACGAGCGGCGCATACCGCGTAAAGAGGGGCTGGAGCGCCCCCGGCCTCTTGCGGGCAAGCTCCCGCATGCACTCTTCGTCCCCCGGGCCCTGTTCAGCGGATGGGAGCGGACTTGTTTTCATGGCCTGCATTCCTCTCATGTAAAGTTACTACACCGCCAAGGGCATGTTGGATTCAGCCAAGACGGAGAATGCTGTCGACGATTGCCAGCTCACGTTCGCGGTGGGTGATGACAACGAGCGTCCTCCCCGCCAGCCTCCGAGCCACCGCCTCCAGGAGCCTGCCGGCGGTGCGGTCATCGAGCCCTTCCGTGGGCTCGTCCAGGATGTAGACGGGTGCGTCTCGAAGCAGGGCCCGTGCAACGGCGATGCGCTGCATTTCTCCAGTCGAGATTTCCCTTCCTGTTTCACCGACGATCGTCGCCAGGCCATCGGGCAGGGAGGCTACAAGCTCCGTCAATTGAGCGGTCTGGAGGGCTGACAGGAGCGCCTCTTCGCAGGGCAGGGCAGATGGGTCCGCAGGGGACGGCAGCGCGATCAGCAGGTTGTCGCGAATGCTCGCGTGAAAGAGGTACGGCGCCTGGGGCACGACAGAGAAAAGCCTCCGCGCGTCCCCGGTCGAGATCGACCGCAGGTCATAGCCGTCGGAGCCCGCAGCATCCGTGCGGACGGGACCCGTTCCCGCCCCGCTGCCGTCGTCGAATATGCGGATGCTCCCGTCCTGGAAATCCCAGAAACGCAGAAGCACGTTGACGATCGAGCTTTTTCCAGCCCCGGTGGGTCCCATGATGCCCATCCGCGCGCCGGCAGGGAGCTCGAACGAAAGTCCGTCGATTGCCCAGGGCTGCCCGGGAGAATATCGAAAGCGAAGATCCCGGACCGAAATGGATACCGGGCCGGGAGTCCCTTCCTCCGGGAGGGACCAGGCCGGGGCCGATGGCTCCTGCACCGCGGGCTCCGTATCGATGATCTGGAAAAGCCGCCGCGCCGCAGCAGCCATTTCTCCCGCCCTTTGCATGACGCCGGGCAGCGGCATGATGGTCTCGAAGCTTGCCAGGACGAGCACAGTCAGCATGGCCATGTCAGCGCGCGGCAGCCCCCCGCGGGCGACAACGGGCGCAAGGACGAAGGCGGCCGCCCACACGGCGATTGCGCTCGCGGCGACAATGCCCGCGTCACCGAGCCCCTGCAGCGAGGCCAGTGTGCGCTGCCGCCCGTCCATCTCACGGCCTGCCGCCTCGATGCGGTCGGCATGCCCCTCCGCCGCGCCGAGGGCCACGAGCTCCGCCATCCCCTGGACCTCCTCCACGATCGAGGCGCGGAGCTCCGCGGCCCACGCCACACGCTCGCGTCCCGGACGCGCGGACAGCCGGCGCAGGGCGAGCGGCAGGAGGACGCCGGCACACGCCAGGCCGGCCGCATCAAGTGCGGCGAGACGCGCGTCGAAATGCGCGAGAAACGGGAGAATGCAGGCGACGGCAAGGACCGCCACGATGGACGGTACAACCCCGCGCACGTAGAAATCGTCCAGTGTATCGATATCGGCGCGGATCCGGCTCAACAGGTCTCCGCTTCTGTACGAGGACAGCCGCGCGGGGGCCAGGGGCTCGATGCGCTCGTAAAACCAGACGCGCAGCGCGGAGAGAATCCTGAATGTGACATCATGATTCACGAGCCGCTCGGCATATCGTCCTGCGGCACGGCCCAGCGCAAGGGCGCGCACGCCCGCCCCCGCGGTGGTGTAGTCGAACACGGCTCCCGCCAGGCCCGCCAGTGCCATCGATGCGATGAACCAGCTGGAGAGTGCCAGCAGCCCTAGGTTGGCCAGGAGCGTGGCAAGGGAGAGAAAGAGCCCGAGCAGCGCGAGACGCCAGTGGGGACGCACGAACCCGACCAGGCGGAGCAGATCCCTCATGACGCTTCGGCCACCCGGCCGGCGGCAAGGGCCAGCACGCGGTCCACCCCGGTGGCCGGGCGATGTGTGACCAGGACCATGGTGCGGCCCTCTGCCAGAATGCGAATTCCGGCATTCACCAGGTGCTCGCTCTCTGCGTCCAGGTGAGCGGTCGGCTCGTCCAGGAGAACGAGGCCGGGGTCCCGGAGGAACAGGCGGGCCAGTGCAACGCGCTGGAGCTGTCCGAGGGAGAGGCCCTGCCCCCCTTCCCCGACGCGCGTGTGAAGCCCGTCCGGCATCCTTTCGATGAACTCGAACGCGTGTGAAAGTCGAATGGCATCCTGGATCTCGTGGTCGCCTGCGGACGGCCGGCCAAGGATGATGTTTTCGCGCAAAGTCCCGTGGAACAGGGTCGGCCGCTGCGGCAGCCAGGCCACCGTGTCCAGCCACACGCGTTGGTCGAGCTCCCGCAAGTCCTGTCCGTCAATGAGAAGGCGGCCCCTGTCCGGCGCGGCAAAGCCCAGCAGGAGGGAGAGGAGCGTCGACTTGCCGGCGCCGCTCGCGCCGAGAACTGCCACGTGCTCCCGGGGGCTCACGGTGAAAGTCACTTCTTCCAGAATCGGGCGCGCATCATAGGCAAAGGACACGCCTTCGAAGGCCACGGTTCGCGAATGCCGCGCGGGCGGGGCAGCCCGTGCGGCGGGCCGTACCGCCGTGTTCGCTGCGGGGGCGGAATCCTGGGGATCCCGCGTCGAGCCCGCCCGGAGCAGCGCGCGCACCTGCTCCGCGGCGCTGACCGCCTCCATGCGGGAATGATAGAAGGTTCCCAGTGTCCGCAGCGTGAGGAAATACTCGGGGGCGATCAGCAGGATGAAATACCCCGGGGCGAACTGCATGGAGGCGGAGAGCAGACGCAGGCCGCAGAGGATGGCGACCAGCGCGATGCTGACGCTCGATATCAGCTCCAGCATGAACGAGGAGAGGAATGCGACCCTGAGAACCGACATCGTCATGGTGCGGTATTCCTCGGAGCTGCGGGCGATCTCCGCCGCTTCCCGCCGGGCAGCGCCGAACATCTTCACTGCGGCCAGGCCCTGGAGCGCATCGAGAAAGCGGCCGCTCATCCGGGCGAGCTTTCCCCACAGGCGCTGGTTGCGTGCGTGTGACTCTTCGCCGATGACGATCATGTTCAAGGGAAGGAATACCGCGGTAAGGACCAGGACGAGCCCCGAGATCCAGTCCAGCGGAAACACCACGGCGAGGATCGTGAAAGGCAGCAGTGTGGCGATGGCCCGCTGCGGCAGGTATTTCGAGAAGTAGGCATCCAGCGCTTCCACCGCGTCAACGGCGGTGGTGGCGATCTCCCCGGCGTGCATCCCCGCGAGCGCGATCGGTCCGATGTCGAGCAGTGTCCGCGCAAGCTCTTTGCGCAGGGTCTGCTTCGCTGCGGATGCGCACTCGAATGCGGCGCGCCGGGATGCCCAGGTGACGGCGACACGCAGGAGGATGACACCAAGAAGGGCTCCAAAAAGGGGCAGGAGTCCGGGAAGACCGTTCCCCTTGAACATGACGCCGTTGCCGATCTGCACGAGAAGCGAAGTCTGAAGGATCAGGAGGATTCCCGACAGCTCAGCCAGGGCAACCGTGAGGGCAAGATTGCGCCGGGCAGGCCGGCTTCTGTCCCGCAGCCAAGTGGAGGTGCTGGTCATTGCTGTGAGAAAGTGTACGGAAAAGCCGCAGCGATTGACAACCGGAAGGGGATGTGTTACAGCGGCCCCATGGGCGTCGAGGCACTCTCCCGAATCCAATTCGCCACCGTCGCGATTTTCCATTTTCTTTTCGTTCCCCTCACCCTGGGTCTCAGCGTGCTGGTAGCTTTCATGGAAACACGCTACGCCAGGACCGGGGACGAGACCTGGCTGCGCATGACGCGGTACTGGAGCAGGCTGCTTCTCGTCAACTTCGCGGTGGGCGTTGTCACCGGCATCACGCTGGAGTTTCAGTTCGGCATGAACTGGGCGGAATACTCGAAGTTCGTCGGTGACATCTTCGGCGCACCCCTTGCCATCGAGGCAACGGTGGCGTTCTTCCTGGAGTCCACCTTCATAGGATTGTGGATGTTCAGCTGGAAGAGGGTTTCCCGCGGAGCCCACGCGGCGATCATGTGGGTGGTTGCAGCGGCGGGAACGTTTTCCGCTTTGTGGATCCTGCTGGCCAACGGATGGATGCAGAAGCCGCGCGGCTATATCCTGGCCGGGGGCAGGGCGCAGCTCGTGGACTTCGGGGCCCTCATCTGGAATCCATATGCATGGATCAAGTTCTTCCATGTCATCATGGCTGCTTACACCTTGAGCGCGTTTTTCATCATGGGGATCTCCGCAATCAATCTTCTCCGCGGGAGAAGTCCCCAGTTGTTCAAGAAGTCTTTCAGGCTTGGTGCCACACTTGCCGTCGCCACCTCGGTCCTGATCATCGTTGCCGGAGACCTGTCAGGTGTGCAGGTAGCGAAGTTCCAGCCGACAAAGCTTGCTGCCATCGAATCGCAGTGGAAGACAGAGACCGGCGCCCCGTTCTACCTGCTGGAGTTCCCGGACCCTGCCGCGCAACGCAACGTCGTCCAGGCTTTGCCCATTGCCAAAGGGCTCAGCTTCCTCGCCTACCACGACGTCAATGCCACGGTAAAGGGACTGGAGGAGTTTCCGCCCGGCGAGCGGCCCCCGGTACTCGTGAGCTTCCTCGGATTCCGCCTGATGGTGGCACTTGGCTTCCTGTTCGTGCTGCTGGCGGTGGTCGCCGCCGTTCTTTCCTGGCTGGACAAGCTCGTACCGAAGCGGTGGTTTCTCTGGATCATGACGGTGGCCCTGGTCCTGCCCTACCTGGCCAATGAAACGGGATGGATCGTCGCGGAGATCGGCCGTCAGCCCTGGATCGTCTATGGACTTCTCAAGACGGCGGACGCGGCCTCCCGCGCCATCACGCCGGGTGACGTCCTGGGCTCGCTCATCTGTTTCATACTCATCTACAGCGCCCTTGCCGTGGTGGACGTTTTCCTGCTTGCCAAGTACGCCCGCAGGACAGAGGACTGAGGAGGGGGAAGGAATGGCGCTGCAAACACTCTGGTTCGTCCTGTGGGGTGTCCTGTGGGCCGTCTACTTCATGCTGGACGGCTTCGACTTCGGCGCGTGCATGCTGCGCAACTTTCTGTCCGGGGACGAGCTGGACAGGAAGGTCGTGCTGGCAGCCATCGGCCCGGTGTGGGACGGCAACGAGGTCTGGCTCATTACGGCGGGCGGTGCCACCTTCGCCGCATTCCCCGCCATGTACGCCTCCATGTTCAGCTTCCTCTACCTCCCCATGCTGCTGATCCTCTTCTCACTCATCGCCCGCGGGGCGGCAATCGAGCTGCGCGGCAAGCACGACGCACCGGGCTGGAGGTCAGCATGGGACTGGGTGCTCGCAGTTTCCAGCTTCACCGCGCCGCTCGTGCTCGGACTGGGGTTCGGCAACATATTCAGAGGCCTGGCCATCGACCGTGCTGGTTATCGGGGCACCTTCTTCGGGCTTTTCAATCCGTACGGCCTGCTCACCGCGGTTCTGTTCGTGCTCCTGTTCCTCCAGCATGGCGCCCTCTGGCTCCGCTACAAGACGGACGGGGAACTGGGCGAGCGGGCAGGCAGGCTTGCCGGAATCCTCTGGTTCCTCGTTTTGATTGCAGCAGCGGGCTTCCTCGTGCTGACCGGGTTCGCCACGCGGCTGTATGAAAATTACCTGGCCAGGCCCTTCTGGATCGTGGTTCCCCTGCTCGCCGTCGCGGCGCTTGCGGAGGTGTTCATCCTGCGCACGCGCGGCCGGCCCCTCGGGGCGTTCGCCGCCTCCTGCGCGGCGATCGTCCTTGTCATTGCCACCGGGCTGATCGGACTGTTTCCCAATCTCATTCCCTCGAGGCTTGATACCGCAGCCAGCCTCACGATCTACAATTCATCCTCGGGCCCTTACACTTTGAAGGTCATGAGCATTGTCGCGGCCATCTTCGTTCCCATTGTCATCGTGTACCAGTTCCTCGTGTTCAGATTCTTCCGGGCAAAGGTGACGAGGACCGGAGTGACCGAACAAGCCGAGGGCTACTGAAGGCCGAGGACGCGGATGAGCTTGGGAACCGTGAAGTGCGGCCGCAGGTAGTGACTCATGGTCTGGCCGAGGACCCGCTCGTCTTCCGTCACACCCAGCTCGGCTGCGGTGACCGGGCCTCCTGCCGCATGGAGGAGCTCGGTCAGGCGCGCAGGACCCGGAACCTGCCGGGCAATTTCCTGGACGTCTCCCCAGTGGTCCAGGATCTTCTGCTTCAACCGGGCATAGTCTGGTTCGCTCATGTTCAGAAACGACGCCTGCGCGGCAATGACGTCCAACGCCAGAGCTCCATACACTGAGCGAATACGCTGCATCTCCTCTTCCCGTCCGGGCAGGCGGGAATCTTTCAGCATTACCGCGGCCTGCGCCCGGGAAATTCGCCCTATCCGCTCATAGAGCCCCGCCACGAGGATCGCGGCCACGCCGACTTTTGCGCCGTGCAGGATCGCCGGCTTGCCCTCTCTGAGAAACTTCATCTCCCAGAAGTGGGAAAAATGATGCTCCGATCCCGAAGCAGGCAGAGAGCTCCCGAAATCCAGCATGCAGTACCCCGACTCGATGAGCGCCTCCATCAGGCTTCGCACGCCGTCCGCTGATGCCGCCGCGATCTGCCCGGCATGCTCCTCGCATACCCGCACGGCGCGCAGGGACCTCTCTGCAATGGACGGGTCGTATGGCAGATCCCACAGCAGGTGCGCCAGCCGCCAGTCCGCCACCGAGGTATGCTTCCCCAGCATGTCGCCAAAACCCGCCGCGATCATTCGCCGGGGCGCCGCGCACAGGGCGGCCAGGTCGGCGAATAGTGCACGTGGCGCGTGGGCATTCGCCGTGGTCTTGATCCCATCGACAATCAGCGGCGCCCCGATTGATGTGTAGCCGTCCACAGAGGGGGCGGTAGGCACCGAAATGAACGAGCTGCCGGTCCTGTGACTGACAAACCGCGTGATGTCGGTGATCGTACCCGAGCCGACGGAAACGAATGCAAGGTCGGCCCCGCCGGAGGCAAGGAGCACGCGAAGTATGTGATGGGCGTCCGCAACCACCTCGCCGCCCCTGAACACGACGGCGCTCACTTCGCAGCCGATTCCACGAAGCGCAGCTTCCACCGACTCCCCCAGTGCTGAATACGTGTTCGCGTCCGCAACAAGGAGCAGGCGAGTACGGCCCGTCTCCCGGCAGAATTGCGCAAGGCGCGGAATGGCATCCGCGCCGATGACGACCAGTGGTCTTTGTAGGGCATGCTGAGCGCGATCTGGCATGGTTGTGTGCTCCGCCGGATGGTACCTCAAGCTGTGGAATTGTTGCTATAGTCGGACTTATGGACGAGGTGGATGTCCTCATCATCGGCGCCGGCGTGATCGGCTTGGCCATTGCCGGACGGCTGGCCGGTCCGTCCCGTGAGGTCGTTATAGTGGAAATGCACGATGGTTTCGGACGGGAGACGTCATCCCGGAACAGCGAAGTCATCCACTGCGGCATGTACTATGCCGCAGAGCTCCTCAAGACCCGGCTGTGCGTGGAAGGCAATCCCCTCCTGTACGAGCTCTGCGCGCGGGAGGGAATTCCTCACAACAGGACAGGCAAGATCGTCGTGGCAACTGATGAAGCCGAGTCGGAAAAGCTTCAGCAGATCTTCACGCAGGGAAAGAGGAACGGCGTTCCCGGTCTCAGCCTGATCAGCGCACGGGAGATCGCAGCCCGTGAGCCCGAGGTACGCGGGGTCCTCGGACTGCTCAGCCGGGAGAGCGGGATCGTGGACAGCCATGAGCTGATGGGATATTTCGAGCGCACGGCGATCTCCAAGGGAGCCACGCTGGCGTACAACTGCGAAGTGACCGGAATTGCAGGAAGCGGCGCCGGCTACTCGATAGAGATCCGCGAGCCGGACGGCACGCTCACCCGGCTGAGATCAGCCTGCGTGATCAATTCCGCCGGTCTTCATGCGGACCGGGTCGCACGGATGGCCGGCGTGGAGACCGCGGGGGCCGGATACACGATTCATCCCTGCAAGGGAGAATATTTCCGCGTCTCCTCGAGGCACAGGGGCAGGCTTCACACCCTGATCTACCCGGTCCCTTCTCCAGTCCATCTGGGGGCGCATGCGGTCCTCGGCCTGGACGGGAGCCTGAAAATCGGTCCGAGCTCTTTCTACGTTGATGCACTCGAGTACGAGGTGGATCCCGCCCACCAGGCGGAGTTCCACCAGAAGGCCTCGCGATTCCTTCCTTTCATCGGTTTCGACGATCTTGCCCCCGATATGTCGGGAATCCGCCCGAAGCTCTACCGGCGCGGCGAGCCCTTCAGGGATTTCGTGATCCGCGAAGAAAGCGACCGCGGGCTTCCCGGGCTCATCAACCTGGTCGGCATGGAGTCTCCGGGCCTGACAAGCTGCCTTGCCATTGCGCGAAGGGTGGAAAGTCTTCTCCAGGGAAAAAGCGGTTAGAACGAGACTTTTGCCCCCAGGATGACAAAGAACTGGTTGTTGATCAGCGCTCCGTTGCTCGGATTCAGGGAGACGGTGTATTCGGTGTTGTTGGGACCGAGATACGAGCCGAGCTGAAGGGACAGCTCGAAATTGTTCACCGGGTCATACGCGAGTCCGATAAAGGCGATGCCGGAAGAGTCGGACAAGTCGCTCAATCCGCTCACGCTGAGCGTCATCTCGTTGAGAATGAACTTGCTCACGGTCACGAAGAACGCCGCGTAGTATGTCCCGTAGTAGCCCGGGCTGTAGTAGCCGCTGAAAAATGTCCCGAGCGCTACCGGGTTGAGGCTGAGCTTCTGGAACATGTTGTCGTCGTAGCCTGCTCCATTATAAAAGAACTCGACATTCACCGAGATCCGGTCCTGCACGTCGAACGCATCGAAAGTACGGGACAGCCCCACGTCGACCTTGGGAACGAGCCGGTCCCGGATAGTGGAAGTGGTCACGCCGTCCGGATTCAGATGCGGCTGATTCTCCCCCCAGGAGAAGCTTGCCTCGGCTGTCAGGTTCGTGCTCCAGAAGAAAGGGGCGGTCAGGTCACTTCCGAAAACGGGGAGCTTGCTGGACTTGAGCCAGCCGGAGAAGCCGAACTCGAACGCGCCGACGAGAAACTCGGTGCGGGCGGCAAATGCAACGTCCGTGATGTCCTGAATCGCATTGAGGTTGAGAAACGTGTAGAGATGAAACTCGCGGGAAAAAACGACGTCCGACCGCAGACCGAAGACGCCATCCCGCAGCGCGGTCAGGTTGGTGAAGCTCTTGTGCTCGATATTGATCAGGTCAGTCGGATTCCAGAAATAGCCGGTTCCCCATTGAAGGACCTGTTTGCCCATACGGAAGTACACGGTGTTGGCTGCATTGAAATCGACGAAAAACTCCTTCACGTCCAGGAAGGTGGTCTGGTTTTCAGACAGCGTCAGGGGGGTCGGCGGGAACACACTGAGGTTCGTGAAATCGTGCACAAGCGGCGCGCCCCCGGTGAGGTAGGTCACATTGAGGTCCACGAATGCCCGAAAGCTCTTTAACAGCCGGGCGTCCACCAGGAAGTCACCCATCATCGCGTTGGAAAGGGTATTGTCGCCCGCGCTCGCATGCTCCTGCACGAAATCCCGGGTCATGGCGTACGAGCCCTGACCCTGCAGAATGCCTGAAAGCCCCGTGCGCTCTTTCTCGATTTCCTCAGTAATGTTCTTTTTCTCCGCCGTGCCTTGGGTGGCCTCCACGGTGGATGAATTGAAGAACTCGTCCTCGCCGGTACCCGCCGTCGCAGGCGCAGGCGCGGGCGCCGCGGCATCCTGGGCAAAAAGACCGGGAGAGAGAAGGAGCGCGGCCAGCAGTCCGAGCACAGAACATTTCGCCATACGGATCCCCTTACTTGCTCAGGCTTTCGAGATAGGACTTGTCGAATTTATAGTCGTCCACCTTGCTGAACGAGATGCCGTTGATCTCCAGCAGGGAGGTTCTGCCCTTTTCCACCTCATCGGTGAACTTCTGCAGAAGCGGAACGTAGCGGCCGTCGATCTCCTTGTAGTTCGTGTAGAGGTCCGTTTCCATAAGGGTGCCGGAAAGGGCGTAGCACTCGCGCTTGAGCTCCAGATACTTGTCCTGCGTCAGCCACATCACCAGCCGGGGATATTTGACGTCATTGACCTTGGCCGTCACCTCGATGCGGTACACGGGGATCTTCCCACCCCCCAGTGCCTGGATAGCGATGATCTCATTGCCGTTTGCGTCAAGGGCAGGCTTGTACAGCTCCTTAAACTTCCGCGTCTCGAAGTCACCTGCGCTCGCGTTGGAGCCCCCGATCTTTTCATCGCGGCCGATGTGCGTGAAGGTCCGGGTGGTCCGGCGGTACATCCACATGTTGTCCGCCACGCGCAGGTACCCGTTGCCGCGGTCGGTTTCAGGGTCCGCCATCACGATAAGAAAAGCGTCATCGAGGTCCCGCCGGTAGAGCACGCTCTGGATGACCTTCGTCCCCTGGTCGGGATCCCGGGTGGTGATCTTGGCCTGCGCGGTCATGTCACTGCGAATCTGATAGTTGGTGTCGATGTAGTCGATGATCTGCTGGACCGAAGGGGTGGCCCAGAGCGCGGGGGCCAGCATGAGAAGCCCCGCGGCCATCCCGATGATTCTCTGTCTCATATGATACTCCTATTCAAAGTGCCGCAGCGCGTCCGCCACGCCAAGCTTTGCCGCGCGGCGCGCGGTGAAGAAAGCGATAAGGAAGGACACGGCCACGATTATGAGGAAATTGCTGACGATCGCTCCGACGGTCGGAACGAAATACAGATGTTTGTTCACGAAAAACATGCTGAACGGGTTGTCCTTGAGGTCGAACGTGGGCACACCGAGCAGGGCCATGAGCCCGTATCCCAGGACGATGCCGGCAATGCACGCGAACACGGCAAGGAACACGATTTCAAGAACAAAGACCGAGCGGACGTCGGACCTCTGCATCCCTATTGCCCGGTTGGTGCCGATCTCCCGGGTGCGCTCACGGATGCTCATCCTCATGGTGTTGACAACCCCGATGAGTATGACGAAGAAAAGGACCAGGACGGCGACGATGGAGATGGTGTTCAGTCCCCTTTGCAGGTCGACCACGGTGCTGGCATTCTCGAACATGGTCTGCACATCCACCCGCGCGCCCTTCCACGCGTCCCGGTTGAGGAGCCGCATCTTCTTTTGCGCCTCATCCGTATTCTTGCTGCGCGCCAGCAGCTCCCACTCCGGCAGGAGAGCTTTGAACAGGGGCGCGTCCGCCGCTGCCCGCGCAGGGTCCTTGGGGATATTCCAGAAATAAGTCTTGTAGAAAGAGTCTTCGTGCACGAACGCGGTTGCATCCGCAAACGGAGCTACCGGTTTCACGATGCCTGTCACGACCAGCTGCAGCTCAATGGGATCGGCAGCATCGCGAGGGACGTAGCGGTAGTCGATCCGGGTGCCGACATCGGCTCCCAGAGACCTGGCCAGGGGCTGGGTGAGGATGATCCCGGTTTTCTCCTTCAGAAGTCCCCTGATGTCGCCTTTGACGAACTGCAGATTGTCCCGTGCAAGGGCAAGGGAATCCGGGCTGGTCTCCAGCCGCAGCGCAAACACGTCTGCGTGTGCCTGCTGCCCCGGGGCGCGAAGAACCGCCTTGACCCCGGCGGCGCCCGGCGTGAGCGCTTTCTGGAGCCTGTTCGCCTGCGCGATCACCTTTTGCGCGTCCTGGGGATAGGTCGTCACGATCTGGAGCCCCAGAGATTCGTTGGGCTTCATGTTGAGCTGGCCGCGGAGAGTTTCCCGGTCCACGAACGCAGCCACGTCCATGAACATGTTGGATGAAGGGATGAGCCCCACCACCTTGTACTTCGGCGCCTGCGCCTGTCCGTAGACGGTCTGGAACCGGACGGTGACGATGTCGTTCAACCCGACGTTCAGCTCCCTGGCCGCATTCTTGTACAGGAGGATGCCGGGAAATATGTCCGGCTTGTAGATGTCCCGCACGTTGCCGGACTCGAGGTCCGTGTCCTTGTAGAAGTTCGAGTCCCGGGCAATGCCTACCAGGGCGGCAAGACCGGTCCTCCCGTTGCCAACCACCCGGCCGAACGCGCTCACCGACTGGTCGATCTCCTTGACCCCGTCCACGTTCTCCTTGATGGCCTTGATGAACCTGTCGGTGTCCCTGATCACGTCGCTGCGCCGGGTGGTGTACTCGTCCATGACCACCTTGATGTGTCCGCTCATGTACACGAGCATCTTGTTGAAGAGAATGTCGGTGAGCCCGCTCGTGAAAGAGGATGTGACAACAAGGATGCACATGCCGACGGCGATGCCTGCGGAGAGCAGGACGTTGCGACGGAACTGCCGTATCAGGTTGCGGAAGGCGATCTTGGAAACAACGCGCAGGCTGCGGATCCGCGTCGTGAAAAATCGTGCAATACGTTTCATCTCAGTTTTCCTCGGGTTTAATGGCGGTTGATGGCGTCCAGCGGCGTGATTTTCCGGGCAACGACGACCGGATAGATGACGGCGAGGACCGTTACCACGGCCAGACCGACAACGCCGGTCACCAATCCCGCAAAGCCAAGGCTCGGCCGGAACACTTCACCGCCGAAGAGCAGCTCGAAGATTTCATTTCCCCCCGAGCTGATCTGGAGGGGCCGGATGATCCAGGTGACGATGATGCCGACCATAATGCCGATGCCGCCGAAGATGAACGAAAGGGAAAACGTCTCCGCGAGGAACATCTTGGTGATGAAGCTCTTGCGCGCGCCCACGGCGCGCATCATGCCGAACTCCTCCGTCCGTTCGAGGGCGTTCATGCTCAGCGTGTTCATGATGATGATAATAGCCACGAAGAACAGGAGGACCACAAACACCGTGATGATCATCTGCAGAATGTCGGAGATCTGCGCCACCTGGCCCGATGCCTTTTTCCAGCTCAGGACCTTTACCGGCAGGTTGTTTTCCTTTGCGATCTTCTTCATCTTTTCCACGGATCGGTTCACGTCCTGGCCCGGTTTCAGGAGGATGGTGACATAGTTGTACGCCGCAGTGTCGAAGTCGATCACCCGCGTGGCCTTCGGTTCGGTCTTGATCCTGTTCTCCAGCTCGGCAACGGAAGTGCCCCCGGTCCCCGCGGAGTAGATGTCCCCGCCCCCGAAGAGCGCATCCTCGCTGGCGCCCATGAGCGCTTCCTCTTTCGGAGGAAGCTTCTGCACGATATCCCGCGCGGTATAGTAGCCGAAGATCTCCCGGTAGGTTTCGATGTCCATGAAGGTGACTTCCTGCATGAGGGTGTTGAGCGACTTGAACCGCACGATCCCCTTCACCGGGATGTCTTTGTTCGTGGAGTTGGGCTCACCGAAGCCTTCCAGGGCAAGGGAGCTCCTGACTTCGAGCCTGTCCTCTTCCTTCTTCGCCTCGTCTGTGAGGTTGTCCCTGTTCAGCCCTCCTCCCTGGGGAACGAGCCAGTAACCCTGGTTCTTATAACGGTTCTTCCTGCCGTTCACGTTCAGGAGGAGGCCATGGTCGCCGCTCTTCAGCACGCTTCCCTCGATGGCCGTGACAGGGTTTCCGAACACCCTCTGGAAATCGTCGAAGTTGCATCCGAATGTGAGCATGAAGTCCATTTCCTGGCCGCCAAGGATTGCCACCCCGCCCCGCGTCATGGGGAGGTAGCCTTTGATGAAGTCCTGCGTGTCCAGCACGGAACGGATCTTCTCGTAGTCTTTCAGGATCTTCAGCGGCTTTGCCAGCGGCGTGAAAAGGACATTGTCCTTCGTCTCCTCGTCGGAGACCAGGATGATGTGCCCGGTGAAGCTCTCCACCATGTTTTCCTCGACCCCGCGCTGCATGCCGATGGCAGTGGCATTGCCGAGGGTCATGATGAGAGCCCCCAGGAAGAGGATGGTCCCTATGATGATACTTTTGGCCTTGTGCCGGAGGAGGCTCCTCCAGGCGATTTTCAGGATAAACATGATCTGTTCCTAGTTGGCCATGAGCCCGTCTTTGATCTTCACGACACCGTTGGCGTACTTGAGAATGTCGGGGTCATGCGTGGAGAAGATGAACGTGGTCTTTTCGAGAATGTTCAGCTCCTTCATGAGCTTCAGGATCATGTCTCCTGTTTCGGAGTCCAGGTTGGCCGTCGGCTCGTCCGCCAGCACAATGGCCGGACGTGTGACCAGCGCGCGCGCAATAGCCACCCGCTGGCGCTGCCCGCCGGAGAGCTCGAATGGCTTGTGCTTGATCTGCTCTTTGAGCCCCACCTCTTCGATGAGCTTCTCCGCGCGCTCGCGAATCTCTTTCTTGCTGAGATTGTCCCCTTTCATGAGCAGGAGGGGGAACTCCACGTTCTCACGTGTCGTGAGGACCGGGATGAGGTTGAATGTCTGGAAGATGAAACCGATGGTATGCAGGCGCAGATCGGTGAGCTCGCGGTCCGAATGCGTCGTGATGTCCTTGTCATGGATCTTGACCACTCCCTCCGTGGCGTGGTCGATGCATCCGATGATGTTGAGAAGCGTGGTCTTGCCGCTCCCCGAAGGGCCGACTATGGAGATGAAATCCCCTTCCCGGATGGCCAGATCAATGCCGCGCAGGGCATGGACCGTCGTGGCCCCCAGGGGATAGTCCTTCTTCACAGCCTTCAACTCTATGACGTTCATGACGCAAGCTCCTTCCCTGATAGTGAAACGATCTCAATGAGCATTTATTGCATTCTTCTGTCAATAATATAAGGGGGAGTCGAGGATTCAACACCGCGGGCAGCCGATCGTGGCCCCGCTTTTTCCGCTTTCCGACATTATTAACAGAAAAGAAACAACCGCGCACGCACAGTGTTCCCCGGGCGCGCGCGGTCTGTCAAGTACGGACTATTTCTTGGTCCTTTCAGATCCCTGCTGGCGCGCATACCAGTCGCGCCACACGACCTTGTAGAAACCGATCCAGCGCGGGAGCCGATTGAGGATGGGAATGAAGGGCATGAAGAAAAGGATGAGGAAGAGGGCGAGCATCATGAGGCCCACGATGAGGTCCGCATTCGGATTCTTGGCAAATGCGGGTATCTGATACCAGATGGCATAGGGCCAGAGCCACCAGGGGCCCGGACGGTTGCCCACTTCGTGGGTGATGCCCCATTGCCCGCCCGTCATGTCCTGGGCATCCGCTACGCTCGCATCAACGTCTTCCTGGAAGAAGAGCAGCGCCCGGCTGTTGTCGAGGCTGTAGGGCTGGCGCTCGTTGCTCATCAGGGCGCCTTCGAGCAGGCCCGCCTTCCCCAGGTCGAGCATGCCGTTCATCATGACCGGTACCGGGCCGTACTCCCCGGCAGCCATTTTGACCTGGCCGTTCTCCACGGTGGCTTTGTCCAGCGCGTCGGCGTACGCCTTTGTCCAGGCGGTCCTGGAATCATCCGAAGCGGCGTTCCAGGTTTTCAGCGCGCTTGCCACGTCCTTGTTCATTATTGCCACACGCGCCAGCGGTGTGAGGACGAAATCCTTGGAAGGATCCAGCTCCTGCCTCACGCCGAACCAGGAGATGGGAGCAATGCCCAGAACTTTCATCGAGTTGGTCGTGTCCGCATTGTACGGCGGGCCGTAGTCCTGCAGGCCGCTGTTTCCCGCAAGGATGTCCACGCAGGTGGCCAGGTAGGCGATGGGCTGGCGCGTGGCCACGTCCTCACCGCGAACCGGCGGATAGTCCGGGGGCCGGAAGAGGATTGCCAGCACGATGACAACGACCGCCAGGAAACCCACGGCAATCAGGCCTTCCCGGATCAGGTCGTAGGGTTTCATGGGAATCCCGCGCAGGTTCTCGTCTGATGTTTTGCTCATTCTCATTTCCCCTTCAGCGGATAGGGCTTCACAGGGCTCTCATGCCTGATGAAGGCAAGGTGGATGACCACCAGGATGATGACCAGAAATGGGAGAAAGGCCACGTGGAGGGTGAGGGTCTGGCTGAAGTTGGTCGTGACAAAGAACGCCCCGATGCCCATTGCGTTCATTGCGTCCTTCGCCTGCACGGCATGCCACTGGGAGGACCAGTTCGACGCGGACAGATACCCGGTAAATCCGCTGAAGATCGCGATGCCGAATGTGAGCACGCCGATCATCCACGTTTTCCATCGCCCGTCACGCCATGCACCGAGCAGGAACTTTATGGCCATGTGCAGAAGCATGGAGCCAAAGAATGCCTGGGCGGTCCAGAAATGCAGAGAGTTGAAGAAGCGCCCGGTCCGGGAGACATGATACCAGCCTGGTCCGAAAATGGCCAGGACCATGCCCGTTACGATAAGAAGCACGAGAGAGGACAGGGTGGCGACACCGAACATGTAGGCGAGGGAATTGACGTATACCGGCATCTTTGTCGGCAGGGCGTCCTCCATCGACATGTTCTTCTGAATCGAGTGCTGCAGATTTCTTGTCAGGTTCATCTCAATCTTCCTCCGAATCGCGCCCGTGTTCGAGGAATCGCGGCAGACGGGCCCATGCAGCCGCAAAGAAGATGACGATGATCACGAGACCGACAATGATATTTGGCAGGGCGATCTTGAAAATGGAAAAGTCGAAATGCGTGGTCACGGGCAGAAGCTGGGCGGGCAGTTGATCCATGGGAAACCTCCTTCAGGGGATGTAGGCGTTCGGCGGCGGTAATCGAGACGGTGTTCGGCGCTTACTTCATGCATGCTTGAGGTACAAAGATACTAGCACAGTGGAAGAACGGGCAATGGAATCGTGGGAGGGTGGAAATGCCGAGTGGATGTACGTCCGACCTATCAATTGTTCCACCCATACTAATGGTTGGAACACCGTATCGTTAATATGGGAGAGATTTCGTAAGGTTCAGGCGCTGCTGCCCGGCGTTTCCAGCCGGCCAAGTGCTGAATTGCGCCGCTGATGCCGCAGGCGATGTACACCTTCGGCTTTGCCGTTCCTTGGACGTTGGGCGTGCCCCGCCCAAGGGATTTGGCTTGAAAAACCGAGGCCTGACCGAAACCACCCTTGGGCGGGTCGGGTGCTCCGCTCCAAGTCCTCGGCGCGATCTTCTTAGCCTATTCAGGCAACTTGCTCAACTACACCGACACGTCGCCTTGCCGGCGCGCCCGCGGGCTTTCCGCTGCGCCCCCTTGTAAGCTGAAGGAGTGTAGAATCCCCTCGTGGATGCTGCTGCCTACCGCCCGCTGCCTCGGGATCAGAGGCTTCGCGTGAGATTGCCAGCTCCACGAGGGCCCTTTCATGCACGTAAAACACAGGCCTGCTTCTTCTGTGGAGCAGTTGCTCTTTACAAGGATGCATGATCGGGGAGAGAGGAGGAGTGGTGGCATGCGGACCAAAGCGATCGGCATTGATCCTGACAGCGCCGGGGGTGTATGCGTCTTGGTGGACACAACGGTTGCCCGAGTGGTCGTCCGCGAGTATCCGATTACCGGTGAGGCTCTGGGACTCTTTGTCCGCTGGATCAAGGAACAGGCAGACACCGTGGTCGCACTTGAGGGCCGCAACGGCCCGGGCAAGCCCTTCGAGCGAGCTCTGCTCGGCGCAGGTGTTCCTTTCTATTCGTTCAGCGCATACGAGGTAGCGAAGTTTCGTAGCGCAGTACTGGGACAGAACAAGAACAACGAGCGAGACGCCGAGGCGGTAGCACGATACGCGTTGGCGCTGGAAACTCAGAATCGGTTGGAGCTATCTCGACGCGTTTGGTTCGTCGACGAAGAGTTGCAGACGGTCACGCGGCTCTATTCCCAGAAACGAGCAGAAGCCACGCGCGAAACCAATCGACTGTGGAAGGCTCTGCGCAAAGCCTCGGGAGACCTGTATCTTGCGTTCCGTGGCTCCCATCCCGAGTTCCCGTTCGCCCAAAGCTTGTTGAAGCTGAAGAGTGTGGTCCAGTTGCTGGCCGTCAGCCCCGACGTCAGCTCCTGGCATCTTCTCCCCAGACAAGAACTTATCGAGATTGCCGGCGGCCCGCGCCGAGGCCGTGAGCCCCTGCTCGAAAGCTTACAGCGCTTGTCCGCAAAGCTCCCGTCGTTCACATCGACGACTCAGCTTCTGATTCAGTCCTCGGCGGCGGTGCTGTTAGTGCTCCAGGCGACCCTTGAAAAGCTGGAAAAGCAGATGCATGAGTTGACCAGCGAAAATGAGTCGGTCCAATGCCTCTGCGAGCATCGCGGAATCGCGGTCCTCACCGCCGCCACGATGATGGCGGAGATCGTCGACATCCGTCGTTTCTCCACCAACAATCATCTGGCAAGCTATGCGGGCCTGGCCCGTCACGAGCACAAGACCGGGCAATCCGGCACCGAGATTGCCCGTGCGGAGAAGGACACGAAGGTTGTCTTTGCAGACCCAGTGACTTTGTTGTACTTTAGACTGTCACTCAGGAGGAAGCCATGCCGAACAAAAACGAGTATGTCGAAAAGATGAAAAAGCAGCTCGATGATTGGAACAAGGACATCGATACGCTGCAGGTGAAAGCAAACCTGGCCAAGGCGGAGTTAAAAGTAAAGTATGGTGAGCAGGTCGCCGAGCTGCGCAAGAAGAGACAGGAAGCGGAGAGGAAACTGAACGAGATAAAATCGGCAGCCGATGACTCCTGGGAACACCTGAAGGGTGAAACCGAGCGCACGTTGAACGCACTCAAGGCAGCCGTCACCGAGTTCAAGTCCCGTATGAAATAGCATCGGGATCGCCGCGGGGGTCGCCGTGGGCGCGATCAACGGCCTGCTGATCGTGCCTGCGCGGCTCACCCCTTCATCGCAACCTTCGTCACGCGCGGTCCCGCCCACGCCATCTCGGGCGGCTACACCATCTCCGTATACCTCAAGTCCTTCACCGATTTCGGCATGGCCTACGCGGGGCCCGTCCCCGTGCCCGTCATCATCTTCATCGGCACCGTGCTGGGATCTTCGGCACGTCGGCCACCCGCGGTTTGCTGACCCGTTTCATCCCGCCCCCTGATCGTCGCAGCCTACAGGCGGCCCGGAGAGATACCGGCTTTGGGCAATTTCCGCTTCGAACGGATCTCCCGCGTGGCGACCCGCAGCGATCCTCGGACTCACGCTCGGGCACCGCGAAGCTATCCGGCCGTGAAGATGCAGCCCATTCCAGCGGCAGGGTCCTCACCTTGTGCAAGATGGCTGGAACTTATGCGATCTTCAATTAGGCCAATGTCGCTCTCATTCAAGGACCTTGTCAGCCTTCACCGTGATCTTGGCCGCCTCGGAAGCCGAAAGGTTCCCTTTCTTCACTTGCTGGGTCGCCCGCGCTTTCGCATTGGCGGCGTGGGCACGATCGGGCATCGGATACTTCCTCAATTCGGGTTCTCCAAACTTTGATGGAGGCAGCGCATTTCGATGTTTCGCTTTCATATTTGCACCTCACTTCCCCGTCTTGCCTTTCGGCTTCCTGGCGGTGATCAGGGACTCGCCAGTCTTGGACTGCGCGATACGCGCTGCCTTCCCCTTGTCCATCCCATCTGAGGCTCAGGACAAATACAGATTGACCGCGTTAATGCATGCCCGGTGAGGTCAGCTGCAAGAAGGCCTTTTCACTTTCTCCCCCATGTGTCTCGCCCTTACGCCCAGCCTTTAAACCGATTTGCCAGGTCAACCGCTGGTGCCGAGCCAAAAGATACCGCGAATATCGAACGGAGATGCAACTTTCGGGGAGAGGAAAGGCGAATAAGGCTTCCTTCAGGTCCGGCACCGCTCGGAAATGAATTTGACTCCATGCGAACCTTGTTTGTAGAGCAAAGCGTATCAAAAGCGGAGAAGAACGACACACCTTCGGGCATGGAGGAGAAGGATAGTTTGAAGGACGTATTGAAATCATTGTGAAGTGGCCGAAGACGCGCGGCACGAGGACTCTTCGCACCTGGCGAACGGCTTTTTTTAGAGGGGTTCTGTTGGGCAAGAATCCTGGCAATTGAGGACATTTCGCATTTCTCTGGCAGTTCATAATGTCTTCTACCGAACAGAGCGAATGGGGTCTTGGGCTTACTATGTTCTTGCGAGGCGCTGAGCACGATGCTCGGTGCAAAGTCAACGATTATTACAGGGGGGCGTCATGAACGCAGATCAAGTCAAAGGCCGCATCAACGAAGAAAAAGGCAAGGCGAAGAAAGCTGCCGGCAAGGCAACCGGCAATCGGAATTTGGAACAGAAAGGAAACATTCAAAAGGCAGCCGGCAAAGTCCAGGCTGGCTATGGTGATCTGAAAGACCAGATCAAAAAGAGCACTTAGCGAGGCTGGCAAGACACGATCGTCGGAGCCGGGTTTCTCATGGAAGCGTGAAGTCCGGCACGCGGGTGACGCTCGCTGAGGATGGGTACTGCTCAGCGCGGAACCCTCAAACGCAGAGAAGGAGATCAAAATGGCTGTTCTTTTGATTATTGGCATTGTCCTCTTGGTGTTGTGGATGTTGGGACTTGTCAGCGCATTCACGCTTGGCGGCTTTATACACGTCGCGCTCGTAATCGGGTTAGTCCTCGTAATTGTCTGGGCAGTCACCAGTCTCCGCGCGCGGCGCAGGACATAGAAGCCCTCGGAAAAGCCGTCCAGGAGGCTTCCCATACGAGATGACGGAAGCCTTCGCTACTTGTTGCTTCGAGGATGCGTCCCTCTCCGTGCCTTGTCTGACTCAGGTCCTGGGCAGCTTTCAGGAGACCGACTCAGCAGAGGTGAAGAACGACGAATCCATGTGGATGCGATTGGCCCGGCTCGATCGCGAAGCAACTCTTTCTTCCGCGCAGGAGCCCCCGGATCGAGGCGTGCGGGCTACGACCCGCTCTCCAGTCTCTTGACCAGCTCCGGCACGACCTTGAACAGATCTCCTACGATCCCGAAATGGGCGACGTCGAAAATCGGCGCATTGGGGTCGGAGTTGATGGCAACGATCATGTCGGCGCCTTTCATGCCGGCCAGGTGCTGAATTGCGCCGCTGATGCCGCAGGCGATGTAGACCTTCGGCTTCACGGTCTTTCCGGTCTGGCCCACCTGGTGGGAGTAAGGAATCCAGCCCGCGTCCACCGCGGCGCGGGAGGCGCCCACGGCACCGCCCGTGGCAAGGGCAAGCTTCTCGATGAGCTCGAAGTTTTTCGGATCCTTGATACCACGGCCGCCGGACACGATCACATCCGCCTCCACGAGGTTCACAGTGGCGGACTTCTCCTCCACGAACTCCAGGAACTCGAGCTTTGTCGCGGGCACGGGAATGTGGTTGAGCTCGATCACCTTGCCCTGGGGGTTGCTGACCTTTTCCGCGGGCGTCATCACCTTGTGACGCACGGTGGCCATCTGGGGCCTGTGGTTCTGCGTGAGGATCGTGGCCATGATGTTGCCGCCGAATGCGGGCCGTGTCTGGCGCAGCAGCATGGTGGCCGGATCGATGCTGAGCTCCGTGCAGTCCGCGGTGAGACCCGTCAGGATTTTCGCCGCCACGCGGGGCAGAAGGGAACGGCCCACCACCGTGCCGCCGCCCAGGAAGATCTCAGGCTTTTTTTCCATGAGGATCTCCGAGACAAGCTCGGCGTGCACGTCCTCGTCGAAATCTCCGATGCCGGGGTTGTCGATCATCCATACCTCGTCCACCCCGTAGGAAAGGAGCTCGTCGGTGAACTTCCTCACCCCGTTTCCCACCAGCACGGCGCACACCGGGGCGGAAAGCTCCTTCTGCAGCTCGCGCGCCGCGCCGATGATCTCCGGTACCACGCTTCCCAGCTTTCCGCGCCGGTGCTCGGCCAGAATGGCAATGCCGGAATACTTCTTGATGTCCTGTCCCTTGAATGTCCGGCGCGTGATGACAATTGCCTGGTAGCGTTTGCATGCCTCCACGCAGGCGCCGCAGAGGGTGCATACGCCCAGGTCGATCACGGCGGACGGCTTGTCCAGCTTTGCGCCGACCGGGCCTGAAAGCGCAATGGCGTCGTACGGGCATGACTTCACGCAAAGACCGCAGCCGACGCAGTTCTGAACGATGACGCGGATCGGATCCATGTGAGTGTCCTTACTTCTTCCGGATGGTGATGCCGGCCGCGGCAAGCTCGGCCAGCAGGGCGCCCACTGTCTCAGCGGGCTCACCGGTGAACCTCTTGCCTCCGGAAGGCTTGGGCGGCGTGAAAATCTTCATGACCTGTGTGGGAGAGCCGTTCAGGCCGAGGCGCTCCGTGTCCGCGCCGATGTCGGCGGCCTTCAGCACCGGGATTTCCGCCTTCTTTGCCGCCATCTTGCCCTTCAGCGACGGCAGGCGGGGGATATTGATCTCCTTCACTACTGTCAGCACAACCGGAAGCCGCGCTGCCAGCCGGGCATACCCTTCTTCCATGAGCCGCTCGACCACGATGCGGCCGTCGACTATCTCTTCGATCTTCCTGATATCAGTGACATGGGAGATACCGAGGTTTTCCGCAACGCCCGGCCCTACCTGTCCCGTATCCCCGTCTATGGCCTGACGGCCCATGAGAATGATGTCCGCCCCGCCGAGCTTCTTCACCGCGCAGGCCAGCGCGTACGCGGTTGCCAGGGTATCTGCGCCCGCGAACGCCCGGTCCGACACCAGGCAGGCGTCATCCGCTCCGAGGCTGATCGCCTCTCGGAGCGCTTCCACCGCCTGGGGCGGTCCCATGGTGATCACCGTCACGGTGCCGCCGTGCTTCTCACGGAGACGCACGGCCTCTTCGATGGCATAGACGTCGAACGGATTGATGATGGACTGCACGCCTTCCCGCACAAGGGTGTTGGTCTCTGGGTTGATGCGCACGTTGGTGGTATCAGGCACCTGCTTGATGCAGACGATGACCTTCACTTGCGGGCTCCTCAGGCTTTTGCCGGTATGCTGCCCCGAGCAGGTCCGCGCACGCTTTCCTTGATGAGCCCGAGGGCGATCACTTCACGCTGGATCTGGTTGGTGCCTTCATAGATCTGCGTGATTTTTGCATCCCGCATCATTTTCTCTACCGGGTACTCCTTCATGTAGCCGTACCCGCCGCAGATCTGCACGGCATCCGTGGTGACTTTCATCGCGGTATCGGAGGCGAACACCTTCGCCATGGCAGACAGGCGCGACACGTCCTTCTCCCCGGCATCGATGCTCCGCGCCGCTGCATAACAGAGGGCGCGCGCGGCCTCCACCTGGGTGGCCATGTCAGCCATCATGAACTGCACCCCCTGGAAGGAGGAGATCGGCTTACCGAACTGCTTGCGCTCCCTGGAGTAGGCAATCGCGTAATCCAGGGCGCCCTGGGCAATGCCCAGCGCCTGGGATGCCACGCCGGGCCGCGACTGGTCCAGGGTCTTCATGGCCACCAGGAATCCCATGCCTTCCTTTGCAAGGAGGTTCGACTTCGGCACCCTGCAATCCTGGAAGACGAGCTCCCGGGTGGCAGATGCGCGGATCCCCATCTTGTTTTCTTTCTTCCCGAACGTGAAACCCGGGTGGTCTTTTTCCACGAGGATGGTGGAGGAGCCGCGCACGCCCCGGGCCGGATCAGTGAGCGCTACCACCGTGTAGATTGAAGCCTCCCCTCCGTTCGTGATCCACTGCTTGGTGCCGTTCAGAACGTACGAATCCCCATCCGGCTTTGCGGTGGTCTTGATGGAGGCAGCATCGCTTCCCGCCCCCGCCTCGGTGAGCCCGAAAGCGGCAAGGATCTCTCCGGCGGCAAGGCGCGGAAGGTACTTCTTCTTCTGCTCGTCGCTGCCGAACAGGATGATCGGTATGGTGCCCAGGCCCGAGGCGGCATACGACAGCGCGATTCCGCTGCATACCTTGGAAAGCTCCTCAACCACGAGGCACATCTCGAACATTCCACCGCCGAGGCCGTCGTATTCCGTGGGCACAAAGACGCGGAAGAGATCCGATTTGGCCAGCGTCTGCACGACATCCCAGGGGAACTCCCCGGTCTCGTCAAGCTCTGCCCTGATCGGCAAAAGCTTCTCACGGGCGATCTGCGCGGCCAGGTCTTTGATCATTTTCTGGTCTTCGGTCAGGAAGTAGTTCATGCCTACCCCTCCTCTTTGGATCTTTTGTCAGGCTTCAAATTGATTGGTGACTAAAAAGGTATGATATACAGTGGACCATCAAGGCGGGTTGCGTCAAGTGGCGACCGGCTTGCTGTATACACGGTAGCGCTTGTAGATGCGCGCCCCCATGCGCGTCGCAAGGGCCGGCGTGTAGGGATTGTCGTCCGAGGTAAGGGAAAGATCAGCCCACTGGTACCCCTTGGCCCGCGCGCGGCGGGCCATCTCGTCGATGAGCAGGAGCGCGGCGCCGCTTCCCCAGTATTCCGGCAGGATCAGGATGCTCTTGATGGAGAGGCAGCGAGGTCGGGTGCGCATCCAGCGCAGCGCCCGCAGCATGTCCCACGGATGCCTGAGCCCGTTGAGGTGGATCAGCACCTCGTTCACATTCGGCACACCGGTGAACCACCCGATCGTTTTCCCGTCGATTTCTGCAAAGAGCACAAAATCCGGATCCGCGATCTTCCTGAACGGCTCCAGCAGGCCTTCCACTGCCTCTCTTTCCCACGGGCGAAAGTCGGGGAGATGGGCCATGGACTTGTTCATCAGCTCCTGCACCACCTCCGCCTCGCTCCTCCATCGCGCGAAGTCCGGTCCGCGGATCCGAATCCATCCGTTGCGCCGGATCCGCTCCGCCAGCAGCGCGGTGCGCTGGAGCGCGGCAGAGGCGGTGTCGAACGTGATCTCGTACGCAAGATTGTCTCCGCGCAGCGGCGTGAAACCGTTGCGCTCGAAAAAATCCAGGTAGCATGGCGGGGTGTGGCCGCAGAGTATGACAGGCGGGCGGTCTCTTCCCTCCACCAGGACACCGTACCCGTCCTCGTAGTCGAGGTTGAACGGCCCTCCGAGGGTGGCAAGTCCGCGCGCAGCCGCCCACTGCGACACACGGCGGATCAATGCGTGCGCAATCCCTTCCTCGTGCGCGTACTCGAAGAATCCGAACATGCATTCGCGTGTGTGCATGCTCGCGTTGTATGCCTTGTCCTCCGCGGCACAGATCGTGCCCACCGGTGCGCCGTTCTTCCACGCAATGAAAAGCTCGGCCTCTCCCCGCATGAAGAACACGCCGCGCCGGGGATCGAGGACCTTTGCCCGCTCGGAGAGAAGGGGCGGCACCCAGAGGGGGTCATGCGCGTAGATTCTCCACGGGAAAGTGAGGAAGAGCCTCCGATCGCGGCCGGTGCGAACAGGCAGGACTTCGATATCGGAGGCCCGTGGATGCGTCATGACTTCCTTCATTCTACGCCCTCTGTCAATTCGTTCACTTGCAGGCTGCGGCCGGGAGCGACTACACTGCCGCAGGGAGACGGCATGACACTCGCGGAGCTCGATCAGTGGCTATCTACCTTCCTCGGTATCGGCGCGCTGGAGGACATCGACAACAGTCTGAACGGCGTACAGGTGGGCAGCATGGCGGCGGGGGTACGGAAGGTCGCATTCGCCGTGGATGCGTCCCTGGAGAGCTTTCGACGCGCAGCCGAAGCAGGGGCGGACACGCTCTTCGTTCATCACGGTATTTTCTGGGGCAGGCCTGAGCGGCTCACGGGCCGCCTGTATGAGCGCGTGCGCTTCCTCGTGGAGCACCGCCTGGCCCTGTACGCCGTGCACCTTCCGCTCGACCTGCATGCCGAGGTCGGCAACAACATCGGCATCGCCCGGCTTCTCGGGCTGACCGACATCAAGCCGTTCGGCGCGTATCGCGGCCTGAAAATCGGGTGCAAGGGGATCCTGCCGGCGCCCGCGCGCCTCGAGGAGATCGTGCTGCGCCTGGGCGGCCGGCAGGGCGAACCGATCAGGACGCTCCCGTTCGGCCCCCCGAGCATACAGTCGGTCGGCATAGTATCCGGTGACGTTCCGAGGGAGTTCACGCAGGCGGTCGCGGAGGGCCTTGACCTGTACATCACCGGCGAATCCGCGCATGAGATCTATCATCATTGCCTTGAAAGCCGAATCCATGTTATCTTTGCTGGTCACTACCACTCAGAATCCTTCGGTGTCCAGCTGCTTGCAGACAGGCTCGCGCGGGAAACAGGCGTGGAAACGACATATCTCGACATTCCCACGGGGTTGTAAATGGTTCTGAACGTCGCAAAGAGGGACATCAAGTCCAGGCTCCTCCCGCTCGTCCTTTCCGCGGGCATCATCATCCTGGACCAGGTGTCGAAGCTCATCATTCTCTGGACAGTGCCGAAGGGCGGGGGGGTCTCCGTCATCGGCGACTTTTTCCGGATCATTCACGTGCAGAACCCCGCAATCGCGTTCAGCATCGGCCGCGGCATTGCCTCGGGGCCGCGCCGGACGCTGTTCAGCCTTCTGCCCCTGGCGGTGATCGCCCTGCTCTTTCTCTACTATCTCCTTACCCGCGATCCTCTCAGCCGGCTGCAGAAATGGACATTCGCCGCGCTGCTGGGCGGCGGACTGGGAAACTATGTGGACCGGATTTTCCGGCCGGACGGGGTCGTGGATTTCCTTGATTTCAAGTTCTACGGAATCCTGGGTATGGCCCGCTGGCCCACGTTCAACCTCGCCGATATGACCGTCGTGCTCGCCGGCATACTCCTGTTCGTGACGTTCCTTATCCCCGCACGGCCGGCAGAGGAGACACAATGAGCTCGACCGGGAAGATGGTCCTTTTCTTTCTCTGCGCCACGGTATTCAACATCGTGCTGATGGTCGGTCTGGCCATCATCTTCCTTCTGGGGATCTGGCGGGTTCTTGGAGCAAACCCCGGCGTTGCCATGCCGCTGAGCATCGTCGGTCTCATTGCCGCCATGGTCCTCACTTTCCTGATCTACGGAAAAGCGATGAAATGGGTGACGATCAGGTACGATCTGCAGAAGCACATTCCCCAGCTCTTCAAAGGCAGAAAGAAATAGGCCATGGAATTCACGCGCGTGATCTGCGAAAGAGAAAGCATTCGAAGCTACGACCCGACACGGCCGATCGGCAAAGAGGTGCTGGGGAGGATCCTGGACGCCGGGCGCATCGCCCCTTCGGCGGCAAACCGCCAGCCCTGGAAATTCCTTGTCGTCTCCTCGCGGGAAATGCTCGCCCAGGTCCGCCGGTGCTATACAAAACCCTGGTTTCAGGATGCCCCGCACGTGCTCGTCGTCACGGGCAGGACGGGTGATTCCTGGACCCGGCAGGACGGATGGAACTCGATAGAGACCGACCTGATCATCGCCATGGACCACATGATCCTTGCGGCGGAGAACGAAGGGGTGGGCACCTGCTGGATCGCCACGTTCGACCCTGTGGTGCTGCGCGCCGCGCTGGGTCTCGGCGTCGAGGATCGCGTATACGCAATCACCCCGCTGGGTTATCCGAAGCCCGGCTTTGTGAAGAAGGGCCAGAAGCAGAGGAAGAGCCTGCAGGAAGTAGTGCGCTATATGTAACGCTCTCATGACGGGAGCTCGCTTCGCTCGCCGTGACCATTCGTGCGCTGTTAATATCCGTCCGACTTGGCGATGTTCTGATCTCTCTTGTACAGATCGTTGTACGTGAATCCGCGGTTCTTCAGACTATCCTTGATGTGCTGGGGAAACGGCATCATGCGCCAGAAGATCCCGCGCACGTCCTTATCCAGCTTCTGCATTCCCTGGCTTTCCTTGTTGATCCACAGCGCATAGTCCCGGATGAAGTACTCGCGCACGTCCCCGCGCAGCTTGTGCTCGGTGAACCACTGATAGTACTTGCCGGTGATTCCTTCCTCCATCCAGTAGTACTGCGCCTTCTCCTTGGCCACCTGCCACCGCAGGTCCGCCATGGCAGTGATCACCGCGACGGGAAGGTTCTTGGTGAACATGGGAATGGCCACGCGGCCCCGGCTGGTGGCGCGGTTGAACTTCTCGAACGGCTCCCAGCAGACCCCTGCATCCCCGTAACTGGCAAGGAGGAGCACGTTGGGAATGATCCTCGTGGTCTGGCTCTTGTAGGTTCTCATGAAGAGGCCGGGATCCATGGCTTCGACCATTGCCATCTCCCGGATCACGTTCTCACGGGTGCCGATTTCCTTGATGAGCGGGCGGACGAACTGCGAAAGAAAGATGGGAAAATGGTTTCCCTGTCTGCCCACGCACATCTTGGCCATCTGGCGGACGCTGGCCCATTCGTCCACGACGGTTTTCTGGTCCACGGTGTTCTCAGCGCTGACGCCCTCTGACTTGCGTCCCAGGGACTCCAGGTCCTTGTCTATGCGTGCGAGGTCCCCGTAGGAAGAGACGATCTGTGCGTCCAGGCCGGACAATTGCCGCAGCAGGTCCTGGATCTGCGCCAGGGCGGCCTTCTGCGTGGCGGTGTACGCGGCCTTCAGGCCTCCGTACTCCTCGTTCCTGTCATGCCGGATGAGAAGGTCTACCTGGCCCCGCAGCTGTCCCTCGCGCTCTTCCAGCTGCGAGATCTTGGCCTTCAGGATCGTGATCTCGCTGTCCCGCTGGCCTTTCTTCTTCTCCACCGCATCGAGGATCTTCTGCCCGGTGGCCTTGCCTTTCTGCTTCACCTCGTCGATGGTCGAGGGCCGGACCAGGCCCTTGGAAATCCGCTCCAGCCATTCGTCCACGTACCAGACCGGCTCACCCGTCGTGTTTTCGAACACGATGCGGCAGACCATGTCCCGGAGCTCCGGGGTCAGGAACCCGGGGGAGAGAATGCCGAAACGGAGCATGAGCCTCTTGGGCATCAGCAGGCCCCTGCCCGCGCGATATGCGATCCTGGATCCGAGCTCCCAGTAGGCGGTAATGAGCTGGGACCGGAATTTGGATTTCTCCTCCGGGTCCTCCGCCTTCATGTACTTGCCCAGCAGCTCGTGCAGTCGGGGCCCCTCGTCCCCTTCCCCCCCGAGAACCTGCTTATAGTAATCCTTGTCCTGGAAAAACGGCTTTGGATCTTCCTGTATCTTGACGATGGTGGGGAACCGCGTGCGGGTGGTGTCCACCTCTTCCGCGTGCATCTTCTGTTTTTTCTCGTCGGTAAACAGCTCGTGAAAATCGGGCTTGCCGGAACCGTCCCGTCCCGCCTCTGGCTCCGGCCTCGGCTGCGCTATATTGAGGAGCTGAGCGAGGTCGGGATCAAGGCCATTTTGAGCAGGTGCCTCTTTTTTGTTGTCCATGTGGGTCTTAGTGGAGGCGACGGGAATTGAACCCACGACCTCTTGAATGCCATTCAAGCGCTCTAGCCAACTGAGCTACGCCCCCCGGAACACAGCATAATAGAGAAATACCCCTCCGCCTGTCAAGAACGCCTGTGGTTCCAGGGAACTGCCGCCGCGCGCACGCCGTTTGCCAGAATACGCAGGCCTTCGCCCTGCAGGCTGCGGCGCGCGTTCCGCGGAAGCACCGCGGGAAAGTTCCACTGCGGATGATTCTCCGAGTGAAGGAACGCCTCGGGGTGAGGCATGAGACCGAAGACCCTGCCCGTCAGGTCGCAGATCCCGGCCACGTGCCCGTCCGAACCGTTGGGATCGTCGGGGTAGCGCACGTCATTCCCGCCGGCGTCCCTGGCCGTGTAGCGCAGGGCGACAAGTCCGCTGGCCGTGAGCGCGCTCATGGCGTCGTCGCCTTTCACGATGAACTTGCCTTCACCATGGCGCACGGGAAGGTCCATGTCGGGGAGCCCTTTTGTCCATACGCAGCGGCTGTTCTCCTCGAACCTGACCCTGACCCAGCGGTCTTCGTATTTCCCTGAATCGTTATGGATCAGGGAGACCTCCTGCGTTCCCCTGCCTTCGAGGTTGGGCAGCGCTCCCATCTTGACCAGCACCTGGAAGCCGTTGCAGATCCCGAGAACAAGACCCCCACCGGCAATGAACTCCGCCAGCTCAGCGCCCAGTGTGCGGCGGAACAGGGTGGCGAAAACCTTCCCCGAGCCGAGATGGTCGCCGAATGAGAAGCCGCCGGGGAAAGCGAGAATCCGAAAGGTAGAAAGAAGGCGCGGCGCGCCGATGAGGTCTCGCACGTGCACCCTGACGGCCTGGCCTCCGACACATTCGAAAGCGTACGCGAGCTCTTCATCCGCGTTGATTCCAAACCCCGTGACGATGCATACACGCGGCCTTCTCACGATACGACTCCCTCCGCCCGGGACCAGAGCGCGCGAATCTCGTTGACAGTCAGGGAGGCGATCTGCCGGCCTGCCGATTCGACGCTGACCTGCTGCTGCGGGGTCACCTCGCCTATCCACCCGCATGGAACGCCATTCATCATGCGTCTCCATGATGTGAGGTTACGCGGGGCCACGCTGACCAGAAATCGTGAAGGTGTCTCGCAGAAGAGGAGCCGGGCATGCTCGCGGCCGCTTTCCGGTGATACGGGCAGCGAGTCCAGGAGCACCCTTGCCCCAAGATCCCCGCCCAGGCAGCTTTCCGCAAGGGCCACCCAGAGTCCGCCGTCCGCCAGGTCGTGGCAGGACTGCACCACCCCTTGCCGGATTGCCCGGTGAATCTTCCGGTAGGAGGCGAATGCCGGGCCGGGCCGCACGGAGGGGCACGGTCCGAACGTGCCTCCCCTTATCCTCTCGAAGCAGGTGCCTCCGAGCTCTCCGCGCGTCTCCCCGACCACAAACAGGAGGTCACCCGGGGCTTTGAAGTCCGTTGTCTGGGCCCTGCGCACGTCCTCAATAACGCCCATGAGGGAAACGAGGAGGGTCGGACGGATCGAAATCTTTCTTCCGCCGACGCGCGCGTCGTTCTTCATGGAGTCTTTCCCGGAAATAAGGGGAAGCTGATATGCACGGCAGGCGGCGGCAAGCCCGCGGCACGCGCGCACGAGCTGGGCCAGCTTGAAAGGGCCGTCCGGGGTCTCAGGCCCCTCCACGGGATCCGGCCAGCAGAAGTTGTCCAGGGCAGACATCAGCTCGGGATCCCCTCCGAGGGACACGTGGGCGCGCACCGCTTCGTCCACGGCGCATTGGGCCATGTCAAAGGTGTCGTGGTCCCCGTAACGGGGACAGATCCCGTGCGTGATGGTGATGCCGCGGCGGGAATCGTGACGCACGCGCATGACGCCGCCGTCAGAGGGCGCATCGCGCCGCCTGCCGACAAAGGGCTTGATCACGGAGCGCGCCTGGACCTCGTGATCATAGGCGCGCACCCACTCCTCCCGGGATGCGATATTCGGATCTGCAATCAAGGCGCGCATGACACGCAGGACATCGGCGGAGGAAAGATCGACTGCTGCCGCGGCCCCCCTATCCCCGGGAGGAGGAGCCCATTCAGCGCGCAGGTCAAGGGGCGGAAGACCTTCGTGAAGGAACTTCAGCGGCAGGAGCCCGACCAGCGTGCCATGGGCGAACACCTCCACCGCACCGGTATCCGTGAATTCCCCGACAATTGCTGCTTCCACGTCCCGGCGCTTTGCCAGGTTGAGAAACGCGTCGACTGTCGATGGCGCCACGGCCAGGCTCATCCGCTCCTGGGACTCCGACACGAGGATTTCCCAGGAAGCCAGCCCGGTGTACTTCAGCGGGCACGCGTCCAGATCGATGCGCACGCCTCCGCTCAGGCCTGCCATCTCCCCAAGGGAGGAAGAGAGCCCGCCGGCCCCATTGTCGGTGATCCCCCGGTACAGTCCGAGGTCCCGCGCCTCCAGGAGCATGTCGAGCATCTTCTTCTGGGTGATGGGATCGCCGATCTGGACCGCGGAGGTGGGTGAGGATTCACTCAGCGCTTCAGAGGAAAAAGTGGCGCCGTGGATGCCGTCCTTTCCGATCCTGCCGCCGGCCATGACCGCCAGGTCTCCCGGCCGCACTCGTTTGGCGCAGGAGTCGCTGCCGCGCACGCGTGCAGGCAGGACGCCCCCGGTTCCGCAGAATACCAGCGGCTTTCCCAGAAAGCTTTCGTCAAAAAGGAACGCGCCGGCAGCCGTGGGAATACCGGACTGGTTGCCGCCGTCCACGATGCCGCGATGCACGCCGTCAAGGACCCGGCGGGGGTGCAGCAATCCCGCGGGGACCTCGGCGGCCGGCGTATCAGGGAAACCGAAGCACAGCACATTCGTATTGAACAGGGGACGGGCACCCACGCCGGTTCCCATGATGTCACGGTTCACTCCGACGATTCCCGTGATTGCACCTCCGTAGGGATCCAGCGCGGACGGGGAGTTGTGCGTTTCCACCTTGAAGCAGACAAGTGTCCTGCGATCGAAGGCAATCACGCCGGAATTGTCATGAAAAACGGACCGCAGAAACCTGCGCCGCTTCGCAATACTCTCCGTGGTGGCCCTGATGCAGGTGCGGAACAGGGAGTGGATGGTTTCTTCACGCCCCTCCTCGCTGTAGCGGATCGTGGCATTGAAGATCTTGTGCTTGCAGTGCTCCGACCAGGTCTGGGCAATCATCTCCAGCTCCACGTCGGTGGCAGCCGCGGACAGCCCGCGAGCGCGGCGCGCACACAGCGTCTGCTCGTCCATGAAGAACCGCTGCACCGCCTTCATCTCCGCGAGGGACAGGGCAAGGAGCCTGGTGCGGGAAAGGGCGGTCAGCTGCTCGTCGCTCAGACCCGAGAGCTCGATTTCCTGCGCGCGCGCAGGGCTCGCGGGCACAGTGTGCGGATAGAGCGCCGCGGGGCGCATCCCCCGGGCCCATTCCTCCCGTGTCATGCACGCCGCGGACTGGATAAGTGGATTGTAGAAAAACCGGGAAAGAAGCTCGGGATCCACGGTGCCCGAAGGGTCGTGCATGACAAGGTACTGGACCGCGGTCTGGATGACCGCATCCCGGGGAACGCCCCCCGGCACGCATGCCTGAAGAGCCTCGCGGGCGGTAAGTGCAACAGGGTCGGTGACCCCGGGCTTTACCGTCACCTCCACCAGGTGGTCCCAGGATCCCATGAACGCCTTTTCCGCGGCGTACTCGTCCGTCAGTATCTCCTGGGCAACGGCGTCCTGGAAAACGTCAGCGGCAACTGCAGGGGTCAGCCCGGGAATGCCCGAGAACAGGTAGACGTCCACGATGGCCACGTTCACGACGGCCGGACAGACCGCGCGCCGCAGGAGCGGCAGGATCCGCCGGGCCCTGCCGTCGGAGTAGCACGTGCGGGTGAAGACCTCCAACCGCACGGACGACATCTCCCTGGCCGGGGTTGCCGTGCTCACGGGACGGGGTTTTCCGGCTGGCTGAAGGCCATGGCCAGGATGCAGATGTCATCTTGTGGCGGGTCATCGCCGAGAAATGCGCGCACTGATTCCATCACCCTGTCCACATCCAGGCCCCCCGTCTCCTGGATGATGCGGCTGGCCTCGGCTTTCAGCCGCTCCATGCCGAAAGTCTCCTGCCCGCGGCTGGCCTCTATCACCCCGTCACTCACGAACAGCAGGGAGTCTCCCGGAGCGAAGGCTGCCCGCAGGGTCTCATACTCGTTGTCCATGACGTGCCCGATGGGGTAGTCGGAGTGATCGAACAACTCCGTGGCCTTGCCTCCGGAGAGCACGACAGGGGGGACGTGGATGCCCGCGGAGGCGTACTGGAACCCAAACCCGCGGAGGTCCAGCACGCCCAGGAAGAGAGTGAGGTAGATCTCGGGGTCCCCCTGGTTTATCTCGGTGATGAAGCTGTGATTGATGGCGGTGAGGACCGCTCCGGGCGGCTTCACCACGTATTGCCGGTTGAGCAGAATTCTTTTCACCGAGGTTTCGATGAGCTTCTTCACGTAACTCATGACCATGGCCGCGTAAATGCCATGACCACACACGTCTCCGCCGTACACGGCCAGGCGGTACTCGTCGATCTGGAACACGCCGGTGATGTCCCCTCCCAGCTCGTCACAGGGAATGTATTCCGAGGCGATGGAGACCCCGGGGTAGCTCTTGCGTTTTTCCGGCAGGAGGTTGCGCTGGATATTCTGGGCCAGAAGGAGCTCGCGTCTGACCTTCTCTCCCACCGCCTCGAGCTGCTGGGTGCGTTCGCGCACTTTCTGCTCCAGCACGTCTTTTTCAACCCGAAGAGTCTCCAGCCATTTGTAGTTCAGGCTTTGGAGCTGGAGGATGATATTGGAGAGAACGTTCCGGGTCGTCCCGGAATAGTCCTCCAGCAGCCGCGTGAATCCGTCCGTCGTCAGGGACAGTGTCGTCACGGGGCTGAGCGCGATGACGCTGGCGGAATGCACGGAGGCGCCGATGATTGCCGCCATCTCGCCGAAGAAGTCCCCGGCCTCCAGCTCTGCAATTCCCTTTTCATCAGTGCCCGGCAGCCGTCGGCGCACCTCGACCCTGCCTGCGGCAAGGAGGTACACCCGATCAGGTGTTTCCGATTGCCGCACGATCACAGCTCCCGAGGGGAAAGTCTGACAGGTCACAAGCTCACTCACCTTGCCGAGCTGGTCTTCCGTCATTCCCTTCAGGAGCTTGTTTTTTGTAAGAAAACTGCGAAGTTCCGCGTCCATTGCTTTTGCGCCAGAATCGCCCAGTGATCCGGCGTTGTCAAGTGCAGCCCTGCTTTGCTGCCCTACAGCCCTGTTGTGCGCCCGCCCTTTCCTTGACCGGCGTGGGTGCCCCGCGTATCTTCTTGCTGATGGCGGACATACTTGTATTCGGCGCGCACCCTGACGATGCGGAGTTCGGCATGGGCGCAAGCATGGTCAAGTTCGCGCGGTCGGGGGCGTCCATCGCGCTCTGCGTCCTTACGCGCGGCGAGGCAGGCACCTTTGGAACCGCCGAGCAGCGGGAAGGGGAAATGCGCATCGCGGCGGAAATGCTGGGCGGAGAGCTGGAGATTCTTTCCTTCCGCGACTGCCAGGTCTTCGATACCTACGAGGCGCGACTGCAGCTCGCGGAGGCCATCCGCAAGTTCAGACCCCGGCTCATCTTCGCCCCTTATCATACCAATCCCAGCAATCACAAGGACGGCGGCGCTCATCCCGACCATACCGCAACGGGCACCATTGTGCGTTCCGCGGCCCGCTACGCGCGGTTCGCCGGACTGAAAGATGCGCGCGGCGAGCCGTGGAACGCGGAGCATATTCTCTATTACATGGTGCCGCGCTCCCGCACGCCGACCCTTCTCAACGACGTGTCTCCCTACATGGACGAGTGGGAGTCAATTGCGCGCTGTCACCAGTCGCAGATGAGGCTCCGGGATGGAAAAGTGCTGGACGGCCTGCGCAGGTTCAGGGAAGCCTATGGGAACATGCTCGGCGTGGCCCACGCGGAAGGCTTTCTCATGGAAGAGCCGCTCGTCTTCGACCTGCCCTTTCTCATGAGCACCTCCAGTCAGCCCGGAGGGGTCGCTACGGCCGCAGCCGATACAGCAGGAGCCCTGCCCTCCCCACGTTCGTGAAGGAGACTTCCTCCCACGTCACGATCAGGAAATCCCTTTCCTTGACGAAATCCGTGTAGCGGAACGCGCGCGGCAGACCGGGAAGGTCGATGGGCGGGGACGATGCAGCCGAGGCAATCACACGTCCGCCGGGAATCAGCGCAAAGCGCGTGCCGTCCTCCTCGAAGACGGGGATCACCACGGCTGAGTCGCTCACAGACTGGGAGCGATAGCTCCTGCGCACAGGGTCTGCCCGGGACCGCAAAGCAAACTGGAGAGAGGCGCCGTCGGCCAGATTCGGCACTGATCTTCGGCACATCTCGAAGAACTCGCGGAGATCCGACGGCACCCGCGCGCCGGAGATGGACGGCTCCCCGAGGGCGGCCAGGTAGGCCTCCCGTGTGGCGTTCTCCTCCGACTGCGTGTCGGCGTGGTAGCGCGTATATGCGAAGCGCGTCTCCGCGGCGTCCGTATATTTCCATTCGAAGTCGAACTGGTTCTCCGATTCCGGCGCAAATCCCACCGCCTCCCAGTCAGGGTTCTTCTTCTGAAAGGGAGGAATGAGGAATGAAAAATCTGACTGAGCAGGGAGAAAGGTCACGATGCTGATGCCGGAGATCGGCAGCTCACGCTGCCGTGCGTCATTCAGCAGCGCATTGAAGTAGAGGTGCACGGCCAGAGTTCCCTGCCGCGGCACGAGGGTGGTGATGGTGCGGTGGGCAAAAATGAGCGGGTCCGAGTGGTAGGCAAAGACAGGCGCGCCCGCCGTATCGAAGCCGATTGCGGCCAGGCCCGTCCCATTCACCGCGCAGTAAAGAGTGTCCCCCAGGAACGCCATATCCGCCACTCGGGACTGGATGGTCCAGGGGAGCTCGGCCACGGAGGGCGCTGACTCCGGCCCGGCAACGGGTTGAAACGCGCCTGCCTGCAGCTGGAACCAGGCGGCGCGCGCAGGGGCCGCCGGCTTTCCCCCCGTGCAGGAGACAAGCGCCGCCAGGACGCCGACCGCCACCAGGAAGGCGGCTAGTACGCGCGGCCGAAGACGGCGATGACTTGAGCGGTCTTTCCGCACACGATGCACGGAGCGCCTGCTGTTTCGAGCTTTTCCATCGGGAGAAGGCGGATGGTCGCCTTTGTCTCCTCCTTCACTTTCGCCTCGCACGCCGGGTCTCCACACCAGCCCGCTTCGATGAATCCACCCGGATCGTCGAGCTTTGTCTTGAGCGCCCCGTAGTCCGCGACCCGGAAGGTATTGTCCTGGCGGAACTTCAGGGCGCGCTGGTAGAGGGATTCCTGGATGGTGTTCAGCAGCGCGCGGAGCCTTTCCGCGGCCTCGGCAACGGGAACAAACGCCTTCTCCCCGGTATCGCGGCGCACGGCAACGAATTGCCCCTTTTCAATGTCGCGGGGACCGATTTCCACCCGCAGCGGAATTCCCTGCAGCTCGTACTCGGAAAACTTCCACCCCGGGGTGTTCTGGTCGTCCTCGTCCAGGGTGACCCTGAATGCCGCCAGCGAGTCTCGAAGCTTCCGTGCAAAAGCCAGCACCGTCTCCTTCGTGTCGTTCTTGAAGATGGGAACGATCACGACCTCGATGGGGGCCAGCCGCGGCGGCAGGACGAGGCCCTTGTCGTCGGAGTGAGCCATGATGACGGCGCCGATCAGCCGGGTGGATGCTCCCCAGGATGTCCCCCAGACGTGGTCCAGCGTCTTTTCCTTTGTCTGGAAGGTGACATCGAACGCTTTTCCAAAGTTCTGGCCCAGGTTGTGCGATGTGCCTGCCTGCAGCGCCTTCCTGTCCTGCATCATGGCCTAGATGCAGTACG
>Ga0265338_10000663_pt1 | contig 59476 bp, 52 predicted proteins | sample 42126metaG_FD_193579 | JGI IMG/M metagenome (GOLD analysis project Ga0265338, IMG submission 193579) | Rhizosphere microbial communities from Carex aquatilis grown in University of Washington, Seatle, WA, United States - 4-21-26 metaG | ecosystem: Host-associated > Plants > Roots > Rhizosphere... | reverse complement strand
GCGGCCCAGACGGCGCCCGCGGCGGTGCCGGTGGCGCGCTCGGCTTGACCCGGACCGACCCACCATGGCGCTAGGCAAAGTACAGTCCCTGATCGTGGCGAAGCTGATAGCGATGGGCCGGCTGACGACCGAGCAGCGCGACGCCATCGCGGCCAGGCCGCAGGACCTCAACGGGGACGCCCTCGACCGCCTCTTGCAGGAGGACTACAAGATCACCGCATTCCAGTGCCTCGTCGCGAAGGGCAGGGCGCTCGGGCTCGCCCCCTTCAACGTGGCGCGCTACAAGATAGCGACCTCCACCTTCGAGCGGATACCGCAGGAGTTCTGCCAGGAGAACCTGGTGCTGCCGGTGGGCCAGGTGGGCGACCTCCTCCTGGTCGCTTTTGCCAACCCCTTCGAGGTCACGCTCCCGGCGAAGATCCAGGAGATGACGGGCAAGCGCGTGGTCCGCCTCCTCGCCCGCGAGAAGGACATCAAGGAGAAGTTCAGCAAGGCGAACGACCGCTCGACCGGGTTTGACGACGTCGTCCAGAAGATCGGCGCCGAGTACGGCACGCAGGCCGAGAACGAGATCCTCACCGACACCGACGTCAACGAGGAGTCGGGCCCCATCATCCAGCTCGGCAACCGCATCATCGAGGACGCCTATTTCGCGGGGGCGAGCGACATCCACATCGAGCCCCAGGAGAAGGACGTGATCGTCCGGTACCGGGTGGACGGCCTGTGCCAGGAGAAGCTGCGCCTTCCGGTCAAGGTCGGCCCCGCGCTGGTCGCCAGGCTGAAGATCATGTGCAACCTGGACATCTCGGAGCGCCGGCTCCCCCAGGACGGGCGCATCGTCTTCAAGCAGTACACGAAAAAGAACCTCGACCTCGACCTGCGCGTGTCCACGGCGCCCCTCAACCACGGGGAAGGGGTCGTCATGCGTATCCTCGACAAGCAGAAGAGCACGCTGCCCCTGACGTCCCTCGGCTTTAGCGAGGAGAACCTCGCCCGCTACCGCGACTGCATCCGCCAGCCCTACGGGATGATCCTGCACTGCGGGCCCACGGGCTCGGGCAAGTCGATGACGCTCTACTCGGCGCTCAACGAGATCAACACCCCCGACATCGTCATCCGCACCGCCGAGGACCCGATCGAGTACACGCTCTCGGGTATCAACCAGATGCAGATGCACCGGCAGATCGGGCTGACCTTCGCGACGGCGCTTCGCGCCTTCCTGCGCCAGGACCCCGACATCATCCTCGTGGGTGAGATTCGAGACATCGAGACGGCGGAGATCGCCATCGAGGCCGCGCTGACGGGCCACCTTCTCATTTCCACCCTCCACACGAATGACGCGCCTTCCACCATCGCCCGACTCACGGACATGGAGATCGAGCCGTTCATGATCTCGTCGTCGATCCTGTGCGTGTGCGCCCAACGCCTGATGCGCCGCGTCTGCAAGCAGTGCAGGATCCAGTACGAGCCCAAGGACCGCGAGAAGGAGATCCTCGAGAAGGCGATCGGCTGGAGCGGGCCCATCTTCAAGCACAACACGAAGGGCTGCCCCAAGTGCAACGGGAGCGGCTACCGCGGACGCGTCGGCATCCACGAGCTCATGGTGACCAACGAGGCCTTGATCGAGGGAATCAACAAGAAGCTGGAGACAGCCGAACTGAAGAAGATCGCGCAGAAGGGGGGCATGAAGACCCTTCACCAGGACAGCCTCCTCAAGGTGAGGGACGGCCTCTCTACGATGGAGGAGGCCATCTCCACCGTCCCGCCGGACCTGTGATGAGACTCCGCCTGGCCCTGCTTGCGGCGGCGGCGGCGCTCATCCTCGCGGGCTGCCACCGGAGGGAGATCACGTCCCTTGAGCGCAAGGAGGCCGCCAACATCGTCAGCGAGGCGCAGTTTGCGGTGACGCTTCGCGACTGGAGGCGCGCGGAGGGGCTCTTCGCCAAGGCGACCGTCCTCTGCCCCGACCAGGGGGACACATGGATGGACCTCGGCATGGTGAGGATGCGCCTTCACAATTCGGGCGGCGCGCGGTCGGCCTACAAGTCGGCGCTCTCGGTGTACGAGGACGACTCCAAGCGCGAGCCTTCGAACTCGGTCGCCGTGATCCGCAGAGCGTACGTCCTGGTGGTCCTGGGCCGTGTGGACGACGCGCGTTCGGTCGTGGCACGGGCGCAGTCCGACCACCCCGACGACCGACGGCTCAGGGCCTTCGTTGAGTCAAAAGGGCTGGACAAGATGATCGCGGACCCGGGGTTAAGGGAGATCTCGCCCTAGAGGCCTCCGTGCACGGCTTCTGGCTCCAGTTCGTGAAGGTGGCCGTCGCGCACTTCCTAGCCGTCGCGAGCCCGGGCCCGGACTTCGCCATGGTGATGCGCCAGAGCATCGCGCACGGCCGCAGGGCCGCCATCTGGACGAGCGTCGGCATCGGCAGCGCCATCCTGGTCCACGTCACGTACGCCCTCCTGGGAATCGGCATCCTGCTACGGACCTATCCGGTCGCCTTCACGGCGATGAAGGTGGCGGGCGCCGCCTACCTCGCGTGGATCGGGGTGCAGGGGCTCAGGAGCCGCCCCAGGCACGACGTGTCCGAGTCCCCCTTCGGAAGGCGCGGGGATTCTTCCCGCCCCGCCGAGCCCGCCGCGCACTCCGCATGGACGGCGGGTTTCCTGACGAACGTGTTCAACCCCAAGGCGACGCTCTTCTTCGTCGCCCTGTTCGCCTCCCTGATCGACCCGAGGACCCCGAAGGTCATCCAGGGGGCGTACGGGCTGTGGATGGCGGCGAGCACGATGGGCTGGTTTGCGATGGTGTCGGTCGTCTTCACGCGCGACCGCGTGCGCGCGGCCTTCCTCAGGGCAGGCCACTGGATCGACCGTGCGATGGGCGTCGTCTTCCTGGGCCTGGCGGCGGCGCTTGTGCTCGCGTCGCTCAACTAGGCAAAGACGGCCCCGCCGACGAGCCGCGACCCCCTGTAGAGCGCCAGGATCTGGCCGGCTGCAAGCGCGCGCTGGGGGCTCTCAAACTTCACAAGGGCGGTGCCCCCGCCCTCGGGGATGAACGTGACGGGAACGCGGGGGTCCCTGTAGCGCACCCGCGCCTCGAGGCCCTGGGTGTCCGCGGTTCCCGGGGTGTTCCAGCTGAGCGAGTGGACCCGCGCCTCGGTCTGGAAGAGACCCGGCGCGTCGCGGTGGTCGAAGGCGACCAGCAGGGCGTTGTCCGCGGCCCTTTTCCCCACGACCACGTACTTCTCGTTGTCCGTGTTGGAGGGCACGCCGATGCCCCTGCGCTGGCCGAGCGTGTAGTAGTGCAGGCCCCGGTGCCGGCCGAGCTCCCTGCCGTCGGAGGCCCGCACGATCGCGCCGGGCTTGTCCGGGACATAGGCCCTCAGGAAATCGCCCATGCGGACCTCGCCGATGAAGCAGATCCCCTGGCTGTCCTTCTTGTCGGCCGTTGCGAGCCCGGCCTCCCGGGCGATCCTCCTTAACTCGGGCTTTTCGAGGTCGCCCACCGGGAACACGGCGTCCCCGATCTGCTCCTGGTTTAGGAGGGATAGGAAGTAGGACTGGTCCTTGTTCGAGTCCGCAGCCTCGTGCAGCTGCGGCCCGTCATCCCCGGTTGTCCTGCGCGCATAGTGCCCCGTGGCCACGGCCGAGAACCCGTGCTCCCGGGCCCAGCCTCGGAACACCCCGAACTTGATCTCGCGGTTGCACATCACGTCGGGGTTGGGTGTGAGGCCCCGCTCGTAGCCGTCCAGGAGGTATTGCACCACCTTCTCCCGGTAGTCCCTCATGAGGTTCACGACCTGGAAGGGGATGCCCACCTGGTCGGCCACCCTGCGCGCGTCCTCGATGTCCTGCATCCACGGGCAGTGGCCGACGACGCCGTCCTCGTTGATCCAGTTCTTCATGTAGGCCCCGGTCACGTCGGCCCCCTGGCGCTTCAATACGAGCGCGGCGACCGAGCTGTCGACGCCCCCCGACATGGCCACCAAGATTCGTTCGCGCTCCTTCACTCCATCCACGACGGGGAGCAGCCCGGCGGCTGTCAACCCAACCCTCAGATGACGGGGGTCTCGGTGGCGGCGTCCGCGGGGACCGGGGCGCCCGTGTCCTCGGCCGCCTCCGGGGGGTCCTGCTCCTCGGCCGCCGGGCCGCCCTCCGGGAGGGGGAACTCCTTCAGGAAGTCGGCGTATTCGAGGAGCTGGTAGCTTCCGTCCCAGCGCTCGACGACGGCGGTGAGCGACTCGATCCAGTCCCCCGAGTTGAGGTAGTGGATGTTGCCGAGCATCTTGTCCGCCGGGGTGTGGATGTGCCCGCACATGACCCCCGAGCAGCCCCGGCTGCGCGCAAGCTCTGCGATATGCTCCTCAAAGTTCGAGACGTGGCTGACCGCCGACTTCACGCGGGCCTTGATAGCCCGGCTGAGCGACCAGTACTCGAGGCCCCGCCACGACCTCCACACGTTGTACGCCCGGTTGATCGCAAGGAGGGCGTGGTACCCCCAGTCGCCGAGGTGGGCCAGGAATACGAAGTTGCGCGTGACGGTGTCGAAGACGTCGCCGTGAAGGACGAGGTAGCGGCCCTTCACGCCCTCGTGCAGGTACTCGTCGACAACCAGCAGGTTCTCAAACTCGAGGGGCAGGAACTTGGACAGGATGTCGTCATGGTTGCCCCGAAGGTACACGATCTGGGTGTCCCTCTTCTCGAGCATCTTCAGCACGATCCGAATGAAGTGGGTGTGCGCCTTGGTCCACTGGCCGTTCCTCTTGAGCTGCCACCCGTCGATGATGTCGCCATTGAGTATCAGCTTCTTGCAGCGCACGTGGCGCAGGAAATGGTTCACCTCGCGGACCTTCGAATCCACGGTCCCGAGGTGGATGTCGGAGAGGATTACGGTGCGGACGCGAAGTTTCTTCATGGCAGCTGGAGCGCGAAGCCCGGCGCCGCGCGGTCCTCGAGGCGGGAGACCGCGGCGCAGTCCCTGGACACGACGACCCTCAGGCTGCGGGGCCGCACGGCGACCTCGACGGCGGCCCCGGCATAGTGGGTCTCGCCGTCGGTGTGGATGAGGCCGGCGGCAGGCCTCTCGATCAGGAACTTGGCCCCGCGAAGGCCGCGGACCCGGCTGCTCCGGTCGATTGAGCCGAGGAACAGCCGCGCGCCAAGGAAGGCCGCGGCGACGAGCCCGACCGGGCGGACCACGACCAGGTCGAGGACGCCGTCGTCGACCCTCGCATGGGGGGCGATCTTGGCGTTGTTGCCGTACTGGTCGGAGTTGCCGACCGCGATCAGCAGGATGTCGATCTCCTCCCGGTGGCTGCCCGAGGTGATGAAGCAGCGCTCGGTCTTGCGGCCCAGGAAGGCGGAGAGTGCGGTCCGGGCGTAGGCCGGGAGCCCCCGCCGGGCGAGGCGGTTGAAGCGATTGGCCACGTCGGCGTCGAGGCCGAGGCCCATGGCGTTGACGAATGGAAGGCCGTTGACGGTGCCCGTGTCGAGCACGGCGGTTCGACCCGATGAGCCGGCCGCCAGGTCGAGGGCCTCCGGGAGCGACCGGGGCAGGCGCAGGTGGAGGGCGAGGCCATTGCCCGAGCCGCAGGGGACGAGTCCGAGCGCGGCCGGGGTGTGGATCAGCGCCTGGGCGACCTCGTTCACCGTCCCGTCCCCGCCGACGGCCACGATCCGAAGGCAGCCCGACGATACGGCATCGCGGGCGATCTCTGTCGCATGGCCGGGCCCCTCGGTGCACGCGAGGTCCGCGTCCAGGGCCCTGGCTGCGATGAAGCTTCGCAGCATGGGCAGGATGGGCGCATTGCGCCGCGGGCGCCCCGATCGCGGGTTGAATATGAACTGCACCTTCATCTGAGGGTCGGCGACAGGCCGGCGCTGGGGGCCCCCGCGCCCCCGTTCGCATGGGCGAGCACATGGGAGGCGATGGCGCGGGCCGCATCGGGCCGGGCCATGGGCTCGAGGGCCCGGCTCCACCGCTCCCAGGCAAGGCCCCGGTCCGAAAACGCCGCTTTCAGGGCCGCGATGACGGCAGCGGGTGTCGTTGCGAGCGACCCGGCCCCGTGGCGCAGCAAGAGCTCGCAGTTGCCCTCCTCCTGGCCCGGCACCACCTGGTTGACCACCATGGGGCAGCGGGCCGCTATGGCCTCCTGCGTCGTCGCCCCGCCCGCCTTGCTGACGACGACGTGGTGGGTCATGAGCAGGTGAGGGATCTGGTCCGTCCATCCGAGGATGTCGGCGCGGCGCCGGCGCCCGGCGGCCACGGCCGTCAGCGTCCGCCTCAGAGCGTCGTCCCTTCCCACGGTGCAGGTGACCTCCCAATCCTCCTCGGCCAGGAGAAGGCGGCCCGTGGCCTCGGCGTTGCGCGTCCCCGAGTTGACGATGTAGAGGATTTTCGGCGCCGCGCCGGCCGCCAGGCTCGGCCGCGTGACGAGGCCCTCGTTTCGGCGGAAATAGGGCGTCACCGGAAAGCCGAGCACGTGCAGGCGCGAGGGATCGACGCCCGCCTCCCGCATCACCTGCGCCGAGTCCTCGTTCGGCACGTACCACCCGTCGCATCCGGGTCGCCACCAGACCGAGTTGATGCTGATCGAGTCCGTGACGATGTTGAAGTGCGGCGTCGTGAGCTGGTCCTCCCTGGCGAAGCGCTGCAGGAGCGCGGCGTAGGCGGGGAAGGTGCTGCAGATGGCGACGGGGCGCTCCCGCTCGATCACCCGCTCGAGCATCCTCGACTGCGCCCGCAGCATCCAGATCCCCCTGTCCATGAACCCAGGGCGGTCCATGAGGGCATAGATCCGCTTCCAGAGGCGAGGCGTGCCGTTGATGGCGGCGAGGTAGGCCCTCCTCACGACCTGGTTCAGCCTGGGGCACGATAGGGCGAAGGCGTCGACGACGACCGCCGTCCCCGGCTCATCGTCGTTGAATGCGGCTGCGAGCGCGTGGGCCGCGGCATTGTGTCCCTCACCATAGGCCGCGGTCAGAATGAGGATTCGGTGCTTCATTTCTAGACGAGCACCGGCGACCGGCCGGCGGCGATGGGCGAGATTCCCGCTTCCCCCTCCAGGTCGCTTTCAAATCGCGCGATGACCCGCTCCCACGACTGCGCCTCGACGGCCAGGCGGGCGGCCGCGCGCAGGCGCGCCCGAAGAGCGGGCTCGGTGGCGAGCCGGACCGCCGCGGCCACCAGCCCATCGGGCTGGTCGCACGGCGCCGTCAGCCCGGTTTCCCCGTCCCTCATGAATATCCGGGCGGCCGCATAGTCGAACCCCGCGGCGGCCAGGCCGCTCGCCATGGCCTCGGTCAGGACGTTTCCGAAGGTCTCGGTCAGGCTCGCGTGCACGTAGATGTCCGCAGAGGCGTAGTACCTGCCTATCTCGTCGCGGGAGAAGAACCCGGCGAAAACGCAGTCCGGGTGGGCCCTCATGAGCGCCCTCTTGAGGGGGCCCTCGCCGGCGAGCACGAAGCGGCACGCCGGATTGGCCCGCTTCATGGCCGCGTAGGCGCGGAATAGGAGGGGATAGTTTTTTTCCGCCGCCATCCGGCCGACATGGATGACGACCGGATCGTCCGGACCCGCCTGCCAATCGCTGCGCAGGGCACAGGAGCGCCTCTCGGGCCGGAACTGGCGGGTGTCGACTCCGCGCGACAGGACGGAGAGGTTCCTAAAACCGACGGACCCGAGCTCCAGGCACATGTCGGAGGTGGGGGCGAAGGTCCTCCTCGTCAGGTTGTGGACGTGGCGCAGCCAGCCAAGCGCCAGGTCCCTAAGGAGCGAGATCTTGTAGTGCCGGGTGTAGGCGTGGAAATTCGTGTGGAAGCTGGACGTCACCGGTATCGCGAGCGCCCTGGCGGCCCTTATCGCGGAGAGCCCGAGCGGCCCCTCGGTGGCCACATGGACCAGGTCCGGCCGATCCCGGCTCCAAAGGCGCCTGAACCTGCGACCCGCGGGCAGGCCGAGGCGAAGGAGCGGATATCCCGGGATCGGAACGCCCGCCATCGGCACCTGCAGGTAGTCGCTTGGGAGCCTGCTGTCGGGAAGGTCCCGGCGCCAGGGCCGGTAAACTGCAACCGAATGTCCGCGCCGGCCGAGCTCGCTGGCGATGACCCCGAACGTCATGGCCACCCCGTTGATCTCCGGGGGGAACGTCTCAGTGACAATTGCGAGTTTCACAGAATGCGTGGTTTACGCATTCCAATGTGCCTCCGCCGGGTGCCAATCCGGTGTCGAACAGGTTACGGTTTAGGGAAATCCGCCCCGGGGCGGCGTATTCCCTCTATTTCCGACGCCTTGGGCGCTGCGAACCGGCTACTGACCGACCGCAACAGCGAAGCACTGGTAGACGATCCTGCCGCCCGGGTACGGAGTCGAACCCGTCACGTAGATCTGGTGCCCCGCCGCGACAAAGGGCGCGCCCGCAGCGAGGCGCTGGCCCAGGCCCTCCTCTTTCTCCAGGGCAGGCGCAAGTTCCTGGTCCGAAGCGAGGACGAAGAGGCCCTGGGGTGCAATGCACAGGACGGAGAATGCGGCCGCCCGTGCGCCCATTCGGGCCGGGGCTGGGGGAGCTTCCGTGGCCGCGGGCGCCTGCGCCTGCTTGACCTCGAGCTTTATCATGCGGGCGACCGCGTCGGGCCCGCTGTCGCTAAGCACCGAGCTCACCCAGTCGAGCAGGAGGTTGCGAACCGCATTCAGGTCCGGGGCCTTGGCAATGGGCTCAATTCCCCCGCTCTTGCGGATCGCCTTTACCAGGGTGGAGATCTCCTTGAGGTAGACGTTCTTCTGGGAACCCGGGATGTAGTACATTACCGCCAGATGGACGGGCATCCCGTCGGGGGAGCCGTAGTCGATCCCCTGTGAGGACCAGCCGATCGCGCAGAAGAGCTCCCCGTCCTCCTGCCGGGCCCGCATGTGCGGGACTGCGACGCCCAGGCCTATGCCCGTGTTGCATTCCTGCTCCCTTAGCCTGATCTCCTCCACCGCGTCGGCACCCGCCTCTATCTTGGGATTGGCGTCAAGGATCCGGGCAAGGAAGGCAAGAACCCGGTCCTTGCCCGCTCCCTCGGGAAGCTCGAAGAGACGGCCGTCCTGCAGTGCGGTGAGGATACTGCGCATAGATTAGTCGGTGCCGAAGCGCCTGTAGAACCATGACTTCACGATGTGCGTCAGGGTGCAATACAGGAACGCGAAGAGGGCCAGCCACAGGAAGAAGACGCCCGGAAGCGGGATCAGGTGGATGAACTTGGCGAACGGCGAGAAGGGCAGCCAGATGCCGATCGCGATGATGATCGCCGTCGTGAAGGTCATGGTCTTGCTGGCACGGCTCTGGATGAAGGGGATCTTCAGCGAGCGGATGACATGGACGATCAGGGTCTGCGTGACCAGCGACTCGACGAACCAGGCGGTGTGGAAGAGGTCCTGCAGGTGGGCGCTCGAGGCCTCCGAGGTGCCGGGCTTCCCGACCGCGACGCACCCGAACACATAGAGCATCAGGAAGAAGGTCGCGTAGTCGAAGATCGAGCTGATGGGCCCGATGTAGAACATGAATTTCTGGATGCTCTTGATGTTCCAGCGGCGGGGTTTCTCCAGGTATTCGGCGTCCACGTTGTCCAGGGGGATGCCCACCTGGGAGAAGTCGTAGAGCAGGTTGCTCACGAGGAGCTGGGTCGGCAGCATCGCCAGGAAATTCGCCGGCAAGAGGAACACGCTGCCGACCATGCTGAACATGTTCCCGTAGTTGGAGCTAGCCCCCATCTTGATGTACTTGATGATGTTGCCGAACACCTTGCGCCCCTCGATGATGCCGTCCTCCAGGACGAGGAGGCTCTTCTCGAGGAGGATGATGTCAGCGGACTCCTTGGCCACGTCGACCGCGGTGTCCACGGAGATCCCCACATCGGCAGCCTTCATCGCAAGGACGTCGTTGATCCCGTCACCCATGAAGCCGACGACGTGCCCCTGGGCGCGCAGCGACTTGATGACCTTCTCCTTCTGGTCGGGAGTGAGGCGGGCGAGCACGTTGGCCTCCGTGACCTCCTTTGCAAACGTCGCGTCGTCCAGCGCGATGAGCTGCGGCCCGGTGAGCATCTTTGTGATGACCATCCCCACGTCGCCGCACACCTTTCGAGTCACGAGCTCGTTGTCTCCGGTGAGGATCTTTACCGCGACACCCGAGCGGCCCAGGGCCGCGATGGCGCGGGCCGACGTGTCCTTTGGCGGGTCGAAGAAGGCGATGTAGCCGAGAAGGATCAGCTCGGACTCGTCGGCGACGGCGAAGACCGGCTTCGAGCGGTCGAACTCGCGGTAGGCGATTGCGAGGACCCGGTAGCCCTGTGAGCTGAGCGTGCGGTACTCATCGAGCAGGTCGTCGCGGATCAGCTGGATGAGGGGGTTGATGTCGTCGTCGACCTGGTAGTTCTCGCACACGGCGATCACCTCCTCGACGGCCCCCTTGCAGATCAGCACGTGGCGGTCCTCGTAGTCGATCACCACCGACATGCGGCGCCTCTTGAAGTCGAAGGGGATCTCGTCGACCTTCTTGCAGTTGCGCTCCACGTCCAAGTCGGAGTGGGAGAGGATCGCGCGGTCCAGCAGGTTGCGAAGGCCCGTCTGGTAGAAGCTGTTCATGTACGCGTAGCGCAGCACGTCCTCGCTGGTGCGGTTGGTCACGTCGACATAGCGCTCGAGGACCACGTGGTCCTGGGTCAGGGTTCCCGTCTTGTCGGTGCAGAGGACGTCCATCGCGCCGAAGTTCTGGATCGCGTGGAGGTGCTTAACGATGACCTTCTTGTGGGACATCATGAGCGCGCCCTTGGAGAGGCAGACGGTCATGATCATGGGCAGCATCTCGGGGGTGAGGCCGGCTGCGATGCCCAGGCCGTAGAGCATCGCCTCGAGCCAGTTGTGGTCCCTTAACCCGACAACGAGGAACACGAACAGGACCATGACGACCATGAACCGGATCATGAGCCAGGTGAAGCCGGCGATGCCCTTGTCGAAGCTCGTGGGGTCGCGCTTGGAGAGCATCTTCTGCGCAAGGGAGCCGAAGTACGTGTTCGCGCCGGTCGACAGGACCATCGCCCGCGCGGAGCCGCTCAGGACATTGCTCCCCATGAAGCAGGCGTTCGTGTACTCGAACTGCACGCGGCCGGCGGGCTGGTTATTGTCGGCGCTCTTCTCGACGGGCATCGATTCGCCCGTCAGCGCGGACTGCGAGACGAAGAAGTCCTTTGCGGTGAGAATGCGAAGGTCCGCGGGGATGAGGCTGCCGGCTGCCAGGATCACGACGTCCCCGGGCACGACCTCCTCCAGCTGAACGTCGAGCTCCTTGCCGTCGCGCACGACAGTTACCGTCGTCTTCACCATCTTCTGGAGCTTCTCCACGGCGCGCGACGAGCGGGTCTCCTGGAAGTACGAAAGGAACACGCTGAGTACCACCATCGCGCCCACGATCCCGGCTGAGACCGAGTCCCCCGTCCAGTAGAACAGCCCGCACATGACCAGCAGCTGGATGACGAGCGGGTTCTTGCACCGGTGCAGCAGGTCCATCAGGACGGACTTGTGGCCGCCGGCGGCGACCGTGTTCGGGCCGACGTCCTTGAGCACCTTCTCGGCCTGTTCCGCCGAGAGGCCTGCGGCTGAGCTGCCCATCTTGGCGAGCAGGTCGGGCTCTGGAATCGTGTAGAGGCTCGGGTCGGTGGACACGGTGAGGAAGGAGATGCGTTGCGGGCCGCCGGCGGAAGCCTGAACCGGGGCGCCCAATACAAAATTCGGCGATTCCGGACCGTGGGCGAACCTATTTTTCAATAAACGAGCCGCCCTTTGGGAATTCACCTGACGGTCACAATTCCGAAGGAATTCAGTCTCCCGGCTAGCGGGGATAAAATTCTGTTGCACGTGCGGGGGGCGGGTGTCTACTTTCAACCTTTTAGGTAAATGCAAACCCACGGTCCGAAACGGGTCTACACGCCACATTCGCTCGAGTACTGGTTCGACATACTTGCGGATGACTGGTCCGAGACGTTCTCCGCGAGCCAGCTGGACGAGGGAAGGCGCATCTACAGGAACGGCGAGGTGCGGGAGCTGGAGCTCACCGACCGCGACGCGATCATCCACAGGCGCATAGAGAAGAAGGACGAGTACGCCGTCATCGAATGGAGCGCGGGCACCCTCTCCGTGCGCTCCTCGACTACCGACCGCGAGATTGCGCATGCCCTTGCTGTGGCGGGACTTCACGAAATCGAAGAGCTTGTCGCCGACGAGATATCGCCCCTGCCTGCAGACGTCGGCTCGGTGGCAAGGATGAGCTCGAACGGGGGCAACGGGAAGGCGGCTACGGCCGAGGCCCCCGTGCAGGGACCGCCCGTCCCCCGGCTCAACGGCCCCTCCCGGCCGCTCATACTCGTCTTCAAGATCAAGTCCTCCGGCCTCTCCTTCCAGGCCTTCTGGGTCGAGGCGGACAAGAAGACCCGGCATCCGGCGCTGGGGCCCGACGCCCACGCCGCAAACAACGGGAACGGCCATGTGTCGTCGGGGGAGCGCGCCAAATTGATCGGGCTGGCGGCCTACGCGCGAAAGGCGCATTTCCAGTACAACCAGGACACGGGGGCGTACCTGATGGAGTCCTTGGTGGAGATCCCCAATTTCCTCAAGGTCACGCTCCCACTCTGGAGGCGCGTGTTCGCCATCGAGCTCGACGACAAGACCGCCAACCTCCTCAAGGGCACCCGCAGCATCGAGATTGAGGCGGTCGCCGAGCGGTCCCAGGGCGACGCCGGTCTCAACCTGCGCTGGATCTTCCGGACGGGCGAGCGGATGCTCACCGACAGCGAGGTTTCGGCGCTTCTGAAGCGCGGCGGACAGCCCGTGATCCTGCCCAACCTCGGCATCGTCGCCCTTTCGGCCGAGAAATGGGAATCCTTCAGCTCCTGGCGCCGCAACCTTGAGGACACCCAGGAGGGCGGCGCGGCCCAGCTCCAGTACCTCATCTTCTCGCTCTTCAACGACGCCCGGCTCAAGCTCACCCTCTCGCCGGAGATGGAGGCATGGCGCCAGAAGGTCCTGGCCACGCCGGAGTCGCCGCCCGAGATGGCGGCGATCCTCAGGCCCTACCAGCGCCGCGGCGTGGAGTGGATGCACCACCTGTGCGAGGTCGACTGCCACGGCCTCCTCGCCGACGAGATGGGCCTCGGCAAGACCCTCCAGGTCCTCTCGCTCCTCGCGGTCAGGAGCTCGAAGGACAGGCCGAGCGTCATCATCTGCCCGGCGAGCGTGGTCCCGGTATGGCGCGAGGAGATATCCAAGTTCTTCCCCGAGCTGGCGGTCGACGTCCTGAAGACCGGCAACGATTTCAGCTCGCGCAAGGACCCCGTGATCTGGCTGTGCAGCTACACGCAGCTCAGGAAGCACCGGGCGCTCCTCGACACCTTCGAGTTCGGATATGCGGTCCTCGACGAGGGCCAGTTCATCAAGAACCCCGACGCGAAGGTCACCCAGACCTGCTTCGCGATACGAGCCCGCCACCGGATGGTGCTGACGGGTACGCCGCTCGAGAACCGCCAGCTCGACCTCTGGAGCATCTTCAGGTTCCTGCTCCCCGGCCTGCTGGGATCGCGATCCTCGTTCGAGGCCTCCCTGAACGCCGACCGCGAGGGAACCCTCAATCGGCTCAGGGCCCAGCTCGCGCCGTTCATCCTCAGGAGGACGAAGAAGGAGGTGGCGCAGGAGCTGCCCCCGAAGGTGGAGATGGACCTGATCTGCCCGCTCACGGACGTCCAGCGCGCCGAGTATGCCCGGATCTGCACCGAGGGCCTCGAGAGGCTGGGGGATGACGTCGGCTCCGCCATGAGGGAGAAGTCGTTCGGGTTCCTCGCGCTCCTGACCCGGCTGCGCCAGACGTGCTGCGACCCGGACATGCTCCCGTGGCTAAAGGCGCCGCTGTCGGACTCGGGCAAGATCAACCTGCTCGTGGAGAAGCTGGCGGAGATCGTCGGCAGCGGCCACAAGGTCGTTATCTTCTCCCAGTTCGTGATGCTCCTGGACCGCGTGCGCGCGGCCCTCGTCCAGAACTTCCCGGACCTGCCGAGGTATGAGCTGACCGGCATGACCCTCGACAGGCTGAAGCCCGTGCAGGCCTTCCAGGGCGCGCCGGGAGCGGCCGCCATGCTCGTCTCGCTCAAGGCGGCCGGCACGGGGATCACGCTCCATGCCGCGGACTATGTATTCCTTCTCGACCCCTGGTGGAACCCGGCGGTCGAGGCGCAGGCGGTGGACCGCGTCCACCGGATCGGCCAGACGAACACCGTGTTCGTGTACCGTATGGTGACTGCCGGGACGGTCGAGGAGCGAATCCAGGCGCTCAAGGCCTCCAAGAAGGACCTGTTTGACAAGCTTGTGGGCGGGCTCGGTGGCGATTTCGACCTAAGCCAGCATTTCTCGTCGATGAAGAGCCTTGTCCAGCTGACGGCCTCGCCGGAGCAGGAGCTGCCCGAACGCTGGGCCGAACCGGCGGCATTGTACCCCGCGCCCGCGCCAGCCGAGGCGCCGGACAAGGCGGCACTCGACGCTCAGCCTGCGCAGGACGAGGAACCGGCCCGGGCGTAGGACCGGCCCTGGGCCGCCTTGGGAACGTCAAGACGCCGCCTTTGCGGCTCTCCGGATCCTGCGTGGCGCCTTGAACTCTGCGGGCTCCTCGAAGGGGCCCGGGGCAGGGGCGGACTGGGGCTTAACGTCGTCCTCGGGACGCCGGATGCGAAGGAACTGGACGTTCTCCGCGACGACCTTCATGCGCGAGCGCTTGGCGCCGCTTTGCTTGTCCTGCCACTGGTCGACGTCCATCCGCCCCTCGACAAGGACCATGGATCCCTGGGTGAGGAAATGGGCGCACGCCTCCCCGGGCGGACCCCAGACCTCAATGTCGTTGATGAAGGTCGTGTGCGTGACCTTCTCGCCGCTCTCGTCGCGGGAGTTCCGGTTTATCGCGACGTTGAGCAGGCAGAGGGCCTGCTTGTCTCCCGACGGCTGGAATCGGAGCTCGGGGGATTTCGTGAGGTTTCCGATGAACGAGTACCGGTTGAGGTAGGGCATGATGGGTTTTATTAAAACACGAGATTAGACATGTCAAAGATAATTCATCAACGGCCTGCGTCCGCGCTCCCCGGAGTGCCGGCCGCCGCCGGGCGTGTGGACTCCAGCTGGGCAAGGCGCGCCATGATGGAGGCGAGCATCTCGGAGAGCCTCCTCGACTGGTCCTGGAGCCCCACGGCCTGGTCGGAGAGATCGCGGCTTCGCCTCATCACCTCTGCCAGGGCGTTGTCCATGCGGGCGGAGCTCTCCCGGTTTGCCGCGACCTCGGCGGCGAGCTCCTGGGGAAGGAGGCCGGGCTGGAAGGCAAGCTCGCCCCGCGAGATCTCTCCGGCGACGATCCGCAGGGACGCCGGGGAGCCCCCGAGCGCCTGGGGGTCGCTTTCCCGGACAAGCGTCATGTGCCCGTCGAGAAGCATGAGCCGATAGGCGGCGGGCAGCGTGATCCTGTCGGGAAGGCCCGCGGGCACGGGTCCCACCGGAGAGGCCGCCTGCACGGGTGGCGCCCCTTGATCCGCGGGCCCGCCTCCGGGTTGCGGCGGGCGGGGGCCGGGTGCGGCGCACCCGCACGCAAGGAGCAGGCTCAAGGCGGCTGCGCGCGCGAGCAGCCTCATCCGTGCCTCCCCTTTTCCGGCGGCAGCCTTAGCCCCACCGCGGCGGCCCCCGGGTCGATCGTCTGCTCCACGAACAGATAGAACGCCTTGCCCGCGGGCACGCGGACATAGGCTCCCCGTTTCGCAATCTCGTCGCGGATTCGGCCGGCCACCTGGTTCATGACCTCGGTCGCGCCGGTTCCAAGGGATCCGGCCAAGGCGTTCCCGAGGGTGGGGGCGATCTGGGTGGCGCCCAGGACGCCCGGGATGCCGGGCGCGGCCACCTGGCGCTGCGCGACAGCGCCGATCCCCTGGGCCATGCCGCTTATGGCCGCCGCCACGAAGAGCTTGATCTCGCGGTCGTCGAGCGTCGAAAGGGTCGCCCCCACGAGGCCGTCAGCCCCGTCGCTCGGGCCCCATGATTGTACAAGCCCCCGGGGGCCCACGACGGACTCGCCCCGGTCGAGCGCCCGTGCCTTCAGGATGAGCTCGCGCCCGTTGCCGCCCCCGGCGCCCGCGGGCAGCACAAGCGTCCACTCGCCGTTGTCCACGAGGCGCCCGACTCCCGAGGCGTCCAGGGACGCCTCGGGTTTTGCGTAGCTGTACGCCTCGGTGCCGGCGGGAATGATCACCCGACCGTTCCAATCCAGGTCCTCGGTCACCAGGGCGACGATGGGCTCGGACCTGGCGGTCACGCTGTCCAGGGTCTCGACAAGTTGGCACTTGATGAGTCGGCCAAAGGGCGCAAACGGGCCGCCGATTGAGGTGGAGGCGGAGGGCGGATCCCTGCGCTCCTCGGGGGCGGGCTTCGCCGCTTGGGCGGGGTCTGGAGGCATCCGGAAGAGCTCCGGGAGCGTCCTTTTCTCATCGCGGCGCCTGTTTGCCGGTCCCCCCGGCGGCGGATCGCCCGACGAGGCCTCCCTCGGCGGGGAGGGATCGACCACGGCCTGCACGGGCTTGGGCCTTTCCACCTCGCGCCGGTAGCCGTCGGAGACCGGCTGGGCCTCGCGTTCAGCCTCGTTGCGGGTGATCTCCTCGGCCGGCAGGCGGGTGGGGAACGACGGGGAGGGCTCCCCGTGTCGGGTGTCGGTTCCTCTTGTCCGCCCCTCCCAGAGAACGACCGCCAGGCAGACGGCGCCCACCGTGAGCAACCCCGCCCGCAGGGACACGCGGCTCCAAAGGGTGGAATTGGGCTGCTCTGCGCTCATCGCGCCTCGGGCCCTCCCAGGGCCATCCTCAGCACCGGCCTCGGGTTTGCGGAGGCTTGCACGATTGCGCTGATCTCAAACGAATTGTCCGGCATGAGGAAAGTGGGCGCCCCGTCGGGCCCGCGGGCGATGATGAGAATGGCGGGAGCCGCTGCCCCGGGCTCGAGCTCGCCGGCGAAATCGACGGTTCGCACGGGATAGGCCCTGTCGCCCGCCCGCACGACCCAGCCGCCGGGGGTGAAGAGGAGGCGCCGCGCCGTGGCGTTGGCGATGCTTGCGCAGATCCCGAGCGTGTCGGTCGTCGAGTCCCGGACGGCGAACCTCGGGGTCACCGTGAAGTCCCCGAAGCTCCGCGGGGCGCCGTCGAGGACCCTGAGCTCGAGCGCCGGGTTCGCGGCCGCCACGTCCCTGGCACCCTCCGCGGTCGTGTTGAGCATGAGGCGCAGGGTCCCTATTAGGCCGATCTCCGACTCGGGGCTGGGCTCGCGAAGCCGGCTTCGCGGCGCCTGCCTGGAAAGCGAGACCGCCGGACGCGGCTCAGGGGTGGGCAGACCCGCCCTGAAGACGACCTTCCTCCATGCCAGGCCGGGCGGGGACGCGACAAACTCGATTGGCAGGCCCCGGGTGAGGCCCCCCGGCTGCGCGAGCACGACAAGCAGGACGCGGTGGGCTCCGGCAGCCACCGGCGTCACGAAGATGCGGGCCCTGCCCCGGGTCGCCTCGATAACAAAGTCGCCTGCGAACCTCTCGGCGTCGGGTGTGAAGCCCCTCCCGGCCCAGTCCTCCACCGGCCAGGGGAAGTCCAGTTCGACCGTGTTCTCGGGCTCGGTGGGGACCGCAACCGGCCGGCGCTCGTCAGCCTCCCCCGGCAGCGCAATGCTGACGATGCTTGCCGGCGGCTCCTCGGCGCGCGCCCATTGAGCCGCGGCGACCAGACCAAGGACGGCGCGCAGGATCCTCATGGTGCCTGCCTCTCCCCGGGCCAGCGGATGGACGCCCGGTGGCGGACGATGACGAAGGGGTAGCGTCCCTGCTGCAGGGCGTCCTCCTGCGGGGCCAGCTCAACGACCAGGTGGAACTCCCCGGGCGGAGGCTCGTAGGGGAGCCCCTCGACGGCGCCCGAGCGCACGACGAAGCCGCGGACCCGGTAGCGGGGCGAGCTTCCCTCGTCGAGCACCTCGATGCCCTCGACCTCCGGGTGGTCGTACAGGTTTCGCCGCTTTCGCTCGGGCACCTCGGAGCGGACCTCGGCGTCGAGCGCCTTCCAGCTCTCGCCGACGAAAATCCGGCGCGCGAGCTCGGGGTAGGAGAGGCCGGAGGGGTTGCGGGTGAGGCATGCCTGGGCCGCCTGCAGGAGGATCTCCCTGAAGAGGGCGCTCTTGGCCTCCGCCGGCCTAACGGGGCCGTAGTGAATCGTCCCCGCGCCGTCGACCGAGTACGCCCAGACGCCGTCCCTAAGGTTCGCGGTCCCCCGTTCCAGGATGGCGAGCGAGAGGAGCGGCGACACGGTCGCCACGACCATGCAGAGGACCTTCACCTGATGCTCGGCGACCCAGCGCGCGGGGGGCGAGAACGGAGACGAAAGCACATGCGCTCCGCGGGGGCCCGCGTTAGCGGCCCTGCGGGGAACCTCGGGTTCGTCGGGGCCTCGCTCGCTCATCGGGCGCGGAAAAGACCACGCCCGCCAGCATTAGACAAGTCAAACTTTACGCTTTAACGGGCGGCCCCTCGGCTTTGCCTCCGGCACCGACGGGGCGGCTCCTTCGCCCGTCTCGACCCATTTCTCCGCCCTCCTTAGGGCTGCGTCCGCCTGCGCACCGAGTTCAAAGAGCCGCGGCCCGGACCGCTCGCCCTCCGAGGCGTTCACGTAGTACAGCGTGGTCTCGGGACCCTGGCCGGGGAGCGGGGGAGGGGGAAGCCTGCGAAGGGTACCGACATAGTGCAGGCCGAGGCGCTCGGAGCGCCGTTTTGCCAGCGCGGTGAGAAAACGCTCGAAGAGGGCCTGTCGCTTTGTGGTGGTCATGTGTACGGGAAAACCTGAAGAGAAAGCGTTTGCTAAACGTGTCTAATCAAGGTAGGTAAGTTTTCACTCGTTTTCAACCACCTTATAGCATTATTACTCCCATTAAAACGCCATGAGTGACAAGACCAAAACGAACGACGCGCCCTTGAAGGGACTGTCCGCGGCCGCGGCCGCCTCCCGCGGCCTATCGGAGCCCGACGTGGTCGACTTCCTTCCGCTGCCGGTCTATCCGCTCCTCGGAGTGCAGGTGCACTGCGTGCGCTGGCAGAAGATTGTCCAGGGGATGAAGAAGAAGGGAGTCGTCGTCAGGGTCCACCGCGAGAGTGACCGTGGCGGCCTCTTCAAGGCCGCCTCGCGAGTCGGCGTGAAGCTTACGAGCCGGCGCTGCTCGGGCGCACCGGGCCTGGGAGCGAGCTGGCTCGTTAGGATCCGGGAGGCGGGCGGGCGCAACGCGGCCGACATCGACGCCGCGGATCCGACGGCCTCGGACAGGGGCCGGTACCGGGCCCTGGGGCTCCTCGTGCTGCAGCGGGGATCGCTCCCGATTCAACGCCGGGACATGGCGGTCGCCCTTCACCGATCGCTTAGGGAATTCATCCGGGAGAACGCCCTGGCGGGGCGCCGGCAACGTAACGCCGTTGTCGTGACCCCCGGGGCCGCCGGGGAATTTGTCGTCTCGGTGGCGCCGAACATAAGGGCCGCCTACGCCGACCGCGAAAAGAACAAGACGCCCGCCGCTTGACGAGGGGCCCGTCATGGGCCAACAAGCGGGGGAATGCCGGAAACACCGAACGACCGGATCGGGCTCGCAGTCCTGCGGGGCCTTCGCGCGCACCTGAGCGGCGCCGTCCTCGGGCAGGAGGAGGCCGTCTCGGGCCTTGCCGACGCGCTCCTGGCTGGGGAGATGGGACACACGCCGCGGGGGAGGCCGCGGAGCCTCGTCCTCATCCTCGGGCCGACGGGCACCGGGAAAACGAAGGCGGTGACCGCGGCGAGCGCCTACCTCTACGGCACGCAGGCGATCGCGAGGATAAATGCCGCTGAGTTCTCGTCGGCGGAGCGCGTCCCCCTGCTCCTCGGCGCCTCGCCCGGGGACCCGGGCCTGGTGGGCAGGCAGCTCACGGCGCTCAGGCGCGCCGGTGGGCGCATCCTCCTTATTGACGAGATCGAGAAGGCGCACCCGAGCGTGTCGGACTACCTGCTCGGGATCGAGGAGGCCGCGCTCACGCTGGCCAGCGGGGAGACGCTCGACCTGTCGGGGATCCACGTCATCGCGACCTCGAACGTGGGATCCACGGGCGTGATCGAGATGGAGGGACTGGCCCGTGCCTCGGTGCGCCGGTTCGTGGAGCAGGAGGCCGCCGCGCATTTCCGGCCGGAGGTGTTCGCGAGGTTCACCTCGGTCCTGGTGTTCGGGCACCTGGCGCGCGACGTCCAGCTGCGAATCTGCAGGCAGATGCTCGAGCAGGAGACCGCCTTCCAGTCGTCGGTGCTCGCGGAGAAGTTCGGGCACCCGCACGAGGTCAGGGCAGAGGGGGACGTCTGCCGGCGGCTGCTGAGCGAGGGTTGGCACCGGCGCCTCGGGGCGCGCCCGATGCGAAACGCCGTCGAGCGCCGCATCCGCGGCGCCCTGGTCCGGTCCCAACTGCGGGGAGCGCTTGGGCCGGGCGTGCGGGAGTCGGTGCTCGTCGTCGACCCCGCCGAGGGTATCCGGGCGGCCGTGGCCCGCAGGCCGGTTGCTCTCTGAGCGGCCGGGTGACTTCAGGATCGGTCCGGGAAGGGGGGAGGTGCCGGAACATCCTTTGGCCCCGCCTTGAGCTCCTGCAGGACCTCGTCGATCGCGCGGTCCAGCTGCTGGTCAGTCCCCGAGAATTCCTTCGACGGGTCGTTGTCCACGACGATGTCGGGATCGACGCCGTGCCCCTCGATCATCCAGTCCTTCGCGTCCTTCGAGTACGGGGCGAACTCGGGCTTGAAGAGGAAGCCGCCGTCGACGAAGGGAAGCCCCTCGCGAATGCCGATAACCCCGCCCCAACTGCGCTTGCCGATCAGCTTGCCAAGGCCCGCCGCCTTGAAGCGGTAGGCGAACACGTCGCCGTCGGAGGCCGAGAACTCGTCCATGAGGACGACCTTTGGCCCGAGATGCATGTCCACGGGATCGGTGTGCGGGGTGGCGTTTCGGGCCTTCTCGAAGAACGCCAGCTCCCGCGAGAGCCTCTCGATCACCATTGGCGACACACTGCCGCCGCCGTTGCCCCGCTCGTCGATGATGAGGGCCTTCTTGCGGAGCTGGGGGTAGAAGTGCTTCGAGAATTCGTCCAGGCCCTGGACCCCCATGTCGGGGATGTGAAGGTAGCCGACCTTCCCGCCCGTGCGCTCGGCGACGTAGTCTGTGTTGTGACGGACCCAGGCGCGGTAGTAAAGGGGCGCCTCGTCGCCCGTCGGCACGACCGTGACGCTGCGCGCCCCCTCCTCGCTCGGCTTGGAGTTGACCCTGAGCACCACCTGCTTGCCGGCCTTGCCGACGAGGGAAGCGTAGATGTTGGGCAGGTCGCGCGTGGGCGCTCCGTCGACCGCCAGGATGTAGTCGCCCTCGACCACGTTGACTCCCATCTCGGTGAGGGGTGAGCGCTCGGCGCCGACCCAGTTCTCTCCCCGGAGGATCCTGTCCACCCTGTAGGCGCGGCTCTTGGGGTCGCGGGAGAGCTCCGCTCCCAGAAGCCCGGTCTTTATCCGCGGCGCAAGCGGCCGGTCGCCATCCCCGACGTAGGTGTGGCTGTTGTGGATCTCGCCTATCATTTCGCCGAGAAGGTAGGTCAGGTCGTAGCGGGTCTGCGCATAGGGCAGGAGGGCCGCGTACTTTGCCCGCGCCGCGGGCCAGTCCACGCCGTTCATGGTCGGCGAATAGAAATAGTCGCGCATCTGGCGCCAGGACTCGTTGAAGATCTGCGTCCACTCGGCGTGCCGGTCGACCACCATCTCGAGCCCGCCCAAGGGGACCTTGTCCTTCACCTCGATCTTGGCGGTCGGCAGGTCGATGACGGCGTAGTCCTTGGCGATCTCCACGAGCATCTTCTTGCCGTCTCGGCTCACCTCGTAGGCCTGGACGTCCCCGAGCTCGGTTTCCTTGAGCTCCTTCAAGTCGTAGACAAGAAGGGTTTTTGCGGGAGGGGGCGCGTCCTCGTCCTCGCTCAGGGCCTCGGTGGCGCTTCGAAGGTAATAGACCTTGTCGGCCACGGCCGTGAGGGTGTCGTAGTTTGCGGCCCGGACGGGCAGGCCTATCAGGCGGTCCCTGATGCCGTCCTCGTCGACCTTTACCGAGACCGGCTTGGGGGCGGCGTCCTTCTTCGGGTCCGTTCCCTCCACAGCCTTGTCGCCGGCCAGGGGCGCCGCGGGCGCGATCGCCACCTCGTCGCTCTTTGGCCTGAGCGGAGACTCGGTCTCCTTGGCCAGGGCGAGGAGGTAGACGCGCTCGATGTTCGTGTAGACATGCTCCATCTCGATGTCGCTTAGCGTGGGCTTGAAGTCGCGGCCCGAGGAGAGGACCAGGAACTTTCCGTCGTCGCTGAAGCTGGGCCCGCCGGCCTCGTACCAACCGTCCGTCGCCGCGAACTTGCGGCCGTCCTTGACCGAATAGAGCCAGACCTTCTGCAGCGACTCGTCCTCCGGCCGGCTCCATGCGATCCACTGGCTGTCGGGCGACCACGCGTACTGGCGGATCTCGAACGCCGTGGCGGTGTCGACCAGGGTCACTGCGCACGTCTCGACGGAGACCGTGCGCAGGCGCTGGAGGCGGTCGGACCATAGGAGCAGCTTGCTGTCCGGGGACCACTTGGGCCCGTAGTAGTAGGTATCCGCGCCCTTGGTGACCTGGACCGGGGCCCCGGAGCCGTCCTGGGGCCTCACATAGAGCTCGTTCTCGCCCGACTCGTCGGAGACGTAGGCGATGGACCGGCCATCGGGCGACCACACGGCGTCGCGCTCGTGCACGCCGGACCTGGCTCCAAGGTTGCGGATTGCCCCGTCCTTCGCCGGGACGGTGAACGTGTTGCCGCGGGCATTGACAACCAGGCGCTTGCCGTCGGGCGAAGGGCCGGTTCCGGCGACGAATGCCGAGACGTTGATGAGGGCCGGGCGCGAGGTGACGGAGTCATCCCTCACGGAGATCTGCAGGCGCTTGGCGCAGCCGGAGGCGATGTCAAAGGCCCAGATGTAGCCCGCCTCCTCGAAGACGATCACCCCCCCTCCGATAGAGGGGAACTTGATGTCGAAGTCCTTGAAATGGGTGTGCTGTGCGGTCGCCTTGGTGCCCAGGTCGTAGCTGTAGAGGTTCAGACGCTTGGCGCCGTCCGAGGCCCTGTCCGAAAGGAAGTAGATCCGGTTGTTGGGCGCCCACATGGGGATGATGTCCAGGGCGGGGTTGTCCGTGATGTTCTCGATCGCGCCGCTCTTGAAGTCGAAGATCCAGATGTCGTCGGCCATCCCCCCTCGGTAGTCCTTCCACGTCCTGAACTCGCGGAAGATCCGGTTGTAGGCCATCCTGGTGTCGTCGGGAGAGAAGGAAGCGAAACCGCCCCGGGGCACCGGCAGGACCTTGGGCAGGTCGGCGTCCGCGCCGACCGTGAAGAGCTGCCCATTGAACGGATCGTAGGAGTGCATCCTCGAGCGGAAGACGACCTGCGGGGACCTGTTCTTCCAAGCCATGACGATGTTGTTGGGTCCCATCCGGTCTCCCAGGTCGTCGCGCTCGAGGGTCGCCGTGTAGGTGAGCCTCTTCGGAACCCCCCCGTCGGCCGGCATGAGGTAGACTTCGGTGTTGCCGTCATACTGCGCCGTGAACGCAAGCTGGGTGCCGTCCGGCGAGAACCTGGGGAAGACGGCGAAGCCGGGTCCATTGGTAAGTCGCCGTGCGGTCCCGCCGCCGGTCCCGACCGTGTAGAGCTGGTCGGCGTAGGAGAAAACGACCTGCCGGCCGTTGGTGGTGGGGAAGCGCAGCAGGCGGGTGTCGTCCCCGGCTTCCTCGGAGAGGAGCGGGGTGGCAAAGAGCGCGAGCAGCGCCAGGGATAGCGCGAGTCTCTTCATGTGTCGGGCGGAAGTTGGGCGGATCGTCATCCCTCCCCTGGCCCGGCGGCAAAGAGATTTGCGCGGGATTGCCTACTAGCTCTGGGGCTTATAAGGCCTGTTACCTTGGCCGGTCGCCCCCGCCTCTCGCGCGTCAGACGGACTCGAGTATCTTGTACAGGCGCTTGACCATCCCGGAGGCGTCGTCGAGGAGACCCGCCGAAATGAGGGCGTTGTCGAGGATCTGCTCCGCGACCAGCTTGCCCTTCTCCGGGGCCGAGGACCGCAGCTCGTTCAGGCGCTTGATCACGGCGTGGTGGGGGTTGATCTCCAGGTTCACGCGAAGCGGCGACTGCGCCCCGTCCTTGTTCATGGCCTTCATGAGCCGGCGCATGTGCGGCGAGGTGAACTTGTCGGCGTTGAGCGCAAGGGCGGGGGAGTCGACCAGCCGGTCGCTCGCCTTCACCTCGGCCACGCGCTCGCCGAGCGACTGCGTGAGCCACCCCACGAGCGCCTTTACCTCCTCCTCGCCGAGGGAACCCTCGGCCCTGGGCTGCTCCGAGAGCTTTACGTCGGCGTGGTCTGCCGCGGTGATCTTCTTCCCGTCGAATTCCCGGACGTTGTTCATCACGTACTCGTCGACCGTCTCGTAGCAGAACAGCACCTCGAGGTTGCGGGCCTTGAAGCCCTCCAGGTAGGGTCCGGCCTCGATCGCATCCCTGCTCGGGCCGACGAGGTAATAGATCTCCTTCTGGTCGGTCCCCATCCGCGAGACGTAGTCCGCGAACGAGGTCGTCTTGCCCTTTTCGGTCAGCGAGGACTCGAACCTGAGGAGCTTCGTGATCGCGTCCTTGTTGGCGAAGTCGAGGGCCGCCCCCTCCTTGAGGAACACCCCGAACTCCCTGTAGAACTCGGCGTAGGAATCGGGCCTGCTCTTGGACTCCTCGTCGAGGAACTTGAGGAAACGCTTGGTGATGACCCGGTTCAGCTTCTCGACAAGCGAGCGGTCCTGCATCGTCTCCCGCGAGATGTTCAGGGGCAGGTCCTCGCTGTCGACCACGCCCTTAACGAAGCGCAGCCACTCCGGCAGGAGGTCCTTCGGGCGTGAATCGATCAAGACCTTCCGGCAGTAAAGCGCCACCGCGGGCTCGAGCCGCGAGAGCCCCATCTTTTCCGCGTTGTCCTTCGGGACGAACAGGAGGGCGTTTATCGTGATGGGCGCGTCGGCGCTAAAGTGCAGCCTCAGGCGCGGCTTCTCCGAGTCGTGCGCCTGGAACTTGAAGAACTCGTCGTACTCCTCCTCCTTGATCTCGTTCTTGCTCCTGAGCCAGAGGGCCTGGACCGTGTTGATGCGCTTGCCGTTGAGGTTGATCGGGAACGAGACGAACGCGCTGTAGCGCTCGATGATCTCCTTCACGCGCCATTCCTGGCTGAACTCGGAGCACTCGTCCTTGAGCTCGACGACGATCTTGCACCCCCTGCGCTCCCCCGAGCTCTCCTCGATCGCATAACTTCCGGCCCCGTCGCTCGTCCAGAGCAGGCCGCCCTCCGACTCGCGCCAGGAGTGGGTGTAGACCTTGACCGACTTCGCCACCATGAACGCCGAGTAGAACCCGACGCCGAACTGGCCTATGAGCCCCGCGGCCTTCTGGTCGCCCTCGCCGAGCGCCTTGACGAACGCCTTCGAGCCCGAGTGGGCGATCGTGCCCAGGTTTTCGACAAGCTCGGCCTGGGTCATGCCGATGCCGAAGTCCTGGATGGTGAACGTCTTGGCCTTGTCGTCGGTCGTGATGTTGATCTCGAGCTCAAGCTTGTCGTCGAAGATCCCCTTCTCGGTCAGCTGGAGGTGCCGCTGCTTCTCCAGGGCGTCGGAGGCGTTGGACACCAGCTCCCTCACGAAGATCTCCTTCTCCGTGTAGAGGGAGTGGATCACGATATCGAGAAGCTGCTTGATCTCGGCTTGGAATTCGAAGGTCTGTGGCGTTGCGGTGGACATGGGTATGATGAAAGGGAGGGGAGAACCTATGCCGCTCCTTGGAAAAATCAACGCCGCAGGGGAGGGGCCCCTGGGCCAATGTTGTACATGGCGAATAACTGGGTATGCTGCCCGCTCCCCCATGCCCGCCGACCCCCTGCCCTCGCGCCCGATCCACCCGGAGATCAGAATTGGCCACGTCCACCTGAAGGTCGCGGACATCGAGCGCTCGCTCGGATTCTACTGCGGCGTCCTCGGCTTCGAGCTGATGCAGCGGTTCGGCGCCGGGGCCGCATTCGTCTCGGCCGGCGGCTACCACCACCACATCGGCCTGAACACCTGGGAGAGCGCCGGGGGCTCGCCCCCGCCGGCGGGCTCGACGGGCCTCTACCATGTCGCGATCCTTTATCCTACCCGCTCGGCGCTCGCCGACGCCCTTGTCAGGCTCGTGGCGGCGAAGGTGCCGCTCGACGGCGCCTCGGACCACGGCGTGAGCGAGGCCCTGTATCTGAGGGATCCCGACGGCAACGGCGTCGAATTGTACTGGGACCGGCCGCGCGAGCAGTGGCCAATCGGAGCGGACGGGAAGCTCGCCATGTACACCCGGCGGCTTGACCTGGACGGCCTCCTCGCCGAGGCCGGCTCGAGCTGAAGGATGCCTAGCCGCCGAGGTAGGCGGCCTTGAGCTGGGGATGCTTCCTGAGGTCGGGGCTCGGCCCCTCCATGGTGACTCTCCCGGTCTCCAGGACGTAGGCGTAGCGGCTGATCTCGAGGGCCAGGTTCGCGTTCTGCTCGACGAGCAGGACCGCGATGCCCCGGTCCCTGTTGATCTCGATGATGCGCTCGAAGATCGTGCTGACCAGGCGGGGCGCGATGCCGAGGGAGGGCTCGTCGAGCATCAGGAACTTCGGCTCCCCCATGAGCGCCCGGCCGATCGCCAGCATCTGCTGCTCCCCCCCGGAGAGGGTCCCCGCCGTCTGCCTGAGCCGCTCCTTTAGCCGGGAGAAGATGCTGAACACGTAGTCGCGGTTCCTGGCGATGGCCTCCTTGTCCGTCTGAAGGTAGGCCCCCATCGAGAGGTTCTCGTCCACGGTGAGGTTCGCGAAGATCATCCTCCCCTCGGGCACGTGGCACAGGCCCCGGGCGACGATCCTGTGGGCCGGGGTGCGCGTGATGTCCTCCCCGAGGAACGTCACCTTCCCGCCGGTCGGCCGCAGGAGGCCGGAGATGGTCCTAAGGGCCGTCGTCTTCCCGGCGCCGTTGCCGCCGATCAGGGTGACGATGTCCCCCTTGTCCACCTTCAGGCAGAATTCATGCAGCGCCACGATGGCGCCGTAGGAGACGGAGAGGTCGGAGACTTCGAGCATGGGCTAGTGGTGGGAGAAACCCTTCTCGTGGGGCTCGCCCAGGTACGCCTCGATCACCTTCGGGTCGCTCTGGATCTCCGCGGGTGTCCCCTCAGCGATCTTGATGCCGTAGTCGAGCACGGCCACCCGCTGGCACACACCCATGACCACCTGCATCGAATGCTCGACGAGCAGGATCGACAGGCGGAATTCCCTGTGGATCCGCTTGATCAGGGCCATGAGGCCGACCTTCTCCGAGGGATTCATGCCGGCCGCGGGCTCGTCGAGCAGAAGGAGCCTAGGCTGCGTGGCGAGGCACCTGACGATCTCGAGGCGGCGCTGCTCCCCGTAGGGCAGGCTTGTCGCCGGGGCGTCCCTGTACTTGCTCAGGTGAAAGAGCCCGAGGAGCTCCTCGACCCTGCGGCGAATCGCCTCCTCGTCGCTGTGGTAAGCCCGCATCCGCACGAGCGTCTGAAGGACCCCGGTCGTGCGGTGGAGGTTGCAGGCGACCCGGACGTTGTCGAAGACCGACAGGCTCTTGAAGAGCCGAATGTTCTGGAAGGTCCGGGCTATCCCGGCCTCGACGACCTCGTTCACCTTGAGCCGGGTCAGGTCGGCGCCGCCCGAGCGGACGCCCCCGCTCGACGGCGAGTAGACGCAGGTCACCAGGTTGAAGACGGTCGTCTTCCCGGCGCCGTTAGGCCCAATGAGGCCGACCAGGTCGCCCTCGTTGACGACGAGGTCGAGGGCGCTGACGGCGGTCAGGCCGCCGAAGCGTATCGTCACCTTGTCGAGCTGGAGGATGGGTTCGGGCATCGCCTTAGTCCCCGCTGCGCGCCCGCGTGAGCCGCGCGCGCAGGCGCGCAGCGATCGCCGAGTAGTCGAAATTGAAGAGCCCCCTGGGCCGGACCAGCATGAGCACGATCAGCAGCAGCGAGTAGAGGACCATCCGGTACTGGTCGACCGCGCGGAGCACCTCGGGAAGGACGGTCAGCAGGATCGCCGCCAGGATCACCCCGGGCGTGTTGCCCATCCCGCCAAGGATCACCATGACGACGATCTCTATGCTCTTGGTGAAGTCGAAACCCGTCGGCGTGATGGTCAGCTTGAAGTGCCCGTAGAGCCCGCCGGCGACGCCGGCGAAGAACGCTCCCACGACGAAGGCCACGATCTTGTAGCGCGTGGTGTCGAGCCCGACCGCCTCGGACGCCATCTCGTCGTCGTGGGTCGCCAAGAAGCCCCGGCCATAGGTCGAGCGCACGAGGCAGACGACCGTGAAGACCGTCAGTGCCGCGAAGGAGTACACCCAGAACACGGTCGTGTAGTTGGGAATGCCGTTCAGCCCGAGAGCCCCGCCGAGGGACTCCACGTTCTGGAAGACGACCCTGATGATCTCCCCGAACCCCAGGGTCACGAGCGCCAGGTAGTCTCCCTTTAGCCGAAGGGACGGGATCCCGACGGCGAGGCCTGCGAGCGCCGCCCCCATGCCGCCTGCAACGAGGGCCCCGAGGAAGAGAAGGCCCTGCTCCAGGCCGGTCCCGCCCGCGTCCCCGAAGAGCCGCGGCCCGACGAGCAGCGTGACGGCCGCCGAGAGGTAGGCCCCGACCGACATGAATCCCGCGTGCCCGAGCGAGAACTGGCCGGTGTAGCCGTTCACGAGATTCAGGGAGACGGCGAGGATGACATTGATCCCGACCCCCGTGATGACGTCCAGGTAGTAGGGGTCGATGTGGTCCGAGTAGTGCGAGACAGCGAAGGCAGCCAGCACCGCGGCAAGGAGAGTGATGAGCGGCTTTGGCATCGCTTGCCTACACTTTCTCCGCGGAGAGCCTTCCGAGGAGCCCCGCCGGCCGGAACAGGAGGATCCCGATCAGGATGGCGAAGGCGATCGCGTCCTTGTAGGTCGACCACCGGGACCCGTCGACGAAGGTCTCAACCATTCCGAGGATCAGGGCGCCAAGCGCCGCCCCGGGGATGTTCCCGACGCCGCCAAGGACGGCGGCGACGAACGCCTTGAGCCCGGGCACGACTCCCATGAGCGGGTCGATTGACGGATAGTTGAGCGCATAGAGGACGCCGCCCGCCGCGGCGAGCGCCGAGCCGAGCCCGAACGTGAACGAGATCACGATGTCGATGTTGATGCCGACCAGCTGGGCGGCCTTGGGATTGAGGGCCACGGCCCTCATCGCCGTTCCGATCTTCGTCCGGAAGACCGTGAACTCGAGTGCGACCATCAGCACCGTCGCCACGAGGATCACGATCAGCTGGTTCATGGAAATGATGAGGCCGTGGACCGAGATGACCTTGGCTGGGAAAATGGAGGGAAACGCCCGGGGCGTCGCCCCGAAGACGAGCTGGCCCGTGTATTCCAGAAAGAGGGACATGCCGATGGCCGTGATGAGGACGTTGAGGGTCGGCCCCCCGCGCAGGGGCCGGTAGACCAGGCGCTCGATCACGATGCCAAGGACCGCGCAGCCCGCCATCGCGGCCGCGAGGACGACCAAGCCGCCGAGGACGGTGCCGCTCGGCAGGTGCTCGCCGACGTAGTAGCCGATGAAGGCGCCGACCATGAAGACGTCCGAGTGCGCGAAGTTGATGAAGCGCAGCACGCCATAGACCATCGTGTACCCAAGCGCGATGAGGGCGTAGATGGCGCCGAGAGAGAGGCCGTTAAGGAGCTGCTGGAGGAACTCCGTCATGCCGCCGGGCTTAGCATCGTGCTAGGGGGCGACACTCTGGACGAACTTGAACTGGCCATCCTTCACCATGATCACGACCGCAGCTTTGACCGCGTTGCGGTCCTTGTCCATCGTCGTCGCGCCCGTGACCCCCTCGAAGTTCTTGAGCGCCGCGAGCGCGTCGCGGATCGCGGTGCCGTCGGTCGAGCCGGCGCGCCGGATGGCGTCGACCATGACCTGCGCCGAGTCGTAGCCGAGGGCCGCCATCGCGTCCGGCGTCTCCCCTCCGAAGCGCGCCCCGAAGCGGGCGACGAATTTCTTCACGGCGGGCGTGTCCACCTGGGGCGAATAGTGCGTCGAGTAGTAGCAGCCCTCGACCGCCGTGCCGCCGATCTGGACCAGCTCGGGTGCCTCCCAGCCGTCGCCCCCGAAGAGCGGAAGGGACATGTCCAGCTCGCGGGCCTGCCTGCAGATGAGGGCGGCCTCGGTGTAGTAGCCGGGGACGAAGATGCCCTCGACCCCCTCCGCCTTGATCGCCGTAAGCTGCGCGTTGAAGTCCTTGTCGCCCTCCGTATACTTCTGCTCGATCGCGATGACGCCGCCGTCCGCAATGAAGCGCTCCTTGAAGTACTTCGCCAGGCCCACGCTGTACGCGGACGAGACCGAGGTGAGCACGGCGACCCGGTGGATCTTGAGCGTCTCCTTTGCGAACTTCGCCATGACGGTTCCCTGGAAGGGGTCGATGAAGCACACCCGGAATATGTAGTTGCCGATCTCGGTCACCTTGGGGTTGGTGGACGAGGGCGAGATCATCGGGGTCTTGTACGCCTGGCAGAGCGGGGCAGCCTCCAGCGAGCGCATCGAGGCCACCTCTCCCAGGATCCCGACGACCTTCTCCCGGAAGATGAGCTTCTTGACGATCGTGGCCGACTCCCCCTGCTTCGACTGGTTGTCGTCGGTGATGAGCTCGATCGGGCGCCCGAGGACCCCCCCGGCGGCATTGAGCTCCTCGACGGCCAGGATGGTGCCCTTGTGGGACGACTGCCCGAAGGCCGCCTCCTTGCCGGTCAGGGAGGCGTATTCGCCGATCTTGACTGATTCCTGAGCGGCCGCGCCGCTTAGGGCGCCCATAACCGCCAGGGCCACGAGGGAGCGGAAGGGATGGAACATGAGGATTTGCGTGGCCGCAGCCAATGGCAGCGCGGGGCGGGTTTCAACCGAATTGCCTTACTTATTTGATTTACGGGGGTTGGCCTGCTTCGCTCGGCCCGTTGAACACGTTCGACCGGCATCTCCTGCGCGAATGGCTATCGATTCTGGGCCTGGTGCTCGTGCTCACGTGCGGCCTGCTGCTGGTGCAGGTGATGTACGACGATTTCAGGGACCTCCATGAGGCCGGGGCGAGGGTGGCCGACCTCGGCCTCTACATCCTGGTGGCAATCCCGGGTTTCCTCGCGTTCACCCTGCCGATCGTGCTGCTCCTCTCGACCCTCTTTGTCCTCGGGAAGCTCCACAAGGCGAACGAGCTGACCGCGATGCGGGCCGCGGGGGTGGGCTATTCGCGTCTGATGGCCCCGATCTGGATCGTGGGCCTGCTGTGCTGCGCCCTCTCGTACTGGCTCAACTCCCAGGTGGTCCCCTGGTCCGTCTAGAAGACCCGCCTGATGAAGGAGGAGTTCCAGTTCAAGAAGCAGGCCCAGCTCCTCCCCGTGGACCGGATCGGGGCGGTCTACAGCGTCGGGTTCGACAACCCGTACCCCAGGCGCATGTGGTTCTTCAACCGCTACAGCAAGTTCACCCGCCGGGCCTACGGGGCCGACGTGACCGAGCTCGACGTCCGCGGCCGCGAGACGAACCGGATCGTGGCCACCGAGGCCTGGTACGACGACGAGAGGAGGGGGTGGGTCTTCAAGGACGGCAGGCAGATGGGCTACGATCCCGAAACGGGGGTCAACACCTCCTCGACGCCCTTCACCGAGCTCGTCTTCACGCGCTTCCGCGAGGATCCCAAGCTCATGATGCTGATCGACCGCAGGCCGATCGACCTCTCGTCGACCGAGCTTCGGGATCTGATCGACTACCTGGCGCGGGAGAACAACCCGAAGAGCGTGCCGTACGCGGTCCGCTACTTTGGCCTGATCGCGGACATCCTCTCCCCCCTGATCGTCATCGCGATCGCGATCCCCTTCGCCGCGGCAGGCGTCCGGGTCAACCCCGCAGTCGGCGTCTCCAAGGCCATCGGCCTTTTCTTCCTCTACTTCATCCTTCAGAACCTGGCGGCCTCGCTCGCGACCAAGCAGATCGTGGACCCCGCCCTCGCGGCGTGGCTTCCCAACATCGGCATGACGGGCCTTGCCGTCATCCTGTTCGCAAGGCTGCGCTAGGTCCTCAGGTAGGAGGCGCCGTTCACGTCGATGACGCAGCCCGTCATGGCGGCGGGTGCGTCCAGCGCGCAGAAGACCGCCGCAAGGGCAATCTCCCCGGCATGGTTCACGCGCCCCAGCGGGTGCTGGCTGCGGATCTCGTCGCCGCGAGGGCCCGCGAGGGTGGCCGCGGCCATCTCGGTCTCCACCCAGCCGGGCGCGATGCAGAAGACGAGGACGCCGTGGGGGGCCAGGCCCTTGGCGAGCGACTGGCTCAGGGAATTGACCCCCGCCTTGCTCGCCCCGTAGGCCGGCGACTCGGGCTCGCCCCTGAATGCGCCGCGCGATGAAATGTTCACGATCCTGCCGCCCCCCGATGAGGCCATCTCTCTTGCGGCGAAGTAGGAGAGATTGGCGGGGCCCACGAGGTTGGCCGCGATGATGCGCTCCCACGAACGGCGCCACGCCTTGTAGCCGGTCGAGAGCGGTGGGTGCTCGCCGTGCACGGCGGCATTGTTCACCACGATGCCGATCGGGCCAAGGCGTCGCGTGGCCGACTTCCAGAGCCTCTCGACCGCCGCCGGGTCGGCCATGTCCGCCTGGAATATCGCGTGGCCCTTGCCCGGCAGGGCGTCCAGGACCGCCAACGCGGCAGCCTTGTGCTTCAAGTAGTGGATGCCGACCCGGACGCCTCGCGCCGCCAGGTGGAGCGCGATTTGGCGCCCGATCCCGCGCGAGGCCCCCGTTACGAGGGCAGCCAGCGATTTCTTTTTCTTGGGCATGGGGTGGGGGCGCTCCGGCGCCATCCCCTCCATGGGGGTGCGGGCGCGCCGGACCCGATTCCGGGGCCCGGCCGGCCGATAGGCAAGCCGCCAATGGCCCCGCCCCGGCGCACATGTCGGCTCGACGTCCCGGCTGCTTCCCCTCAAGACTGGGACTGCCCGCGACCGTGTGGGCGCCCGCGCAGCCACCCCCTGGAGTGCCCGTCCCCATGAAACCCCCGTCAGCCCCGTCGACCCTCTCACGCCGCGACTTCATCAGGTCGGCGGCCGGTGCCGCCCTCCTCTCGTCATTTCCGCTGGTCGTGCCCTCGCGCCTACTGGGAGCCGGCTCCCCCAGCAACCGCCTGCGGCTCGGCCAGATAGGCGCGGGCAGGATCGCCCGGGGCCACGACATACCGGCTGTCCTCGCGGCAAACCTGGGCGACTACGTCGCCCTGTGCGACCTGGACTCAAAGCGCCTCGCCGAGGGCAGGGTGCTGATCGAGCAGTCTGCGAGGGACGGCGGCGCCCCGAAGCCCGCGATCCAGGCCTACGGGGACTACCGGGAGCTCGTCGCCAGGGATGACATCGACGCCATCGTCATCAGCACCCCCGACCATTCGCACGCCGAGCTCGCCTTTGCCGCGATAAGATCAGGGAAGGACGTGTACCTGCAGAAGCCGATGACGTTGACGTTCGACGAGGGGGTCCTTCTGCGGGACGCGGTCAAGAAGCATGGCCGGGTCTTCCAGCTTGGTAGCCAGCAGAGATCGACCTCGCAGTTCCGCCTCGCGTGCGAGCTGGTTCGAAGCGGCCGCGTGGGCCGTCTCACCCGCGTCGAGATCGGGCTGCCCCTCGACCCCACGGCCCCCGACAACCCGGAACAGCCGGTTCCCCCGAACCTGGACTACGACCGCTGGCTTGGTCCGACGCCCAGCGCATACTACACCGAGCAGCGGGTGCATCCGCAGAGCGGCTATGACCGTCCGGGCTGGATGCGCAACGAGGCCTTCACCCTGGGGATGATCACGGGGTGGGGCGCCCACCATTTTGACATCGCGCACTGGGGGATGAACGTCGAGCTCGGCGGCCCGTCGCGGGTGGAGGGCACGGCGGTCTTCCCGACGAACAAGATTTGGAACGTGCACGGGGCCTACCACGTGGAGCTCGCCTACCCGGGGGGGGTCAAGCTCACCGTCTCCAACGACTTTGAGAACGGGATCCGGTTCTTCGGGGACGAGGGCTGGATATTCGTCTCCCGCGGGGAGGCGATGGCGACCCCGAGCGACCCGAAGTCCGCGAGGCGGTCCAAGGCGCTCGAAGCGAGCGATCCGAGGCTGCTCGACCCCAAGGGACTCACCGTCCACCTGCCGCGCAGCAGCGAGCACCACCTCAACTTCCTTGAGTGCGTGCGCTCGCGCGAGACGACGATGTCGCCGGCCCCGATCGCCCACCGCAGCAACACGGCGTGCATCGTCAGCTGGATCGCGATGAAATTGAAGCGCCCCCTAACCTGGGATCCGGCGGCCGAGCGGTTCGTGGACGACGACGAGGCGAACGCCATGCTCTCCCGGCCCGAGCGCGCGCCCTACGGGATCAGGCACCTCCTCGGCGCCTAGCAGGGGCCCATGGGCCACACTCACTATGAACCGCCGAAACTTCATCTCGCAGACCGCGGCCATGGTCGCCGCCGGAGCCGTCTTACCCAGGGCATTTGGCGCCGAGGGCGCGGGTCCCGCCCCCGTCAGCGGCATGGACTACGCTCCCCGCGGAATCCCCCGCCCGGTTGTCGGGGCCGGTGAATTTGTCTTTGGCGCGGCGCACCTCGACCACGGGCACATCAACGGCATGTGCAACGGGCTCATCGAGGCGGGCGCCACGCTCAAGTGGGTCTATGAGCCCGACGAGGCGAAGACGAAGGCCTTCCTTGCAAAGTACCCTCAGGCCCGGGTGGCCCGATCGCTCGACGACATCCTTGGCGATCGCGAGGTCCGCCTCGTCGCGGCGGCTGCGGTCACGTCGGAGCGGGGCCCCCTGGGCTGCCGGGTGATGGAGGGCGGGAAGGACTATTTCTCCGACAAGGCTCCGTTTACGACCCTGGAGCAGCTCGAGCAGGCGAGGGCGGTCGTCGGCAGGACGGGTAAGAAGTACATGGTGTACTACGGCGAGCGGCTCCACAACGAGTCGGCGATGTACGCCACGGACCTGGTCGAGCAGGGTGCGATAGGCCGGGTCGTCCAGGTGACATCGATTGCCCCCCACCGCCTGAGCAAGGCCTCTCGCCCCGCCTGGTTCTTCGAGCGGGCCAAGTACGGCGGCATCCTCTGCGACATCGGCAGCCACCAGTTCGAGCAGTTCCTCGCCTACGGCGGGGTGACCGAGGCGTCGATCACGCAGGCGGCCGTCGCGAACTACGCCAACCCCGACAAGCCCGAGTTCGAGGACTACGGGGAGGCGTCCCTCCTGGGGGACAACGGGACGTCGAACTACGTGCGGGTAGACTGGTTCACGCCGGACGGGCTGAGCACCTGGGGAGACGGAAGGACGTTCATCCTTGGAACCAAGGGCTTCATCGAGCTGCGCAAGTACGTCGACCTCGCCCGCGACAAGACGGGGGACCACGTGTACATCGTCGACGGTTCCGGCGAGCGCCACCTGCAGGTCGCGGGGAAGGTGGGCTACCGTTTCTTCGGGGAGCTCATCCTCGACATCCTGAACCGGACGGAGAAGGCGATGACGCAGGCGCACGCGTTCAAGGCCGCGGAGCTGGCGCTCCGGGCGCAGGCTGCGGCCCGCAGGATCGCAACCTAGGGGCCGGCGCGAAGTCTCAGTCCGCCTTTCCGGCTTCGTCCTTGGAGGCCCGGTCGGTGAGCTTCGTTACGATGGGGTTGGCCTTGGCGATCAGCACGAGGCCGGTGGCCCAATACAGGGCGAACCGGAGCAGGCACCCGGCGAAGTCGAGCCGGGCCGCAAGCTCCGCGTCGGGCGCCGGGTGCGGCGCCCTGAGATTCTGATAGTAGGTGTGAAAGTACGTGAGGCTGATGACGCCGAAGACCAACAGGACGGCGCCCTGGATCTTAACGAGCGCGACGACGAGGGGTTTCATGGGGTCATTTGATTTGGCGCGGCCAGGGCTGCAGGATGATCCGCGCGCCCGGGTTTGCCGATCTCATTCGGGTTATGGGTGCGCCCCCGGCTAGCCCTCGCTCCGGCGGAACCCCGGGGTCCTGAGGATTTCCATCAGGGACTCCGGCTTCTTGACCGGAGTGAACCCGTGCTTCGCGTAGAGCTTGTGGGCGTCCCGGGTCGCCAGCATGAAGCGCCTTAGTCCCTGCAGGTCCGGGTGCGCGTCGATCGCCTCAAGCATCCACGAGGCAAGTCCCCTCCCGCGGTGCCCCTCGAGGACATACACGTCGCAGAGGTAAGCGAACGTCGTGAAATCGCTGACGACGCGGGCGAACGCCACCTGCTCCCCACCGTGGAACACGCCGACGCAGAGCGAGTGCCCCATCGAGCGAACCACCGCGGAAAGGGGAATCCCCTCGGCCCAGTACGAGCGCGTCAGGTAGGCGTGGATCGCCTCGGGCTGCTGGTCCGCCGCGGACAGGCTCAAGGTGTAGTCGCCCCGTTGTTCCATGGCGTCAGGTCCAGTTGTAGTTGAAGCTGACGCTGATCCTCTCGTCTTCCACCCGGTTCTGAGCCACCTCGTGCCTGAGCCAGCTCTCGAAGAGGATGAGGTTTCCGGCCTTCGCAGGGTAGGTCACGTGGGTGCGGTTCGCGTCCCGCGCGCCGGGAAGCCGGGGCGGGGCGGCCATGAACTTGTCCAGCCGCGGGTCCTCGAACTTGAGGCCCGGGCAGCCGTTCGGTGTCGCGACGTAGTAGGTGCCGCTCACGAAGGAAAGCGGGTGAAGGTGGAGGGAGTGCGACGCCGAGGGGGGCATGATGTTGACCCAGAAGTCGGTCATGCGGATCTCGCGGCCGCGAAGGTCCAGGTCCAGGGCGCGCGCGAACCTGCGGACGTGGACCGAGATCCTCTTCTCAAGGAGCGCGAACGTGCTCGAGAAGCGGTGGAGCTCGTTGAGCGAGGCGTAGCTCGTGTAGCCGCCGGGGTAGTTCTTGCGCGACCACGCCCTACCGGCCTTGTCAAAATCCCTGAGCGCGCGGCACTCCTTGGCCAGGCCAATGTTGAACCTCTCCAGGCCGGACTTGGTGAGCGGCTCGCAGTAGACAAACGTGGGGAACCAGGCCCGGATCATCGGATGCCTCCCATCATGCGCCTTGTCCAGGGAACGAGGGCCAGCATGACCGCCGCCGTCGCGCCCGTCCACGCCGCCTGCACCAGGAACGAGCGGGCGAGCACCCCCGCGTCCGCCGTCGTGAAGTTCCCCGCCAGGATTCCGGCCAGCTTGTTGCCGTAGGCGGACGCGAGGTACCAGATGCCGAGGGACAGCCCCACCAGGTCCGCGGGGGCCATCTTCGTCATGAGGCTAAGGCCGACCGGGCTAAGGCAGAGCTCGCCGAGAGTCTGAAGGAAGAAAAGGCCCACGATCCACCAGGGGCTGACGAGACCCTGGGCGGAGAGGTGCGCTGCGGGGACCATGACCACGAAAGAGAGGGCAACGAAGAAAAGCCCAAGCACAAACTTCACCGGGCTGGAGGGCTGTCGCGGCCCGAGCCTGACCCACAGCCACCCGAAGAGCGGCGCCAGGATGAGGACGAAGGCGGTGTTGACCGACTGGAACCACGACGACGGGAAGGGGCTCCCCACTGAGAATCTGATTCCTAAGAGGGAGAACCTCCCGCCGTGGGGAAGGCTGCGGTCGGTGAGGGCGTCGCCGAAGAGCGCGATCGTGGAGCCGGCCTGCTCGAAGATGGCCCAGAACACCATCGCCGCCGCAAAGAACACGAGGATGGCGGCGATCCGCTTTCCGGTCGCGTCCTTCCTCAGCCCGAACCAGAAGATGGCCGCGAGGGGGGCGCCCAGGTACACGTAGCGGATCCACGCGAAGCGGTCCACAAGGTCCGAGACCGCGACGATGGCCAAAAGGCCGAGGGTCGCGGCAACCACGCCTGCGAAGAGGGCCCATGGCCTGCGGCCCGCCTTGGGGGGCAGGCCCACGCGGTCCAGCCGCCGGCGCCCGAGGACGAACTGGACGAGGCCGAGCGTCATGCCGACGCCCGCCGCCGCGAAGCCCCAGTGCCACCGGTGCTCGGGGGAGAAACCCCTTTCGGCGAGCCAGCCCTTGAAGGCGACGCTCTGCGCCAGGTAGCCGCACACGAACGGCGCCAGGAACGCACCCAGGTTGACCCCCATGTAGAAGATGGAAAACCCGGCGTCCCTGCGCTCGTCGCCCCGGCCATAGAGCCCGCCGACCATCGCCGAGATGTTGGGCTTAAGCATGCCGGTGCCGAGCACGACCAGGACAAGGCCCGCGAAGAACGTGGCGCCGAAAGGGAGCGCGAGGACGAAGTGCCCCAGCGCGATCACGATCCCGCCGCAAAGGACCGAGCGGCGCGCCCCCAGGAAGTTGTCGGCCAGGAAGCCGCCCGGGATCGAGAGCAGGTTGACGGACATCGTGTAGGTGCCGTAGACGAGCGCGGCCTTCTTCACGTCGAACCCCATGCCGCCGTCCTCGGGCCTCGCCACCATGAAGTAAATGAGGATCGCCCTCATTCCGTAGTAGCTGAACCGCTCCCACATCTCGGTGAAGTAGAGCGTCATCAGGCCCCTCGGGTGCCCCCCGATCCCGCGGGTGTCGAGCGCCGGCTCGCCAGACGGGGGGTTGTCGGGTTCCATCCCCTGCGATCGTGCGCCCGGGTCCCCCCCGGGGGCAAATCCAAACCTCAGCGAGCGAGGGCGCTCCTGGCGGCGCCGGCAAGCCCGGGCCTGCCCTCGGCCTCGGCCACCCGCTCAAGGCGCTCGAGAAACGCCCGCTTCTGGGCCCGTGGCAGCTCGGGCTTGGCCCAGTGGAGCGAGAGCAGGTAGCTGCCGAGCGCGTCGTCGGGGCGGCCCAGGTTTAGGAGCACGAGGGCCCTGTCGTACGCGGCCTGATAGAAGCGATCGTCGAGGCGCAGCGCGTCCTCAAAATGGTCGTTCGCCTCCCGGTACTCCCCGGCCCTCGCGAAATTAAGGCCCATCTGGTCCTGGGCGATCGAGAGAAAGCTGACGGGTCCGTAGAACACGCTGACGCGCCGCTTGTCCGCGATGATCGCGGCGGCCTTCCTGAATCCCTGGCTTGCGGGATTGCGCAGGAGTCCGGCTGCGACCTCGTCCGACGCCTCCTTCTCGTGGCCCCTGAGGAATTCGAGGATCAGGAGCCTGCCCGTGAAGTCGTCCAGGAGCTCGGCGTTCGTCAGGTGGGCCGCGACATAGGCGTGCTGCACCCGGTCATCGGACCAGACGCCGAGCTGGCGCCAGCTCAGCCGCGCCAGGCACGCGATGGCGGCGAGGCTGCCGACGACCGCCACTGCCCGGACGCGGGTCGTCGCGGCGCGGGCAAGGAGCGCGGCGATCGCCACCGCGGTGAAGACGGTCAGGAAGTAGCCATAGCGGTCGCTGGCCATGTGAGGCTTCTCGGTCAACCCGAAGAAGGGCGCCGCGCAGGCCAGGTACCCGAACCAGGCCACCGCGAACACCGGGCGCCTGCGGAAGCCGGCGGCCGCGAGGGCCGACACCGCGCCCACGACGGCCATGCTGACGATGAAGGGGGCGCCCGACGGGCTGAAATCCATCAGCGTGTCGTAGAGGGGCGAGAGGTTGGTGGGCCACCAGGGCTTCCAGATGTAGTAGAAGGCGATGTAGGCCGACTGGGCGATGCGGTGGGCCAGGGGGAGCTCTCGCATCCCGGGCACGGCGCCGAATACCTCGGTGTTTCCGAACCGCGCCGCGATCGTGACCGCGAGGATGGCGCCAACCGGCACCACGAATGCGGCCTTCTCGGCGAGGAGGCGCCGAAAGGAGGCATCCGGCCGGGACCGTGCGTGGAGCCAGTCCATGCCGACAAGGAGGACCGGGGCCCCCAGGGCGAGTGGGTAGGTGAGCAGAGAGGCCGCGTAGCCGATGGCGGCCGCGACGAGCCACGCCGCCCTCCTTCGCCCTTTGGTCTCGTAGGTGCGCAGGTACGCGACCAGGGAAGCGAGGAAGAGGGCCATCGACTGCCCGTAGAGGTTGCCGGAGATCCAGGCCGTCGTTTCGACACGGAACGGGTGGAAGGCCCACCCGCCCGAGGCAAGGGCGGCGGCGCCCACGGCCCATGGGGAGAGCCCGCGCGGGCGGCACGCCGGGTCGAAGTGCCGCAAGACCCGTACCACGACCGCGAAGACGAGTGCCGTGTTGGCCGCGAAGAGAACGAGCGCGACCGCGTGGTACGGCCGCGGGTCGAGCCCGGCGAATTCGTAGGTCGCCGAAAAGTTGAGCCAGCCGAGGGGGATGTACCTGCGGACGTAGCTCCAGTCCGTGAACATCCAGTGCAGCCGCGCCGCGCCGAGGCCACCCATGTGGGGGTTTAGGGAGACGTTAACATCGTCGTCCCGCAGGTAGAGGAAGCCGAAGTCGAGCACCCTCAGGTTGAGCGCAAGGGCCGAGAGCACGAGGAGCGCCCCGCACAGCCAGAACATCCTTCGGGCCTGCGCGCAGGCGAAGAGGTCCGTCTTTTGGGGTGGGCTCTGCATCAATCCTTCTGGGGGTTGTGTGCCGCCATCGTGGCGCCGTCACTGGGCCTAAGGCGCCTGAACAGGAACGAGGTGCCGATGGTCATCAACCCTATCGTCAGAAAGGTCCAATGGATTCCGGATATCATCCCCTGCGGGCCGGGCCTGTGCTCGCCGCCGAGGTAGAGGGCGGCGAGGAGCGAGGCCACGGCCACCGCGAAGCTCATCGACATCTGCTGCACGGTGCTCGAGATGCTGCTTCCCGCGCTGGCGTCGGTCTCCGAAAGGTCGGCGAACACGAGCGTGTTAATGGCGGTGAACTGCATCGACGAGACGAAGCCTAGGGCAAATGCCAGCAGCAGGATCTGCGCGACGGGAGTGCCCTGCGCCACCGTCATGAACAGAATGATGATGGTGCCGATCGCGGCCGTGTTCATGATGAGGACCTGCCGGTAGCCGTAGCGGTTCAGGATCCGCGGCATGAGCAGCTTCAGGCTCATGGCGGCCAGCGGCTGGGGGATGATGAGCAGGCCCGATTGCACGGGAGTGTAGCCCAGTCCCAGCTGATAGAGCAGGGGAAGCAGAAAGGGCATTCCTCCTACGCCGAGCCGTGTGGCGAAGCTTCCCACGACGGCCACCCGAAACGTCCGGACCCGGAAGAGCCACAGCCTGAGGAGGGGGAATTCCGCGCTCAGGGCGTGGCGGCCGTAGGCCGCGAGCAAGAGGAGCGAGAGGCCGAGCAGGAACACGACGCTCTTTAGGTTCAGGCCGTGTTCGCCAAAAATCTCCAGGACGTACGAGAGGAGGGCGACTCCCGAGCCGAAGAGGGCGAGCCCCACCCAGTCGATCGGCACGCTCACCTCGGAGCGGTAGTCGGGCATGTGCTTGAAGACCAGGTACATCCCGAGGAGCCCCATCGGGATGTTGACGAAGAAAATCATCCGCCAGTGCAGGAAGCCGACGATCAGGCCCCCGGCCAAGGGGCCGATCAGCGGGCCGATGAGGCCCGGGATCGCGACAAAGCTCATGGCGCGCACGAGCTCCGACTTCGGGAATGTGCGCACCATAGTGATGCGCCCGACCGGCATCATGAGCGCCCCGCCGCAGCCCTGCAGGATGCGGGCCGCGACGAGCATCGGCATGTTGGTGGAGAGCCCGCAGAGGAGTGACCCCGTCGAGAAGACGCCTATCGCGGTGAAGAAGACCCAGCGCGTCCCGAAACGGTCCGCCACCCAGCCGCTGATCGGAATGAATACGGCGAGGCTGAGCGTGTAGCTCGTCAGCGCCGCCTTCATGCTCAGGGGCGCGATGCCAAGCGCGTCGGCGATCGTCGGCACAGCCGTGTTGAGGATCGTCGTGTCGAGCGACTCCATGAAGAACGCCACGGCGACAAGCCACGGGAGGAGCCGCTTTGCGGATTCCAGGGGCAGCGGAGCGGTCATTCTTGGTGGGAGTGAATGGAAAGGCCGCGTGCGCGCAATGGTACAGCGGCAGTTTCGCCGCTGGCGTCCCGAGCAAGCGGACCCTTCCCGCGCAAGCGGCGCGGGTTGCGGGGCGAATTCGCCGGTCCCATTTGCCCTCTGGGCTAACGAGATGGGCTGTGCCCTTGGATCTTTCGCACGGTCGGTGGCGCCGGCCCCGGCTGGGGGGTGCCCTCGGGACGCTTGAAAATCGCTTGCGTCGGCACCCCGCCGTAGAGGAAACTCCGGGGCGTCTGTCACCACCGGACGCGAACCGTGCACCTCTGACTACATGGACGACGACGCATCCAAGGCTAATCCGACGGCGGATTTCAACAAAATCGACTTAAGCCAACTCCAGGGCTTCAGCTTTGGCACGCAATGGGCCAAGGATAAGGATTCTCCGTCCCAGGGACGGGATAATTCCGACAGGTCCCGCCGCGACGACCGTATGGGCGGACCCGGAGGGGGTCCCGACCGCAGGGACCGCCGCGCCTTCCGTAAGCCCGCAGGGGAGGGACCCTCAGGCCCGCCTCGCGACGCGGGCCAGGGCGACCGTGGCCCCCGCAGGGAGCAGGGTGACTATTCCGGGCAGCGGCGCGGCGGACCGAGCATGGAGCGCCAGGACCGCGGTCCCTACGACAGCCCCTATTTCGGCGCGTCGTTCTTTCCCGAGGACACGAGCTTCAACGCCCTCGTGAAGACGATCCGCACGTCCGCCAGGACGATCGAGCTCTTTGAGATCGCGCGCACGGTCCTTGGAAAGCCGGACAGGTTCGTGGTGGTCGTTTCGCGCAAGCCCCGCCCCGAGGGCGCGGAGCCTGCCGCCCCACAGCCCATCTACGTCTCGGCTCCCGACGGGATCCCCTTCGAGTCCGAGGAGGCCGCGGTCGCCCACGTGATGGCGACGCATCTCGACACCTTCTTCACCAAGGCCGAGGTCGAGGTGGAGCCTCCCAAGGGAAACTTCCTGGTGATCAACCGGTGCGGAATAACCGGGGAGCTCCTGGGGCCGCCGAATTACCACCGCTACAACCAGATGGTCCAGCAGCACTTTGCCGCGAAGATCAGCCGGATGCCGATCGAGGCCTTTAAGGCGCGGATCGAGACCGTGCGCGACCCTGAGGTCGTCAACCAGTGGCTCGAGAAGATGAAGAAGGTCACCCGCTACAGCCTGAAGGCCCCGGTGCCGGAAGGCCAGACGGCCCCCTCGTTCGACAGCCTCGAGGACGCAAGGGCCCACCTGCTCGCCAACAGCAAGGACAGCGTCGTGAAGGCGGTCGATCACGCCCGATTCCACGGCAAGGTCCTTGATGTGATGCCGCGCGGGGAGATCCTGATGGCCATCGAGGGCGCCTATGACCGCCAGCTTCGCTTCCCGCTCGACACGGCCAACCAGCTCAGGGGCAGGCTGCGCCGCGAGCACTTCACGATATTCAAGAAGGGATCGAAGGGCGTCTCCTACGTCTGCGCGGTCAAGCGCAAGTTCCGCGTTCCCGGACAGGTCTTCGGTGAGAGCATCGGCAGGCTGATCTCGTTCATTGAGGAGAACCCGCTCGTCAAGGCGGGTGAGCTCGCCTCCAAGATGCTCGGAATAGCCGCGCCCGCGGAAGGGGCGACGTTCACCCCCGAGCAGAAGGAGAAGATCATGCGCACCCAGGGCGACCTCATCTGGCTCGTCCGCGAGGGCTATGTCACGGAGTTCATCGACGGGGGGCTTTACGCCCCGCCGGCGATGGTGGAGGCGCGAAAGAAGGAGGTGGAGGCCGAGGAGATCGATCCCGAGAATTTCCCGGAGGCCCCCCGCACGGCCGAGGCGCCCGCCCGGCAGGGCGCAGCCGAGCCGGCGCAGGTTGCCGAGCTTGCGCCGGTCGCCGAGCCGGCGCCCGTCCCCGAGGAGGCCCCTGCAGCGGAGAGCGTTCCGGTGGCAGCACCGGCGCAGGCGGCCCCCCCCGAGATCCCCGCGCAGCCCGCGGCTACGGAGCCCGGCGTCCCGCCCCCGAGCGAGCCTTCGGTCGCATAGCGGGCGCTACCTAAGGCGCACCGAGTGGCGGCCGTCCTGGGCAATGTCCAGGTCCAGATGCCTCGCGTCCTCCCCGATCCAGCCGGACAACCGCTCGGGCCATTCGATGGCCAGGCACCAGGGACTGACGAGGAATTCCTCGAGCAGCAGCTGGTCTGCCTCGTCCGCCGACTCGAGCCTGTAGGCATCGAGGTGGGCGAGCATGCGGTCCTTGCCCCGGTGAAGGTTGTAGATCGTGAAGGTGGGGCTCGTGACGGGCTCGGAGACCCCGAAACCGAGCGCAAGGCCCTGGACCCAGGTTGTCTTTCCGGCTCCCAGGTCGCCGTGGAGGGCGACCGTGACGTCGGCCGGGAGCGCGAGGGCCCATTCGGCGGCGAGCGCCCGGGTCTCATCGGCCGAGCGCGTCATGACGCCTGCCCTTAGCCTATCGCAGATGTTCATAGCCTCGGTAGCCCTCCAGGGCGAGAGCGTCGGGGGGCACCTTGCCCAATCGCACAAACCTCCCGATGCAGCTGAGCCTCGTGCGCGGGAACGCCCCCCTCCAGGCCTTTTCGAGCGCGGCGCGCTTGGCCCGCGCGGCCACGCTGAACACAAGCTCGTAGTCCTCGCCGTCGCAGAGAGCCTCCCGGACGCTCGCGGTCCCGCGGCGCGGGAGCAGCGCCCCGAATAACGCCGCCTCCGAACCGCGGGGGGCGAGTGAGGCCAGGTCCTTGGCGAGGCCGTCGCTCACGTCCATCATGGCGCGCACCTCCCGGCGGCGGGCAAGCCACGCCCCCTCGCTCAGCCTTGGCTCGAAGAGGTGGTGGTGGCCGCTCGGCAGGCTTCGCCCGAGGGTCCCCGTGACGTAGATCCAGTCGCCCAGCCGGGAGCCCGACCGCGTGAGGACCCGGCCGGACGCCTCGCCGGTCATCGCGACCGTCGCAACGAACGAGCCCGGGAGTCTCGTCACGTCCCCTCCCACGACGGGGACCCGCTGGCGAATGCTCTCGCGGGCCATTCCCCTGTAGAATTCGGCGAGCCAGGAGAGGGAGGTCCGGCCGTCGATCGCCAGGGCGACCACCGCCGCGCGGGGCCTGCCACCCATCGCCGCGATGTCGCTCAGGTTGCGCTTAAAGAGTTTGGACCCGACGGCCCGGGGCGGAACCCGCCGGTCGAAATGCACGCCGAGGACGACCGGGTCGACGGTCAGGAGCTCGCGGCCCCGGGCGGGTCGCACCACGGCGCAATCATCGCCTATGCCTGCGGGGGATCTGGGTGAGGCGGGCCCCAGCCACGTGCGGATCATCCGGATCAGCGAGGCCTCGCCGACTCCCGAAACCGAGTCCCGCATGGTTCTTGAGAAGATCGGGACCGTCTTCATGAGCCTATTCCCGCGGCGACCAGGACGAACGTGTTGAGGTTGAACAGGGCGTGGGCGATGATGGTCGTCTCGATCCTGCCGGTTCGCTCGTATGCCAGGCAGAACACGACGGCCAGCACGAAGAGCGGCACCAGGCTCGGCAGGCCGGACATGTTGTCCGACCACGAGACGTGGAGCGCGCCGAAGAGCGCCGACGTGAGGACAATGGTCATCCAGCGAGGTACCCGGGTGCGGAAGTAGCGGAAGAGCCCCGCCCTGAAGATGGTCTCCTCGGTGACCGGTACGAGGATCGTGGCGACGGCGACGAGCGACCACTTCAGGAGCGCGGAGTGGGTGTTCTGGAGGATGTCCACCATGTCCTGCTTCTCGTCGGGCAGGCCAAGCCTCTGGAGCAGGAACTCCCAAACCGTGCTTGCGGCGAATACGAGCGGCATCGCCACCAGGAACGTCGCGACCCCGCTCCTTAGGACCGGGAACGGGGCTCGGGCGCCGGCCGGGCCCCGGGCCCGCGCCCCGCACACCAGGTAGAATCCCCCGATGCCGGCCAGGATCCCCACGTGCATGACGGCGCCGCCGGCGACCATCGCCGCGTCGCTGTCGAGGTGCAGCGGGCGAAGCAGGTAGGTGGCCACGGAGCTCACCGTCGTCGCCCCGAGGAACGCGAAGGCGATGAAGCAGGCGAAGTCGATCGGGGGCAGGCGCCACTCGGCGAGGCGCCTGTAGGGCGTGTCGCGGGCCTTCTTGCTGAGCGCCAGGCTCCAAATGAGCCATGCGCCGCCCAGCATCATCGCGATTTCGACCGCCAGGGCCACGCCCGCGGCCGGTGTCAGTGCTTCCGGCTGGCTCACGACGCCGCGATCGGGAAGACGACCCGGCCGTCGACGATCGTCGTCTTGACGCGGCCCCGGAGCGTGCGGCCGTGCCATGGGGAATTGCTCGACTTGCTGTAGCCCGCCTTGGCGTCGTACGTCCACTCCTCGTCGGGATCAAAAAGGCAGATGTCGGCGGCGGCGCCGGCCGCGAGCGTGCCCGCGGGAAGCCCCAGGACGCCGGCCGGCCGGCGCGTCATCAGGTCGAGGGCATGGGTGAGCTTGAACCTATTCTGGCGAACGAGAACATCGAGCACGACGGCGAGCGCGGTCTCCAGGCCGAGGATCCCGTTCGGGGCATAGTCGAATTCCTTGTCCTTCTCGTAGTCCGTGTGCGGCGCGTGGTCCGTGGCGATGCAGTCGAGCGTGCCGTCCTTTAGCCCGGCGATGACCGCCCTGCGGTCCACCTCGGTGCGCAGAGGGGGGTTCATCTTGAAGTTGGTGTCGTAGGTCGCGAGGGCCTCGTCGGTGAAGGCGATGTGGTGGGGCGTCGCCTCGGCGGTGACGGGCACGCCGTCGGCCTTGGCCCTGCGGACTATCTCCACGGAGAGCGCCGAGGAGATGTGCTGCATGTGGATGTGGGCGCCCGTGTACGCCGATAGGATGACGTTCCTCGAGACGATCACGTCCTCGGCCGCGTTCGGCCAACCCCGAAGCCCAAGCCGTATCGAGACGTTGCCCTCGTTCATGACCGCCCCCTCGGTCATGGACTGGTCCTGGCAGTGGTCCATGACGGTAAGTCCGAACATCTTTGCGTACTCGATCGCCCTGCGCATGAGCTCGTTCGACTGCACGCAGTCGCCGTCGTCCGTGATCGCCACGACCCCGGCGCGCTTGAGCGAGCCGATGGGTGCCAGCGTGTCGCCCTTCATCCCGATCGTGATGCAGCCGGTCGGCAGCACCTTGACGAGCGAGTCGCGGCGGACGGCGTCCAGGATGAATTGGATCGTGCCGGCGTTGTCCGCCGTCGGGGTGGTGTTCGGCATGCACACGACCGTCGTGAACCCGCCGGCGGCGGCGGCGCGCGAACCCGTCGCAATCGTCTCCTTGTGGGTCTGGCCCGGCTCGCGGAAGTGAACGTGGATGTCGACCAGTCCCGGCGCGGCGACAAGGCCCCTGGCGTCCACCTTCTTCGCGCGCCTGCGGTCGGCGGGCGAGAGCTTTGCGACGAGCTTCCCGTCGAGGACGAATAGGTCGCCGACCGCGTCGCGCTTGGCGGCGGGGTCCACGACGCGGGCGTTCTTTATCCAGAGTGCGGGCATGGGCTCTTAGGGTTCCGTGGACGAAATGACCTGCTCGGGCTGGTGGCCCGCGCAGAGATAGAGGACGGCCATGCGTATGGCTATGCCGTTGGTGACCTGCTCGAGGATCACGCTCCGGTCGCCGTCGGCCAGCTCGCTGTCGATCTCGACCCCGCGGTTTATCGGCCCCGGATGCATGATGATGGCCTGCGGGCTCAGCCACGAGGCCCTCGTCTTGTTGAGCCCGAACATGCTCGTGTACTCGCCGAGGGACGGGAAGTGCCTGTGGCCCTGGCGCTCGTGCTGGATTCGCAGCAGCATCACGACGTCGGCGTCGGCGAGGGCGGACTTGAGGTCGTGGGAGACCTGGGCGCCGAGAGCGGTGAACCCGTGCGGCACGAGCGTGGACGGGCCGACGAGCGTGACCTCCGCCCCCATCTTGGTGAGGGCGTAGATGTTCGAGCGCGCGACGCGGCTAAAGAGGATGTCGCCCAGGATCGCCACCTTGCGTCCCTTCAGGGGGCCGAGGTGCTCCTTCATGGTGAAGGTGTCGAGGAGCCCCTGGGTGGGGTGCTCGTGCGCGCCGTCGCCGGCGTTGATGACCGGGATGTCCAGGATCTTGCTGAGGTAGAGCGGGGAGCCCGCGGCGGCGTGGCGGATGACGATCATGTCGGCGTTGAGCGCCTGGATGTTCTCCGCCGTGTCGCGCAGGGTCTCGCCCTTCTGGGTCGACGAGCTCGCGGCGTCGAAGGCGATGACGTCGGCGCTCAGCCGCTTGGCCGCCATGTCGAAAGCCATGCGCGTCCGGGTGCTCGGCTCCAGGAAGAGATTGACGATCGTCTTGCCGCGCAGCGCGGGCACCTTCTTGACGTTGCGCTGGAGGATCTTCTTGAAGGCCGAGGCCGTGGCGTGGACCTGCTCGATCTCAAGCAGGCTCAGTTCCTCGATCGTGATCAGGTGTCGGCGGTTCCAGGTCATTTGATGGTGTCGGCCAGGCGGACCCGCGCGGGGCGGGGCCGGATCTCGATCCGGTCATGAGAGGGATTGTCGCTTAAGGAGACGACGACGTCCTCGCCCTCGTTTGCGACGACGGTTGTGCCGGAGAAGTCCGCGACGATGGGCAGCCGGCGGCAGCCGCGGTCGACCAGCACGGCAAGCTCCACCTTAGCGGGCCGGCCGTGGTCAAAGAGCTCGTCCAGGGCCGCCTTCACCGTCCTGCCGGTGAAGAGCACGTCGTCGACCAGGAGGACCGTCGCGCCGTTGACGTCCCCGGGAAGCAGCGTCGGCGTGAACTCCTTGGGGATCGGATGGTGGCCGATGTCGTCCCGGTGGAATGAGATGTCTAGGTCGCCAACCCGGTTGATGCCGAGGCGCGTGCTCAGCCGGTGGGCGAGGGCGATGCCCCCGTTCGCAATCCCCAGGACAAGCAGGTTCTTGGTGTGCCGGTGGCGGGCCTGAATGGCGGCTGCGAGCCGTTCGATAGCGGCGTGAACCTCCCGGGAGCCGATGGTCTTGGGCGAATCCACCTCGCCTAGTAGTGCAGGCCGCGCGCGCTCCGGTAAAGCGAAATTGGATTATCCGGCAGAACCGAGCCAGGCGGAGAGGTCGTCATCCTCGAGGATCCGCCTGCCGCCCTGGTATTCCCGGGCGAGGAGGCGCTCGTAGCCCGGCTCCGCGAACCGCCTGCAGTGCAAGAGGACGCGCGCCCGCTGGCCGGGCGCCCGCACCAGCCGGCCCAAGGCCTGGTTCACCTTCTGCATCCCGGGTATCCTGTAGACCCGGTCGAACCCGGCGTCCCTCCCCAGGGGCGCGTAGGCCTCGAGTTTTGCCCTCTGGACGGGGTTGACCTCGGGAAGGGCGGGGCCGACGACGATCGCATGGGCGACCCTGCCGCCCAGCAGGTCTATCCCCTCGGCGAAGCTCGACCCGAGGACGAGGAACAGCGCCTGGCCCCGGTCCATCGAGTCGTTGATCCACGCGGACTGCGAGGAGAGCTCGCTCCTCCTCGGCTGGAGGGCCGCGTCGGGCACCTCGGCGTACACCGCCTCCGCGTAGGCGTAGCTTGGGAAGAATACCGCGATCGGCGCCCCGGGGCCCGCGCTGCGGTGCACGGCCTCGATCGTCTGCGCGGTCGTCGAGACGTACCTCTGGCGGTGCTGGAATGTCGTGTCGACCCTCAGGTCCACCGCGACGTCGTAGGCATTGTCGCGCCAGGGGGTAGGGGCCCGGATCACATTGAGGGGCCCGATGCCGCAGGCCTGCGCGAAGCGCTCGGCGGGCCCCGGGGTAGCCGTGGCGAGGACGACGCCCCCGAACTCCCGCAGCGAGGCCCCGATGGCGTCCGCGGCGTCCAGGCACGTGATGGAGAGCATCCCATCGTGGGGGCTCCACCAGAGCCTCGGCAGCTCTAGGGAATCAAGCTGCGCGGCGGCGGAGGGTATCCTCCATATGAGCGCGGAGACCTGGGGGCCCAGGGCCGCATAGTCCACCTGGAAGGTGGAGACCCCCTCGGAGAGGCGCTCCACGTGGTCGCGGGCGTCGGCACGCTCGCCCTCGGAAAGGACGGACGACCGCCGCCTGGCCTCGAGGAACCGGGCCCAGTCGTCCCACTGGGAGACCCACTTTGCGTGGGCGCTCTCCTGGCGCAGCGACTCGCACACGGCCCTCGCGTCCTGGGCCGCAAACGAGTGGGAGTGCGCGTCGGCGGCCCTCGACGGAAGGTTGTGGGCCTCGTCCACCAGGAGCAGCGTCCTCGCGGGGTCGAAGCCCGGCCGCTCGTAGAAGAGGCCGCGGGTGTCGGGCGAGAACACATAGTTGTAGTCGCCTATCCAGGTATCGTTGAACGCGAGCGCGGCCCGGGTTATCTCATAGGGGCAGATCCTGGCCCCGATGCCCGCGCTTCGAAGGGACGCAAGGTCGTGCTGCTGGCCCTCGATCAGGTAGAAACGCGACAGCCCGCTCGTTGGCCATCGCTTCTCGGCGCCGTCCAGGTAGGCGCAGGCCTCGCGGACGCATTGGAAGACGGAGTTGACGCAGTGCTCGGACTTGTTCCTGACGTGCCACACGGCGACCTGCGTCCCCGCGGCAAGGTCGGGGCCTGCGCACGACATGGCCCTTAGGGTCTCGGCCACCTGGAGCTGCCCGGTGGACTTGCCGGTCAGGTAGAGGACCCGCTCGAAAGAGCCCGCCCTCAGCTCGCCCAAGGCGCATTCGAGGAGGACGCCCGTCTTCCCGAACCCGGTCGGCGCCTCGAGCAGGACGGCCGACTGCCCCTTGCGGATGGCGTCCTGCAGTTGCGCGAGCGCCTCGGTCTGGCCGTCGCGCGGCACGGCGAATGCCGGCCGAAAGCTGAGCTCGCTCAGCCTCTGGCGCGCCCTCAGGCGAAGGTCCAGGAACTCCGTTATCCGGCCCAGGCGCTCCTCCAGGATGCGGCCGTCGTCCGGCAGGATCTCCACGACCTGCGCGAGTCCCGTGTCGGCCTCCACGAAGACCAGCTCGCACCGCTCGCGCGCCCCGCGCAGGGCCGCGTAGGCGGCGATCTGGGCGAAGTACCCCGGATAGTCGGCCCGGAGCTCGGCCTCGTTCGCGGGAAGGGCGCGCATCACGGTCTTGATCTCCCTGAGGAACGTCCGGCCGCCCGTTCGCACGACCTGGTCAATCCGGCCGGAAAGCGCGATGACCCAGCCCCGGCGGGCGAATTCGCCGCTGATCGCCACCTCGAAGTCCGCGTCGGCCCCGTCGGCCGCGACCTGCTCCCTGAGCTCCTTGTGCCAGAGAGAGCCGAGCTGCGCGCGCCAGAGGCCTCCCCCGGTTCCCGCGGAGCCCTGCGGCCCTATCGAGAAGTCCGACAGGTCGCCGACGCTCAGCTCGATCCGGCGCTTGTCCAGGTCGAATCTCACGGGATCACGATCTCGGTCCTCTCGCCCAGGTAGCCCTCGAGGCTTTGCCGGATCCGGGCCACGTCGTGCGCGGCGGCGTCCTGCGCCGCGAGGGGCCGGTTCAGGATCTCGGTGGCGACCGAGGCATCCCCGCCGCGCAGCGAGGGCGCCCACTCCTGCTTGACGGGGTAGCCCTCGTCGCGGGCGAAGAGGTAGAGGCTCTTCAGGTACACGATGTCCGGCCTCGCCGCGGTCCCGAAGGCGTCCAGGGAGGTGCGCAGGAGCAGGGCCACGTTCTCGCGGCTCTCCTCATGGACATGGTTGCGGCTGATGACGCTCACCAGGGCCGATGCGAAACGCAGGGCGTCGTAGCTCCTGCCTATCGCGGTGCGCCTCTTGTCGATGCGGACCTCCTTCATGAACCAGGTGCGCCCCTGGTTCGAAGTCTCGAGCATGACCGACACCTCGTCGAAGAGGTCCGGCGAGGAGTGCGACGAGGAGGCCTTCCTCGGGACCCGCTGGAGCGCGAGCAGGTTGCCGTGCTCGGGCGAGAAGAGGCCGAAGGTCTGGAAGGCGTCCGCCGGGGGGCGCTTCTCGATGACGAACGCCTCGGTCGTGAGCGTCTGGCCGGGCACCGGGAAACGCGGCGCGGGCTACTTCGCCTCGCGGAGCCTTGCGGTTGCGACCTCCGGCCACGTCGGGGTCACGGCCCCGCCGGAGATGATCATCTTCATCCCCTCGCCGACGGCCATGTCGAGCTCGACGACCTCGGTCTTGGGCAGCATGAGCAGGAAGCCGCTCGTCGGGTTGGGCGTCGTCGGGACGAAAATGGTCCACATGTCGCTCCCGGCCCTCACCTGGGCCTCGCCCTGGGCCGTGTTGGTCAGGAATCCGATCGTCCAGCAGCCCTTGCGGGGAAATTCCACAAGCACGACCTTGTTGAACATGTGCCGGCTCTTGGAGCTGAACGTGTTCACGATCTGGCGCACCGTGTTGTAGACGGCGTTGACGCCGGGTATGCTCTGGATGAAGCGGTCCCCTATGCTGAAGAAGAACTTGCCGAAGACGTAGCGCGACACGTACCCGAGGAGCGTGACGAGGACCATGACGATCAGCGTCGCAATGATCGACCAGACGGTGTCCAGGCCCGGCCTGTCGCGCAGACCCACCGGGACGAACAGGTTGAAGAGCCACTTGAAGTTGCCCCCCACAAAGTCGATGATCTTGCTGAAGACCCAGACCGTGAGGCACAGGGGCGCGACGAGGATCACCCCCGAGAAGAAGGCGTTTCGGATCGCCACGTAGCGGGAGACTGTCGGATCGGTGTCGGCCATTGCTGGGATGATTGGTCGTAGCGCCCGCCGGGCGCCTAGGCCAGCTTGAACGCGGGGACGGCCGACTGGCGCTCCAAGAGGAGCATCGCGCGGGCCTCGGCCCTGCGCATGGCGCGCTTCGCCTTGGGCCTTAGGTCGTCGTAGCCGGCCAGGTGGAGCCAGCCGTGGACCACATAGAGCGTCAGCTCCCGCGAGAGGGCGCGGGAGCCCCTGCCGACGCAGCGCCTCGCGGCGTCGGCCGAGACGCAGATCTCCCCGGCCGTCCCGTGAGGGCCTTCGCCGCCGAACGTGATCACATCGGTCCTCGAGGCGTCGTCCAGGTAGCGCCCGTGCAGGAGCGCCAGCGAACGGTCCGTGAGGAACGCGACCGAGAGCTCCCCCTTCGGGCAACCGCCCCTGAACCGGGCGGCTTGCGCATCCAGGAGCCCGATCGCCCTGGCGAGCGCCCTCCTGTCCACCCTGAGCCGGGGATGGCGGACCGCGACCTCGATGAGCCGCCCCGGGCCCTTCACGCCTTGGCCTCGTTCGGCGGGTCGCCCGCGGTCGAGTAGGCGACCCTGGCGTGGAGCATGTTGAGCAGCGTGAACGTGAAGCTGTTCTTGATCTTCGCCAGGTCCTCGAAGGTGATGGGGGCCTCGTCGAGCTGGCCGTCCGCGACCCGGTCGGCCACCAGCCTGTCGATGAGCGCCCCCAGCTTCTCGGCGGTGATCGTGCGGACCGAGCGGGTGACGGCCTCGACACCGTCGGCCAGGGACACCACGGCGCTCTCCTTGAACTGGGGCTTCGGCCCCTCGTAGCGGAACGGGGTGTCCGGGACGGGCGGGGGCTCGACCCCGGGGAAGGGAGACTGCGAGAGCGCAAGGGCCCGCTCATAGAAGAACTTCACGAGCGTCGTCCCGTGGTGCTGGCGGATCACGTCGATCACGGCGCGCGGCAGGTGGTGCCTGTGGGCGAGGTCGACGCCGTCCGCGACGTGCTGGCGGATGATGGCCGCCGACACGGCGGGGTCCTTCTCGTTGTGGGGGTTGCCGCTGTTGCGCTGGTTCTCCGTGAAATAGGCGGGGTTGGCCGCCTTGCCGATGTCGTGGAAGAGCGCGCAGGCGCGGGCAAGGAGCGGGTTGGCCCCGATCGCGTTGCTGGCGTTCTCGGAGAGCTGGGCGACGACGAGCGAGTGGTGGTAGGTGCCCGGCGCCTCGAGCTGCATCCGGCGCAGCAGCGGGTGATTGAAATCCGTGAGCTCAAGCAGGGTGATGTCCGTCGTCCGCTTGAAGAGGCCCTCCAGGACCGGCAGGAGCCCGACGACCGCCACTCCGGTCAGCAGGCCCGTTACGAGCCCGGCCGCCATCTGCCACATCAGGGTCTCGTAGGGCGTCTGCTGGGCGACGCCGATCAGGGCCGCGAACGCGGCGACCGTGAGACCGCCCATTCCCGCGGCCCGCACGACCCGGCCGCGCCGGCGGGCCTCGCGGCACCCGAAGATGGCGACCATCGAGGCGAGGAAGGTCAGGACGAGCAGGTCGAGGCGGTTCCCGTAGATGACGCCCGTGAAGATCGAGATGAGGAGCGCCATGAAGATGGCGGAGCCTGCGTCGATGAGGATCGCTACGATGATCGGGGCGAGCGCCGTCGGCGCCACGTAGGGCAGCGCCGAGGCCCAGGTCGGGTCGCGCACGAAGAGCTCCGCGCCGCCGACCGAGTACACCGCCCGGACCAGGGCCAGGTTGAAGATGACGACAAGGGCGAGCAGCCCCAGGCGCACGTTGCTTGCGAGCGTCTCGGGGTCCTCGAGGCGCACATAGAGGATGGAGGCGAGCACCATCGCCAGGACGAGCAGGACGCGGCCGAAGAGCTCGAGGCCGTCGTCAAGCTCCGCGGCGCCGCCCTCGAGCGCCGCCCTGCGGTAGGCGGTCGCCATCTCGTACTGGTCCTCGGTGACACGGTCCCCGGCGTCGACGATCGTCCTGCCCGGGGTGACGCTGACGCTCACGGGCTTGAGCTTTGCGAGGACCTCTGCCTCGCGGGTCGCCGCCGCGGCCCTGTCGAAGACGAGGTTCGGCTGGACGCCGCTGCGGAAGAGCCTGAAGAGCGCGTGCGCGGCGGGCCTTGGCACGCCCTCAGACGCGAGGCTGACCCTCAGGAAGGTCAGCGCATCCTCCATGGACTGGACGGGCCTGGTCGCCACGCCGCCGGACGGTCGCTCGATCTCGAACATGACGACGGCGTTGGGCCCGGCCCCCTGGCTCGCCGTGTCGTGCACGCCCTCGCCGTAGATCTGCCTCATGGCGGCAAAGCCGTTCTCAAAGAGCGCCGCTCGAGCCGCGGCGTCCCCCGAGGTCAGGAGCGCCGCGAGGTCGTCGGCGTTGGTCTCATAGGGCCCCTGCGAGTTGAACTCGTCGGCGAGGGCCGAGAGGGCCTTGCGCCTGTCGAAGAGCTGGGCCGAGGGGTCGGGGTGGGCGGCCTCGAACGCGGCCAGTTTCCCCAGGAGGCTGCGGGCGGCGGTCTCGAAGCGATCGAGGGGCGCCGTGTCGACGCGGTAGATGGGGGGCAGGCTGCTTAGGCTCTGCTCGCGCTCGGCCCGGGTCCTCTGGGCGCTCACGTACGTGAAGGGGAACCCCGCGACGATGCGCACCGGCGCGATCTGGTTGGGGAGGACCGGCAGGTCGAGTACCCGCATCCCGGCCGAGCTGACGATCACGATGGCGGCGACCGTGACGATGAAGATCAGCCCGGCCACGAGGCGGCTCTGCTCGAGGAAGTCCCTGAAGCCCGAGCCGGGCGCCGAGGCGGCGTCACCGCGGTGGGCGCTCAGCCCTCCCACCAGGAGCCGGAGTTGGTTGCGTACGGACATCGTCAGTGGCCGGCGGCACCGTCGCCGAGCGGGTTCTTGTAGTGGTCGTACGCCTCGATGATCCGCTGGACGAGCGGGTGGCGCACGACGTCCTGGCTGCCGAAGGTGTGGAACACGATCCCCGGCACGTGCTCAAGGATCCGGCGCACCTCCACGAGCCCCGACACCTTGGCCCGGGGCAGGTCGATCTGGGTCACGTCCCCGGTGACCACCATCCTCGAGTCCTCCCCGAGGCGGGTCAGGAACATCATCATCTGCTCGGGCGTCGTGTTCTGCGCCTCGTCGAGGACGATGAAGGCCCGCGAGAGCGTCCGGCCGCGCATGTACGCCAAGGGGGCGATCTCGATGATGCCCTTTTCGGTCAGCTTCACGACCTCCTCGGGATCAAGCATGTCGTGGAGCGCATCATAGAGCGGTCTCAGGTAGGGGAGGATCTTCTCGCGCAGGTCCCCCGGCAGGAAACCCAGGGCCTCCCCGGCCTCAACCGCGGGCCTAGTGAGCACGATCCGTTCCACCTCGTGGTTGAGGAGAGCCGACACGGCGGCGGCCATGGCCAGGTAGGTCTTGCCGGTCCCGGCGGGGCCGATCCCGAAGACGATGGGCTGCTTGAGGACCGACTGGAGGTATTCCTTCTGGCCGATCGTCTTCGGGACCACGCTCTTGCGGTTGGTCGCGATGACGAGGGGCTCGTCGAGGAAGGCCTGCCACCGCTCGCCCTCCCCCTTGGCGAAGGAGTCGACGAGACGGGCAAAGTCCGGCGTGCGGATGTTCATCCCCTGGCTGCGGGCCGCATTGAGGAACGCGAAGAACTCCTCGGCGAGGGCGAGGGGCTCCTGGGCCGCCTCTATCTTGAGCCAGTCCTCGCGGGTCACGAGCTTCACGCCGAGCGCCTTCTCGGCGTGGGCGAGGTTCTCGGCCTTACCGGCATAGAGCTGGCTCAGGTGCCTCGGGCTCTGGAAATGGAGCGTCTTTGCGGGCACGGCCGGGTCCGATCAGGAATTGGGCGAAAGCGTTGCCACCGCCGAGGAAAGCCTGTCCCAGGTCGCCTCCAGCGACTGCGGGAGGATCCGCGTCTGCCCCAGTACGGGCATGAAGTTGTTGTCCCCGTTCCAGCGCGGGACCACGTGGCCGTGCAGGTGGGCGATGCTGCCGCCGGCGGCAGCCCCCAGGTTGAACCCGATGTTCACCCCGTCGGGCTTCATCGCGGCCGTGAGCAGGCGCTTTGCGAACACGATCTCCTCCATCAGGTCGACCCGCTCCTCCCTGGAGAGCTCCTCCAGGTCGACGACCTCCCGGAACGGCACCGCCAGCAGGTGGCCCGGGTTGTAGGGGAAGCGGTTGAGCACCAGGTAGGAAAGGCGGGTGCGGTGCACGATCAGGGCGGTCCGGTCGTCGCCCATCTTGGGCAGCTCCGTGAACGGTCGCTTCATCGTTGCCGGATAGCGCGGCGCCTCAATGTATTCCATGCGCCAATAGGCGTGAAGCTGCTGCATCGTGAAGGGCCCTCCACCAGAACATAAAGGGGGGGCAAAGTCAAAGACTTGCCAATCGGCTGGCACCTCGTGTCCTCTATGGAGCATGCCGGCTTCCCAACCTTACCGCAGAGTGGCAATCACAGGCCTTGGGGCGATCACGCCCGTGGGCAACTCCGCGCCCTCCACCTGGGAGGCGCTCACGGCTGGAAAGAGTGGAATTTCAACGATAACCCATTTTGATCCAACGGGTTGCAATGCCAGAATCGCCGGCGAGGTCCGCGGCTACGACCCGACGACCCCGATGGGTCCGGGAATCCACCCCAGGGGGCCGGGCTCGGACCCGGTGGCGGCGCCCCTGACGCCCAAGGATGTGCGTAAGCTGGGACGTTTCACGCACTTAGGCCTTGGGGCGGGCCTTGAGGCCTATCTTGACTCCGGGATCGACTCCCACCGCGCCTCCATCCCCTCCGAGAGGATTGGTGTCAACCTGGGAGTCGGCCTGGGGGGGCTGCCGGAGATCGTCGCCATGCACGAGACCTGGAGGGTCGGCGGCTTCAGGAAGATCTCCCCGTTCTTCATCCTGCAGTCGGCGCCCAACATCCTGGCGGGCCAGCTGGCCATCATGCTCAACTGCAGGGGGGCGAACATGAGCATCGCCAGCGCGTGCGCCACGAGCGGCCACTCCCTGGGAGAATCCGCCCGGGCGATCCGCCGGGGCGACGCCGACGTCATGATCGCCGGGGGCTCCGAGGCCGTCATCACCCAGGTGGCCGTCGGGGCCTTCGCCCAGATGAAGGCCCTGTCGACCCGAAACGACGCCCCCGAGAAGGCCTCCCGGCCCTACGACTCTGACCGCGACGGCTTCGTGATCGGCGAGGGTTCGGTGGTCTTTGTCCTCGAGGAGATGGAGCTGGCGAAGCGCCGCGGCGCACGGATCTACGCCGAGCTCCTCGGCTACGGGGCGACGGCCGACGCCTACCACCTCTCCTCGCTAGCCCCCGAGGCCGAGGGGTCCCGCAGGTCGATGCAGCTCGCCCTGGACGACGGCGGCACGTCCGCGGACCAGGTCGGCTATGTCTCGGCGCACGCCACCTCGACACCGGGGGGCGACGGCGAGGAGGCGGCGGCGATCGCGTCCGTATTCTCGGCGAACAAGGACCGGCTCCACGTGAGCGCGGTCAAGTCGATGACCGGGCACCTCCTCGGAGCGGCCGGCGCGCTGGGCGCCCTGGCCGCCGTCCTCTCGATCGAGAAGGGCGTCATTCCGCCTACCATCAACCTTGAGAACGTCGACCCGGCCTGCGCCGCCCTCGGGCTCAACTTCACGGCCCGGTTGGCGGTGGAGAAGAGGGTCGACGTCGCGCTCTCCAACAGCTTCGGGTTCGGCGGCACCAACGCCTCGCTGGTCTTCGGGCGCGTGTGACGGCCCGGGCCGTCACACGGGGTCAGAGGCCGTCCGGGGGGGGAGGGGTGACCCTCAGGGGGCTCGCCGCAGCCGTCGAGTACGGGTGGATGACGACCTTCGAGGCCTTGTCCGCGGACAGGTACGCCTTCGCCAGGGCGTCAATGTCCGCCTTCGATATCGACTCGAAGTCGGCGTGCCGCGACCGGGCCCAGTCCAGGACCTCGGGCTTCTCCTGCGCCCTCATGAGCACCGTCATCCAGTAGGCGTTGGTGCGCTCGGATTCGCGCATGGCCGTGAGCTTCGGATTTTTGGCCCTGTCCAATTCGTCCGGGGTGATCCCGTTTGCTGCCATGTCGGCAGCGACGGAGACGACCACGTCCTCAATCTGCTTTGTCTTCGTGGGGTCCACGATGACGACGGCCTCCAAGTAGCCGTAGCCGGGGAAGATGTCGCTCGCGAAGCTCCCGACGCTCGGGGAGTAGGTGCTCCCGAGCTGCTCGCGGACCTTGACCCGGAGGCGGTCCGAGAGCGCGTCGGCGAGGATGTTCAGGCGGCGCGTGCGGTGCACGTCGGTGCCGTCGCCGGTCTGCCAGTACACGGCGACCAGCCCCTTCGGGATCTCGGTGTCGATGCCGTAGTCCTGGTTGAAGGGGACCGCGGGGAACGACACCTTGTGAAGATCATCCAGCGCGGGCTTGGGCGAGCGAGGGGGGAGGGTGCCGATCGTCTTCGCTGCCGCGCCGATCACGCCGTCGATGTCGATGTCGCCCAGGACCGACACCTCGAGGGCGCCGCTTGCGAGCTGGGGCGCCAGCCACGCCCTCACCTCGTTCATGTTGCG
>Ga0265338_10000662_pt1 | contig 59480 bp, 49 predicted proteins | sample 42126metaG_FD_193579 | JGI IMG/M metagenome (GOLD analysis project Ga0265338, IMG submission 193579) | Rhizosphere microbial communities from Carex aquatilis grown in University of Washington, Seatle, WA, United States - 4-21-26 metaG | ecosystem: Host-associated > Plants > Roots > Rhizosphere... | reverse complement strand
ACCTGGCCGGCGGCACCGGCTACTACCTCGCCCGCGTCCTGGACGCGCTACCAGCACGTCACGGCGCCTGCGCCGACCTGTCCGCGCCCGCGCTGCGCCGGGCCGCGCGGGCGCACCCGCGGGCGGCGGCGCTCGGCGCCGACGCCTGGCAGCGCCTGCCGCTCGCCGACGGCTCGGCGGCCGTGGTGCTGAGCGTCTTCGGCCCGCGCAACGCGGCGGAGATCCGCCGCGTGCTCGCGCCGGGCGGCGCGCTCGTCATCGCCGTCCCCGGCCCCGACCACCAGCGGGAGCTGCGCGGCTCGCTCGGGCTCATCGGGGTCGACGAGCGCAAGACCGCCCGGCTCGCGCACGCCTTCGGCGGGTACCAGGGCGCCGACGTGACCGCCGTGCGCTACCAGTTGCGGCTGAGCCATGCCGACCTCACCGACCTGGTCGCGATGGGCCCGAGCGCCCGGCATATCGCCGCTGACGACCTGGCCGCCCGGGTCGCGGCGCGGCCGGACCCGGACGCGGTCACCGTCGACGTCGAGGTGCGAAGCTACCAGGGCTGACCCGGGTCGTCCGCTGCGAAACCATCTGCATATAGACGTACCATGCGCGGGTTGTGCGGCCAGGTGTAGTCCCTGTCAAACCCGGTTTCCGTCGGTTGCATGATCTGGGCCTGGACGGTGACGTCCAGGGCGGTGGTGGGCTCGTCCGCGATCAGCAGCGGCGGGTGGCAGGCGAGCGCAGCCGCGATCAGGGCCCTTTGGCGCTGGCCGCCCGAGAGTTCGTGCGGGTACTGGCGGGCACGCCGCCCGGGGTCGGGCAGGCCCGCCAGGCGGCCGTGTCCGGCGAGCCGACATTACACGCACGTTACGGTAGATCGGTTGACTGGCACCCAGAAGCAGTGGTCCGTCTCAGTCATCGAACGATAGGCATGGTCATCATGAGCTTTCCCCTCAATCGACGCCTAGCGACGTTCTGTGTCGCCACCGGTCTCGCGACGCTGGGTCTCAGCGGGTGTCACAGCGGTCCTTCGTCCGCCGCATCCGCGCCGTCGGCGAGCGGGGCAGGGACCACCGCGGCGACGCCCGGCGCGGCACCGGCGACAGCCACCAAGGTCGACCCGTGTGCGCTGGTCACCCCGGCGGAAGTACAGGAGGTGACAGGTACGCCGGACGCCTCGCCGAGTGACGTTCCGGCCGGCGTTTACCAAAGCTGTTCGTACGCCAAGGCGGGTGTGGTCGTCTTGGTCCGCGCCATTGGCAAGGCCGCATTCGACAAGAGCGCCTCAGCCAATCCCGGCGGCGTAAAGCCGGTCCCCGGGATCGGCCAGGATGCCTATAGCTCTGGCGGTGCGCTGCTCGCGTGGCAGAACGGTACCGAGATCACCATCTCGGTTACCAGCGATGGCAGTGGCGATCTAGACCAAGCGGAGCAGTTCGCTAAGGCGGCGGTCGCGCAACTTTAAGGTCAGTACACGGGATGTGCGCCGTGAGGCATCGGACAGTGCAGCCCGCCGGCCCTCGTGTAAGTGTTGAACTGTATAAGGGCATTAACGCAGACTGGCCTGCGGCGGTGTAGTGAGCGGGGGCCGCCGTCACGTGCGGCCGGGAGGGGCGGGGTGTCCGGGAAGGGCGGGGTGCGACGTCAGGCGCTGGGCGCGGGACTGATCGCGGTGTGCCTGTGGGGGCTGGCGCCGGTGGCCACCCGGGCCGCCGTCGGGCACATCTCGCCGCTGCCGCTGCTGCTGATCCGGCTGACCGCGGCATCGCTCGTGCTCCTGCCCTGGGCCCTGCCCGTCTTCCGGCGGCTGCGGCCGCGGTCGGCCGGACGGCTGGCCGCCGCGGGGCTGCTCGGCCTCATCGGGTACAACCTGCCGGTCACCGCGGGGCTGCGCTGGCTGCCCGCCAACACCGCCGGGCTGCTGCTCGCCACCGAGCCGGTCTGGGTGCTGCTGCTCAGCCGGGTGTTCCTCGGTGAGCGCGGCGGGGCACGGGCCTGGCTCGGCAGCGCCGTCGCGCTGGCCGGCGTGGCCGTGCTGACCGTGCCTGAGGCCGGCGGGGGCGGGGCGGGCGGCTACCGCGCTCTCGCCGGGGCCGGGCTGGTGCTGGTGGCCACGCTGTCGTTCGCGGCGTACACGATCGTGGTCACCCCGCTCGGCACCGAGTTCGGCGCCGTCCCGGCGACCGCGGCGTCCACCGTCGTCGGCTCCGTCCCCTACCTCGCCGCCGCCGGGACCCTGCCGGGGGCGGGGCTCGCGCACCTCGGCCCGGCGGTCTGGGCGGAGCTGGCCTTCCTCGCCCTTGGCAGCACCGCGGCCGGGTTGCTGCTGTGGAACGTGGCCACGCTGGCCGCCGGGGTCAGCCGGGTCAGCATGCTGCTCTACCTCGAGCCCGTGGTCAGCGTGGCGGGCGCCGCGGTGTTCCTCGGCGAACGGGTCACCGCGGTGATGGCTGGCGGCGGCCTGCTGATCCTGGCCGGGGTCGCCGTGGCGAGCGGCGGACGGCCCGCCGATAATGATCACGACATGGTTCCGCACCCGCCTGGCGAAAGCCCGCAGGAGGCGGAGCGAACGTGACCAGTGACGCGGCGCAAGCCCCGTCGTTAAGGCGGAGCAAGCCGTGGCCCGGCCGTCAGGCCGGGCGCTGCTGCCGTTCGATGTACTGGCGGATGGAGAAGTGCGCCTTCATCCGCGCCTGTTTACATTCCCTGTGTACTGCGGCCGCAGGCCTTCCGCGTCACCAGTTCGCAGGAGCGGGCATGTCGCCGTCGGGCATGCCCCGCCGGCACCTCGTGACCAGAAGCAATTGAACGTGAAGTGCTGAGACAACGTGGCTGCCAGGCCTGTGGCCGGTGTCGATTGTCATGGGCTGTTGCTACGGTCAGGTCTTGTGCAAGTCCGTTACCGTTACCGCGTCTACCCGGATGCCGCCCAGCGCCAGGCGCTGGCGCGGGCTTTCGGGTGCGCACGGGTCGTGTTCAACGACGCGGTCCGGCTGCGGGACCAGGCGCATGAGCGGGGCGAGAAGCTGAGCGACAGCGAGGCCCAGCGCCGGGTGATTACCCTCGCCAAGCGCACCCCGGAACGGGAATGGCTCGGTGAGGTCGCCTCCGTCGTGCTGGTGCAAGCCTGCCAAGACGCGCGTCGCGCCTACCGGAACTGGTTCGACTCCATGGCCGGGAAGCGGAAGGGCCGCAAGGCCGGGCACCCGCAGTTCAAGCGGAAGCACGGGCAGCAGTCGGTCCGGCTGACCCGCAACGGGTTCGCCCTGCACGGGGGCCGACTCTATGTTGCGAAGGTAGGCGACGTGACGGTGAAGTGGTCACGGCCGCTGCCGTCGGTCCCGTCGTCGGTCACCGTGATCAGGGAGCCGGACGGGCGTTACTACGCCTCGTTCGTGGTCGAGCGGGACACCGAGCCGCTCCCGCCGTGCGACCAGGAAACCGGGATCGACGTGGGGCTAGCTCACCTGGCGGTCACTTCAGATGGCCTGAAGATCGCGGCACCCCGGTTCTTGCGGAAGGCGGAGCGGCGGCTGAAGAAAGCGCAGCGTGCCCTGTCGCGTAAGTCCAAGGGCTCCGCGAACCGGGCCAGGGCCCGGCATCGGGTCGCGGTGCAGCACCGCAAGGTGAGGGACGCCCGCCTCGACCACGCCCACAAGACCGCCCTCAGCCTGGTCCGCGACAGCCAAGCGGTCTATGCCGAGGACATTGCTGTGTCGGGGCTCGCCCGGACACGGCTGGCCAAGTCGGTCCACGACGCCGGTTGGTCGCAGCTGCTACGGCTGATTCAGGAGAAGTGCGAGCGGCACGGCCGCTACTTCGCGAAGGTCGGCAGGTTCGAGCCGACATCGCAGGTCTGCTCCGCGTGCGGCGCCAGGGACGGGCCCAAGCCGCTCGCAGTGCGCAAGTGGACCTGCAGGGAATGCGGCACGGTCCTTGACCGCGACGTCAACGCGGCCCGGAACATACTCGCCCTCGGGCAGAGGGAGAGGCTAAACGCCTCTGGAGGCAGCGTAAGGCCACCGTCACCGGTGGCAGCAGCCGTTGAACGAGGAACCCGCCGGAGCGCGGCATGAGCCACGCCGCCGGAAACCCCGGCCATCAGGCCGGGGCGGATGCCAACCGGCCGACGGTGCACCGCTACGGCGCTCACCCGGCGCAGTTCGGCGAGCTGTGGCTACCGGACCCGGCAACGCATGACCGGGCGCCGCTCGGGACCCTAGTGATCATCCACGGCGGGTTCTGGCGGGCCCGGTACGACCTGTCGCTCGGGCGGCCGCTCGCGGCGGACCTGGCGGCCCGCGGTTACGTCGCCTGGAACATGGAGTACCGGCGGGCGCTGGCCGGCGGCGGCTGGCCGGGGACCTTCGAGGACGTGGCGGCCGGCCTCGACCTGCTCGCCACCCTGTCGGTAAGCACGGGGCGGCCAGTGGACACCAGTCAGGTGATCGCGGTCGGGCACAGCGCGGGCGGGCACCTCGCGGCCTGGGCGGCGGGCCGGGCGAAGCTGCCGCCCGGGGCACCGGGGGCACCGGGGGCCTCCGGCCGGTACTTCGTCCCGCTGGCCGGCGTGATCGCCCAGGCGGGCGTGCTCGCGCTGGCCGACTGCGCGCGGGAACGGGTCGGCGGCACCGCGGCGCCCGACCTGATGGGCGGCGGCCCCGCGGACCGGCCGGATCAGTACCGGCTCGCCGACCCGCTCGCCGCGGTGCCCGTTACCGCGCCGGTGCTCTGCCTGCACTCGCGGGGCGATGACAACGTGCCGTTCTCCTACAGCGAGCGGTACGTCGCCGCCGCGCGGGCCGCGGGCGGCCGGGCCGGCCTGGTGGAGCTGTCCGGTGACCACTTCACGCTCATCGACCCGGCGACGCCCGACTGGGCCGCGGTCATCGCGGCGCTGCCCGGGCTCGCGGCCGGGCGGCACCCGGCGCTACAGCCGGGAGCGGACCTCCCATAGGTCGGGGAAGGCGGAACGGAACAGCGTGGAGCGCAAGTAGGCCGAGCCCGCGGAGCCGCCGGTGCCGGTCCTCAGCCCGATGATCCGCTCCACCATTTTCACGTGCCGGTAGCGCCACTCCTGGACGCCCTCGTCGATGTCAACGAGGGCCTCGCACACCTCAGCGGCCGTCCCGGCCTCCGTGTAGACGCTCACGAGCAGGTCCTGCACCGCCGGGTCGCCGGGCCACGGATGATGCGGGTCGTGGGCGAGCGCGATGTCCGGGACGTCCCAGCCCGCCACGCTCAGGAAGCGCAGCAGCGAGGCGAACAGCGGCCGCCTGGACACGATCCTGGCGAGCACCGGGTCGCCCTCGAGGAGGGACACGCCGAAGTCACGGCGGCCGAGCACGGCCTCCAGGTAGCGGAACTGCGCCGACTGGAAGCCGCTCGAGCCGCCGAGCTCCGGCCGGAAAGCGGCGAACTGCTGCGGCGTCATCGTCTCAAGGATGTCCAGCTGCCCCACCACGGTCTTGAGTATCTTGGCGATCCGGCGCGCCGTGGCCAGCGCCCCCGCGCTGTCGCCGTGCTCAAGCCGGGCCTGCAGCAGCGCCGCCTCGTGCAGCGTCTGCTTGAACCACAGCTCGTAGACCTGGTGGATGATGACGAACAGCAGCTCGTCGTGCGAGTCGGTGAGCGGCGACTGGCAGGAAAGCAGGTCGTCAAGTCGCAGGTAGCTGCCGTAGGTTAGGTCGGCCTGCTCGCTCATCGCTCCCCCGCGCTGATCATCCCCGTGCTTGTCATCCGGCCGCTACCCGATCTCGGCCAGCGGCCGGACGATCTTCTCGCCGAGCATGTCGACGTACCCCGCGGGGTCCGGCATAGCGGGCGCGACCTCCACCAGGTCGACCCCGAGCGCGCGGTACTGCTCCATCTCCCGCAGGAAGGCAGCCGGGTCGTCGGGGTTCAGCCGGCCGATGATCGTCTTGGTAATGGCGCCGTAGTCGCGGCCCTCGGCGTCGCAGTGCCCGCGCAGCACCTCGAGCTTGTGCTTGACGTCGGCCACCGATGACCCGAAAAGGTTGCAGGCGTCGGCGTACTTAGCGACGAGGCGCAGCGTCTTCTTCTCGCCGCCGCCGCCGATGAGGATAGGCGGGCGCGGCGACTGGATCGGGCCAGGCACGCAGATCGTCTCGGCCAGCTGGTAGTGCTTGCCCTCATAGGGACCGTCGTTGTCGCTCCACATCTGCTCGCAGACCTGGATGGCTTCCTCAAGCCGCTCGAACCGCTCGGCCACCGGCGGGTACGGCACGCCGAGCGCGCGGTGCTCCCGCTCGTACCAGGCCGCGCCGATGCCGAGCATCGCCCGGCCGCCGGACAGCACGTCGAGCGTGGTAACGGTCTTGGCGAGCAGCCCGGGATGCCGGTAGGTGACGCCGGTGACGAGCAGGGACAGGCGCAGCCGCTCGGTCTTCGCGGCGACGAAGCTGAGCACCGAGTAGCCCTCGAGCATCGGGTCGTGCGCCGTCTGGAAGTGCTCCATCTGGAACCAGTGGTCCATCGCGGTGAACCAGTCGATGCCCGCCGCGTCGGCCGCGACCGCCGTGTCGCCGACCGCCGCCCGCAGCGCGGCGCCACCGCCGGGGTGCGTGAAGTTCATGAAGTGAATGCCGAGCCGCATTACCGTCCCCATTCTCTCTGTTGTCTCCACGGACATTGTCCCGGACGGGGCGGCGACGCGATGCCGCGGGGCCAGCGGGGCGCGGGGCGGGAGTGCATAATGACTACCGTGGGCGGGTTGTCCGACGGAGCGCCGGTGTCTCGTGCCGCGGTCCTCGAGGCGCGGTACCGCGACCGGCTGCCCGCGACCCTGGACGAGCTCACCGGCCCCGGCAGCGGCACCGTCCAGCTTCCGCTGCATGTCGCCTGGTCTGGCCAGACGGCGTTCAATCTCGACCTGCCCAAGGCGTGCATGCACATGTACCGCATCGTGCTTGCCGAAGGTCAGCGCGGCGACGTCGCCGCCTACCTCAACAGGGACCTGCTCCTCGGGCAGTGGCCCGTCCTCCGCAACCTGGTCAGCCGCACGGTCCGGAGGGTCTGGGAGTCCGCTTTCCCCGAGCTGAGCGAGAGGCAGCCAGCCACGCCATGAACCTCAACGACCTGCACAGGAGACTGCTGCAGGACGTTCTGGAAATTGGCAACGCTTTCCCGCTCGTCATCACCGGCGGCTACGCGGTTCAAGCCCACCGCCTCGTCGATCGCTTCAGCCGTGACATCGACATGGCCACAAACAGCGCCGCGACGATGGAAGCCATCGTCGCCGCCGTCGTGGACGGGCTGTCCCGGCGAGGCTGGCGGGTCGAGATCATCGGGATCGACCATCACGGCGGGCGGGGCCGCGCCGCCTCATTCCCAGCGGAACAGCCGCCAGGCGAGCAGGCCGAACGTCGCCGCGTAGGCCGCGAGGACGCCGAGGCTGGCGGCGGACGGCCACTGGCCGGCCATGCTGTGCTGCAGCGCGGCGACGGCCGCGCCGAGCGGCGTGTCATCCCCGGCCGCGCGCAGCCCGGCGGGCATCGTGGCCTGCGGCATCCACAGGCCGGCGAAGAACATCAGCGGCAGGAAGATCATCGTGCCGACCGCGCCGGCCACCCGGGCGTTGCGGGCGAGGGACGCCACGAGCAGGCCGAGTCCGATCATCGCCGCGGCGGTCAGGCCGAACGCGAGGACGAAGCCGGCGGCCTGGCCGGGCAGCGGCACGCCGAACGCGGCCCGGCCGACCACCAGGATGCCGATGGTCGCGATCAGCGACACCGACAGGTTGACCGTCAGCTGCGCGCCGAGCAGGCGGCCCGCGCCGACCGGCGTGGCGTTCAGGCGGCGCAGGATGCCGCGCTCCCGGTAGCCGGTGAGCACCGTGGGCAGGCCCTGCAGGGCGAAGGTCGCGCAGCTGAACGCGATGAGGATCGGCACGTAGGCGGCGACGAGAGTGCCGCCGCCGAGCGACTTGTCCGGGCCGCTTGAGAACGAGCCGATGACGGAAAGCAGCAGCATCGGGAAGCCGACGCCCCACAGCAGCGGCACGACCTCGCGGGCGAGCAGCTTGGCCTCGGTGACGGTCAGGCTGGCGAAGGCGGAGCGCCGGGGGCGCCGGGCTAGCGGGCTGGCGGGCTCGGCCGCGATGGCGGTCATGCTGCTTCTCCTGTCGGTCCGGTGGTGAGGGCCACGATCGCGTCGTCGAGCGTGGCGCGGTTACCGCTGACGCCGCTGCGCGCGATGAGCTCCTGCGGGCGGCCGCAGGCGGTGAGCCGGCCGGCCTGGATGAGCGCGACCCGGTCGCACAGCCGCTCGGCCTCGTCGGCGTAGTGGGTGACGAGCAGGACGGTGACCCCGTCGCCCTGCAGCTCGGTGACGAGCCGCCAGCTCTCCCGCCGGGCCGCGGGGTCGAGGCCGGTGGTCAGCTCGTCGAAGACCACCAGCCGCGGGCGGCCGACGAGCGCGAGGGCGATGGACACGCGCTGCTTCTGGCCGCCGGACAGCTTCCGGTAGCGGGCGTTGCGCTTTTCCGTCAGGCCGAGCCTACGGATGAGCCCCTCGGTGTCGGCGGGCTCTGGGTAGAAGCTCGCGTAGAGGCCGATCGCCTCGGCGACGGTGATCTTGTCGGGCAGCTGGCTCTCCTGCAGCTGCGCGCCGACCAGGCGGCGGGCCGCGGCGCGGTCACGGTACGGGTCGATGCCGAAGACCCGGATGCTGCCGCCGTCGGGCCGGCGTAGCCCTTCGGCGCACTCGACCGTGGTGGTCTTGCCCGCGCCGTTGGGGCCGAGGATGCCGAAGACCTCGCCCTCGGCGACGCGCAGGCTGAGGCCGTCGACCGCGGTCTTCTTGCCGTAGGTCTTGCGCAGGCCGGTGACCTCGAGCGCGGGCTGCGTGGTGGTCATGACCGCTCCCGCTCGGCGACGACGGTGAGGTCGACGGTGAGCTTGCGGGCGGCGAGGCCACGGTAGGCGGTGATGCCGAACTCGTAGCGGTCGATGACGGCCTGGGCGCTGGCCCGGAACGTGGCGCCATCAGCGTGCAGCGCGCTGATGCGGGCCTCGACCAGCCGGTGGACGCCGCGCACCTCGAGCTCGCCGCGCAGCGACCACGCGTGGTCCTCCTGGGCCAGCTCCGTGGAGACGAACGAGATGGTGGGGAATGCCTCGGCGTCGAGCAGCCTGGGCGAGAGCACGGCGGCGTCGCGCGCCCCGTTGCCCGACTGGAAGCTCGGTACCGCGAAGCGGGCATGGACGGCGCACGACTCCGGCGGCTCGCCGACCCAGATGCGCCCGTCGCGCAGGTCGAGCGCGGCGTGCACGGCACCGAGACCGAACAGGTGCCTGGTGCGGATGATGGCGCTTGAGTGCTCGGGGCTGATCAGGTAGCGGCCTGGCTGGGGGACGTCGACGACCGGGCGGGAGAGTTCTGTCTGGCTCATGACAGCCATGGTTCGCTCGTGGCGGCCGCCGCCACATCGGCCTGCGGCCGGCGGCCTGGCCGGCCTTCGAAGGCGCGGGGCCTGCCTTTGGCGGCGCCGGGGGCTGCCTTGGCCGGCCCGTGCGCATACTTTGGTCGGTGGCCGGCCGCGGCCCGCGAACTTAAACTTGGCAGCTGTGCAGGTCACCTCCGTTTCGTCTTCGTCGCCGGCCGCCGCCGCCTCCGGTGCGGCTAACGCCGCGGCGGCCGGGGACTCATCCGGCCGGCGGCGCCGTGCGCGCGCTGAATCGGCCGCGTGGACCTGCACCATGGCCGTGCTCGTGGGCCTGACCCTCGAGGGCGGCGGCGCCGGCTCCTACCTGGCGCTTGACATCCCCGCCGCCGTGCTCAGCCTCGCGCTCATCGCGCTGCTCCGCCGCTGGCCGGTGCAGGTCGCGCTGCTGCTTTCCGCCCTGGCCGCCGTGTCCCCGGTGGCGACGCCGCCCGCCACGCTCGCCGCGCTGATCGTCGCCCGGTGGCGGCCGCGTCCCGTCGCGCTCGCCGTGGCCGGCGCCGGGATCGGCGCGCACCTGATCCGCGGGGCGTGGCGGCCCGTCACCGGGCTGCCGTACGGCTGGTGGGCGGTGCTCGTCTGCGTCGCCTACGCCGCCCTCGTCGGCTGGGGGATGCTGATCCGCGCGAACCAGGCGCTGATCTCCTCACTGCGCGACCGGGCGGAGCGCGCCGAGGCCGACCAGGCCAGGCGGGTGGCCGAGGCCCGCGCCGCCGAGCGGACGCGGATCGCCAGGGAGATGCACGATGTGCTCGCGCACCGGCTGTCGCTGCTCGCCACCTACGCCGGGGCGCTCGCCTACCGGCCCGACGCGCCGCCGGAGCAGCTATCGCGCGCCGCGGAGGTGATCCGCTCGGGCGCGCACCAGGCCCTTGACGAGCTGCGCGAGGTCATCGGCGTGCTGCGGGACGACGAGATCCCCGGCCGGACGGACGGCGCGGCCGACCTCCCGGCGGGCGCGATGCGGCCGACCCCCGGCGTCGCCGACCTGCCGCGGCTGATCGAGGAGTCACGGGCGGCGGGCATGCGGATCGAGGCGGGCGGCTGGGGAGGGTCGGTGCTCACCGGGCTGCCGGACGCGGTGGGGCGGACGGTGTACCGGGTGGTACAGGAAGGGCTGACGAACGTGCGCAAGCACGCGCCGGGCGCGGCGGCGCGCGTCACGCTGGACGGCGGTCCCGGCGCGGGCCTCGAGGTCACCATCGTCAACCGGCTGGCGGCGGCCGGCGCGGCTGGGTCAGCGACTGGCGGGGCGGATTCTGGCGGGGCGGCTTCTGGCGGGGCGGCCGGGCGGCCGGTGCCGGGGTCGGGGACGGGGCTGATCGGGCTGAACGAGCGGCTTGAGCTGGCCGGCGGCACGCTTGAGTCCCGGGCCCGCGGCGGCGAGTTCGTGCTGCACGCCTGGCTGCCGTGGCCGGAGTGAGCGGACCGCAGGCGCCTGGCGGCCCAGTGGGCGGCACAGTGAGCGACGCGACGGGCGGCCCGGGGGGCGAGATCCGGGTGCTGATCGTGGACGACGACGCCCTCGTGCGGGCCGGCCTGTCGATGATGCTCCACGGCGCCGACGGGCTGGTCATCGTCGGTGAGGCCGGGGACGGCGACCAGGTGCCAGGCGCGGTGGCGCGGCACCGGCCCGACGTCGTGCTGATGGACCTGCGGATGCCCCGGGTCGACGGGATCGCCGCGACCCGGCGGCTGCGCGCCGGGCCGCAGCCGCCCGAGGTCATTGTGCTGACCACGTTCGACGCGGACGAGAACGTGCTCGGTGCCCTGCGCGCCGGGGCCAGCGGCTTCCTGCTCAAGGACGCGCCGCCCGCGGAGATCGCCGAGGCGATCAGGCGCGTCGCCGCCGGCGACCCGATGCTGTCCCCGGCGGTCACCCGGCGCCTCATGCGCCGGGCGGTGACGGGCGAGGACGCGCGGCAGCGGGCACTGCGGCAGCTCGAGGGCCTCAGCCCGCGGGAGCGCGAGGTGGTCAGCGCCATCGCCGAGGGTCGGACGAACGCGGAGATCTCCGCGTCGCTGCTGATGAGCGTGCCCACCGTCAAGGCGCACGTGACGCACATCCTGACGAAGGCGGGCCTGGCCAACCGGACCCAGATCGCGCTGCTCGCGCACGACGCGGGGCTGGCGTTAGCTCCAAGGCCGGTTTTAGCCGACCGGCTCGAGCAGCATCATGCCGGCGGCGGTGTTGGAGATCGGTATGTGGTACGTGGCGGCGACCTCGCGGACGCCGCCGGAGCCCAGGGCCGCCCGGGCGGCCAGCCAGAGCATCAGCTCGATGCCCTGGCTGCCGGTCTTCTCCACCAGTTCGAGGGTCGAGTACCTGGTCGCCCACCGCGGGTCGGCGGTCAGGCTGGCCATGAACTGGTGGTCGAACGCCTTGTTGATGAAGCCGGCGCGCTCGCCGTCGAGCTGGTGGGAGAGGCCCCCGGTGCCCAGGACGAGCACGCGCAGGTCCTGCGGGTAGGAGGCGACGGCCCGGCCGATCGCCTCGCCGAGCTGGTAGCAGCGCGCGGCCGACGGCAGCGGGAACTGGACGGTGTTGATCTCCACCGGGACGATCCGCACTGGCCACGGCTCGCCGCCCGGCCACAGCAGCGCCATCGGGTTGCACACCGCGTGGTCGACGACCATCTCCTGGCAGGTGGTGATGTCGAAGTCGGCGGCGACCACCGAGTCGATGATGTGCCACGACAGGTCCGTGTCCCCGGGGAACGGTGCCACGACCGGGATATTCCAGCCCTCGTCGGCGCTGCGGTACTCCGGTGCCGCACCGATCGCGAACGTGGGCAGCTTGTCGAGGAAGAAGTTCAGCCCGTGATCGTTGTAGATGACCACCACGACGTCGGGCCGTGCCTCCGCGAGCCAGCGGTGCACCGGCTTGAACCCGTCGAAGAACGGCTTCCAGTAGGGCTCTTCCTGCAGTCCCCGCTCGATCGCCCGGCCGATCGCCGGGACGTGCGAGGTGGTGACGCAGCCGATGATCGTGGCCATCTCTACCGCCCTTCGGCTTCGGCTTCGGCTTTGGCTGCGGCGAGGAGCCTGGCCTTGAACTCTTCCTTGCTGACCCCGGTCTGCTGCGCGCCGATGTCCTGCACGTCGAGGCCGAAGATCCCGGCGAACTTCGCCAGGTAGTAGATGTTCCCGCCGGCCGCGAGCAGCTCAAGGACGTTGCGGTGGCCGACCGCCGCGCGCTGCCCGGCGCTGAGGCCGAAGCGCGCGCAGTACGCGTCCTCATCGAGCAGGAACTCGGCCCGGTTGGCCGCTTCGTTGAATGACATGCACATCTTGTTAAGCGCGTAGCCCTTCTGGGCCTGGCCGCCGTCGAAGATGGTTGTCCCCGGAATCGGCTGTCGCGTCGCTGGCATCGTCGCACTCCTGTAAAGCTCGGGTAGCGCCCTTCCTCACAGCGTGAACCGCCCCCCGGTGACGGGAAACGGACCTTGGTCCCTGACACGTGGGACGAACGGAAGCTGATCGTTACTATTCCTGCTATGGGGGTCCTATCGCATACTGGTCCGGTGGCACAGGCAACTGACTCCGTCGGGGGTCAGGTCAAGCCCGCCGTGGGACGACGGTGGTCATACCGCCCGCGGGTAGCCGGGCCATCCGACCACGCCCTGCACTGGCTGGCCGGCTGGTACGCCATGGCACTGCGCCTGGGCGGCGCGGTCTTGTTCACCGCGGTGGCCGTGCTTGCCGCGACGCGGCAGGTCTCCGGCTGGTGGCTGAGCGCGCCGTTGACCGGGCTGTGCGCGTGGTCGGCCTTCTTCTACTGGCAGGTCCGGCGGTCCGGGCTGACGACGGCCGTGGCCCTGGCCGACGCCGCGGTCATCTCGGCGGTCGCGCTTGTACAGCAGCACCTGGTCCCGGCCGTGCTGATCTCGGACAACACGACCTGGATGCTCCCGCTCGCCTGCACGTCGATTTACATCCTGCAGATCGCGCTGGGGCCGGCCCTCGCGCTGCCCGGCGCCGCGATGGTGGTCATCGCCTACGGGATCGGCGCCGGCCAGCTCGCCGATGGCTGGCTGCTCGTGGTGGAGACGATCGTCGCCGCCGGGCTGGTGGCGGTGATCCGCGGCGGCGCCAGGCAAGCGGACGCGAGCGTCGCCGTCAGCCTGGAGAACGAGCGGCGGATCCGGGCCGAGGAGGCGCGCCGCGCCGACGAGCGAGAGCAGCACCGCCAGCTGCACGACACCGTCCTGTCGACGCTCACCATGGTCGCGGCCGGTACCTTCGCCGAGCCGTCACCGGCGCTGACCGCGCAGGCGGCGCGGGACCTGCAGGTGTTGCAAGGGCTCGCCGGCGCCCCGGCCGGGCCGGGCGGACGGGGCGGGCCGGGCCGGTGGGAAGAGTCCGGCGGGGCAGAGGAGCTGAGGGACCTGGGACCGCAGCTGGAGCGGGCCGCCGCGAGCACCGGGGACCTGGCGGTGCGGCTGAAGCTCGTCCCGGTCGCACTGCCGTCGCCGGTCGCGGATCAGCTCGTCGCCTGCGTCGGCGAGGCGCTGCGTAACGTCGCGCAGCACGCCGGAACCGGCGCGGCGGAGGTGACCGTCACCGGCGGCACGGGCTGGGCAGTGGTCAAGGTGACCGACAGCGGGCGCGGGTTCGACCCGGCCGCCACCCCGCCATCCCGGCGGGGCATCCGCGAGTCGATCACCGGGCGGATGCTCGCGGCCGGCGGCCGGGCCGCGATTTCCAGTCGGCCCGGCGCGGGGACCACCGTCACCATAAGCTGGCCGGCATGACCCCGGTGCAGCCGGCGTTCATTCAGGCAACGCCCGCGCAGCCGGCGCCCGAGCAGTCGACGCCGGCGCAGTCGACGTCGGCGCAGCCAACGCCGTTCCAGCCAGCGCCCGCGCAGTCGGCGCTGATGTCTGGCCGCTACCAGCGGGCGTTCACCATCGCCGTGGTCTTCCTCGTCGTCGGCTGGCATCTCGCCGGCGCGGGCGGCCAGTTGCTGCGCAACCGGCCGGACTACGCCTCATTCGCGTTCCAGGGCGCCATGTGGCTGATCATGGCGCTGGCGATCGGCGCCGGCTCGTTCCTGGTGCTGCGCCGGGCGCTCGGCGGGCGCCAGGCCTGGGCGATCGCCGTGATCGTGCTGGCCGTGAGCACGGCCGCGGCGGCCGCCAGCCCGGCCAGCCAGATGCTGGCGCTCAACTGGGCGTGGGGAAGCGCCGGGTGGGCTGGCGTGCTCGTGCTGCTGCGCCGCCGGTTCAGCGAGCTTGCCGCTTTCCTCGCCGCCGAGGCCATCGCCGTCCTGTCCGTGCAGCTGTGGGACGGACTGCACCGCACCGACCTGGCCGGGTTCCTCGCCGTGTTCGCCTGGTCGACCGGCGCCCAGGTGGCCGTCGCCGCCGGGGTCAGGGCCCTGGATGTCGCCGCCGACCAGGCCGCCGCGGCGGCCCGCAGCGAGGAGGCCGCGCGCGTGCGGGCCGCCAGCGCGGAGATCATCAGCATTGCCCGCCACGCCCGCTGGCTGACGCTGCAGGAAAGCGCCGTCCCACTGGTCGCCGAACTGGCGGCGGGGACGGCCGACCCCGGCGACCCGCAGGTGCGCGTCAGGTGCGCCGTCCAGGCGGCCCGGCTGCGCCGGGTGCTCGCCGAGGGCGATGAGGTGCCGGGACCGCTGGTGCACGAACTGCAGGCCAGTGCCGACATCGCCGAGCGGCGCGGGGTGGCCGTCGAGATCGAGACGGCCGGGCCGCTGCCCCAGGTGCCCGGGCCAGCCCGGCGGGTGATCACCGACGCAGCCATCTTGATCCTGACCGCCGCGCGCAGCAAGGTGCGGATCACCTTGGCGGCGGTGGCCGCCGGAATCGCCGTCAGCTTCGTCGCCGATACCGGCACGGTCGTCCGGCTGCCCCCGTCCGGCGACGGGGTCGCTCTCGAGCAGCAGCAAGACGGCGGCACGCTCTGGGCGGAGGCGCGATGGAACAGCAGGTGACGGTCGCCATCATCGAAGATCACCCGGTCGTCACCGAGGGGGTGGCATCCTGGATCCGGTCCGATCCGGCCCAGCGGGTGCGACTGGTGCAGACCGCGCTTGACCTGACCGGGCTGCGCGACTCGGCGCGGCTCTGCGACGTGGTCATCTTGGACCTGGAGCTGTCCGGCGAGCTGGTCACCGCGCAGATACCCGAGCTGGTAGCGGCCGGGTACCGGGTGGTGGCCTTCTCCGGGCACAGCGACCCGGCGATCGTCATGGAGACGCTGGACAGCGGCGCGCACGCGTACGTGTCCAAGGACGAGGGCCGCGATCACCTGGTCGAGGCCGTGCTCGCCGCCGCCGCCGACCGCCCGTACGTCACCAGGTCGCAGGCCAGGGCGATACTCGCCGACCAGCGCCCGGCCCGGCCTGCGCTGTCCGACCAGGAACGGCAGGCGCTGCTGCTGTGGTTCCAGGGCATGTCGAAGGCATCGGTCGGGCGGCGCATGTCGGTCACCGAGAACACCGTCCGGCAGTACATCAGCCGCGCCCGGGCCAAGTACGCGGCCACCGGCCGCAGCGCGCCGAGCAAGGACGCGCTGCTCGCCCGCGCGATCGAGGACGGCGTGATCAAACCGGGCGAGATCATTCCTTACCAGTCATTCGCCCGCGGCGCGGCTGACGGTCCGAGCTTGGGGGACCCAGGCCACTCAATGGCCCGGGCCCCCCAAGCTCCCCCCCACGGACAGTTAGCATTCCTGATCACGGGCGCCGTTGTCATGACGCCCGATCGGGTGACACGGGGCGGTAGGTTCGGCCGCATGCTGGGAGATGATCCGCGGCCAGGGATCAGGCAGGCAAGGATTACTGGCCGACGCGGCCGTCGATGCGCTCGCGGAGCAGGTCGGCGTGGCCGTTGTGGCGGGCGTACTCCTCGATCATGTGCACGAGGATCTCGCGCAGCGACACGGGCTCGCCCTGGGAGTCGGTGCCGACGAAGTCGAAATCGTGGTCGGCGATGAACTCATCGGCGAACGCGGTTTCCGCGCGCCAGGCGGCCCAGGCCTCATCGACGCACGCCTGGTCGGGGACGGCGCCGTTGAAGTCGCCGTCCGGGTCGTCCGGTGTCTGGTAGCGCTTACCCTCGGGCCGCCCGGCGAAGCGGATCCTGAACCACGTGCGCTCGACCTCGGCCATGTGCCTGACCAGGCCGAGCAGGGACAGCGTGGACGGCTCCACCGACCGGCGGGCCAGTTGCCCCGCGTCGAGCCCTTCGCACTTGAGCTGCAGGGTGAGCCGCTGGCCGCGGAGGAACTCCGCCAGGGTGGCCCGCTCGCCGCCCAGCCGCGGCCCGCCCTCGCGCGGGTCGTCTACTGGGTCGATGAACAGGTCGGCCCGGTGCATGCCCGATACACTGCCCTTCCCATCGGGTATGCCCGGGGGGGTCGAGTACTCCAATCTTGGCCCGCCTACATCGATCGAGCTGCCAGGCAACGGCAAGATTGGAGCACTCGTCCGGGAGGTCGTCTCCTCGGGAGATGGCTGCGGCGTCGTCATAGCGAAAGGCTATCCCGGTGCCGCCCGCTAGGTCACGCCGGTTGCTCCGGGGCCGGCCCGGTCAGGCACTCACGCGCTGACCTGCGGAAAGCCGCGACCAGGCGGCCGCGGTCCGCGGCCCTGGTGGCCAGGATCACCTGGCTCGGCGGCACCCCGTGCAGCGGGATGGTGATCAGGTCGGGGCGCAGGGTGATGCCGTGCAGGCCGCCGGGGATGATCGCCACGGCCTGGCCGGAGGCGATCAGCTCGTTCTTGTCCTCGAGCGCCGCGACCAGGGGGCCGTCCGGGGCCGGCGTGCCGTCCGGGCGCGGGTCGATGCGCCAGAAGGCGTTGAACGCCGGGTCGGGCAGCCGGGGGATGGGCTCGTCGGCGATGTCGTCAAGCGTGACCGATTCCTTGCCCGCGAGGCGGTGATCGACGGGGACCATGAGCAGCCGCGGCTCGTCGTAGAGCACGGTCACGTGCAGGCCGTCGGTCGCCAGCGGCAGCCGGGTGACCACGGCGTCCACCCGGTGACCGAGCAGCGCCGCCCGGGCCTCGTCCCAGTCCAGGTGCAGGCTCTGCACGTCCGCGTCCGGGTGCTTGCTGCGCAGCTGGCGCACCGCGGGCGTGATGATCAGTCCCGGGGTGTAGCCGATGATGACCCGGCTCGGCTGGGCGGCCGCCTTCGTCGCCGCGGCCGCCTGGGCGGCCGCGCGGAGCAGCGCCCTGGCGCGGGGCAGGAACACCTCGCCCGCTTCGGTGAGGCGGGTCCCCTGCGGGGTGCGGTCGAGCAGGCGGGCGCCTAGCTGCTGCTCGAGGCGGCGGACCTGGCGGCTCAGCGACGGCTGGGCGATCAGCAGGATGGCGGCGGCGCGGCCGAAGTGCCGCTGCTCGGCGACGACCACGAACTTCCTGATGCTTTCCAGGCTGGGCAGCTCACCTGCTGGTATTTCGTCTGACTGATCTCGTTCCGCAAAGCTAGCCGCACTCAATGGGGCAGGCGAAGCACCTGGGCCGCGCGACGCGCCGTCCACCGGATCCGACTCGGCACTCACGCTAGCGAGCGTATCCGACGTGCCCGGGAATCGCCTTTGGCAGGCTGGCTAGGAGCTGCCGGGAAGTTCCCGACATAGCGCTGTTGAACTGCGGCGATGCCTGATCGGTATCGCCCGGTGCGAAACGGGTCTTGGACGCCGGGCGGTGCCTGGGGGCACCGTGGAGGTACCAGAATCCAGCGGAACGGCCTGTTAAGGGGACATCATCATGCGCGTGTTCGTGACCGGGGCGACCGGGTTCATCGGGTCGGCGGTCGTCAGGGAACTGCTCGGCACCGGGCACCAGGTCACCGGGCTCGCCCGGTCGGACAAGGCCGCCGCGGCGGTGGCGGCGGCCGGGGCCGAGGTGTTCCGCGGCTCCCTTGAGGACACCGACGGCCTCAAGCGGGCGGCGGCCGACGCCGACGGCGTGATCCACACCGGGTACATCCACGACTTCTCGCCCACCGCCAACCCGGCCGCGGCCGCCGCGGCCGACGGGAACGCCATCGCGGCCTTCGGCGAGGCGCTCGCCGGGTCGGGCAGGCCCCTGGTGGTCGCGGCCGCGCTGCCGCCCCCCGCGCCCGGGCAGGTCGCCACCGAGGATCTGCGAGCACCGGAGAACCCGCACTACCCGCGGGTGTCCGAGCGGGCCGCCATCCCCCTCGCCGGGCGGGACGTGCGGGTATCGGCGGTCCGGCTGCCGCCGTCGGTGCACGGCGAGGGCGACCCGCACTTCGTCACCGCCTTCATCGGCATCGCCCGGGCGAAAGGCCTGTCCGGCTACCTCGGCGACGGCGCCAACGTGTGGCCCGCGGTGCACCGGCTCGACGCCGCGCGCCTGTTCCGCCTTGCGCTGGACGAGGCTCCCCCCGGAACGCTGCTCAACGCGATCGGCGACGAAGGCGTTCCGTTCCGCGAGATCGCCGAGACGATCGGGCGGCACCTCGACGTGCCGGTGAAGTCGCTCACCGCCGAGGAGGCGTCCGCGCACTTCGGCCGCGTGTTCGCCGCCTTCGCCGCCTTCGACGTGCCCGCGTCCAGCGCGCGGACTCAGGAGCGGTTCGGCTGGCGTCCCGTCGAGCCCGGGCTCATCGCGGACCTGGACCAGGGGCACTACTTCACCGTTCCGAATGACGCGCAGCGGTAGCGGGCCTGGACGAGGGCACCACCCCTCCGTTCGGGATGACCAGGAGGGTAGCGGACGGCGGCCCGCGGCATCGGGCGCAGCCTGGAATCGGCCGACGCGGGCTAGGCCCGACTTCCAGCCAGCGGAAGCCCCCGGTGGCACGGACAGGTGCACTGGCCCTATAAAGGGGCCATGCGGACTGACGTTGCCATCATCGGGGCAGGCCCGGCCGGCCTGTTTCTCGCCCACCTGCTCGCGCAGGACGGCATCGAATCGATCGTTGTTGAGGCGCGGACGCAGGAGTACGTCGCGGCGCGCATCCGCGCGGGGATCCTGGAAAGCTCGAGCGTCGACCTGCTGCGGTCCGTCGGGCTCGGCGAGGGGATCGAGGCCCACGGTGACGAGCACCGCGGCATCTACCTGCAGTGGCCGTCGGAGCGGCACCACCTTGACTTCGTCGACCTGACCGGGCGGAGCGTCTGGGTGTACGGGCAGACCCAGCTGCAGGCGGACCTGGTCGCGGCAAGCGAGGCCGCGGGCCGGACGGTCTACTACGACACGTCCGACGTGGCACTGCACGACCTGGAGTCCGAGCACCCGTCCGTGACGTTCACCGACGCGGCCGGCCACCCGCAGCGGATCGACGCGCTGGCGGTCGCGGGGTGCGACGGGTCGTTCGGGCCGAGCCGGGCCGCGATGCCCGGCGGTGAGACGTGGGAGCGGGTCTACCCGTACTCGTGGCTCGGCATACTCGCCGACGTCGCGCCGTCCACCGACGAGCTCATCTACGCCTGGCACCCCGACGGGTTCGGCATGCACTCGATGCGGTCCGCCACCGTCAGCCGGCTCTACCTGCAAGTGCCGAACGGCACGGACGTCGCCGACTGGCCCGACGACCGGATCTGGACGGCCCTGGCGACCAGGCTCGGCCACGGGCAGGACGGCTGGACGCTCACGCCCGGGCCGATCACCGACAAGAGCGTGCTGCCGATGCGGTCGTTCGTGCAGTCGCCGATGCGGCACGGGCGGCTGTTCCTGGCCGGCGACGCGGCGCACACCGTGCCGCCGACCGGCGCTAAGGGACTCAACCTGGCCATCGCGGACGTCGCGCTGCTCGCGCCCGCGCTTGGGCAGCTGGTGCGGAAGAACGCGTCCGCGCTCGCCGACGCGTACTCGGACACGGCGCTGCGCCGGGTGTGGCGGTGCGAGCACTTCTCCTGGTGGATGACGACGATGCTGCACATTTCCGGCGACCCGTTCGACGCGCAGCTGCAGCTGTCGCAGCTGCGCTGGGTGACGTCGAGCGCGGCCGGGGCGGCCGGGCTCGCGGAGAACTACGCGGGCCTGCCGATCGGGTTCTGACGTGATTGACGTGCTTGACGTGCTCATCGTGGGCGCGGGGATCTCCGGCATCGGTGCCGCGTACTACCTGCAACGCGACCACCCGGGGCGCAGCTACGCCATCCTTGAGGCGCGCGGCGCGTCCGGCGGCACCTGGGACCTGTTCCGGTACCCGGGCATCAGGTCCGACTCCGACCTGCACACGTTCGGCTACGAGTTCAAGCCGTGGCGCTCGGAGGTCGCGCTCGCGGACGGGATGAGCATCCTGTCCTACCTGCGGGAAACCGCCGCCGAGCACGACATCGACCGGCACATCCGGTACCACGCCAAGGCGATCACCGCCGACTGGTCGGACGCCGACGCGCGGTGGACCGTGACGGTGGAGAACACCGAGACCGGCGCCCGGCACACCGTCCAGAGCCGGTGGCTCTTCTGCGCGGCCGGCTACTACCGCTACGACGAGGGGTTCACCCCGCACTTCGCGGGGCGCGAGCGGTTCCGCGGCCCGGTGATCCACCCGCAGCAGTGGCCGGCCGACCTGGACTACGCGGGCCAGCGGGTCGTGGTGATCGGCTCCGGCGCGACCGCGGTCACGCTGATCCCCGCGATGGCCAGCACGGCCGGGCACATCACCATGCTGCAGCGCACGCCGAGCTACGTGCTGCCGGTCCCGTCGCGCGACAAGCTCAACGCCCGGCTGACCAGGCTGCTCGGCTTCGAGCGCGGGTACGCGGTCACCCGGTGGCTGAACATCAGCCGCCAGGTGCTGCTCTGGCGGTTCTGCCGGCGCTGGCCGCAGGCGGCCCGCAAGGTGATCAGGGACCTCAACGTCAAGATGCTGCCCGCGGACTTCCCGGTGGACGAGCACTTCAACCCGCCGTACGACCCGTGGGACCAGCGGATGTGCATGGTCCCCGACGGCGACCTGTTCCGCGCCATCTCGGGCGGCAAGGCGTCGGTGGTCACCGGGCAGATCGAGACGTTCACCGAGGACGGCGTGCTGCTCGCCGACGGCCGCACGCTGGAGGCCGACATCATCATCACGGCCACCGGACTGAACGTGCAGCCGCTCGGCGGGATAACACTGACCGTGGACGGCGCGCCGGTGCGCGCGGCCGACCGGCTCGTCTACAAGGGCATGATGCTGTCCGGCGTGCCGAACTTCCTGTTCATCTTCGGCTACACCAACGCCTCCTGGACACTCAAGGTCGGCCTGGTGTGCGAGAACCTCACCCGCCTGCTGCGCCACATGGATGCCCGCGGCTACGGCATCGCCCGCCCGGTCGCCGCCGACAACCGGATGCCGTCGAGGCCGTTCACCGAGTTCGCCTCCGGCTACATCGTGCGCGCGCTCGACGAGCTGCCCCGCCAGGGCAGCCGCGCCCCGTGGCGGATCTCGCGGACCTACCACGACGACGTGAAGCTGCTGCGGCGCACGCGCGTCGACGACCCGGAGCTGAGGTTCGAGCCGCTGCGGGAAGCCGTTTCGTTGTAGGCGGTGCTTTCCTGTCCCGCGCTCCTGCGCCCCCGCATCTCGGCGGGGGCCAGCCCCCCGCCGCCGGCTTACCGTAGGAGCATGGATGACGGGCTGCGCGCGGAGTTGCTGCGCAGGGTTGAGAAGGACCAAGCGGCGCGGAAGTCGCTCGACAGCGACGCGATGCGGGAGGCGGACGGCGAGAACCTGCCCTGGCTCAAGGAGGTCGTCGCCGCGCACGGCTGGCCGGGCGCGTCACTGGTCGGCACCGACGGCGCGCACGCGGCCTGGCTGCTCGCGCAGCACGCGGACGCCGATCCCGCGTTCCAGCGACAGTGCCTCGGCCTTATCGGTGCCGCGGTCGAGGCAGGCGAGGCGTCGCTGCTCGAGTACGCCTACCTGACCGACCGGGTGCTGCTCGCCGAGGGCCGGTCCCAGGTGTACGGCACCCAGGTAACGCGCCGGGACGATGCCTGGGTACCGCGGGACCTGCGCGACCCGGAGCTGGTCGACGAGCGCCGGGCGGCCGCGGGCCTCGAACCGCTCGCGGAGTACCTGCAGCGGTTCGGCGACTCCCCGCCGCTGGCGTCGCGGCTGCGCTGCCCCGGCTGCGGCGCGTGGGTGCCGTTCGAGACGCCGGAGGGCGACGCGCCGGTCACGGTGACCTGCCCCGAGTGCGCGCGGACGACGACGGCGCGGATAAGTCGCTGAGACGGGGTCGCGGCTGGCGCGCTAGCGGCCAGGCGCGTTAGCGGCCCTGCGCCTTGAGCCTGGCGTCCAGCCGGGGGTAGACCCGGCGGGCGTTCGCCGCGAAGATCCGCGCGCGGTCGGAGTCGGTGAGCTTCGCCGCCTCGACGTAGCGCCGCGTGTCGTCCCAGGAGAAGCCGCCGTCCGGGTTGTCGCCGCGCACCGCGCCGAGCATCTCCGAGGCGAACAGGATGTTGTCCGGGCTGATCACGCCGGTCAGCAGGTCGATGCCCGGCTGGTGGTAGACGCAGGTGTCGAACCAGACGTTAGTCATCACGTTCAGCTCGATCGGCGGGAACTTCTCCCGCGTCGCGATCCCCTTGTACCGGCCCCAGTGGTAGGGGACCGCGCCGCCGCCGTGCGGTATGACGAAGCGCAGCGTCGGGAACCGCTCGAACAGGCTCCCCTGCACCAGCTGCATGAACGTGGTGGTGTCGGCGTTCAGGTAGTGCGCGCCGAGCGTGTGCACCGCCGGGTTGCACGACGTGGAGACGTGAATCATGGCCGGCACGTCGAGCTCGGTCATCTTCTCGTACAGCGGGAACCAGTACTCGTCGGTCAACGGCGGCGAGCTCCAGAAGCCGCCCGCCGGGTCCGGGTTAAGGTTGCAGCCGACGAAGCCGAGCTCGGTGACGGCCCGCTCAAGCTCGGCGACGCACGCGTCGAGCGGCTCCCCCGCCACCTGCGGCAGCTGGGCGGCGCCCGCGTAGTAGTCGGGGAACAGCGTGGTCACCCGGTAGATGAGGTCGTTGCATACCCGCGCCCAGGTGACCGCGGTGGCCGGGTCGTCCACGTGGTGCCCCATGGCCGACGCGCGGGGCGAGAAGATCGTCACGTCGTGGCCGCGCTCGCGCACGACGCGCAGCTGGTTGCCCTCGATCGTCGCCCGGATCTCATCGTCGCTGATCTGCGGCTCGGCGGGGACCGGCAGCGCCGGGTCCTTGAGCCGCGCGAGCTGAGCGTCCCGGAACTCCTGCAGCGCGGCGGGCGCCGTCGTGTAGTGACCGTGACAGTCGATGATCATCTGCGCGTCTCCTCTCCCGGCCACGGCGGGCCGGAACTACCCGGGCTACCTTAGCGTCCGCCGGCCACGCCTTCGAAGTCGCGGTACCGCACGACAAAACTGCGAGGTCAAATTCATGGTCCAGAACGGAGGAGGCGCGCGGCCAGCTCGGCGTTGCGCTGCGCGAACGCGGTCCATTCCGGTGGCGTTCCGGCCATGTGCCGGCGGCTCGTTACCTCGCCGCAGGAGCGCAGCGTCCAGCCGGTCAGCCGGCCGGCCCGGATCTCAAGGCGGACCAGGGTGCCGTCCGCCCAGCCGCAGGCGTCGTGGCCGGCCGGGCCCGGCCTGGTGACCTTCTGCTCGGCGGTGATCCAGTCCAGTGCCTCGATCTCTTGCTGCAGCTTGGCCGCCAGCTCGAACGCCAAGGTGCGCGACGCGGCATCGCGGAGCTCGACGAGGCGCGCGCTGACCGCGGTGACCGCGGCCGGATCGCGGTTAAGCACGGCCGCTGCCCGCCGCGCGAGTGCGGGCCGGTCGGCCGCGTCGGCGCCGCGGAGCCGGGCCATCTCCCGGCGCATGCCGGTCAGCCCAGCGCCCGCGTAGTTCAGCGGGAGGACGCGGCACAGCCCGGCGGCCGCCAGCCTCGCCTGGCGGCCGCCGAGGTAAGGACCGAAGTTCCTGGCGCCTTCTGCTGGCTCGTAGGCGACCGTCACGCCCGGGGCGCGGGCGTCGTCGCTGAGCCGGATCCAGACCTCGGACTCCTGGCCGCCGTCCGGTGCACGGTTCCAGGGCGGCTTGCGCGCCTGGAGCAGGTTCCGTTCCAGCCAGGCGGCCTCGTGGGCGGAATCGCAGGCGACCGCCTCGACGCGGGCGATCTTGGCAACCATCCGCGTCAGGTGCGCCCGGTCGCGCAGGTCGCCCCAGTAGGAGGCGACCCGGCTGCGCAGTTGCGTGGCGCGGCCAAGGTAAAGGACTCGTCCGTTGGCGTCCCTGAACCGGTACACGCCGGGGGCGGGCGGCAGCAGCGCCGCCTGGTCGCGCGCGCTGCCCCCGGTGCTCCTCATGTCCGGCGCTATTCCAGCGTGACGAGGCGGCCGGGCCGGCTCATCGTGCCTGGCGGGCAGTACCAGGTCATGATCTCCACCACCAGCCGGCCGGCCACGACGGCCGGGTCGGCCTCGGCGAGCTGCCGCGACCGCTCGATGGAGCCGGTCCGGTAGAACGTCAGCCCGCGCAGCGACTCATCGGGCTGCTCGACGACCGGTCCGTTGGTCGCGATCTGGCCGGAGTCACGCAGCCTGTCGTGATGGGCGAGGTGCTCCCGCTGGATGCGGTCAAGCTCCGCTTCCGGGTAGTCCGGTGCGCTGGCCGGCCGGCGCAGCAGCACCAGCTCGAATGCCTCAAGGTCCACGGGCATCATTATCCCCGCCGGCGCCTGCGATCGCCTTCCCGGCGTTGAGAGACAGGAGCGAACTCTGGGCCTACCGTTTGGGAGGCGGCCTGTCAGCCCGGCCGGCGCAGGGCGGACAGCAGCGGGATCGCCTCGATCTTCTCCTCGGTCAGGTCGTCCCAGCTCAGGGTGGGAGCTGACCGGGGGACGTGGCTGGTACGGCAGTCGATTACGCGGTCGGGGGTGACGATGAAGTCGAGCGTCACGTCGTGGCCGGTCACCGGGATGACGCCCGCCGGGCGGAGCTGGATCTCGTGCACCGTGGTGACCGTGACGGTGCGCGGGCCGATCAGGCCGGCCGCGGCGGCGAGGGCGAACTCGAGGTCGGCGAAGCCGCCGCCCTTGCCGAGCCGGGCCCCGTCCTCGCCGGCCGCGACGCAGCCCATCACCACCAGGTCGACCGGGGCCAGCTCGTCAAGCGTGACGCGGCGGGCGGAGCGGGACGCGCCGCTGATCGACGCGGCCTTGCGCGGCGGCTGGTCCAGGTGGTCGGGGTCGAGGGCGAAGAACGGCTCTCGTTCGGCCAGCCGCGGTACGGCCATGTAGACGGTCTTGCCGTCCTCCAGCGCGCGCTGGCGCACCGGCAGCTGCGCCGAGTCGGGATTGGCCTTCACGGTGCGCGCCGCCTGCCACGCGGGCAGCCCGCGCAGCCGCTCGGCGGCCCGCTCGGCGCCGGTGAAGTTCGGGATGCGCCCGGGGGCGCCGGGGAACCTGGCCACCTTCGCGGCGCGCATGGCGGACCATACCTCGTCACGCAGCGCCGCCTTGGCGGCAAGGACGTCCGCCGGGCCGCCGGCGTCGCGGTCATGGCGAGGAGTGGTGCGAACCATCCACCCATTGTGCCGCACGGCACGTCACCCCCGCCCGGACCCCGGGCACGCGCATAACCCCCGCGCGGCACCGTCTCTGGGTGGCGATATTGGCGGTTAGCCGGTCACCGGCACCTCCGGCAGCACGGCGGCCAGCAGCGGGATGATCAGTGAGTCCTGGCTGGTCAACCGGGTCCCACCGGGGATGGTCGCGGCTGCGGTGACGGGGTCGGGGGCCTGGCGGGCAGTGACGTCCGCGGCGGTGGTGCGGTAGGCGGCGGTGCAGGTCATCGCCTGGCCGGCGGCCAGGGTCACGGCCGGGCAGGCGACGGCGCCGGCCTCGGTGTCAGTGACGGTGACGGCCTGCAGCGCCACACTGCCGTTGTCGGTGATCTGGTACGTGAAGGTGACCGGCTGCCCGGCGGCAGTGAAGCTGCTCCTGCTGGCGCTCGTGGCGATGCTGACGGCGGGCTGGTCCCGCAGCGGGATGGTGATCGATGCCCGGCCGGTGACCGCGAGGCCGCGGCTGGTGTCGGCGGTCACGGCAGCGGTGCTGGTGGTCTTGCCGGCGCTGACGTCGGCTGGGGTGGTGCGGTAGGCGGCGGTGCAGGTCATCGCCTGCGCGGTGGCGAGGGCAGCGGCCGGGCAGGTCACCGTGCCGAGGCGGGAGTCGGTGACGGTGACGCCGTGCAGCGGGACGTTCCCGGTGTTGGTCACGGTGTAGGTGAAGGTGACGGCGGTGCCGGCGACGGCGAAGCTGCCCACGCTCGCGGTCTTAGCGATGCTGACCGCGGGGCGGTCCTCGCGCGGGATCGTCAGCGTGGCGGTGCCGTGGGCCCGCTGCCCGCCGGGTGCGGTGCCGGTCACGGTCACCGGGCCGGCGATCTGCCCGGCGGCCACGTCCGCCGCGCTGGTGACGTAGTCCACCGTGCAGGGCCGGGTCCCTCCGGGCGCGAGGGTGAACGGGCCGCCGCATACCTCGCCGAGGCGGCTGTCGGTGACGGTGACGCCGTACAGCGGGACGTTCCCAGTGTTGGTCACGGTGTAGGTGAAGGTAACGGGGGTGCCGGCGACGGCGAAGCTGCCCACGCTCGCGGTCTTGACGATGCTGACCGCCGGGTGCGCCCGCGGCGGGATCCTCAGGGGTTGCACGATCGCCAGGCTGTGAAGGTACCCCGCGGCGATCGCGGTCGCCGCGGTGGCCGTCGGCAGGTCCACCGCGACCGGCACGGAGCTGCTGATCGTGGTGCCGTCGCCGAGCTGCCCGTAGGCGTTGTCGCCCCAGGCGAGCAGCTGCCCGGCCGAGGTCAGCGCCAGGCTGAGACCGGCGCCGGCGGCAACCGCGGTCACCGTGACGCCGGCCGGCAAGTCCACCGCGACCGGCACGGAGCGGCTGATCATGGTGCCGTCGCCGAGCTGCCCGAAGGCGTTGTACCCCCAGGCGAGCAGCTGCCCGGCCGAGGTCAGCGCCAGGCCGTAGTACTCGCCGGCGGCAACCGCGGTCACCGTGACGCCGGCCGGCAAGTCCACCGCGACCGGCACGGAGCGGCTGATCGTGGTGCCGTCGCCGAGCTGCCCGTGGCGGTTGTTGCCCCAGGCGAGCAGCTGCCCGGCCGAGGTCAGCGCCAGGCTGTGACCGGCGCCGGCGGCAACCGCGGTCACCGTGACGCCGCCCGGCAAGTCCACCGCGACCGGCACGGAGCTGCTGATCGTGGTGCCGTCGCCGAGCTGCCCGTAGGCGTTGTAGCCCCAGGCGAGCAGCTGCCCGGCCGAGGTCAGCGCCAGGCTGTGACCGGCGCCGGCGGCAACCGCGGTCACCGTGACGCCGGCCGGCAAGTCCACCGCGACCGGCACGGAGCTGCTGGTCGTGGTGCCGTAGCCGAGCTGCCCGTAGGCGTTCCAGCCCCAGGCGAGCAGCTGCCCGGCCGAGGTCAGCGCCAGGCTGTCGTCGTCGCCGGCGGCGATCGCGGTCACCGTGACGCCGGCCCGCAAGTGCACCGCGACCGGCACGGAGCTGCTGATCGTGGTGCCGTCGCCGAGCTGCCCGTGGCGGTTGTCACCCCAGGCGAGCAGCTGCCCGGCCGAGGTCAGCGCCAGGCTGTGACCGGCGCCGGCGGCGACCGCGGTCACCGTGACGCCGGCCGGCAAGTCCACCGCGACCGGCACGGAGCGGCTGATCGTGGTGCCGTCGCCGAGCTGCCCGAACGGGTTGTCGCCCCAGGCGAGCATCGCGCGGGGGACGGGACCTGCCACCCGCGGGGCGGCGGCAGTCCCGGCCGCGGCCGGGACCGTGCCACCCGCGACAACACCCAGCAGCAGCGCGATCCCGGCCAGCACGGCCAGGGCGTGACGCGACCGCGAGTAGCCGATGAAGCGCAGGCGCCTGCCCGGTGCCAGGCCACCCGCGCCCGGCCGCCCCCGAAATGTTCTCACTGGCCCCCCTTGACCGAATATGCAGAAACCGCCGCCCGGCACTGCAATATCCCCTTTGCCGCGCCGGCCATTTCACGAATACAAGAATTCGCGCAGGCGGAAGCTACCACATTCGCGCAGGCGGGAAGCGATCAGATGCGCGGGATTGCCGGCCAGTTTCTATTGCAGTAACTCTCCGGAGCAGCGTCTAGTCGGAATTTGAGCGCCTGCTCCCGTTATGCGCCCGCGGATTAGCGGTAGATGAGGGTCCCGTCGTCGAGGTCAGCCTTGGGCAGGATTTCCAGCTCCTGCTCGAGTTCGAGCAGGTGGGTCCATGGCTCGCGGTCGCCCCGCCGGAAGAGCAGGTGCTGTGAGCGCATGACGTAGCCGGAATTGAAGTTCTCCGGGTCGGCGAACGGCAGCAGCGGCATGTCCGCCTCTTCCGCGCGCAGCGCGGGGGTCACCATCGTGGCGCCCTTGTCCGCCATGTTCGCCCACAGGCGGGCGAGCAGGTCGCAGACCAGGTCCACCCGCAGCGTCCAGCTGTGCCTGAAGTAGCCGAAGATGTACGCCATGTTCGGCACGCCGCTGATCATGATGCCGCGCCAGGTGACGCGCCCGGTGAAGTCGACCGGCTCGTCGTCGACGGCGAACGCGACGTCGCCGAGCAGCGACATGGTGAACCCGGTGGCGCTGACCACGATGTCGGCCGGGATCTCCGCGCCGGAGCTGACCCTGATCCCGTGCTCGGTGAACGTGTCGATGGTGTCGGTGACGATCGACGCCGTGCCCTCGCGCAGCGTCGCGAACAGGTCCCCGTCGGGGACGATGGCGATGCGCTGCTGCCAGGGGCGGTAGCGCGGCGTGAAGTGCTTTTCTACGTCGAAGCCTTCGGGCAGCAGCGGGCGCATCGACTCGATGAGGAGCGCGTGCAGCTCCGCGGGCGACTCGGTCGACATCCGGGCCAGCAGGTTGGTCTGCGCCATGAACTTGCGGCGCAGGATCTCGTGCGTCCACTCCTCGGGGACGTCAAGGGCGCGCAACTGTTCGGCGAGCTCGTCCGTGATCGGCGGGGCGAAGAAGTACGTGGGCGAGCGCTGCAGCATCGTCACGTGCTCCGCCTGGCCGGCGATCGCGGGGATCAGCGTCGCGGCCGTGGCGCCGGAGCCGATGACGATGACGCGCTTGCCGGCCAGCTCGAGGTCCTCAGGCCACTGCTGCGGGTGCACGATCACGCCCTGGAAGCGGTCCATGCCCTCCCACTGGGGCTTATAGGGCTTGGCGTGGTTGTAGTAGCCCTGGCACATCATCAGGAAGCCGGCGGTGTAGCGCAGCCGCTGCACCGTGTTGCCTTGAGTGGGGTCCTCGCGGGTGACCTCGACGGTCCACCGGCGGTCCGCGGTGGACCAGCTGGCCGCCGTCACCCGGTGCCGGAAGCGGATGTGGCTAGCGAGGTCGTCCTCGTCGATGACCTCGTCGAGGTAGGCGAGGATCTCACCGCCCGCCGCGATCGCCGGGCCGCGCCACGGCTTGAACCGGTAGCCGTAGGTGAAAAGGTCGCTGTCAGAACGGACGCCGGGATACCGGTGGGTCCACCAGGTGCCGCCCCGGTTGTCCTGCGCGTCCAGGATGACGAAGGTCCGGCCGGGGAACTGCTCCCGCAGGTGATGCGCGGCCCCGATGCCGGAGACCCCGGCCCCGACAATGAGGACGTCGACATGGCCGGCGTCATGGATCTCGGTCTGGGCGGGAGCGGTCGTTGACGCCGTCGTCATGTCTGGACCTCCGGAGCGCGGGCGCTGCTTCCCGTGATTCTAGAATTCTCATCGGGCCCGTGGCCAGATCCCCTGCTTGCCCGGGGACAGGATGCCGTCGGGGTCGAGGGCGTCCTTCAGGGTTCCGTACAGGCGGAGCATGGCGTGGTCGCCCCATCCGTACTGGGCGGCGATGTCGTCCATGAAGTCGATGTGGCCGCGGTACAGGCCGTAGCCCGCCTCGCCGGTCAGCCTGACGAGCCGCCGGTAGACGTCGTAGGCGGCCTTGACCTGCGCCTCGTTCGTCGTGTCGTAAAGCAGGGGGCTGACCATGTAGCAGGAGCGCGGCGTCATGATCGTGCCGGGCCAGAAGTCAAGGCCCGCGCGCTCGATCTCCGGGCGGATCATGGTCACCAGGCGGCGGACGTGCGTGCCCACCAGCGGCGCGACCGGGGAGAAGTCCAGGTGGCCGCCGATGCCGCCCCACCACTGCAGGCTGTCGAGCAGCGCCAGGCCGGGGATGCCCGCCTGGACGCGCTCGGGGTGCGTGTGCACGGTCTGCTCGCTGACCTGGTCGCCGGGGATCTTCCGCGCGGCGACCTCGGCGCCGGGCACTCCCCTGGCGAACGCCGCCTTGACGTGGGCCAGCTGCGCGTCAACGACCGCCTCCGGGCCGTACAGCGCCATCCGCAGGTTCCAGAAGCCAAGGCCGAGCTCGGCCCTGGCCCGCTCGTAGAACTCCGGCGGTAGCGGCCCTTCTCCCGAGTGCCACTGGGCGCGCGGCCGCGTCATCGAGGCCGCGCCGGTCAGCGTGCCGAGCAGCGGCACGTTGCTGACGGTGCCGTCGAGCAGCAGGGGGCGCATCGTGTCGATGAGCGCCTCCAGGTCGGACTCGCTCGCGGCCCGCACCTCGACCGGGGCGTACACCTCGGGACGCGGGCTGAGCCACTTGCCCATCCGGGTGACGATGCCGAGGTTCGACTGCATGAACAGGCTGTCCACCGCCGGGCCGAAGCCTTTCCTGTGCGCGTGCCAGGCGTGGTTGCCCGCCATCGCGCCCATCCCGGTGCGGATCACCTCGCCGCTGGCGAGCACCACCTCCATGCCGCACATGGACTCGGCGTGGTTGCCGCCCGGCAGGTAGCCGACGCCGTGGTCGACGGTGTTGCCGATCACGCTGCCCCAGCCGAGGTCGGGGATGGACGCCCACAGCGTGCTGCCCCGGCATGAGAGTTCGGCGCAGAGGTCGAAGAAGCTGACCCCCGGCTCGACCACCGCGTAGGCGAGTTCCTCGTTCACCTCAAGGACGCGGTTGAGCCGCCGCATGCTGACCACGACACTCCCCCGGACGCGGGGGGCGGGGCCGCCGTAGGCGTTATTCTTGCCCATCGACGTGGTCCACAACGGGACCTTGTACTGGCGGGCGACGCGCACCACCGCCTGGACGTCCGCGGTGCTGCCCGGCTGGACGACGGCCGACGGCCAGTGGTCGTCCCAGCCGGGGTAGGAGTACGGGTCGCGGAACTCGGCGGCCTGTTCCGCCGTGAGGACCGCGTCTTCGCCCAGGGCGTCGGCGAAGGCGCGTAGGGCGTTACCGAAGTCTGCCTTGGACAGTCCCGGCGGCAGGACAGCGTCGTCTGCGGGATCACTCACGGGCCACCTCGGGTCACAGCGGCGTGCGGCTTTATCCGTTGGTACCACGCGGCCGCGGCCGGGACCATGCGTGGTTCCACGGCTGGCCCGGCCGGCTTCTGTCGGGTCCCACAGTGCCCGGACCGCTCATCGTTCGGCGGCTGCGCCGGTCAGCGGCTTGACGAGGTGGTTGGGGTTGGCGTGACGGTCACACCTGGCGAGTTCCCTGGATGGCCCGGGGACTGCTGCCCTGGCTTGTGCTTCGCGGGGAAGATCAGGGTCACCAAGATCAGCACGAGCACCATCGCGATGGCGGTGGCCAGCCCGACGGCCAGGCGCGGGTTGGCGCGCACCGCCGTCGCGACCGGGGTGAGGACGGGAATCGGGCGGCGCGGCGGCGTCGCAGGCTGGGCGTTTGCTCGCGGCGCGGTACCGCCCGGCGTCCGGGCGCGGTCGCCCCGCGCGGCCGCCGCTATCGTGTCCGGCAGTGGGGTACCTGCTGCGGTCACCGGGTGGACCCCGGACACAGACCCGCTCCCGGCCGCGAGCGCGGCCAGCGCGTTCGCCGCCGTCTGCGCGTCGGGGCGGGCGGCCGGGTCGTCCGCGAGCAGCGCCTCGATCAGGTCGCGGAGCGGGCCGGCCTGCTCCGGCGGGGCCAGCCGCCTGGTGAGGATGGCCGCCATGACCGCCGCCATGGTGGAGCCGGTAAACGGCGGCCGGCCCTCCACCGTGTGGTACAGGGTGGCGCCGAGCGCCCACAGGTCCGCGGGCGGGCCGACCTCACCGTCTTCCAGTTGCTCCGGCGCCAGGTAGGCCATGGTGCCGATGCGCGTGCCCGAGCCGGTCAGCTGGGTGGCGGCGTCGAGGATGGCGGCGATGCCGAAGTCGGTGACGACGGCGTGGTCGCCTGACGGGCCGGACAGCAGGATGTTGTCCGGCTTCAGGTCGCGGTGCACGAGGCCGGCCGCGTGCGCGTGCGCGAGCGCGCCGGCGACCTGCTCGCCGATCCGCGCCGCCCGCGGCCAGGGCAGCCTGCCCAGGCGGCCGATCTCGGCGCTGAGCGAGGGGCCGGAGACGAACCGCATGACGATCCACGGGGCGTCGTCGTGCTCGGCCACGTCGTACACGGTGATCACGCCGGGATGGTCAAGCCGGGTCGCGGCCCGGGCCGCGCGCATCGCGCGGGCGAGCAGGTCGGCGCGTTCCTCGGGTGACTGCGGCGGGAGCATGACCTCCTTGACCGCCACGTCGCGGTCGAGCAGCTGGTCACGGGCGCGCCAGACCCGGCCCGCGCCGCCCTGGCCGGCCGGCTCGGACAGCGCGTACCGGCCGGCGATCAGGATTCCCGCCCCGGCCGGCATAGCAAAGATCATAGGGAAGAACCGGCCCGCGCAAAGGCCGCGCCCCGGCCTGCGGCAGCCGGGGCGCGGCGGTTTATCTGGTGGTGCGATCTAGAAGAGGAGCTGGAGGTTGTTGTCCATGCCGAAGTCGTCGACGAAGTAGACGGCGTCGTGACCGGGCTTGACCGCCAGGCCGAACAGGTTGCCGCCGCCGCCGGCGTTCTTGTCGACGGTCACCACAGCGTTCACGGTGCCGTGAGGCGTGATCTCAACCAGGTTGCCGTTGTTGCCGTTGGCGGTGATGACGTCACCGTTCGGCGCGACGACGAGGCCGAGCGGGTCGGTGAGGTCGGTGCTCGCTGACAAGGTGAAGCCGGCGCCGTCACTGTGGTGCCGGAAGACCGCGTTCGGGATGCCCGCGATCCGGTTGCCCACGCTGTCGGCGACGTACAGGGTGCCGTTAGCGCCGAGGCCGACCCCGGTCGGGCCGATGACCAGCGCGTTCGGGTCGGTCTTGGCCGGGAAGCCCGAGCCGATCCGGGTGCTGGAGAGCACGCGCGGTACTTGGTCCGGCGAGCTGGTGATGACCAGTCGCTGCACGGTGCCGCCGTTTGCGAACGGGTGCTTGGTGAGGATGCCGCCGAGGACGTTGGTGACGAACAGGTCCGCCGTGTTCCCGTACTGGACGGCGGTCATGTCCCACGGTCCGTTGATCCCGTACCCGGTGATGGTCTTCCTGACGTTGCCCCACTGGTCGAGGACGATCAGGCAGCCGCCGCCGGAGAGGTTGCCGTTGACCGTCGGCAGCGAGCCGACGATCACCCAGCCGCTCGGCAGCGCGACGAGAGCGGTCGTGAGGCCGACCCCGCCAAGGCACGCCGGGTCGCTGATCTGGGCGAACAGGCTAGCCTTGCCGCCCGGCGAGACCTGAACGATGGTGGTACCCGTGCCCTGGGCGTTGGCCTTGTTGTTGAAGTTGCTGACGAGCACGTTGCCGCGGTACAGGTGCCCGGTGCTGCGCGGGACGACGGCGACCCCGTACGGGTTGACGTCGCCGTTCTTGGGCACGGTCGAGGCGACGACCTTGGTGTGGCTCAGGTGGCCGATGAAGCTCGAGGGCGACGCGCTCGCGCTCGCCGCGAATGCGCCGCTCGCGGCAAGCAAGCCAGCCCCCGCCATCAGGGTCGCGGAGATGACCGCCGCGGACCGTTTGACGGGTTTCTTAGGAAATCTACTGAAATGCATGGGAATTAACGCTCCCTCCGCTAGTGATTTCTCAATCCGGAGCTACGGACCTGGATCGCAAGGAGATTGGCCGTAGTCGCGATACAGAGGAAATATTGAGGTTTTAGAGCTAATTCATAGATTGGAGAGCTGTCGCAGAGCTTAGACGCCGGGCTTGGGCGTCTCCAGTGAGACGTGGGGATTCCTGGGGCGCCTGCGTGCACCCGGTCGCTGCGCCTGGTTCAGGCCCCGGCGATGGCGGCCTCAGGCCTCGGCGATGGCGGCGAGGCGGTCGAGTGACGCGCTCAGGCGCTCCGGTGTGGTCGACCTGGCCCGCGGCAGCCGGTTCCGGTCGGTGAGGCGGGTCCAGTCGTAGGTGTGGGTGACGCGGGTGCGGGAGTCGCCCCGCGGTACCAGCTCCCAGCGCCACCGGTGGCCCGGCTGACGGGCGCCGACCTCGGACGGCTGCCAGGCGATGCGGCGGCCCTCCTCGAACTCAACCACGTGGTTTTCCCGGACCATGCCGCCGGTGAGCGTCATGATGAACACGTCGCCCACCGCGCGGACGCGCTGGCCGGCGGCCGCCTCGGCCAGGTTGTCGTTTCCGTCCCAGCGGGGCTGCTGTGCCGGGTCGGCGATCAGCTCGAAGATCAGCTCCGGGGCGGCCGCGATCTCCCGGCTGGCGCTCACCACCCGCGGCGCGTCCTGTTCTGGCTGTTCCGGCCGTTCCGGCTGTGCTGGCGTCATGTGGTCCATCCAAGCATCAGGCCGTCCGGCGGCCCAACCCCTTTAGCCGGACGAGGTCGGCCCGCCTGCTCGGTTATGCCGAGTGGGCGTGGCTAGCCAGGCCAGCGAGCTAACGGTGCGGTGAGTACGCGGCGAGCAGTTTCCCGTGCCGAGCCGTTTCCTGCGCCGGAAGCGTACCGAGGTGGAGCCGACCGGCCGGCCTTCAGCGTAAGGCGGCCTTTGTTTGCATAGCCGGGAACCACATTCCATCGCCTTTGCATAACGGACGCCCATGATCACATTCGATTTGTACCGAATGTCCAGCCACCGGCTATGCAAAGACGAGAATGCGTGGTCCTGGGCTATGCAAAGTCGAGTCGTCCCGGGAGGACGGTCACGCCGCCGCAGAGATTCCTGTGACTGCCATTACGGGGGAGACAAGGGAGAGGGTCTCTACGGTCAGCCATCCGCTACGCCGGAAAACTTGCCGAGGCCGTCCACGCATCGCAGATCCGTGAGGCCGGGGCCGGGTGACGAACAGGCTCAAGATTGGGCAGCTAGGCGGCGGGCCGCGGCGGTGGCGGCCTCGAGGGCGGCGGCGAGCTCCGCGCGGCTGCGGTCGAGCTGCGGCGCGAGGGCGGGGACCGTCTCGGCGAGGGTCAGGCTGGTGGTGATGACCTCGACGGACATGCCGAGGGCGGTACCGAGGATGAGCTCGAGCACCGGGACCGCGTGGTCCCAGCCTTCGGTCGGCGAGCCCGGGTCGTACGAGGCACCGCGGCTTGACACGACCACCGCGGGCCGGCCGGCCAGTGGCTGGGTGGGAGCGTCGACGAACGGCGCCGTCCGGCCGGGGATGTGCACGTGGTCGATCCAGGTCTTGAGCGACGACGGCACCGAGTAGTTGTACAGCGGCGCGCCCACCAGCAGCACGTCGGCGGCGAGCAACTCATCGACGAGCTGGTCTTGCCGGGCCTCGGCCGCGGCGAGCTCGGCCGGGTCAGCGCAGGCCGCGCCGTCCGGGCGCAGCCGCGGCGGCCAGTGCAGCACCGCGTCCGCCAGGTGCGGCAGCGGGTCCAGGTGCAGGTCCCGGTGCGTCACGGTGTGCCGCGGGCCGGCGGCCCGCCAGGCGCCTGCGAAGGCGGCGGTGATCTCCCTGGAACGGGAGTTCTTGAGTGTGGCGGCGGAGTCCAAGTGGAGCAGGTGGGGCACGGGGTCATGCTAGCGGGGGTTCCGGCGCCGCGGGTAGCCGCTAGCCGCAGGATCGCCGCTCACGGCAATCGCCGCCGTCATGACGACCGGCGCCGCCATGACGGCCGGCTCACGGCGATCCCCGCCGGTTACGACAGCAGGCGGCGCAGCCAGGTCCGCTGGGCGGCCACCGCGGCCTGAGAGAGGGACGCGCCGGGGACCATGACGGCGAAGCCGTGGAAGCCACCCGGCCACACGTGCAGCTCTGCGGAGCCGCCCGCTCGCCAGATCCTGGTCGCGTAGGCGACGTCCTCGTCCCTGAAGGTCTCCGCGGAGCCCACGTCGATGAACGCGGGCGGCAGGCCGGACAGGTCGGCCGCCCGGGCCGGCGCGGCGTACGGCGAGACGTCGGGGCCGCCGCGCTCGTCGCCGAGCAGCGCCGTCCAGCCGACTTCGTTGGCGGCGCGGTCCCATACGCCGAGGCCGGCCATCTGCCACGACGACGGCGTGTCGTTGCGGTCGTCGAGCATCGGGCAGATCAGCAGCTGGCCAGCCAGGGCGGGGCCGCCACGGTCCCTGGCGAGCAGGGCCACCGCCGCCGCCAGGCCGCCGCCCGCGCTGCCGCCGCCGACGATGAGGCGCGCCGCGTCGATGCCGAGCTCGGCCGCGTGCTCGGCGGTCCAGCACAGGCCCGCGTAGCAGTCTTCCACCGGCCCTGGGTGCGGCGTCTCCGGCGCGAGCCGGTAGTCAACCGAGACGACCGCCAGCTCTAGCTCCGCGGCGTGGTTCAGCATGCTAGGCAGGCCCGTGCGGTTGTCGCCGATGATCATGCCGCCGCCGTGGATGTAGTAAAGGCAGGCCACAGGAGCGGTGACGCCGACGGGACGGCAGACAAGCAGCGGCACGTCGGGCGCGCCCGCCGGGCCGGGTGCGGCGGCGGTGCTCACCTCGAACGCGCCGCCGCGCCGCAGGTCGTCGTCGGTCGGGGCCGGGAACGGCGGGTTCTGCCGGATCAGCGGGATGGCCTCGAGGGTGAGCTCCGGGGGCCCGCCCTGCTCCATGGCGTCAAGTGCGGGCCGCAGCTCGGCGTCGAACGGGGGCGGCGGCCCGACCTGGCCAGCCGAAAGTCCTTCCGTTGCCGGGATCGCGGTCACCGCGGCCTCCTTCAGCGCCCGCGGCGGCTGCCCCAGGCGGGGACAGGCGGGAGACGCGCGGGCCTTCCCGATGACAGCAAATACCGCCCCCGCCCGTCAACACCCGGCGAGACCCGGGATCCGCCGAGAGCGCGGCGGAGTCCCGCGCGGTGCGGTTACAGGGGGCGGGACCAGGTCTGGCTCATCATGTGCTGGCCGAACGCGTCCTCCGGGTGCTCGCTGTCCAGGGTGAAGCCGGCCGCCTGGTAGACGTGGCGGGCGGCGGCCAGCTGGTCGTAGGTGAGCAGCACGATGCGCGCATAGCCCGCCGCGCGGGCGAAGTCCAGGCACCGGTCGACCAGCCGGGCGCCCAGCTGCCTGCCACGCGCCCGGGGTTCCACGAGCAGCAGGCGCAGCCTGGCCGTCGTTCCGCCGTCGGGGCCGCCGGGCCGGTCAGGGACGCAGCTGACCGAGCCAGCCGGCTCGCCGTCGACCTCGGCGATCCAGGCCGCGGCGCGGCCCGGGTAGCGGTCGCGCAGGGTCACGTACTCCGCGACGATCTGCGCGCAGAACCCCTCGAAGCTGGCATCCCAGCCGAATTCCGCGGCGTACAGCTCCCCGTGCCGTCGCAGGATCCAGCCCAGGTCGCCGAGCTGAAGCGAACGCAGGGTGACCCTGGGCGGCGCCGGGTCGCCGGCCGGATCGCCGTCCGGGCCGGCACCCGGCCCCCGGCCGAGCGCCTGGGTGATCACCCGCATCGCGTCGAGCACCGGGCCGCAGTCGACGCCGCTGAGCAGGGCGCCGATCTGGCTGACGGCGCGCTCGTCGAGCTCGGCGACGGCGGCGCGGCCCGCCTCGGTGGCGCGGATCTCCTGGCGCCGCGCGTCGGCGGCCGACCGGTGCCTGGTCACCAGGCCGTCGGACTCGAAGCGGCCGAGCACCCGGCTCAGGTACCCGGGGTCGATGTCCAGCGCCTGGCGCAGCCAGGACACCTCTGCGGTGCCGAGGCGCGCGACCTCGAACAGCAGCCTGCTCTCGGTGAGGGTGTACGGCGTGTCGAGGTACATGTCGTGCAGCACGCCGATGACGTTGGTGTAGAAGCGGTTGAACGCGCGGACCTGGGCCACCTGGGCCTGGGTCGGGCCCGCGGTGGGCGGAGCGGCGGTACCGGACATGGAGGCGCCTCCGGATCGTTGACTGAGTCAACAGTAATCCTTGACCCAGTCAACGACAATGAGTCAGTCGCCGGATTCCGGGTCCGCCATGCCGTCTTCCCCGTCCGGCGGCTCGAAGCCGACGCAGCCGATGACCGGCAGCCGCGGGTACTTGGCCAGGCTGTCGTCCCAGGACGCGCGGGTGCACCGCAGGTACGTGGTTCCCCGGTTGGTGCCCTTGACCAGGGCATGCCTGCACAGGGCGCACAATCCGGGCTCAACCGGCAGCACAGGGCTGACTTTCAGCTCGCTCACGACGTGCTTATTACCCTGGGTGACGAGTTTCACCCGCGGCGGTTACCGGGACAACCGGCGGCGACGATTTCAGTCGCCGCGCCCGATTGAGGCACGTGCGGAGCCGGGAGAAGATGGGCGCATGACACGTGTGGCAATCATCGGCGGCGGCATCGGCGGGCTGACGGCGGCGAGCGCGCTGCGGCGGGCCGGGGTCGAGGTATCCGTGTACGAGGCGGCCGGTGAGCTGAAGGAGATCGGGGCCGGGGTCGCGCTGCACGCCAACGCGATGCGGGTGCTGCGGTTCATCGGCGTCGAGGACGGCGTGCGGAAGGTCGCCGGGCGCTCCGAGTACGCGGTCACCAGGGACGGGATCACCGGGCGGCTCATCTCCAAGACGAGCCGGACACGGACGGCGGAGTTGCAGGGCATCGAGCCGGCCACGGTGCACCGCGCCGACCTGCTCGACGTGCTTGCCGCCGCGCTGCCCGACGGCCTCGTGACGCTCGGCAAGCGGTGCGTCGCGGTGGACGGCGCCGGGGGCGTTGCGGTCGCGCGGTTCGCGGACGACACCGAGACGGAAGCGGACGTGATCATCGGCGCGGACGGCATCCACTCCGCCGTCCGTACCGCGCTGTTCGGGCCGGACGCGCCCCGGTTCACGGGGAAGATCTGCTACCGGTCGGTCATCCCGACCGCGGCGGTGCGCGGCGGGGCCCTGTCCGACGTGGCGGCCGACAACGGGCAGTGGCTCGGGCCGCACGGCACGATCGTGCTGTACCCGCTGCGCGGCGAGGAGCTGATCAACGTCGTCGCGCACTACGACGACGACACGTACCGGCACGAGTCCTGGGTGACGCGGTGCGAGGGGTCCGAGGTCACCGAGCGGTACGCGGACTGGCACCCGTCGCTGCTGCGGCTGTTCGAGGCGGGCGAGACCTGGTACAAGTGGGCGCTCTACGACCGGGACCCGATCCCCCGGTGGACGTCGGGACGGGTCACACTGCTCGGTGACGCGGCGCACCCGATGCTGCCCTACCTGGGACAAGGCGCGTGCCAGGCGCTTGAGGACGGGGCGGTGCTCGCGAACGCGCTCACCGCGTCCCCGGGCGACCCGCTCGCCGCGCTCGCGGCCTACGAGCGGGTGCGGCGCCCGCGGGCAGCGCAGGTGGTGCTGACCGCGCGGGCGCGCGGCGTGTCCAACCACCTGCCGTCCCGGTGGGCCGCCATCCGGCGGGACGCGGCGATCTCGGTGCGGCGGCGGCTGAACCGGCGCGACACCGACGGGCGCGGCGCGACGTGGCTCGCCGACTACGACGCCACCTCGCCGTCCGTCCTGGCTGACCGGTAAGGTCACCGGCTATGGAGCTGGAGCGGGAAACGCTGACCTGGGAGACGTTCGGCGACGCGGCGCAGGAACTCGCGCAGGTGATCGCCGGCGACGGGTTCCGGCCCGACGTGATCCTGGCGATCGCGCGCGGCGGGATGTTCGTCGCGGGCGCGCTCGGCTACGCGCTGTCGGTGAAGAACCTGCACCTGATGAACGTCGAGTTCTACAACGGGGTGGGCTCCACGCTCGACATGCCGGTGATGCTGCCGCCGGTGCCGTCCGCCGTCGACTTCTCGCAGAAGAAGGTGCTGATCGCCGACGACGTGGCCGACACGGGCAAGACCCTCGAGCTGGTGCGGAACTTCGTCGCCGAGCACGTGGCCGAGGCGCGCTGCGCCGTGGTCTACGAGAAGCCGGCCTCGCTGGTGAAGTGCGACTACGTGTGGAAGCGCACCGAGGCGTGGATCAACTTCCCGTGGTCGACCCTGCCGCCGGTGGTGCCCGGGGTACTCGACGCCTGAGCGGCGCGTGCGGCCGCTCACGATGGCACCGAACGATGGCGGGTTACTCCCGGCCGGCCGGCCCGGCTTCTCGCCGCGGGTCGGAAACGGCGGCCCGCCGTTCGTTGACGTGATGCGAAGGCCGGTTTCACCCGTGGAGGAAGAACCGTGAAGTTCCTGTCCGTGATGCCCAACCTGTACGTAGCCGACGTCGGGGCATCCGCCGCCTTCTACCGTGACCTGCTCGGCGGCACGGAGACGTTCCGCGCACCCGCCGCCGGGACATCTACTCACGTGGAGCTGCGCATCGGCGACGTGATTCTCGCGCTGTCGAGCCGGGACGAGGTAGCCCCGCAGGGGCTGCCTGAGCCGTCGGGCGGGCACCCGTTCGAGCTCGTGGTGTGGTGCGACTCGGCCGACGAGGCGGTGGCCGCGCTGCGCGCCGCGGGTGTCCCGGTCGTGCTCGAGCCCAGTGTGCACGTCTCCGGGCACCGCCGCGGCTACGTCGCCGACCCGGACGGCAACTGGATCGTGCTGGTCAGCAAGGAGCCGGCGTAGCGGCAGGGGCCGGCGGTGCCCGCGAGACCCGCGAGACCCGCGAGACCCGCGACGCCCGTGTCGCGCGCCCGGGGTTCCACGAGCAGCAGGCGCCGCCCGGCCGAATTCATCAGGTTGATCTGATAAGTTCAAGCTGAACATTCGGCCGACTTCTGCGGAGGCATGCCCATGCCTGGTGCGCCCGGTTCCCGTCCCGTCCTGCTGCTGATGGACTTCCAGCACGCTCTCGTCGAGAGCCTGAGCGCGCCGCCCGTCGTCGACGCCGCCGCCCGCGCTGCCACGGGCGCCAGGAAAGCCGGCATCCCGGTGATGTTCGTCCGCGTCGGGTTCCGGCCCGGCTATCCCGAGATCTCACCATCGAACGGCACGTTCTCCGCCATCACGTCGCAGGGGGGTGACGCCTACACGGAGGGCCACCCGGCCACCCAGGTGCACGCGGCGCTCGCGCCGCTCGACTCAGAACCTGTAGTTATCAAGAGGCGGGTCAGCGCGTTCAGCGGCTCCGACCTTGACGTGCTACTGCGCGGCGCCCAGGCCGACAGCTTGGTCCTAGCGGGCATCGCCACCAGCGGCGTCGTGCTGTCCACGCTGCGCCAGGCGGCGGACCTCGACTACCACCTCACTGTGCTGGCCGACGCCTGCGCGGACCGCGACCCCGAGGTGCACCGCGTCCTGACCGAGAAGGTCTTCCCCCGCCAGGCCCGGGTCACCACCGCCGACGAGTGGATCGCCTGGCTGTAGAGCTGGGGGTCCTCCCGTTCTGGTTAAATCGGTGGTCTTTTGACTACTCCCCGCCTTGAGGGACAGGGATTCCGGCCCTCGCGGGCCGGGGTTCCTGTTTCACGGCCGATCGCACCCAGGAGGTCCCGGGGTGTCTGACATCAGCTCCGCAGGCAGAAACGGCAAGACCTGCCGCCAGGATGTTCTTGGCGGCATTGACGTCCCGGTCGTGCCGGGTGCCGCAGGACGGGCACTGCCACGCCCGGGTGCTCAGCGACAGTTCCGCGAGCAGGTGCCCGCAGGCGGAGCAGGTCTTGCTGCTCGGGTAGAACCGGCCGGTCACGATCAGGTGCCGCCCGGCCCTGGCCGCCTTGTACTCGAGCATGCGGCGGAAGGTGCCCCAGCCGCAGTCAGAGATCGCCTTGGCGAGCGAGTGGTTGCGGACCATGTTCTTTATGGCCAGGTCCTCGATCACGATCACGTCATGGTCGCGGACCAGCCGGGCCGAGGTGCGGTGCAGGAAGTCGGCCCGCGACGCGCGGACCTTGCGGTGGGCCCGGGCGACCTTGGCCTTAGCCTTCGCCCGGTTGGCGGAGCCTTTCTGGCAGCGGGCCAGGCGCCGCTGGTAGCGGGCCAGGCTGCGCTCCCGCCTGGCCAGGCTGTGCGGGTTGCGGATCTTCTTCCCGTCACTGGTGACGGCGAAGTCCTTGATGCCCAGGTCCACGCCGACGACGGCGGCGGCGGGGAGCGGCGCGGGATCGGGCACCTCCACCGCGAAGGACACGTACCAGCGGCCGCACGGGTCGCGGGACACCGTCCCCGTGCTGGGGTCGAGCGACGCCGGGTCGGTGTCGGGCCAGGACCAGGTGAACGCCAGCGGCGTGCCCGTCTTGGCGAGGAACAGCTGCCCGTCGCGGTAGCGGAACCCGGACCGGGTGTACTCAGCGGACTGCCGCCCGCCGCGGGACTTGTACCGGGGGTAGGCGGCGCGCCCGGCGAAAAAGCTGGCGAACGCGGCCTGCTGGTGGCGGATTGCCTGCTGCAGCGGGACGCTGGAGACCTCGCCCAGCCAGCTGAGGTCTGCTTCGGCTTTCATCGCGGTGAGGTAGGCGCTGGCCTGGGCGTAGCTCGTGCCGGCGTGCTCGTCGCGGTAGCGGGCTTGGCGCCAGGCCAGGGTGCGGTTCCAGGCCACGCGGACGCAGCCGAACGTGCGGTTCAGCACGCTCGCTTGTTCGGGGCTGGGGTAGGCCCGGCACTTGTATGCCGTACGCATGTTTGAATGCTACCGGAAGGAACCGACATGGATCAGCCGACGCGCGGAAGGGGGAAGCGGCGTTTCCTCCCCGGCCTGAAGGCCGGGGTCTCCACGCCGCAAATTCGATGACCGAGATCGCGATCATCGGGGGCGGCATCGGCGGGCTGGCCGCGGCCGCCTTCCTGCGCCGGGCCGGGCTGCGCGCCACCGTGTACGAGCAGGCCGGGCGGCTCGGCGAGGTGGGCGCGGGCGTCGTCGTCGCGCCGAACGCGGCCCGGCTGCTGCGCGTCCTCGGCGTCCTGCCCGTGCTGCAGGAGCGGGCGGTGCCGCTGGAGGTCGGCTGGGAGTTCCGCCGCTGGCAGGACGGCCGGGTGCTGTCCGCGGAGGACCTGGCGACCAAGTGCGCGCTGCTTTACGGCGAGCGGACCTACACCGCGCACCGCGCCGACCTGCTCGAGGCGGTCCGCCGGGCGGTGCCGGAGGAGGACGTGCGGCTCGGCAAGCGCTGTGTCGGCCTGGACGGGGCCGCCCTGGGCGGCGACGGCGAGCGCTGCCGGCTACGCTTCGCTGACGGCGAGACCGCCGTGGCCGATGTGGTGATCGGCGCCGACGGCATTCACTCGATGGTCCGCGCCGCGCTCACCGAGCCGGCCCCGGCGACGTACTCGGGGCTGTGCGCCTTCCGCGCGCTCGTTCCCGCCGGGCAGGCGCCCGCGTTCGCCCGCCGTCCCGCGCAGACCCTGTGGCTCGGGCCTGGCCATCACCTCGTGCACTACCCCGTCTCCGCGGGCACGCTGGTCAACCTGGTCGCCTTCGCGCCGGCCGGCGGCTACACCACGGAATCGTGGACCGCGACGGCGACGGTCGAGGAGCTGCTCGCGGAGTTCGACGGCTGGGACCGCCGGCTCACCGACCTGATCCGCGCGGCGGAAACGCCCGGGCGCTGGGCCCTGCTCGACCGCGCGCCGCTCACCGGGTGGAGCCGGGGCACGGTGACGCTGCTCGGCGACGCCGCGCACCCAATGTTCCCGTTCTTCGGCCAGGGCGCCGCCCAGGCCATTGAGGACGCCGCGGTGCTCGCCCGCTGCCTCGCCGCCGGCCCGGCCGACCCGGCCGCCGCCCTGGCCCGCTACCAGGAGCTGCGCATTCCGCGCACCACCCGGCTGCAGGAAGTGAGCCACGCCCGCGCGCACGTTAACCACCTGCCGGACGGGCCGGAGCAGCGAGCCCGTGACGCGTCCTTCACCGACGTCGACCCGCTCGCGGCGAGCGGCTGGATCTACGCCTACGACCCGGAGGCCGAGCCGGCCGTCGGGTGACCCGCTTCGCCGTCGGTCCCGGCCTCCCCGCGGCCGGCGGCGATGACCAACTCGATGCGGCGGTCGGGGATGACCCACATGGCGGCGGCCCCGACGTAGCAGGCCACCGCGACCCACATGCCGGGGCGGCCCGCGCCGCGGCCGCCGTCCCCGGCCAGGGCCGCGACGCAGCCGGCGATGTAGAAGAACGGGGAGAGCTTCCCCTTGAGGTCTCCGCCGATTGCCTTGCGCAGCGGCGAGTCCCCGCCCTGATCGCGGATGATCACGGACTGCAGGATGTAATAGGCGATCGCCGCCGCGAGCAGGTTCACGCCGTAGACCACCACGGGGGTCCGCGCCCAGTGGGTGTCGTCCACCCACTTGGAGGTGAACGGGAACAGCGACAGGCAGAACAGCAGGCCGAGATTGGCCCACAGCACGCCGCCGGTAACGCGGGTGGTGAGCTGGACCATGTGGTGGTGGTTGACCCAGTAGATGCCGACGTAGACGAAGCTGAGCAGGTAGCTCAGCATGCCGGGGACCGATTCGTGCCACAGCGCGGTGAGACTGCCTCCGTCCGGCTCGCGCAGTTCGAGCACCATGATCGTGATGATGATGGCGAGCACGCCGTCGCTGAACGCCTCGAGACGGCTCGTCCGCATCGCGCCAGGCTACCAAGGCGCGGCCCGGGCGCGGCCCCGTGTTACAGGCTCGGCCTCACAGGTCGGTCAGGTACCGGTCTGCTGGCGGCTCGCGGCGCTGCCTGGGCAGCTGGCGGGCCAGGCCGTGGCCGAGCCGCAGCATGGCCTCGGCCTGGTCCGCGTTGACCGGCACGGACAGCAGGTAGCCCTGGCCGAATTCGCAGCCCATCTCGGCGAGCAGCTCCCGTTCTGTCGGCGTCTCGATCCCCTCGGCGATGACCTCGACCTGCAGGGTCCGGGCCAGCCTGATGATGCCCTCGACAAGCGCGTACCTGCGCCAGGAGGAGGCGATCCCGGTCACGAACGTCTTGTCGATCTTGAGCACGTCGATGGGCAGGTCAAGCAGGTAGCTGAGCGAGGAGTACCCGGTGCCGAAGTCGTCGACCGCCAGCCGGACGCCGATCTCCTTGAGCTCCTCGAGTTCCTCGCGGCTGCGCTCGTTGTCGGTGAAGAGGATGGACTCGGTGAGCTCGAGGAGCAGTGCCTCGGGCGGCAGCCTGGACGCCCGCAGGGCGCGCTTGACGCTGTCGACGAACCCGGGATCGCGGAACTGGCGGGCGGACACGTTCACCGAGACGTGCGGCAGGTGCGGCGCCGGCTGGCCCGGCGCCGGCGCCGGCGCCGGCAGCTTGCTCCGCCACCGGACCAGGTCGGCGAGCGCCTGGCGCAGCACCCAGGCGCCGATCGGCACGATGTGCCCGGTCTCCTCCGCGATCTCGATGAACTGACCGGGCAGCATCACGCCCCAGCGCGGGTGCGGCCAGCGGATCAGCGCCTCGAACCCGGCGATCTCACCGCTTTCCATGGACACGATCGGCTGGTAGGCGAGGGTGAAGGCGGAGGCCTTGACGGCCACGTCGAGCGCCGCCACGATCTCCCGCCGCCGCAGCATCCCGCTGCTCAGCGCCTCGTGGTAGCGCCGCCAGCGCCGCTTGCCCGCCCCCTTCGCCGCGTACAAGGCGAGGTCGGCGTGCCGCAGCAGCTCATCGACGTCCGCGCTGTCCTGCGACGTGGCGATGCCGACGGTGACCGAGGCGAGCACCGCGGCGTCGCTGAGCGCGAACGGCTCGGTGAACGCCTTGACGATCCGCTCGGCGAACGCCTCGACCGTGGCTACGTCCGGAGTGTCCTCGATGAGCAGGGCGAACTCGTCGCCGCCGAGCCGCGCCGCCATGTCAATCGGCCGGACGGAGGCGGCGAGCCGTCCCGCGACCCCGATGAGCAGCTCGTCGCCGAGGCCGTGCCCCATCGTGTCGTTGACCACCTTGAAGTCGTCGATGTCGACGAACAGCACGCCCGTTGTCCGGCCGGTCCTGCTCGCCTCCTCAAGCGCGTCCGCCGCCTTCTGGGCGAACCGCAGCCGGTTCGGCAGCCCGGTCAGCGCGTCGTGGAAGGCCTGGTACTTCAGTTCCTCCTCGAGCTCGTGCTGCTCGGTCACGTCGCGCAAGGTGAGCACCAGGCCGCCCACGGTCGGGTCACGGCGCCGGTCGCTCCACCGGACCTCGAGCACCGCGAAGCGGCCGTCAAGGCGCTCGACCCGCAGCAGGTACCCGGGTTCGCCCGTACGGCCGCCGCCCCCGTCGCCGCCGTCATCCGCGCCGCCGGCTCGTTCCGCGTCCTGTGCGCCTCCGGTGCCGCCCGCGTCCCCAGCCTCGGCCGCGCCGCGGCCCGCGGTCCCGTCGCTGTCGCTGTCGCTGTCGCTGAGCGTCAGGATCAGGTCGATCACCCGGTCGACGTCCTCCCGCCCGTCCGGCCCGACCAGGTCCGTCAGCCGCCGTCCCTCGACGGTCACGTCGCCGAAGAAGCCGGCGGCGGACGGGGTGGCGAACCTGATCCGCCGGTCGTCGCCGAGGACGAGGATGACGTCGGACGTGTCGTGCACCAGCGTGCGGAACAGCGCCTCGCCGCGCTGGCGCACCACCTCCCTGGTGAGCACCACGCGCTCGACGGCCAGGGTCGCCTGCCCGGCCAGGATCTCCAGCGCCGCGGACGCGTTGGTGAGGTGCGGCCGGCTGCCGAAGAACGCGAGCAGGCCAATGAACGGGTCGCCGTCCGGCCGGTCCTTGAGGTTGAGCGGGAAGACCATGGCGCCCTCGTAGCCCGCCGGCGCGACCGCGGGCACGGGCGGTGCGTCTGCGGTGCCGACCACGGCGTCGCTGACCGCGGGGCCGGCCTCGGTGGCGCCGCCCCCGGTGTCGTCCCCGATGGCGAGGAACTCCGTGAGGCTGACGAATCGCGGCACCCGCTGGCTCGCGAGCCTCAGCCAGGTACCGAGCGGGTCCAGCTGCATCGCGTCCCGCGGGATTCCCGGCTCGATGCGCCGCAGGTAGTCGCCCTCCCTGACGGCAAGCAGCGCCGCGCGCCGCGCGGGGCCGGCCGGCACCAGGGTGGCCGCGGCCGCCCCGACCGCGGTCGCGACGTCCCGCACGGTCCTGGCCGAGGCAAGCGAGGCGCTCGCCACGCGCAGCGTCCGCTCGCGGACCAGGCTGCGGCGGTATGACGCCCCGACGCCCCACAGCCGGGAGAGCATCATCCCGTAGAGCACCCCGCAGGCGATCGCCACCCAGCCCTCGACGCCGTCGCGGTGCAGCCAGGCCTGGACGAACAGCAGGACCGGCGCTACCAGCGAGGCGACCCGGAGCACCACGATGCCGGCCGCCGGGGTGCTCACGTTCAGTTCCCGCTGCTCGACGGGCTTGGTGAGCTCCGTCATGGACGGGTGCAGCGCGGCGGCCCCCCAGGCGAAGTAGCAGGCCAGCCAGCCGACGTCGAGCGCCGTGCCCGCCGGGCGGCTGCTCGCGTGCCCCACCACGTCGTAGGCCACGTAGGCGGCGTCGGACGCGACCCGCCCGATCGTGCCGAGGGTCAGCAGCGCGGCGGACAGGCCGCGCGGCGTGCCGGGCGCGAGCAGGCGGGCGAGGGCGATCACCATGAGCAGGTCGCCGACCAGGTAGGCCACCGCCAGGAGGCGCAGCTGCCAGGTGAGCGCCGGGTAGGGCGCGTCGGGCGTGACGACGAGGAACCAGGCGAGCAGGGCCAGGCCGATGGCGGGGATCAGCGCGTCGGCCGACTCGCGCAGGCCGCGCCCGGGCGCGCGGCTGCGGATGAAGATCAGCAGTGCGGCGAGGATCAGCGGGAACTTGAGCACGGCGACGAAGCCGGCGTCGTCGCCGGGGAGGGCGGCGAGGTTCGCGGCGGCGAGCAGCATCCACGGCGCGCGCCGCGCGGGGCGGTTGACGAGCGTGCCGGCCAGGATCGCCGCGGCGGCGAGCGCGTCCATGGCGCCGGCCGCCGCGGTGCGCGACCCGGGGTGCGCGTAGTGCACGACGGTGAGCAGCGCCGTCACGGCGACGTAGCCGGACAGCAACCACCGTGCTGTCAGCCGGATCCGCATCCGCCTCCCCTGTCGCGATTACTCAGCGTCTAGACTGTCTGCCCACTTCGGAAGCTTGCATGAACTCTATTCCGAACGTGAGCGACCGACTCCGTCCGGTACACGCAGCACCTCGGGCGGACGAGCCGCGAGCCCGCTCACGCCATTTCCCGGTTTTGTTTCCCGGTCACAAACACAGCGGTCCAAGCGTGCCAATAGCGGGCATTACCTCCCACAGAACCGGGCGCTAGCATGTGGACCGCAGGAGAAGCCCGAGCCGTATTAGAACAGGTGACAAATGAGCCCGAAGAACCTGCAGGAGCTGCTCGACAGCGCGGGGAACACGGTAGACCTGCTGCGCAATTCCCAGCTTGGCGCGTACATCTACCCGGTCGTCCCGTCCGAGTTCACGAACTTCCGTCGCGAGGTCATCGCATGGCGGGAAACCGCGGTTCTCTACGACCAGTCGCACCACATGCACAACATCTTTATCTCCGGTCCGGACGCTCTCAAGCTGATCACTGACACGGGCATCAACTCCACCGCGAAGTTCCCGGTGGACACCGCCAAGCAGTTCGTCCCCGTCTCGCCGGAGGGCGGTGTGATCGGCGACGGCATCCTGTTCCGCGAGTCCGAGGAGGAACTCACCTTCGTCGGCCGGGCCCCGGTCGCCAACTGGCTGCTTTACCAGGGGTCGCAGGGCTACAACGTCGACATGGTGCTCGACCCCAGGTCACCGTCCCGGCCCTACGGCAAGGTGGTGACCCGCAAGGTCTGGCGGTTCCAGATCCAGGGCCCGAACGCGTGGCCGGTGATCGAGAAGCTCAACGGCGAGCCGATGGAGCAGGTCAGGTTCTTCCGTATGGGCTGGATGAACATCGCGGGCGAGAAGGTCCGCACGCTGCGGCACGGCATGGCCGGCGCACCGGGCCTTGAGGTCTGGGGCCCGTACCAGTCGTACGACAAGATCCGCGACGCGATCCTCGAGGCGGGCCGCGAGTTCGGGCTCGAGCCCTGCGGCGCGCGCGCCTACTCCTGCAACACGCTGGAGTCCGGCTGGATCCCCTCGCCGCTTCCGGCCATCTACACCGCGCCCGGGCTGCGCGGCTACCGCGAGTGGCTCGGCGCGGACTCCTACGAGGCGACCAACGCGATCGCCGGGTCGTTCATGTCCGACGACATCAAGGACTACTACACCAACCCGTGGGACCTCGGCTACGGGTCCTTCGTGAAGTTCGACCACGACTTCATCGGGCGCGACGCGCTCGAGGCGCTCGACCCCGCGGTGCAGCGGCGCAAGGTGACCCTCGCCTGGAACGCCGAGGACCTGGGCCAGGTCCTCGCCTCACCGCTCGGCCCCGGCCCCGGCTACCAGTTCTTCGACCTGCCGAACGCGAACTACGGCTCGTCCAACTTCGACTCGGTGACGGACTCGGGCGGCAAGGTCGTCGGGCTGTCCATGTTCACCGGGTACTCGGCGAACGAACGGTCCGGGCTGTCGCTCGCCACCGTCGACCCCGACGTGCCGATCGGCGCCGAGGTCAAGGTCATCTGGGGCGAGCCGGGCGGCGGGTCGAAGAAGACCACCGTGCAGCCGCACGAGCAGGTCGCCGTCCGCGCGGTCGTCTCGCCCGCACCGTACTCGAAGGTCGTTCAGGAGAGCTACCACCGCGGCTGGCGCTCGCAGGCCTGAGCGGATATCCGCTGACGCGACCGCCCCGCCAGGCCGGTTCGGGGCGGTCGCGCCTTTGCGGCGTTCGGCGTTCCGGGAGGGGATCGCGGGGCCGACGGGCTTAGTGGTGGCCGCCTGCCGCGCCGCCGCCGTGCGCGGCGTGAGCCGCCGCGTCGGTCGCGGCGGAGACGGCGGCGTCGGTGGCCGCGCTGACCGCCGCGTTGACCGCCGCGTCGGTGGCGGCCTGGACGGCCGCGTCCATCGCCGCCCGGGTGGCCGCGTCCATGGCCGCCCTGCTGGCCGCGTCGGCCGCGGCCGCCGACGCGTTGTCCGCCGCGTTGATCGCCGCGGCCGACGCCGGGTCGCGCTTGCCCGCCTCCCGCAGCCGCTTGCGCGCGGCGCTGCCGGCCCGGCCGGGGAAGGCGACGAGGGCCACGCCGGACGCGGCCGCCAGCCCGGCGAGCGCGGCCTGCTCCTGGCCGACGGGCCCGGTAGCGGCGGCGACCGCCTCGAGCCGGGCCCGCGCCGCGGCCGCCCGGGCGGTGTCGGTGACCAGCCAGCGGGTCACCGGGATGAAGCCGAGCCGGGTGCCGCGCTCCTCGCGGATGGTGCCGGCGGCGGCCGCCCGCGCCAGGTAGAGGTGGACAAGCCCGGGCCGGTGGCGCGCCACCCAGGCCTTGGCGGCCGGCCCGCGCCGCCCGCCGGCCATGCTGGCCAGGGCCGCGTCAAGCAGCTCATCGCCGGTCGGCGTGGTGTCGAGCACCACGATGCGGCCACGGGTGATGTCGACCCGGCGGGCGGCGGCGAGCCGCACCAGCTCGGCGCCGGACACCCCGAACCGCAGGTGTGCCGGGAGGGCAAGGGTGCCGTCAGGGCGCACGGCAAGCAGCAGGAGGTCGTCGCACAACTCGTCCATGCCGGTGACGGTACCGGCGACGGCGCCCACGCAACCCCGCGCTGGCGCGGGGTTGCGTCGCGGGCGGCGATCAGCGGGCGGCGGGCGACGGGCGGGGTTAGCGCGAGGCGCCGCCGCGGGCGGCGATCAGCTCGAGCTGGCCGGATACCCAGTCGTGCACGTCGTGCGTGCGGACCTGCTCGGCCATGGCGGCCATGGCCTGCTGCCTGGCCTCCAGCGGCAGCGCAAGCGCCTGCTCGATTCGGTAGGAAAGTCCCTCCACGTCGAACGGGTTGCACGGCACGGCCTCCGACAGCTCGACGGCGGCGCCGGTGAACTCGCTGAGGACCAGGACGCCGCTGCTCCCGTGGGCCTGCTGCACGGTGACGTACTCCTTGCAGACCAGGTTCATGCCGTCGATGAGCGGGGTGACGAGCAGCGCGTCGGCGAACGCGTAGTACGCCGCGAGCTGCTGCGGCGAAAGCCCCCGGTACAGGTAGTGCACCGGCACGTCGGCGCCCGGCTCGGTGTACACGCCGTTGATCCGCCCGACGTGCCGCTCCACGGTGCTGCGCAGCTGCCGGTACTCGGGCACGTCGTCCCGGCTCGGCACGGCCAGCTGCAGGAACGCGAGGCTGGTGCGCAGCTCCGGGTTCCGCTCAAGCAGCATCTCCACCGCGAGCAGCCGCTCGATGATGCCCTTGGTGTAGTCGAGCCGGTCCACGCCGAGGACCACGGTGCGCCCGCTGAACTGCTCCGTGAGCGCCTCGATGCCCGTCTTCACCTCGGGGTCGGCGGCGAACGCGGCGAACTCCCCCGCGTCGATGGAGATGGGCGCCGTGGACGTGGTCACCGCCCGGCCGTCCGGCAGCACGACCGACGGCCCGCGCACCTCGACGCCGGAGTCACCGAGCTGGCGGGCGACCGACCAGAGGAAGTTGTGGCGGTACTCGTCGGTGTGGAACGAGATCACGTCCGCGCCGAGCAGGCCCCACAGCACCTGGTCCCGCCAGGGCAGCCGGGCGTAGATGTCCGGCGACGGCCACGGCACGTGCAGGAAGAACCCGACCGGCGCCTCCGGCCGATGGTTGCGGATGAGCTCGGGCACCAGCATCAGGTGATAGTCGTGCACCCAGGTGATCCCGTCCGGGTACTCATCGACGGCGGTCATCGCCCGGTCCGCGAAGACGCGGTTGACGTCCTGGTAGGCGCGCCACCAGGAGCGCTCGAAGCGCGGCTTCTCGATCGCGTTGTGCAGCAGCGGCCACATCGTGGCGTTGGCGAAGCCGCGGTAGTAGTCGCGGACCTGCGCGGCGGACAGCCCGACTGGCAGCAGCCGGACCTCAGAGTCCGGCAGCCTCGCCGGCATGCCCTTGCTGCCGCCGTCCCAGCCGGCCCAGGCGCCCGGGTGGGTGGCCATCACCGGCCGCAGCGCGGTGACCAGGCCGCCGGGCGAGAGCTCCCAGCCGTTGTCGCCGTGCTGCAACGGCAGCCGGTTGGCGACGGCGATTACCGGCCTGTCCTGTTTCACTGCGCTGTCCTGCCCACGGCTTGCTCGCTACCCAGGTCGACGGCCCTGAACCACTCAGGGTGCGTGGTACGCCTCACAACGCCCTTCTTGTCACTTCAGCTTCCATGCAGATCACTCGCCCCGGCCAGTCGTTATTGACGGATGACGATCTACTGCGGCATACGATGTTGACGTGGTTGCCGTTGCCCGTGTCACCGAGCCTGCGGCCGAGGAGGTCGCGCGCGCGCACTACGGGTTCTCCGGGAGCGCGCAGCGCCTGGCGGCCGAGCACGACGACGTATTCCGCATCGTGGCCGGCGACGGGTCGTCGCGACTGCTGCGGGTCAGCGTCACCACGCCGCGCAGCGGGCCGGCCGACGGGGTCTCGCTGCAGGCGGCCATCTTGCTGCACCTCGCGTCGGCCGCGCCGCGACTGCCGGTGCAGCGGGTCATCGCCTCGCTCGACGGCCGGCCCGAGGTGCTGCTGGCCGGGGCGGTGCCCGGCGACGCGGCGCCTGGTGAGGCCGGGCCGCCCCGACTGGCCCGGATGACGTCCTGGCTGGACGGCGACCCGCTCGGCAAGGAAACCGTCGGCCACGACCTGCGCACGGACATCGGCGCCACCCTGGCCAGGCTGAGCCTGGCGTTGCGCGGGTTCAGCCACCCGGACGCGCGGCGGACCCACTGGTGGGACCTGCAGCAGCTGGGCAGGCTGCGGCCGCTCCTCGGCGACCTGCCGCCAGACGGCGTGCTCCCCGAGGTCCGCGCGGCGCTCGACGCCGGCGGCCTGCCCGCGAGCGACGGGCGAGGCGGGGCAGACAGGCACGGCGGGGCGGGCGGGCTAAGCAGAGCGCTCGGTGACTCCCTGGACCACTTCGACGCGGTGGTCCGGCCACGGCTGGCCCGGGTGCCTGTGCAAGTCATCCACACCGACTTCCACGGGCTCAACCTGCTCGGCGACGGGGAGCGGATCACCGGGATCCTCGACTTCGGCGACGCGCTCGCCGGCCCGGTCGCGATGGACGTCGCGGTGGCGGCCTGCTACCAGCTCGGCGCGGGCGCGGACCCGCTCGCGCCCGCGCTGGACGTCGTCGCCGGGTACCACGCCGTCGACCCGCTCAACCGCGCGGACCTGGAGCTCGCGGCGGAGTTCATCGTGGCGCGGGTCGTCGCGCGGATCATCGTGTCGCAGTGGAACGCGCTGCGCGAGCCCGCCAACCGCGGCTACCTGCTGCGGCGCACGCCCCAGGCCATCGAGCACTACACCGCGCTGCGGCGGGTAGGCACCGACGAGATCGCCGCCCGGCTGCGGGCGGCCTGCCCATGAGAGACGCCTGCCCATGAGAGAGACGTGCGAGGTAGACCAGTGACCGGGCCAGGGCCTGTGAAGGACACGAGCGAGGGGGACCAGTGACCGAGCCAGCGCCTGTAATGGTTAACGCCTTCGATGGCTCGCACGCCGCGAGCCTGCCGCCCGGCCCCCGGGACCTGGTCCGCCGCCGGGAGACCGCGCTGGGCAGCGCGTACCGGCTGTTCTACGCCTCCCCGGTCGAGCTCGTCCGCGGCGCCGGCGTCTACCTGTACGACCCGGCGGGCGAGGCGTACCTCGACGCGTACAACAACGTGCCGTCGGTCGGTCACTCGCACCCGCACGTCACCGAGGCGGTGACCCGGCAGCTCGGCACGCTCAACACGCACACCAGGTACCTGACGGAGGGCGTTGTCGGTTACGCCGAGCGGCTGCTCGCCGCCCACGACCTCAGCGCGCCCGCGCGCGCGATGTTCACCTGCACCGGCAGCGAGGCGAACGACCTGGCGCTGCGGATCGCCCGGCGGCGCACCGGCGGCACCGGGGTGATCGTCACCGCCAACGCCTACCACGGGGTCACCGCCTCGCTCGCGGAGCTGTCCCCGAGCCTGGGGCCGAACGTCCCGCTCGGCCGGGACGTCCGGGTGGTGCCCGCGCCGGCCGCCGGGGTGAACTTCACCGCCGCGGTCGCCTGGGCCATCGCGGACCTGGAACGGTACGGCGTCCGGCTGGCCGCCTTCCTCGCCGACTCGCTGTTCTCCTCCGACGGCATCTTCCCCGACCCGGCCGGGTTCCTCGCCCCGGTCGCCGAGATCACCCGCGCCGCGGGCGGCCTCTACATCGCCGATGAGGTGCAGTCGGGCTTCGGGCGGACCGGCACGCACATGTGGGGGTACCAGCGGCACGGGGTCGTACCGGACATCGTCACCATGGGCAAGCCGATGGGCAACGGGCTGCCCATCGCCGGGCTGGTCGCGCGGCAGGACGTGCTCGACGACTTCGGCCGGGACGTCAGGTACTTCAACACGTTCGGCGGCAACCCGGTCTGCGTCGCCGCCGCATCGGCCGTGCTCGACGTGCTCGAGGCCGAGCGGCTCCCGGCCAACGCGGCGGCCACCGGGGCGTACCTCAAAGACGGGCTTGCCCGCCTCGCGGCGGGCCGGCCGGTCCTCGGCGAGGTGCGCGGCGCCGGCCTCTACCTGGGCATCGACGTCGCCGACCCGGTGACCGGCGCACCGTCGGGCGACCTGGCCGCCGCGATCGTCAACGGGATGCGCGAGCGCCGCGTGCTGATCAGCGCCACCGGGCCGCAGGGCAGCGTGCTCAAGGTCCGCCCGCCGCTGCCCTTCGGCCCCGAGCACGCCGACCAGTTCCTCACGGCGCTGGCCGACGTAACCGCGGCCCTCGGCTGACCCCGGTGCTGGCCGGGGTCAGCGCCGGCCGGCCTGGGGCGCCGGCCACCTGGAGCGCCGCGCACCTAGAGCGCAGGCACCTTGAGTGCCGCGCGACGCACGCTACCGTTCGGGATAAGACGGCAAGCCCCAGCGGGAGCACAGCGTTTTCTGACCTCTGTCGCAGCCTGTCCTAATACAGGCCCTAATACTCGGCATTATGAGCTACTCAGCCCCGACGTCCGGGGTGCCCCTTATCGAGATCGTTATCCCGGTCCGGAACGAGCAGCGAGAGCTCACCGACCACGTCACCCGCCTGGTCGAGCACCTGCGGGCCGGGTTCCCTTACGCCTGGCTGATCACCATCGCGGACAACGGGTCGACGGACGGCACCTGGTCGCTCGCCCAGGAACTGGCCGGCCGCCACCCTGGCCGGGTACGGGCCGTGCACATGGAACTGCCCGGGCGCGGGCGCGCGCTGCACGCGGTCTGGTCGGCGAGTGACGCCGACGTGGTCGGCTACATGGACGTGGACCTCTCCACCGACCTGAAGGCGCTCCTGCCGCTGGTCGCGCCGCTGGTGCTCGGGGAGGCCGACGTGTCCGTCGGGAACCGCCTGGCGCCCGGCTCGCACGTGGTGCGCGGGTTCAAGCGCGAGGTCATCTCCCGGGCCTACAACCTGCTGCTGCGGATGGTCTTGCGGGTGGGCTTCGCCGACGCGCAGTGCGGGTTCAAGGCGCTGCGCGGCGATGCGGCGCGGGCGCTGCTGCCCCTCGTCGAGGACCGGTCGTGGTTCTTCGACACCGAGCTGCTCGTGCTCGCCGAGCGGTCCGGGCTGCGCGTTCACCAGGTCCCGGTTGACTGGACCGACTCGCCCGACTCCCGGGTGAAGATCATCCCGACCGCGCTGGCCGACCTGCGCGGCATCGGGCGGCTGCGCCTTGGGCTGCTCACCGGGTCCCCCGTCCTGCGGCAGGTCGCTGGCCGCCGCGCTCAGCTTGAGGAGAGCACGCCATGAGCGCCACCACCGTGACCGCGCCCGGCCTGGCGGTGAGCGCCGGACGCGGCCTGACGGGACGGCTGCGCGCCCTGTGGCGCGGCCCGGGCCGTGACCCGGCCTGGGCGCGGCCCGGGCTGCTCGGCCTGCTCGCCGTCACCGGGGTGCTCTACCTGTTCAACCTGAGCAGGAACGCCTACGCGAACGACTTCTACGCCGCCGCGGTGCAGGCGGGCACCCGCTCGTGGAAGGCGTTCTTCTTCGGGTCGTTCGACTCATCGAACTTCATCACCGTGGACAAGACACCTGCCTCGTTGTGGGTCGACGAGATCTTCGCGCGCGTCTTCGGGTTCTCCTCGTGGACGCTGCTCGCCCCGCAGGCCCTTGAAGGCGTCCTCACGGTGCTGGTCCTGTATCTCGCGGTGCGCCGCTGGTTCGGGCCAGGGGCCGGCCTCATCGCGGGGCTGGCCTGCGCGCTGACCCCGGTGGCGGCGCTGATCTTCCGGTTCAACAACCCGGACGCGCTGCTCACGCTCCTGATGACCGTGTCCGGCTACAGCGTGATGCGCGCCGTGGAACGCAGGCGCGGCGCGCTGCGCTGGCTGCTGCTCGCCGGGCTGCTGCTCGGCTTCGCCTTCCTGGCGAAGATGCTCCAGGCCTTCCTCGTGCTGCCCGGGTTCGCGCTCGCCTACCTGGTGGCCGGGCCGGCGGGCTTGCCGCGCCGGATCTGGCACGTCCTCGCGTCCGGCCTGGCGGTGATCGCCGGGGCCGGCTGGTGGGTGGCCATCGCCGAGCTGTGGCCGGCCGGGTCCCGCCCGTACTTCGGCGGGTCGACCAACAACAACATCCTTGAACTGGCCCTCGGCTACAACGGCCTCGGGCGGCTCGACGGGGTCGAGACCGGGTCAATCGGGTTCAACAGCAGCTCCGTGGCGGGCTTCGGCGGCGGTCCGGGCGGTGGCGGCTTCGGCGGGGCGACCGGGATCTTCCGGCTGTTCCAGTCGGAGTTCGGCGGGCAGGTCAGCTGGCTGATCCCGGCGGCGCTGATCTCCCTCGCCGCGCTGCTGTGGGTCGCCCGGCCGCAGGCCTGGCGACCCCGCCGCGCACGCTGGCAAACCACGGGCGGCGTTCCCTCCGGCACCGGTCCTTCCGATTCCGGTGCCGAGCCGGCGACGCCGGTGACCCGGATGCGGGCGTTCGCCGCCATCTGGGGCGGCTGGCTGATCGTCACCGGGCTCGTCTTCAGTTACATGCAGGGCATCATCCACCCCTACTACATGGTGGCGCTCGCGCCCGCGATCGGCGCGCTCGTCGGCGTCGGCGCGATGTCGCTCTGGCAGGCGCGGCTCGGCTGGGCGGGGCGGGTCGCCGCGATGATCGCGATCCTGGTCACCGCCTGGTGGTCGAATGAGCTGCTCGACCGGACACCGCACTGGCTGCCGTGGCTGCGCGCCACGGTCATCGCGGCGGGCATCGCGGGAGCGGCGGCGGTGCTTGTCACCGGCCTGCTCGTCACGGGCCTGCTCGCCTCGGGCCCGGTCGCCGCGCTGCCGGGCCTGCGGGCCCGGCGGGCCCGGCTGGCCGGCTGGCGGGGAACCCCGCTCGCGCCGGACGAGCCAGGCGAGCGGGACGACCGCGATGCCCTGTCCGCAACCGACACGGCAGACGGGCTGGACGTGCCCGAGATCCTGTCCGTGGGGGATGAGGCGGGCCGGCTGGATGTGCCGGCACCCAGCCGGGCACCCAGCCGGGCTCGCGGCGGCGGCCGGGCCGTGGCGGCCGCGGCCGTCGCGGCGACCGGCGCTGCACTTGTCGCCGGGCTCGCCGGGCCGCTCGCCTACACGCTTGACACGGTGAACACCAGCTACACCGGGGCGCTCCCGAGCGCGGGCCCGGCGGTCACCGGGGCATTCGGCGGCCGGGGAGGCTTCCCCGGTGGCTTCGGCGGCGCCGGGGGCGGCTTCCGCGGCTTCCGCGGCGGCGGCACGGGTACTGGCGGAACGGGCACCTTCCCGGGGGGCGGAACGGGCGGCGGCGGCTTTCCTGGCGGTGGCTTCCCCGGAGGCTCCGCGGGCACTGGCACCGGGGCAGGAAACGGGACCGGGACCGGCACGGGAGGCGGCTTCCCCGGCGGCCCCGGAGGCGGCGGTGCTGGCGGTGTTGGCGGGGGCGGGCTGTCCGGCAACACTCAGGTGAGCAGCGCGCTCGTCAAGCTCCTGGAAACCGATGCCAGCAAGTACCGCTGGATCGCCGCCACCGAAGGGTCTCAGGAGGCCGCGCCGATCGAGCTGGCCACCGGCGGGCTCGCCGTCGTCGCGATCGGCGGCTTCAACGGGTCCGACCCCGCGCCCACCCTGGCGCAGTTCGAGTCCATGGTCGCCGCGCACGAGATCCACTACTACGTGGGCCGCGGCGCCCAGAGCTTCGGCGGGGGTGCGGGCTCCTCGTCCATCACCTCCTGGGTCGCCGCGCACTACACGGCGCAGACAGTAGGCGGCGTCACCGTCTACGACCTGACCAAGCCGTCCTGAGAGCAGCACGGAATGGCCAACGGAAACCCTGGCCTGCCTCCATGGCCGTCCGTTGGCCGTTCCTGTTTGCATAGCTGGTGACTACGTTCGGGCTCCTTTGCATAGCGGGCGCCCATGATCACATTCGATTTGTACCGAATGTCCAGCCACCGGCTATGCAAAGGCGAGGATCCGTGGTCCTGGGCTATGCAAAGCTGACTCATCCCGGGAGAAGGTCACCCTGCCGTGGAGATTCCTGTGACTGCCGTTGGGGGCGGGACAAGGGAGAGGATCTCTACGGTCAGCAAGATCACTTCTGGTGAAGGCCGCGCTGACCTGAAGATGATTCGCGGTTACGGCCCTGGGCGGGACATGGTGAGGCTCACTATGGTCCGGCGGCCTCTTACCGGCGCTCGTTCGGCAGCGGGGATTGGCAGCGGCCATCGGCGGCGCTGCCTGGCTTGCTTGCCGACTTTGCTTAGTCAGGGGCGGGACCATGGCCGGTTACCGCTGGTTTACCCTGAAGGAGGCAAAGCGCCAGGAAGGCGGCCGCGATGGCGGAGCTGGTGCCGGTGACCATCACCGGGGTGGTCCGGGGGAGCGACGACGGGCCGGAGCGGGGCGAGCGGTTCTTCATCGAGCTGGCCGCGGCGGGCGAGGGCGACGCGGCGGGCGAGGGCGACGCG
>Ga0265338_10000660_pt1 | contig 59683 bp, 52 predicted proteins | sample 42126metaG_FD_193579 | JGI IMG/M metagenome (GOLD analysis project Ga0265338, IMG submission 193579) | Rhizosphere microbial communities from Carex aquatilis grown in University of Washington, Seatle, WA, United States - 4-21-26 metaG | ecosystem: Host-associated > Plants > Roots > Rhizosphere... | reverse complement strand
TTCGCCTTCGCGTAATATTCCGATGATCTGTTCTTCGCTGAATTTGCTCTTTTTCATAGTTCTGCTGCTCTTTCTTTCGCAGCAGAACCCTACTTTTGTCACGTCCAGTTTTTCGGGGTCAGGTCAATCTTAAAGAAGACTTAAATCCAGGCCAAGCCTTCAAAAACGGCCTTACATCCTTTTTGGCAAAACGCAGAGAGTATCCGAGAAAAACCCTCAGGTATCGTTCAGAAATTCCTGATGCAGCTTGGCCGGAACATAGGACCTTGTCTTATTCAGAACCGTGGTCACGTTTGCTTTCGACTCGCCGAGCAAAGAAATCACTTTTTTCGCAACTTCCTGACTGGTTTTTTCTGATTCGATTACGAGCAATACCATGTCCATGAGCCTTGCCAAACGTGGTGTCATACTTGTCTGGGTAACAGCAGGCATGTCAAAAATAATATAATCGTAATCACTGGCTCTCAGTCTGGGAATCAAGCCCATCAAATGCTTGGGCAAAACGCTTGGCAAATTATCACCTGCCGACATGGGTTCGGTGGCTACGTAAAGGTTTTCTTTGATCTGCGCGCTTTTTCTTGCCTCCACCTCTAAAACAGCATCCAAGCCGCAGCCAGGCTTCCCTTTGTAAAATTGTTGTGCTGCCCCGCCATCAATGTTCATATCTACCAAAAGCACGTTCCCGTCACCGGTCTCCGACATTGAAGCAGCAAGGCCGGCAGCAACGCTGCTCACCCCAGCACCCCTGGCACAACTTGTCACAGCTACGAGTTTGGGATTGTGGGTCACATTCTTGACTTCGAAATGCACAATCAGCCGGTCTCGCAACCCCTCGCAAAACCGTCGCAACGGGTGTTGCCGATTCCAGGGTGCAAGCGCAGTGTTTTCAGGGGTGCCTTTTCCGGCCGTTTCAGTCAACAGCAACGGATTTTTCCCGGATGCACTTGTAAAATAATGACCGTGTTGAGTGAAATCCGGGATTGAAATAAACAATGGCAACCGCAGTTTCGTTTCAATTTCCACAGGACGTTTGATGGAACGATCCAGAAACATTTCGATTAAAAAGGCCAACGCTAATCCGAAGGCAATTCCTCCAACCGCCACCATGCCCACCATTTTTTTAAGCTTTTTTGGCATTTGCTTGCTTGGAGGCGTTGGCGATTGAATAATGCCGATGTTTGGAGCCTTTCCCACACCGATCAACGAGTCAATGCGGGCCTGCTCCAAATTGCGCTGAAAATATTCGAGTTCCGCCTCTTCGCTCTGTTCTCTCTGCTCAAGTTCTGAAATAGTTTCCCTGGATTCATCAATCTTTGCAGCCTCACCCTGCATTTGCGTCAATTGGGAATTTAAAACATTGATTCTTGCTTCAAGCCCCGATACCTGCGCTGCATTGTCCGACAGACTGATTGCGGGATGATCCGGTTGGGCCAAGGTCCCACCCAAACTTGACAGCCTGGGCTCCTCGGTTTCCAGCTTGGCTTTGAGGGCCTTGTTCTCCGCGATTTGTGCGCGGAGATCCTTAATTGGTACACTCTGATCGGTATATTGTAATAAAAGTTCCTGCTCCTTCTTCTCAAGCAAATCGAGCCTTGTACAGACGTTTCGATATTGATCAGACTTGTCGGCAGAGATTTCAGACCCGGCATTTGTCGAATCAGCAGTTGAAGGCGCCGCGTTCGATATTTCCCTCAATACTTCCTGGCGTTCCACCAGTTCTGTCTGGGCCGCAAACAATTTTGTGCGTATTTGCGATATTTGTTCTTCGTAACTTTTATCCGCGGAATCAACCGAATAGACCCCGGCGGTATTTTTCGCGTTCTTAAGTTCCTCCTTGGTTTGGGCAAGCTCTTTATAAAGCCGGTTCGTTTCCTGAACCAAGAAGCCGCCAAACATGATGCTGCCCTGGTGTATTTGGGTGTGTTTTATAAAATAACTGGCCAATATTTCGCTAAGAATGGGTTGTACCATCTCGGGGTCTGGAAATTGAAGAGAAACTTGAATCACACTACTGTCGGGAGAGGATTCGGCAATCAAATTTCTTGCTATCAAGCCGCCTGCCTCATTGGTATCACTGCCGCCACCAGCTTTGGACAATATTTTCTCGGGGCCAATTCTCTGCACCGCATCCATCACCACATCCCAACTTTGCAAAATTTCCAATTCCGTTTTGATGATACCATAACCCCGCTCGGTCGGTGACACCGTGTTGGCATCATCATGGGGGTTAAAAGATTTGCTTTCCACCACATAAAGAATATCCAGTTTGGCCTTGGATTCGTACAAAGCCGGCCGGATAAGCAAAAGTCCCAATGCGAGCAGGATGCCGGCAGTGGAGAAAAACAATATTTTTCCCTTATGGCGGAATAGAATGAAGTAAATGTCTCCCAGAGACATTCCTGCTGGTTGTGAATCTTGCGGTTTTGAATTCATTACGAAGAGGACCGGAGGGGCTCACTTCAATTTCTCGAGGGGAAGTGACTTGATAATTCTTGCTGGATTGCCCGCCGCAACTACATTGGCCGGCACATCCTTTGTCACCACGCTGCCGGCGCCGATCATGGCGTTCTCACCGATCGTGATTCCGCAAAGCAATGTAGCCCCGGAGCCAATGGAGGCATGGTGTTTAATCAATGTGGGGATGCAGCTCCAATCTGCATCTGTTTGCAACTGACCGCTCTCGTTTGTTGCCCGGGGGAAGAGGTCATTGGTGAAGGTAACACCGTGCCCGATAAAAACTTCATCTTCCAGAGTAACCCCTTCACAAATAAAAGTGTGGCTTGAAATTTTGCAACATTTGCCAACTTTAACGCCCTTTTGGATTTCAACAAATGTGCCAATTTTTACGTCATCTCCGATTTCACAACCATACAAGTTGACAAAACCGTAGATGCGAACGTTGCTGCCCAACTTGACATCCGAAGCAATCCGTTGAAACGGCTGCTGCGAAGGGATCATAAGGCGGAATTCGACCGTCGAGTCCGGGCTTGAAGCTTCAATCGGGATTTTCTGACGGCCGGGCGGGAAATTTTCTTTTTTTCAATTCCCAAGCCCGATATGCGAATGGCCGATTCAGGAATCGATGGCGTCCAACCATTATTGGCGTTTTGGCCTGTCAAATTGATCGAGGCGCCCCCATTTTTCAACGATTGCGATGACGCCTCCAGAATACGAACCAATTCCAAACCCTGTTTACCATCGGTCAAAGGCTTGGTTCCCTGATTAATACAATCCAGAAAATGCTGGCACTCCGTTTTCAGTGGCTCTTCCTGTTTCAGGTAGGGAATGTGAACATCACCATAGTGATATGCATAGTGAAATTCGGCAAAGGTGTCGTAATGAGGCGGCCGTTCAACTCGTGCGTCAAACACCCGTATTTTCTCGAGTTGGGAAACATCATCGTAAACGATCATTCGTTTGCTGCCTACGATGGTCATTTCCCGGATTTTTCTCGGATCCAGCCAGCTGCTATGAATAATAGCCGACCGATCACCCGGGAAGTTCAACCACATGGTCGTTACATCCTCAATTCCTGGTGTGATATGCGCACTTCCCTGACAATTGATCGTTACAGCTTCTCTTTCCATGATATGCAGGATAATTGCGATATCGTGAGGAGCCAGATCCCAAGCCACATTGATGTCCTTTTGAAAGAGGCCCAGATTCAGACGGCGGGCACAAATGTAGCGGATTTCTCCGATATCGCCGCGTTGGACAATTTCCTTGATTTTTCTCACCGCGGGCGAATACAGAAAGGTGTGTCCCACCATGAGAACCAACCCCTTCCTTTTTGCAATGTCAATCAACTCCTCGCATTCCTGTGATGAGGCAGCCATCGGTTTCTCAATGAAGGTATGCTTGCCGGACGACAGACTGGCCTTGGCCATCGGATAATGCGATTTTACGGATGTGGCAATAATGACGGCATCCAAACCGACGCCGTTGAGCATGTGATTATAGTTCGTTTCGCCTTCGACTTCTGGATAAAGCGACTTCAGATGAGCCAAGCGGTTCTCGCTCACATCGCACATCATCTTCAGGTTGCAATCAGGCAGGGACCTAAAATTGCGGATCAAGTTCGGTCCCCAGTAACCGCAACCCACTACCCCGACTTTTATAGGTTTTGTCATGTTATAAATTCAATTTGGTCTCTTTCCGTATCCAAACATCTTCCCCATCCGCAGCATGAACTGCACCAACCAAGGCCGCTTTGGTAAAGGAATAGGGTTCCAAAGTGCGATTGGAATAACTGGGTTTAGCCCGAAGCGGGCTCAAAGCGGTTCTTTTGGCGCGACGTGTCTCAACCATTTGAATGAGCAGCGCGGGAATCGTCAGTAAAATTATCCTTACATCCCACCAGAGGTTTTTGCTTTTTGCATACTTGACGTCAAGTTGTATCATTTCCACAAATGTGGTCTTGTTCTTTCCGCTGACCTGCCAAAGCCCTGTCAAACCCGGCGCGGTACCGAAACGTTCCTTTTGCCAGGGAAGGTATTTTTCATACTCATAAGGCAGACAAGGACGCGGTCCTACCAGGCTCATTTCACCACGCAATACATTGATTAACTGGGGTAATTCATCCAGACCGGACGAACGGAACAATAGGCCAAAGGGAATAATCCTGGGGTCACCTTGGGAGTCCATCTTCATCATGGGTCGGTTTGAATTCATCAAATGATGCAGATGTCCTTGGTGGGTTTTGGTCTCAGCATCCACAAACATGGTTCGAAACTTAAAACACATGAAACGCCGCCCCATGTACCCTACCCGTTCCTGCCTGAATAAGACCGGACCATTTGAAACACTTCGAATTAACAAAGCGATAACGAGCGCCAAAGGAATCAAAAATGGCGAGGCCAATAGAATGAGGAGTATGTCCAAGTTGCGCTTCCAGCGTATACTCTGGACGGGCTTGGGAGAGAAAGAACACCTCAGTTGGTGTGCTTCGATTGAAAAATCCATATTGAAAATGAAAAATGAGTCTTACTACCGTTTCCTGATTATTGTTTATTGTCGTTCAAATAGTCGTTTTTCCTAAAAGCAAAGCTCCGCACTTGTTGGCCGGATAGAAATTCCGCCAACTTCCATTTTTTCTTCACCCTAATTCCCATGATTGGAAACTTCTTTGGTGGTCAACCAATGGCAGCCGTACTTCTCGCACCGGTTGCCGCTAAAATCGGCACCAATGAAGCCACACTGTTTCCTTCATTAACAACTGAATTTTCATCCACTTCCGCCGGCGTAGGTCGCCCCAAAACATCCAGCAAAACTTGCACTCGCCTTCTTGCCGGCATGACACGCAAAACAAAAGCATGCATGCCGCTGAAAGCACCGTCAACCACCACAACTTCATCTCCTGGTGAGAGGCGATCCTCAACCGTCAATGTTTCCAACCCCTCAAAACATTCTTTTAATTCTTCAATTACTAAATCGGCTATCCTAGGTATCCGCCGTGCAAAATGCACAACGGTGCTGATGCCGCTCGTACGTTGAATTTCTCCAAGCTTTTCGTCAATTAAACACCGAAAAAAAATGTAACATGGAAACAAAGGCTCACTCAACCGCATTACACCGCGCCTAGTTGCGCGCTCGATTCTTAATCGAGGATGAAACACCTCCATGTTCAAATTCTTCCGCAAATTTGCCGCAGCGATGTGCTCATGTTTGGCTTTTGTACGAGCACAATACCAAGCTGGAGATTCGATGTTCATTTTGAAATTGAATGACAAGCAATAATGAATACTTCACTCAACATTGCCATCAACCAGTGCCCAAAATGAATACAATGGAAGGACGTGGATTGCCGAACAAATCACATCAGCCGAGCCTCCATTTTTACCTGATCGAACCTCAACGCAAAAACCGTTATTAATATCCAACGTCATTTAAAACCTCCGCCCACTCCTATGGTTAACCATTCTTGTGCACACTATAAAATCTTCACAAAAAGATGCAACATATTTCGCTTATATATTCGCAATTAATTGATTATTAATTACTTATACATCAATAAATAACCCGGTTTCACAGCCAAGCTGTGTTTGTATCTACCGGAGAACGAAATCGGGAAGAATCGACACTCAGCACTTACCCAGCTTCGCCAAAGAAGTGGCAAAGCTAAACTGTAGATAATTCAAAATTCAGTGCAATTACCAAGTTCCCGGCCACTTGTCTTGAGTCTGTTTAACTCCAAGATGAAAACCGGATTCATCCTGATAACCCAAAGGAACCTGATTGGCAATTACGCTGCGCAACTTTGCAATTATTGCGATAAATAGAATATTCAACGCAAATGTCTGTAACCATGCTTTATGCATGTTTGGGATGTCAGCATACAGAATGCCACACTGCAATATGCGTTATCCATCATTAATTTATTTGGATGCGTCCTATTCTGGCACATTGTGTATGATTTTAAGCCAATTCTATTCTTAGCTTGATGTACTCGTTATTGATTTTAGTACATTCGTGCCAAATCAGGGTAAAAAAGAATCGTAATTATTTGCATTGCAATATGATACGACTCGTACAATTTGAAAAACTGCATCTCAATATTGCCAAGTTCAGGTCGAAGGAGTTTTCAGCAAACGCATACAGTTTCGATCTGTAGCAAACGACCAAGCTTTTCAATTTTATCGGCGATATGCCCAATCCCAACTGCGCAATGATGTGCCGCCCCCTGCGCACTCCAATCGTTCACAAACTGGCGGGCTCCGATGGAAAAACGGAAACGACTGTTCGTATTGCCAATTTCCAAGACCGGACCGGGTATGGATTCCCCTTCGGCAATCAGCAATTTTAATTTTCCGCCTGCGGTTTCAGATACGGACAATAGCGTCACCGGGCCGTGTTTAACAGACATTTCAAGCGAGAGTCCACGGCCAACTTTGCCATGATAGGCTTCAAGCGGACGGACCTTTGTTCTGCCTTGCGCGATGGCAATGTGCCCCGGGCCATCATGCCCCATTAAAATCACGTCATCATCGAAATCCATCGCATAATATTCGGTAAACGAGCCGCCAACACCGAATGAATCCATGATTTTCATCGCCTGGGCATTTTTGACCTCGTATTCGCCCGCGACTGGTATGCCCCGGGCCGTCAACAGCGAATTGCCCAGAATGATGGAACTGATGGCCTCCTCGTTTTCCGGGTTGCCCGTACCCATATAATAATATGCCATTGATCCGAGATCGTGTTCCTTAACCAATCGATCGAGGGCGACGGAAGTTCGGGCGGCACGTTCCAGTTCCCGCAGTGCACAGTCAGACTCAACCGAGAAAACTTTCTTAAACTCCGCGATCCGTGTTTTAATTTGTTTGGCGTTTACTTGCCGGCGCAATGCCGCGAGTTCATCCACCTCCAAAATTTCGATGTGCCCGCCAAATGTGGCGCATTGAAGCGTCGTGTCCGAGGAAATGTCCAGCATCCCGCCATAATAATGCCCCATTAGTCCAAGACGGTTGTGAAACATGATGTTCGCCACGCGCGCAGCCTCAATCCAGTCATCCACTTCCTTCCAGAAAAGCGGATCATCGTGCAAAACACCTGTGATCTGGTGGAAGGAAATTCCGGCGCGTTTGAAAACATTTGCAATTTCAGGAACCGGACAAGCTCCACAATGCGCCAGCCATTCACCGGTCATGGCCGTGCGATCACCCATTTTGTTGAACTTTTTATAATTGATTGCCGACGCCGGTTGAAGGTTCAAGATAATGACAGGCACCTTGGCGCGTTGAACCACTGGCAACACGGTGGAAGAAAGCGCGTAAGTCGTGACATGCAGGAAAATCAAATCCACGTCTTCCTGCCGGAAGCGATGTCCCGCTTCGAGTGCCTTGGACGGTGAATCTATGAGGCCGAGGTTCACCACTTCAACCCCTGGCCGTTCAAGCCGTTCGCGCACAACGCGGACATAGCCTTCAAGGCGCTGCTTGAGGCCGTTGAATTGCGGCCAATAGGCGTCGAGACCTATGCCAAACAACCCGACGCGGAGGGGTCTGTGATCTTTCATCATGGGATGCACAAAGAGTTCACACTTATGTACCAGAGGTGTTGATTTGCCCGCAATTCCTGAAATGAAAAACTTGACGCGACGCGCTGCTTTAAATAAATAGTCGCATCATCAGCATTCAACCAACTCGGGTTCATTTTCCACGAACGCAATGAACATGCACAACACCGACGCATTTATACGCTTTTGACGGGCGTAATCATTCTAAATCACCATGAGCACAAACAGGAAAAGCCTCTTTTTAATGTCGGATGGAAAGAAACTGACATTCACGTTCTTTCTGGTCGCTTCACTTTTCCTCCTTTGGGGATTTTGCAATGGAATGATTGATACAATGGACAAGCATTTTCAGGACAAGCTGCACCTGACCAAAGCACAGTCCGCCTGGGTACAGTTTGCCCATTATATGGGTTATGCATTGATGGCGCTTCCCGCGGGCTTGCTCACGCGACGGCTGGGTTACAAAGGAGGGATTATTTCTGGGCTTTTTCTGGTCGCGCTCGGTGGTTTCTGGTTTATGCCGGCTACACAAATCTCCCAGTTCTGGGCCTTCCTCATGGGCGTCTGTATGATCGCAATGGGCCTTACCATCCTCGAAACCGTGGCTAACCCTTATACCACCGTGCTCGGTCCAAAGGAATACGCGCCGACGCGGATCAATCTCGCACAGTCGTTCAATGGAGTCGGCTGGATGCTCGGCCCTTACATCGGTGGAAAGTTCTTCTATTCCGAAGGAGGAGTCGAGGTGGCTCACGGCCAGCTTTACATCCCCTACGTCGGCGTGGGTATTATCGTCCTCTTTCTGGCAGTGTTGTTTTTTCTGGCACAAGTTCCAGACATCAAGGTGGAGGATGAGTACCATACTGATGAGTCGAACACGCGTGCAGCGCAACATAAGCCGAGTCATCCCGCAATGATTTTCATTTTTATGTTCCTGAATGTGGTGGCGTTGGGGCTCTCGATCTTTCTCGTATGCAATACGATTTTACCGTCCCTCGGGGTCAGCGCCCAACCGATTTTCTATCTTAGCTGGGCGATTATTGTCATAGTGCTGCTCACTGCTCCGAAACTCTATTCAGCAGCAAAGCGCGTCACCGAACACAGTATCTGGGCGCACCCGCATTTCGCCGGAGCGACACTTGCACAGTTTCTCTATGTCGCGGCGCAAGCCGGCATTTTCAGCTTCTTCATCAACTACGTTATCTCCGAAATGCCACCAGTTTCGGAATCGGTGGCCCGGATGTGGCCGATCAGCGGCCATGCCACCCACAACGACGGCGTTTGGCGGGTTGCCGAACAGGGCGCCAGTGCACTACAAGGTTTTGTGGCCTTTGGCTGCTTCACCCTGGGCCGGTTCGCCGGGTCGGCGTTGCTCAAACGATTTCCGGCGCACAAATTGCTCGGCACCTATTGCGTGATCAATATGTTACTCTGCGGTGTCGTCATGCTGAAACTGGGATGGATTTCCGTTGCTGCGGTCTTTGGCACGTTCTTCTTCATGTCCATCGGTTTCCCGACGATCTTTGCGCTTGGCATTCACGGTCTCGGCTCGCAGGCCAAGAAGCGGGCTTCGGCGTTCATTGTGATGTCCATTACCGGCGGTGCGCTGATGCCGAAGATCATGGGCCATCTGGGGGATGTCTATAACATGTCCATTGCATTCCTTATGCCGCTATGCTGTTTTCTGCTGATGGCGGCTTATAGCTTCGCTTGGGGCAAGCTCAGCCAATCGGAGAGCGCGATCGAAATGAAATCGGGCGGCGGACATTAAGCTCGGATTCAGGATCAACCCGAAATCAAGATCATGTTCGCGTATTGAATCGTGTCACCTGTGCGGATCAGGCCGATAGCATCCGGCACACGCTTCTTGAATTCAATGTGCGGCTCGAATTTAACCGGTATGTCTCTCAAGCAGCCGGAGAATTCTTTGCGCATGGCGACGGTGTTGTTTTTTTGAAATTCCCGCGCCATGTAAGCTTGAGTTACATTGAAATTCGACCGGATGGCGGTCAATACTTGCAACACCGTCGGCACATTGTCCACCAATGAAATATCTACTGTTTCAATTTCCGACCAGAACGGAAAGCCTCGATCAGCGATGACCAGCGCATTGGTATGACGTACCCGCGCAAGCAGAGCGAGGATTTGAGGGTTGAGAATACCGTGGTTTAGCATAGGCGGATTCTCGAATTATTCAACGCCGTGTCAATTCCACACCCAGCTTCAGGAGTTTTTTGACGTCCGCATCCGACTTCGCCTCGGCATAAATCCTCAGGATAGGTTCCGTGCCGGAACCGCGCAGCATAAGCCATGACGAATCAGCCGCCACAAATTTCACCCCGTCGAACGTCTTCACTTTCGCCAATGATGAGCGCAATAATTTATCCGGCGGGGAATTCTTCAGAGCCTCCATCAATGATGCGCGCTTTGCGAGCGGATATTGCGCGTCGATTCGTCCGTAACGGTGCGGACCAAATTGTTTCTCCAATTTCGCCAGCATTCTGTTGACCGAAATCCGTTCGGTCGCGAGCAGCTCCAGCAACATCAAACCGGCAGCGATGCCATCTCGCTCGGGAATGTGGTTGGCGAAACCAATGCCGCCACTCTCTTCCGCACCGAGCATAACACCACCCTTGAGCATCTCGGCACAAATGTATTTGAAACCCACACCAGTTTCGACCAGCGGCAGGCTGTACTCCTCGCACATTTTGTCCACCATCGAAGTCGTCGTCAGCGCCTTCACCACCCGGCCCCGGCCCTGGCGATTGACGACCAGATGATGCAACAACAGGCAAATAATCTGGTGCGTCGTCAAATAATTGCCGTGACCGTCCATGCCACCCACCCGATCGGCGTCACCATCGGTTACCAGGCAAATGTCGTGCGGATGCTTTTTGAGAAAAGCCTGGCTGCGTGCATAATTTTGCACGATGGGTTCGGGATTGATGCCGCCAAAAAGCGGATCATGATTGCCGTTGAGGGTCGTGACCTTGCAAGTTGTGCCAGCGAGTAACTGCTCAAAGCATCCTGATCCCACGCCGAATAATGCGTCGTGCGCGAACCGAAGCTTGGATTTCGCGATGAGCTTGAAATTCACAAGTTTTTTAAGGGCGGCATAGTGTGCCGGACGAACGTCGGCAATTTTGATCCTGCGTCCTTTGATGGCCTCGTCCAGCGGGATTACTGTGACCGGATGGCGGTCGAGAAAGCTTTCAACGGTCTGGCAGGTTTCCGAATTGCTTGAGCCGCCGTAATATGATTTAAGCTTGAACCCGTTAAATATCGGCGGATTGTGACTGGCGGTGATCATCACGCCGCCCACGGCCCGTTGAGCCTTAACCGCAAAGGAAACCGAAGGAGTTGGCGTTGGCTCCGGCGTGAGGACGACGTGAAAGTCATTTCCTGCGAAAACTTCAGCGGCACACTGTGCGAACCGATCGGACAGAAACCGGCGGTCATAACCAACAATGACTTTTCGTTCCGTGCCTGCAACCGGGTTTGCCCTCCAATAATCCGCCGTCGCCTGCGAGACCCGCGCAACATTGGCAAAGGTAAAATCCTCCGCGATCACCGCGCGCCAGCCGTCCGTGCCAAATTTAATCTGTGCCATTTTGGTTAAACCTTTAAATCCGCAAGCGCGGGGTCATTGTCGTGCGCAATTTTTCGCATTTTCCTTATGGCGGCCCCCATGTTGCGCTGGCGGAACAGGGCGGTTCCGGCCACAAATGTGTCCGCTCCAGCCCGGGCACATTCGGCTACGGTCTGATTGTTGATGCCGCCGTCAACCTCAAGCCGGTAGCTCAATTTCTTTTCGCGTCGCCACTCGTCGGCCTGCTGGATTTTGGGCAGGCACTCGTGAATGAATTCCTGTCCTCCAAAACCGGGATTGACTGTCATCACCAGAAGCAAATCAATCTGTTCGAGATAAGGTTGCACTTCTGATATGGCGGTGGGCGGATTGACGGCCAGGCCGACCTTTTTCCCGAGGGATTTTATCTTCCAAATAAGTGACGCGACCTGTTCACCCAGCTCGACGTGAACAATCATCTCGTCAGCGCCGGCCTTGGCGAAGGGTTCAAGCAAAATTTGCGGGCGCGAACACATGAGGTGAACGTCAAAAAACAGGTTTGTCAGCGGACGGACCGCCTGCACAACAGCCGGGCCAAAGGAAATGTTCGGCACAAAATGGCCGTCCATGATATCCAGGTGCAACCAGTCCGCCCCGGAATGCTCAGCCCGTTCCGCTTCCCGGCCAAAGCGGGTATGGTTCGAAGCGAGCAGCGAAGGTGCGATTATCATGCGCCGAGTGTATGCGAACGGTGCGGCCAAAGAAAAGTTGGAATATGTGGCAGATCGATGACCGCCAATCCGGTTCAAACCGGCTTGTTGTCAAGACAACGGCGCACTGTGATGGCCAGCGTCTGCGGTTGGTAGGGTTTTTGCAGAAAGTTCAATTCCGGCTCCAGCTTGAAATCTTTCCCAACAATATCAGCGCTGTAACCGCTGGTGAAGACAACCTTTAATTTTGGCTGATCGATTCTTAATTTCTCCGCCAGCTCACGGCCATTCATGTTGTCGGGCATTACGAGGTCCGTGAACAACATGGAAATTTCATCTTTGCGCTGGTTCCAAATCTTGATGGCTTCGGGGCCGTTGCCAGCCTGCAAAATGGTGTACCCATATTTTGAAAGCACCCGCGAAACGAGCTCCCGCACCGGTTTCTCGTCTTCCACCAGTAAAATGGTTTCCGTGCCACCACGAATGGTGAGCTGCGTGGTCGGCTTCTCGGTTTCGGCCGCGGCCGATCCCGCAAAGGGAATATAAATCCGGAACGTGGTGCCCTTTCCCAGCGCGCTCTCAACTTCGATCCAGCCCTGATGTTGTTTGACAATCCCATAGACTGTCGCCAGCCCAAGACCGGTTCCCTTGCCAATTTCCTTGGTCGTAAAAAACGGTTCAAAAATACGCTGAAGGTTCTCCATCGCGATACCACAACCAGTGTCCGAGTTGCTGACACAGACAAAACGCCCCTCGCGCGCTTCGGGATGATTTTGCACATGGGCCTCGTTCACGTCGGTGATGGATATCCGCACGGCCAGCCTCCCGCCTTTGGGCATGGCGTCCCGGGCATTGACCGACAGGTTGAGCAGCACCTGCTCCATCATGCCGGCGTCAGCCTCCACCATTGCCGGCGAGGAACAGTAATTCAATTGCAGCGACACATCCTCGCCCAATAAACGTCCCAGCAAATCGGTCATGTTGCCGACGATCCGGTTCATATCCAGCTTCCGGGGCTGGATAAGCTGGCGACGGCTGAACGTGAGCAATTGTCGCGTGAGAGCCGCGGCCCGCTCGGCTGCCTGAGTGATTTGTTGTGCGGAACGCGTCGCCGAATCGCTGAGTTCAGATGAGAGCAGCAGCGAGGCATGGCCGTGAATGACGGTGAGGATGTTGTTGAAATCATGCGCAACCCCGCCGGCCAGCTGGCCGATGGCCTCCATTTTTTGCGACTGGCGCAATTGTTCCTCCAATCGGCGCTGGGTCGTGATGTCACGAAACAAGCTGAACAGCAGCATCGGCTGCCCGTGCAGTTCAATAAACGAATCGGAAATTTCCAAGGCTATTTCCTGCCCGTTATGCAGTTTGTATTGGCGTTGAAACTTGCGGTTCGCCGCATGAGTGCGAAAATGTTCCCGTTGCCTTTCGAGGATCGCCTGCGGGTTTTCGGATTCAGCATAAACAATCGTGAACACCTTGCCCTCCAGCTGATCCGCTTCCATGCCGACCAATTTGCAGTAAGCCCGGTTGACGGCGATAATCGTTCCGGTTCCATCCGTCAGACGCATTCCATCGACGGAATTCTCCCAAACGGAACGAAACAACATTTCAGAACTCTGCACCGCGGCTTCCGCGGCCCGCCGCTCGGTAATGTCGCGCATGTGCAGCAACAGGGCGGGCTTCCCGTTGTATTCCACGCGGCCCGCCCGCACTTCAACCGGCGTCACATTGCCATCGGCCGTCAGGCTTTCTCCTTCGACCCAGGTCAATTTGCCGCTCGCCAGCTTTTGAAAGTCGCGCTGGCCGGCCTCCTGGCGCGGCGGGGGGGTGAGGTCCTTCAGGGCATTTTTGCCGATCAACTGCTCACGCGTCAGGCCGTGCAGCACGCAGGCGGCAAAGTTGACGTCCAAAACAGTTCCAGTCATGTCCTCCACCAGGATGGCATCGGGCGAGTTTTCAAAGAGATCCCGAAAGCGCTGCCGGCTTTCGCGCAAATCCTGCTCCACCCGGATGCGTTCCAGGGCGCCGCTGCACTGGTCGGCCAGGGTCTGCAGCACCTCCAAATCCTGCTTGGTGTAAACGCCGGGCGTGTGGTTCTGAACAAACAGCACGCCGACGACATGTTCTCCCTTGCGGATGGGGGCCAGCATCGTGACCGCGGAATAATGTTTCACCTCCACGGACGACAACAACTCCGCCCCCCTTTTGATGACCCGTTGAACGACCGCATTGGCGGTTTTCGGCTGGGGGGACGATGGAATTTCCACCCGCTGACCCTCAACCGTGGTGATGGTGAGCAGCGAAAAAACCTCATCACGTTCAGCGAAGTACATGTCGAGCGAGAAATCATCCCACTTGAAGAGTGCGTCCGCGGCTTCGCAAATTATAATGGCCGCCTCGGAATCGCTCGTGGCCGAACTGAGCCGGTGGCCAAGCTTGGAAAACACCGCGTTGCGATGTTCCGTGCGCAGACGTTCGGTCACATCGGTCGCCATCGTCAACGCAGCAAAGCGCTCGCCAAAAACAATCGGGCTCCAAACCACCTCCACATCCAGGACACTGCCGTCTTTGCGACGGTGCCGCCAGATGAGGTTGCGATCCGTCGTGTCCATCGGAACGGTTTTTGACTGTTCGTCCCCGTTCGTTTGGCGTATGTCCACCAGGGTCCGGGTCAAAAACTCCTCGCGAGAATATCCGTATTTGTGAACGGCTGCCTCGTTGACTTCCAGGAATGCCTGGGTTTCGAGGTCGAAAACCCACATCGGATTCGGATTGCCGTGAAAGAGCAGGCGATATTGTTTCTCGCTGTTGCGCAAGTCCTCCTCCGCGCGCCAGCGATCCGTCACATCACGGCAGTTGGCCACCACGCCGGCTATTTCCGGATCTTGCAAACGGTTCTGCCCGATCAGTTCGAGGTGCTGCCATATCCCGGCCTTGTTTTGGTGGCGAAACCGCATTTTTACGGTACGTTCCGGTTGGTCCAGTGCGAGATGGAATGTCTCCAGCACCCGCGGCAAATCATCGGGATGAACGCGGGCAAAAAAGTTTTGTCCCTGCAATTCCTCCGGCTTGTAGCCCAGCACCCGTCCTATGGATGGGCTGGCGTAGAGCAGGCTGCCATCGCGGTTTAAAATACAAAGAACGTCCAGCGAGTTTTCCGTTAGGGTGCGAAAATATTTTTCGCGCCGCACCAGTTCCGTTTCCATCTGCCGGAGCTTGGCCCGCTCCTCGGCTTCCTGTACGGCCCGGCGGACAGCGGATGGCAGGCGGTCCGGCTGCTGCTTCAAAAGATAATCCGTCGAACCGGCCTTCAGGCTGTCAATGGCCGCCTGCTCGCCGATGGTGCCGGAAACCAGTATGAATGGAACGTGGGGATTATTCTTCCGCACGATGGCCAGGGCGTCCAGACCGGAGAACGAAGGCAAATGATAATCCGAAATGATGACATCAAATGAGCTGCTGCCGATGGCGGCCTCAAAGGCCACGCGGTCACTGACACATTGAACTTCGACGTCCAGGCCGTCCTGGCTGAACAACGAACGGACCAGCTCGGAAAAATCCGGCTCGTCTTCCAGATGCAGAATATGTAACTTTCGATTCATCCGTCGCAGAACCCAAATGGCCGTCCGATAATCCGGACAGCAAACAAACATTTGCCGCGAAAGTAAAGCGTGATGCGTCAGTTTTCTCCGTTGACATTCGCTCGCATTCGACTAAATTCACGGCCCTTTCAGCGAAATATAAGATATCATTTATGCCGAACACGAAATCAGCCGAACGCCGGACGCGCGGCAATGAACGCAAGCACCAGCACAATCGCAGCGTCAAATCCCGCCTGCGCCATCTTGAAAAAGATTTTCGCGCGTTGCTGGCCGGAGGCAAAAAGACCGAGGCCGCCAAGCTGCTGTCGGGCGTCCATTCCGCCTTCGACAAGGCCGTCAAGTCCGGAGTGCTCCCCCGCTCCACTGTCAACCGGAAAAAATCACGGCTCGCCGCAGCGTTGAATTGAGCCGAACAGTTTCGATCGGATGCATCCCATTCTGGCCAGACGGAACTTGATTCCAATGGCCAGACAGCCGAGGCCATATTTGAGGCTGCGCCGGAAATTGATCGATGACGCTTCGGGAAAATACTTCGTCGGGCAGCTCACCTCGCCAATCGTAAAGCCGTGCCATAAAATCTGCGCCAGCATTTCATTGTCAAAGACGAAATCATCTGAATTTTTGCTCAAATCCAGCCGGTTCAGCAGGTCACGGGAGAATGCCCGGTAGCCGGTATGGTATTCGGAAAGTTTTGCGCCCAGCAAAAAGTTCTCGGTCAAGGTCAGAAAACGGTTGGCAATATATTTCCACACCGGCATCCCCCCCTTGAGCGAATAGCCTCCCAAAATGCGACTTCCCAGCACACATGGATGCAGGCCGTTTGCAATGATGGATGCCATCGCCGGAATCAGCTTCGGCGTGTATTGATAATCCGGGTGGATCATGACGACGATGTCCGCCCCGGCTTCGAGGGCAAGCCGGTAACAGGTTTTTTGGTTGCCGCCATAACCGGTGTTGTGCTTGTGCTCGTGAACGCGCAAGCCCTCGATCGAACGGGCCACAGCCACGGTCTCGTCACGGCTCCGGTCATCCACCAGAATAATGTCGTCCACGATGCCCTGGTCGCGGACCTCCCGGTAAGTTTGGCGCAACGTTTGGGCCGCATTGTACGCCGGCATCACCACCACAATTTTTTTCCCTCGATACATGTGCTTCTGAAATTCGGACTATCCTGCTCGATTCCAGCAGCGGGTTGAAGCAAAAATTGCTGGCAAAGAGGATTCCCCTCTTTTTGCGCTTCGCAATAACAAAGAATATATTTGAAATTATTAAATAATTCTTGTCAACGCGACGGCACCGGCTGGTTTGAGCCAAGAACAAGTCGCAGAGAAATCGGATTTGGCGCGGAATTATTATTGGGAACTTTGAACGTGCCGGATACAAGGTCCCAGTGGAAACGCTGGCTCGAATTGCCAAAACATTAAATTTGCGCGTCAGCAATCTCACCCGCAACATTGAGCCAAGCATTATTTCAGAGATTTTCACATTCATCTTTCGCTGCACGCAATAAAAAAAGGCCATCCGGTCGGATGGCCTTCAATTTTTACGAATGATTACGCTCAAGCCGCCGGCTTGGCCTTCGCGGCCTTTTTCGATCTGACGATCGCCTTCTTGCGTTTGATGTAGCTCTTCCGGCGTTTACGATTTTCAACTTTATTCGATTGTTTGCCCATAAGTGTCTTTACTTTGATCGCATATTGCGGTTTTGTGGGCACACTATGAAAGTTTTGGCGGGACGATTCAACATCTATTTGGCGCTGGCGTTACTGCCGGCCATGGCGTGCGGGTGCCAGATGTTTAAGAAGGACAAAATAACGGGCGCGTTGCGTGTGCATATCGAGATGGATGCCGACCCCGCCGGCACCAGCCAGCCCATTTCTGTCGTCCGGTCCGATCCGGTGCTGGTCACCATCAAACGTGAAGCCGTGCTGACGGAAGCCAACATCGTCTCCGCCAAGGTCATCGACGCGCATGGTGGTTTTGCCCTTGAATTAAAATTCGATGAAAACGGCACCTGGACGCTGGAACAGTATTCCGCCGCCAATCCCGGCCGCCATTTGGTTGTCTTCGGGGTCTGGGGCGACAAGGGAACCGACAGCCGCTGGCTCGGCGCACCGCTCATCACCCATCGCATCGCCGACGGCGTATTGGCGTTTACACCGGATTGTTCGCGCGAGGAGGCCGATCAACTGGTGCTTTGTCTCAACAACGACGCGAAGGTGTTTCAAAAGAACCTGGAAAAATGATGTCTCCCACCGTTCGCCGCACGTTTGGCGTTGCTCTGGCATTGTCCCTGGGATTTGGTGGCCGCCTGTTTGCGCAACAGCCATTCCAACTGCCCACCGCCAATCACACCCTGTATGATGTCGGCGCGGAACTGAAATTCCTGGCCCCGACCGCGCCCGACAAGCCCTGGACCACCGGCAGCTTCGGCTGCGTCCGCAGCGACGGCCATCAAATGCATGAGGGACTGGACATCCGCTGCCTCCAGCGCGACCGGCGCGGCGAGCCCACCGATCCGGTCATGGCCACCGCCGACGGCACCGTGGTTTATTTCAACACCAAACCGTCGCTGTCAAATTACGGCAATTACATCGTCGTGCGTCATGTGATTGAAGGTCTTGAAATTTATTCGCTCTACGCGCATTTGCGGGAAATCCGCGCCGGTTTGAGAATTGGCCAGTCGGTCAAGGCCGGCGAGGTTATCGGCACCCTTGGCCGCACCTCGAACACCTCCGAAACCATCACCAAGGACCGCGCCCACGTGCATTTTGAGTTGAACGTGCTGGTCAATGACAACTTCGCCGGCTGGTATAAAAAGGCCTTTCCTGGTCAACGCAACGACCACGGCGAATGGAATGGCCAGAACTTGGACGGGCTCAACCCGCGCGAAATCCTCCTCGCCGAGCACAACCCGGTCGCCAAATTCAGCCTGCTGACTTTTGTCCGCAGCCAGACCGAACTTTGCCGGGTGTTTGTCCGCTCGACAGATTTTCCGTACCTCAAGCGCTACGCGGCCTTGATGCTTCCCAATGCCCGGGCGGAAAAGGAAGGCGTGGCCGGGTACGAGGTCGCCCTGAATTACAATGGCGTGGCCTTCGCCCTCATGCCGCGCGCCGCTTCCGAAGTCCAGGGCAAGGGCCGGATCCAGCTGCTCTCCGTGAATGAAGCCGAGGAAAAAGCCAATCCCTGCCGCCACCTTGTGGTCAAACGCGGCAGTCACTGGCAATTGACGGACAACGGGCTCCGCGAACTGGAATTATTGACCTATTAAGCCGTGCCAACCGATGTCAAGTCACTGACCCGCGAGGAGCTGGAAACCCTGTTCAAAACCTGGGAACAGCCGGTTTATCGCGTCGCGCAATTGCTCGAATGGCTCTACGTCCAACGTGTCGCCATCTGGGAAGCGATGTCGAACCTGCCCAAGCCTCTGCGCGAAAGACTCGCCAAAGAATTTCTGCTCCGACCATTGGAACTCATCCGCAAACAGGGCGCTCATGATACCACCCAGAAATTCCTCTGGCGGCTCCATGACCATTCGCTCATCGAAAGTGTCCTCATTCCCGCCAATCCAGCGCTCTACGGCGATGCCAGCGACCGCCACACCCTGTGCGTCTCGACCCAGGTTGGCTGCGCCTACGGCTGCAAGTTCTGTGCAAGCGGCCTGGACGGCTGGAAACGCAACTTGACAGCTGATGAAATCATCGAGCAGGTGCTGGCCGTGGAAAGATGGCACTCTGCGGAGAGTCTCAAGTGTTCAGTTTCAAGTGTTGAGCCTGACCGGGCCACACGACTGAAAACTGAAAACTTGAAACTGAAAACTCGTCTGGTCGACAACATTGTTGTCATGGGCATGGGCGAGCCGCTGGCCAACTATGACAACCTGCTCAAGGCATTGCGCATCCTGAATGCACCGTGGGGCGGCGGCATCGGCGCCCGGAAGATCACGATCTCGACCAGCGGCCTCGCACCGCAAATCCGCAGGCTGGCGGACGAACCGTTGCAGTTCAGCCTCGCCATTTCACTGCATGGCGCCACCGACGAGGTGCGGAACAAAATCATGCCCGTGAATCGCAAGTATCCGCTCAAGGAATTGGTGGCGGCGTGCGAGCATTATCAGGGGCAAAAGGGCCGAATGATTACCTTCGAGTATATTTTGATCGCCGGGGTGAATGATTCCCTTGAACAAGTCCGTCCGCTGGCCGCCCTCGCGCACCGGCTCTTCGCAAAGGTGAACCTGATTCCCTACAACAACGTCGAGAGCCTGGCGTGGCAGCGTCCGGCCGAGGAGGTTCAGGAAAAATTCCTTGCCGCGCTGGAAAAGCAAAAGGTCATCGCCACCTTGCGCCGCGAAAAGGGCCACGACATTGATGCCGCCTGCGGCCAGCTGCGGTTGAAAACTGAGAAGGAACTTGGGGCGGCGAGCTTCGCACGCTCTTGAACCGTGACTTTGTCCGGGTCTTCCCTCTAAAAATCTGCGTTTCATCTGTGCCCATCTGTGGCAAATTAAGCGGGTGATTGCTTTGCTCGATTACGGATCCGGCAATTTGCGCAGCGTCCACAAGGCGCTGCTCAAGGCCGGCACGAACGTCCGCATCGCCCGGCGGCCAGACGAAATCGGAGATGCGCGGGCCATGGTCCTGCCCGGCGTCGGCGCGTTCGACGATTGCATCCACGCGCTGCGCAAGCAGGAATTGCTCGAAGCGGCGCGCGGGTTCATCCAATCCGGCAAACCATTCCTCGGCATCTGCGTCGGTTACCAGGCGCTGTTTGAGAAGAGCGAGGAATTCAACAGCTGCGCCGCCGGGCTGGGAATCTTCAAAGGCAGTGTTGTTCGCTTTTCGAAAAAGCCCGGGCTGAAGATTCCGCAAATCGGCTGGAACCAGCTTGAAATCACAAAGCCCGGCTGCCCGTTGTTTCGCGGCATACCCAACGGCAGCTATGTTTATTTCGTCCACAGCTTTTACCCGCAGCCGACGGACGCCGGCATCGTCGCCACGCGCACGGATTACGGCGATGCCTTTGCGTCCTCCGTCTGGCGCGACAATGTTTACGCCACGCAATTTCACCCGGAAAAAAGCCAGCAGGTCGGCCTGCAACTGTTGAAGAATTTTGTGGAACTGGCCAAGGACTGAACATCGCTTCAGCCCTTTCGGTCTGCACTTGATTTTCATCCACGGGTGGCGCAATTTGATTTCAACGATTAACTAAACGAAACCAAAACATAAGGATAAAATTATGGCCCACGAACTACCTCCCCTGTCCTATCCCAAGGAAGCCTTGGAACCGCACATCGACGCGCTGACAATGGAAATCCATCACGACCGGCATCACAAGGCCTACGTGGACAACCTGAACAAGGCCATTGCCGGCAACGCTGCGCTGGAAGCCAAGTCGCTCGAAACACTCATCGGCGACCTCTCGTCCGTGCCGGAAAACATCCGCAGTCCGGTTCGCAACAACGGCGGCGGCCACTGGAACCATTCGTTCTTCTGGAAACTCATGGCGCCCAAGGCCGGGGGCGCCCCCACCGGCAAACTTGCCGACGCCATCAATTCCACGTTCGGCTCCTTCGCCGAATTTCAGGCCAAGCTCGAGGCGGCCGGCATCGGACGTTTTGGCAGCGGCTGGGCCTGGCTCATCTCGAACGGCAGCAAGCTAGAGATTGTCTCAACTCCGAACCAGGACAATCCGCTCATGGGCAAGGCCATCGCCGGTTGCGAAGGCAAGCCGCTGCTCGGCGTGGATGTCTGGGAACATGCGTATTATCTCAAATACCAGAACAAGCGCGCCGATTATCTGAAGGCGTTTTGGAACGTGGTGAACTGGGCGGAAGTCGCCAAGAATTACTAAGTCAGACAATTTATTTTTCTCAGCACGCCGGTGAAAACCGGCGTGCTTTTTTGGTAGGGCGGAGCTGCTGCTCCACCATTTGATTTTGGGCGTCGCAGCAGCAACGCCCTGCCATGCGCAATCAAATCCCCCGTTCGTCCACGATTTTGTTGCCCTTGCCGAGCACGATGACACGGGGCTGCCATTTCGCTGCGTGCTTTTTGTCCACGACGGCAAAATTCATGATGGTCAGCAGATCCCCCTTCTTGCCGAGGTGCGCCACCGCGCCGTTCATGATGATTTCACCGGAACCGCGTTTGCCGGCGATGACGTAGGTCTCGAACCGTTCGCCGTTGGCCATGTTGCCGCACAGAATGCGTTCATATTCCTGCAGGCCGGCTTTTTCAATCAAGTCGGCGGCGATGGTAAGACTGCCCTCGTAATTCACGTTGCCGCCCGTGACGGTGGCGCGATGAATCTTGGATTTCAGCAAATGAATCTGCATGAGCGAGTGAGTATAGCGCACCTCACCGTTACTTCAACTTGAGAAAATTTTTCATCATCTGCCGGCCGTTTTCAGTGAGGATGCTTTCCGGATGGAATTGCACGCCCCAAATCGGCAGTTCCTTGTGCCGCACGCCCATGACTTCGCCCTCATCACTCTCGGCAGTGATCTCCAGACAATCCGGCAACGAGTCGCGCTTGATGACGAGCGAATGATAGCGGGTCGCCGGAAACGGGTTTGCCATTCCTGCAAAGAGGTCCCTCCCGTTGTGCTTTATCGGCGAGGTTTTGCCGTGCATCATGCGATAATTTACAACGACCTCCGCGCCAAAGGTGTGCCCGATGCATTGATGTCCGAGACAAACCCCAAAAATCGGAATGCCTTCCTTTGCAAACGTCCGGATGACCTCGTTCGAAAGTCCGGATTCGCGCGGCGAGCACGGACCGGGCGACACCAGAATGCGCTCCGGCTTCAGGCTGCGGATCGCCTCGATCGTGATGTCGTCGTTGCGCCGCACCTGCAGGTCCACGCCCAGCTCGCCCAGATATTGCACGAGGTTGTACGTGAACGAGTCGTAATTGTCGATGACCAGAACCATGAGCCGACAAGCTACCCGACAACCCCGGTTTTGCAAATCAGGAATCGTCCGCCGGTGGCGGGCAGGAATGCCGCTTGCGACCGTGTGCCGTCCACCACCCATGATCTGCCCAACGCTTTTCAAATAATAGTTGACCGGTTGGTTAACATGCTATATTTTGGCGTCGCAAGTGCAATAAAGTGCCGGTTAAAACCAAAACGATTTCAAGCAATGACTTATGGGCAGGATCAGTGATGCCAGGGAAAAGCTGCTGGAGGTGGCTTTTGACCTGATTTATGACAACAGCTACGGCACCGTGAGCGTGGACCAGATGTGCAAGCGCGCGAAGGTAAACAAGGGCAGTTTTTACTATTTTTTCCGTTCCAAGACCGAGCTGGTGATCGAGGCCTACGAGGAGCACTGGCGGCTCAAGCAGCCGGATTACGACCGCATTTTTTCCACCCAAGTGCCCCCGCTGAAACGCCTGGACCTGTGGTGCGACTACATCGTCGAAATCCAACGCAAACGGTTTGAAAAATACGAGCACGTCTGCGGCTGTCCTTACACCAGCGTGGGCAGCGAGCTGGCCACCTGCGACAAAAAAATCCGGCTCAAGGCGATGGACCTCATCGATCGCACGGTCAAATACGTGGAAGGCGCCATCGCCGATGCGAAGTGCGCAGGGTTGGTCCAGGTGGCGGATCCCAAGGAAACCGCCCAACAGATTCATGCCTACATCCTGGGGCTGCTCTTGCGGGCCAAGATCCACAACGATCTGAAAGTCCTTCACCACATGAAGCCAACCATTCAAACCATGATCGGCGCCAAGGCGGTGGTGGCCTAGGGATTTTCTACACCACAAACAGACCACACAAATGATTCTGCCGTTTCATCCACTTGATTGTAACCAAACAAGAACAAGCTCCTCGATGCTTGTCCCGTTTCAGAATGCGACGCCAACGCGCTGATTTTTTATGTGGATCGTCAAACTCGCCCTGCGCCGGCCTTACACGTTTGTGGTGGCCGCGCTGTTGCTGGTGTTGATCACGCCATTCGTCCTGCTGCGCACGCCCACGGACATCTTCCCGGCCATCAACATCCCGGTGGTGAGCGTCATCTGGCAATATACCGGCCTGGACGCCGCTCAATTCGAACAGCGCATCACCTATACTCATGAACGCGCGCTCACGGTCACGGTCAACAATATTGAACACATCGAGTCCACGTCCTACAACGGCATCGCCGTGGTCAAGGTCTTCCTGCAACCCGGTGCCAGCGTGGATTCGGCCGTTGCGCAAATCACCGCGTCGGCTCAAACGGTGCTAAGGCAAATGCCGCCGGGCATGACGCCGCCGCTGATAATCCAGTACAACGCCGCGTCCGTGCCGATCCTGCAATACAGTTTCAGCAGCCCGAAAATGTCGGAGCAGGAACTTTTCGATGTGACGGCAAACCAGGTGCGCGTCGGCCTCGCCAATACGCGCGGCGCGATGATCCCGTGGCCCTATGGCGGCAAAACCCGCGTTGTTTCCGTTGATTTGAGTCTGCCCGCGTTGAAGGCCAAAAACCTTCTGGCGCAGGATGTGGTGAATGCGATCAACGCCCAGAACCTGATTTTACCCAGTGGTACGACTAAAATCGGGGCGACGGAATATGACGTTTCCGTGGATGCCAACCCGCGCTTGATTGACGACCTGAACCGCCTGCCCATCAAGGTTGTCAACGGGGCGACGATTTATTTGAGTGACGTCGCACAAGTCCACGACGGCTACACACCCCAGCAAAATGCCGTCCGCCAGGATGGCGTGCGTGGTGCCCTGCTCACCATCATGAAAGCCGGTTCGGCTTCCACGCTCGACGTGGTCCGCAACGTCAAGGCCGCCCTGCCCCGCGTGATGGCCACCGTATCGTCCGATTTGCACGTCAGCGAGTTCGCCGACCAGTCCCTGTTCGTGCGGGCCGCCATCAACGGCGTATTGCGTGAAGGTGTCATCGCCGCCGCCTTGACGGCCCTCATGATTCTGCTGTTCCTCGGTTCATGGCGCAGCACGCTCATTATTGCCTTGTCCATTCCCCTTTCCGTGCTTTGCTCCATTGCCGCCCTGAGCGCGCTGGGCGAAACCATCAATCTCATGACTCTTGGCGGCCTGGCCCTGGCGGTGGGCATCCTGGTGGATGACGCGACGGTTGCCATTGAAAACATTCATCGGCATATGACGGCCGGAAAACCGCTGGAAGAGGCCATCCTCATCGGCTCGCAGGAAATTGCACTGCCGGCTTTTGTCTCGACACTTTGCATCTGCATCGTATTCGTGCCGATGTTTTTCCTCACCGGCGTGGCGAAATTTCTCTTCATCCCGCTGGCCGAAGCGGTGGTGTTCGCGATGCTGGCCAGTTACCTGCTTTCCCGGACGCTAGTGCCGACGCTGGTGATGTGGTTTTACCGCAATGTCCAATCGCACGACGAACACCGGGACGATTCGAAGTCGCCATCCTGGCTACAGCCTTTCATCCGCCTTCAAGAATCGTTTGAATCCGGTTTCGACCGGTTCCGCCATGGCTATCGGGCGCTGCTCGCCAGCTGTTTTGAGAATCGCCGGCCGTTCGCCATTTTCTTTCTGGTGTTTTGCGCCGCCACCTGGCTGCTGACCCAGGTGCTGGGCCGGGACTTTTTTCCGGCGGTGGACGCCGGCCAGTTCCTGCTGCATGTCCGCGCGCGGACGGGCACGCGCATCGAGGAAACCGAACGGCTCACCGATCAGGTCAACCAAGCCATTCACCGCGAAATCCCGGCCCGGGAACTCGGTGGCATCCTCGACAACATCGGCATCCCCAATTCATTCATCAATCTGAGCTACAATACGAGCGGGGTCATCGGCCCCGGCGATGCGGACATTCTCGTCTCGCTCAAACCCGGCCATGCGCCCACGGAAGATTATGTACGGCGGTTGCGCGAACGTTTGAACCGCGAGTTTCCAGGCACCCTGTTCTATTTCCTGCCGGCGGATATTGTCAGCCAGACCTTGAACTTCGGCCTGCCTGCGCCGTTCGACGTGCAAATTGTCGGGCACGATCAGGCCGGGAACCGCGTCATTGCCGCCCGCCTTGCCGACCAGATCAAACGAATCCCCGGCGCCGCCGACGTGCGGGTGCAGCAGCCGGACAACTGGCCGCAATTCCGCATTTCCGTGGACCGTTCCAAGGCCGCGGAACTTGGGCTGACCGAACAAAACGTGGCCAACTCCGTACTGCTCAGCCTGAGCGGCAGCAGCCAAGTGCAGCCCGCCTACTGGCTCGATCCCAAAATTGGCGTCCAGTATCTCATCAATGTACGCGCCCCCGAATACGCCATGGACTCCCTGGGACAATTGAATGCGATGCCCATCAGTTCCAGCCAGCCGGGCGCGGACAACGGCCAGATCCTGGCCAACCTGGCCAGCATTTCACGGATGAATATTTCACCGGTGGTTTCGCATTACAATGTGACCCCGGTCATCGATGTTTTCGGCAACGTGGATGGCCGCGACCTTGGCGGCGTCCTCAACGACATCCAGCCGCTCGTCGCGAAAATTGGGAAGGTTCTGCCGCGCGGTAGCAGCATCGTCATTCGCGGCCAGGCGGAAACGATGCGGTCCAGTTATTTCGGCCTTGGCATCGGCCTCGTCGGAGCCATCGTGCTGATCTATTTTCTCCTCGTCGTCAATTTTCAAAACTGGCTCGACCCGTTCATCATCATCACCGCCCTGCCCGGCGCGCTGGCTGGCGTGGTCTGGGGAATGTTTCTCACCCAAACCACGTTGAGCGTTCCGGCGTTGATGGGCGCCATCATGAGCCTGGGAGTGGCCACGGCCAATTCGGTGCTCGTCGTGACCTTCGCCCGTGAAAACCTCCTGCGCGGACTCGACCCCGTGACTGCCGCGCTTGAAGCCGGGGTCGGACGCATCCGTCCGGTGTTGATGACCGCCCTCGCCATGGTCATTGGCATGTTGCCGATGAGCCTCGGCCTCGGCGAAGGCGGTGAACAAAATGCGCCACTGGGGCGGGCCGTGATTGGCGGGCTGGTGTTCGCCACCATCGCCACGCTGTTTTTTGTGCCGGTTGTTTTCAGTTTCATGCACCGTCACAGCAAGCCCAGCAACCCATCTCCAACACCATGAACTCAAATCCTTCCCCCGCGCAACCGTCCGCACCGATCCGCCTGACCCGGATCGCACAAATCGTCGTCGCGCTCATGATCATCTGCCTGCTCGTTGGTTTCATCCCGCGATGGATTTCCCGGCATCGGCTGAACGCAACCACGAAAAAGGACGATGTCACGACCGTTGACATTGTTTCACCGGCGATATCGAAGCCTGGTTCGGGCACGCCGCTGCCGGCGGAGGTCATGGCGTTCGTCCAGGCTTCCATCCACGCCCGCGCCAGCGGCTATTTGAAAAACTGGTTTGTGGACATCGGTGAATCGGTCACCAATGGCCAGATCCTCGCCGAAATCGAAACCCCTGAACTGGACCAGCAACTGGCACAGGCCCGGGCGGAATTGGACCAGGCCAACGCCAACCTGGCTCTGGCCAAGATCACCGCCGATCGCTGGATGGAACTGCTCAAGACCGCCAGCGTGAGCGAACAGGAAACCGCAGAGAAGACGGCGGACTACACCCTGAAACAGGCGGACGTTGCGGCCGCGGATGCGAACGTTCAACGATTGGAGGATTTGAAGGGATTTGACCGCGTCACCGCGCCGTTCAACGGCACCATTACACTGCGCAACACCGACATCGGCCAGCTCATCGCGGCGGAGAGCGGGCCCGAATTGTTCCGCGAGGCGCAGACCGACCCGCTGAGGGTCTATGTCCGCGTGCCCCAGCCGCTCGTCCATGCCATCCATCCCGGTCAGAAAGCGGAGCTGACATTTCAGGAACTGCCCGGCCGGATTTTTGAGGCCGCAGTAACCCGCACTGCGGGCGCCGTCGATCCGGCTTCGCGCACGTTGCAGGTGGAATTGCAGGTGGCCAACCCGCGGGGCGAGATCCTGGCTGGCAGCTATGCCCAGGCGCGGTTCAACGAGGCCGACGACGGCCACGTGTTGACGCTGACCGACAATGCGTTGATTTTCCGGGCCCAGGGAATGCAGGTCGCCATGGTCGGCGGCGACAACAAGGTGCAATTGCGCTCCATCCGGCTCGGCCGCGATTTCGGCAATACCGTGGAAGTGTTAAACGGACTTGAAACCAACGACCGCGTCATCGTCAATCCGCCGGATTCCATCGCCGACGGCATGACGGTACAAATTGCACAACCAGCGGGAACCAATTCCCTAAAATGAGAGCTGGAGTTTCCATCAGTGCCGTTGTTCTTGCGACCAGCCTTGCCGGTTGCGCCGTGGGGCCGGATTACCATCGTCCGGCGGCATTGCCGGCACAGCCGTTGCCGGAAGTGTTCGTCACCAACAGCCCCGCCGGAACCAATGCCGTGATCTGGAAGATTGCCGAGCCTTCCGACCGCATGGCCCGAGGCGACTGGTGGCGGCCGTTCGCCGACCCGGAACTGGACCGGCTGGAAACACTGGCGGTCACCAACAACCAGAATCTGGCCGCCGCCGCCGCGCAGTTCGAACAGGCCCGCCAATTGGCGGCGGAAGCCCGCGCCAATTTGTTTCCGCAACTCACTGCCGGCGGCACTCCCAACGGCGACATCACTCGCCAGCGCACGAGCTTCAACGCCCCTTCGTTTGGCCAGGCGGCCGGTCAATCGTCCACCTATAATACCTTCACCGCTCCCGTTTACCTGGGCTGGGAGGTGGACCTTTGGGGCCGCGTGCGACGCCAGTCGGAAGCCGCCCGCGCCCGCTTGGTGGCTGCGGCTGACGACCTGGAATCGGCCCGGCTGGCCATCACCGCCGAGGTGGCCGATGATTATTTCACGCTGCGGGCACTGGACAACCAACACGCGTTGATTGCCAACACGATTGAAACCTATCATCGCTCCCTGGACCTTACCTGGAACCGGCGCAAAGGCGGGATTGTCTCCGATCTCGATGTGGCCCAGGCCGCCACCCAGCTTCACAATGCCGAGGCGCAACTGCCGGTCATCGAATTGAATCGCACCCAGTTGTTGCATGCGCTCGCCACGCTTTGCGGTCAGTCACCGGTGGATTTTACCGTGGCCACGAATGATGGTGCGCCGGTCACGATTCCGGAAATCCCGGCCAGCGTGCCCGGCGAATTGCTCGAGCACCGGCCGGACATTGCCGCCGCCGAACGCCGGATGGCCGCCGCGAATGCCGACGTGGGGGTGGCCAGGACCGCATTTTTCCCATCCGTCCGGATCGACGGCCTCGCTGGATTCCAATCCGTGGATTTCAAGACCTGGTTCGACTGGCCGAGCCGTTTATGGGCGGTCGGGCCGTCCATTCAACTGCCGCTGTTCACCGGCGGGTTCAATCGCGCCCAACTGGCCGCCGCTCATGCCGCCTACAACGAAACCGTGGCGGAATATCGCCAGACGGTGCTGAACGCCTTTGCCGACGTGGAAGATGCCCTGTCGGCCCAGCACTTGCTGGCCACGGAATGGAGTGCCGAAAATGACGCGTTGGTTGCCGCACGCCGCGCGCTGGAGATCTCGAACAACCGGTACAAAGCCGGGTTGGTGACGTATCTGGATGTCGCCACCGCCCAGACCACCGCGTTGAACAATGAAAGCTCCGTCGTGCAACTGGAAGGCAACCGGTTGGTCACCGTCGTCAACCTGATCAAGGCTCTGGGCTGCGGCTGGGCGGCAACGAATGGAATGCCAGAGTGGAACGGCCCGGCCCAATGATCGGACTGGCTTTAAATCACCTGCCGGACTAATTCTTCCGTCACCCGCTGTCCCCAGATCACCCGGCCGATTTTTTTGGCGAGCACAAATCTGATTTCACCGGCACTGACCTTCTTGTCGAGCTTCATGGCGGCAAAAAGTTTTTTCCGCCGCGCCGCGCTCAATTTGAGCGCCACCGGCAGACCGGCCCGCTTGAACAAATCGGTGATTCGCTGCACATCGCGTTCGGGAAGACCGGGCGAACGCGCGGAAAGCCCCGCCGCAGCGATCTGGCCGATGGCAATCGCCTCGCCATGCAGGTATTTGCCGTAACCGGAAATGTTCTCGATAGCGTGGCCGATGGTATGGCCGAAATTCAGTATCGCCCGCAGCCCGCTTTCCGTTTCGTCCTGGCGAACCACTTCCGCCTTGATTTCGCAGCAGCGCGCGATCACTGCGGCAAGCGTTTTGGGATCACGCTTCAGCAGCTTCGGCAAATTACGCTCCAGCTGCCCGAACAATTTTGCATCGTAAATGATGCCGTATTTGATGACTTCGGCGAGCCCGGCGCGAAACTCGCGCTCCGGCAGGGCGCGCAAGGTGTCGAGATCGCAGAGTACCAGCCGGGGCTGGTGAAACGCACCGACGAGGTTCTTGCCAGCCTTCAAATTGACGCCCACCTTGCCGCCCACGGAACTGTCCACCTGCGCGAGCAGCGTCGTCGGCACCTGCACGAACGCGATGCCGCGCAGATACGTCGCCGCCACAAATCCGGCAAGGTCACCGACCACGCCGCCGCCCAGCGCGACGATGAAGGATTTGCGTTCGAGCTGGTGCGATGCCAGAAGGTCGTAACAGGTTTGGACGGTTTTCAGGCTTTTGGCCATTTCGCCAGCCGGGACGACGATGAGTGACGGCGAAAAACCCGCGCGAGCAAGTGAATTGAAAACCGGTTTGGCAAACCGCCGGCCGACGTTGGTGTCTGTGATGATGACGCACCGCGCGCTGAGTTTCAAGCGGGCACATTCGCGGCCGAGTTGGTCAAGCAAACCCGGCGCGATCCGGATGTCATAGCTGCGATGGCCAAGCGAGACGTGAACGGCGCGCATGACCCAAGCATAGGCCCTGAAGGCACCGTGTAAAGTTTTGTCCGCAAATTGTCTTTAATTCGACGCCGTCTGAATTAAATTCGCTCGCATGAAAAGCTCCTCCGGTCTGGTCCTGCTGGCGTTCGGACTGTCATGCCTGCTGCCGCCGGCCGGCCGGGCGCAGGACCCGGCGCCGCCGGCGGCGATGACGGTTTTCATGGTGGGCGATTCCACCATGGCTGACAAGCCGCTGATTCCGCCAAACCCCGAACGCGGCTGGGGCCAACTGCTGCCCATGTATTTCAAGGACGGCGTGCGGGTCGAAAACCACGCGGTAAACGGCCGTAGCTCGAAAAGTTTCATCGATGAAGGCCGGTGGCGGGCGGTCGTGGACCGGCTCAAACCCGGTGATTACGTCATCATTCAATTCGGCCACAACGATGAGAAGCAAAACGACACCAACCGTTACACCGAACCGTTCGGCAGTTTTAAAACCAACCTGGCCATGTTCGTGCGCGAAACGCGTGGACGCCAGGCCATGCCGGTCCTGGCCACGCCCGTCGCCCGGAGAAAATTCGACGCCAGCGGCAAACCGGTGGACACTCACGGTGATTACCCGGAGGCCGTGCGGCAGGTCGCGCGGGAGCAGCATGTGCCCCTGCTCGAAATGAATCTTCGCAGCACGGAACTGCTCACACGGTTGGGACCGGAATCCGCCAAGCGGCTTTACGACTGGATTCCTGCCGGTGAATTCGACCGCGATCCCAAGGGTCTGTCCGATGACACGCACTTCAACGCGTATGGTGCCAGCCGGATGTGCGACCTCGCCGTCGCGGAAATCAAATCCACGGCTCCCGGCCTGGCCGCCTGGTTGAAGCCGGCGGTCACCGCGAATATCAGCCAGGGTTTGGAAAAATAGGACCCGGATTCCCACCAGCGAAAGTTTCCGCAGGGATCAATTTGAAAGCAACCCGCCCGCGGGATTTGGAACCTGATCCTGCGGGCGGGACTTGTAACCCGATCTCACTAATCGTATTCGGCCAAAGTCACCAATCCTTCGGGATTCGCAACTCCGTGGCCCTGAAGAAAAACAATCCGCTGATATCCGAGATTCCGCAGTCCGACGAACAGATCAACACTGCGGTCACGAAACTGATTGCCGATCTGCGGTTCCGAGTAATTTTCCAGTATGACCACCGCCTCCTGATGTTTCGTCAACGTCACGACTTTGGCCAGAACCTTCTCGGTTTTCTCGGAGCCCGAGAGCGTTGGCCGGACCATCTGGCAGGTCTTGGAATCCAATGACTGGATGACCAATGCCGTCGAATCCGCATTATGAAAGGACTGCGGCGGCAGCGGGGTCGCGCACGAGGTCAACGACAGGGCCAGGGCCGCGAGGGCAATTGAATCGATGATTTTCATTTATTTCAAAATGTTCGGCTGATGTCAGTACCGTTGCAGGGTTTCTCTCAGGTGCAACCAGTTCATCCCACCAGCTCCTTGCCCCAGCCTATGCAACTTCGATGCCAGGCCCGCAAACCGTCGAAATTTCTGCCGTCCAATTCCAGCGGCGCCCCGCCCCGTTGCGAGAAACGCACCTCGCTCCGCGGAGCCCTTTTCAGGTTGCCATTTCCCCGGTGACAGCGTGTGTATGACTTCTAGACGGGCTAACCTTTGTTCTTAGGCACTTTAATATTGAATTAAAACAATCCCAAAGGCGAATTTTTCGCGGAACCGGATTACTTCGTTGTTTCTGCATCGGGGCTGCCGGCCGCGTCGGATGCAACCGGGCCGGCGGGACTCCATTCCTCCAGGAGCCGGAAACCGACGGCCAGCAGGGTCGGCCCGAGGAATACTCCGATGAAACCAAAGGTCAGCGCCCCGCCGAGCACGCCAAACACGATCAGGATGAACGGCAGATCGCTGCCCTGGCTGATGAGCCACGGTTTGACCACATGATCGACATTGGCCACCACTGCGCCCCAGATCAGCATGAAGATTCCCCACCCCGTCGCGCCTTGATGAAAGAGCCAGATGGCGGCCGGCAACCAGGTCAGCGCCGTCCCGACAACCGGAATGACGGAAGCAAAAAAAGTCAGCAGCGCCAGCAAAGCGCAACCCGGCACGCCGGCAATCAGAAAGCCGATGCCCGCCAGGACCGCCTGCACCAGCGCGGTCCCCAAAATGCCGTACACCACCCCGCGAACCGTCCTGCCAGCGACCGTCAGGAGATGTTTCCCCCGTTCGCCGCCAATCCGTTGAACCAGATTGTTCAAACGGTTGGCGACGGAGACCCCGTCACGAAATAGGAAGAACGCGATGAAAATGCTCAAGGCCAGCTGGACCAGCCCCCCGCCCAGCGTGAGGCCGACCTTCAGCAGCCACAGGCTCAACGGTTCAATCAAGCTCCGCGCGTCCGTCCACAGCCGGCTGGTGTCGGCCGCCAGGCTTTGCCAATAATCCATCGCCGTCTGCCCGAGGACCGGCACTTGGGCCAACCACCCCGGCGGCGGAGGCGGTCCCGCATCAATCCAGCCCCGCACCGCCCCGTCGAGTTCTTTGACGTTGTCGGCCAGGGTCACGGCCACGACCACGAATGGCAGCAGGATGATGAGAATCATTGCCAGCGTCATCAACAGGGCCGCCAGCGTGCGCCGGTTCCCAAGCCATCGCCGCAGCCGGTCATAAACGGGCCAGCTCGAGAAGCAAAGCACCACCGCCCAGAGCAGCGCGGACACAAACGGACGCAGCACCAGCAGGCAGCCCGCCAGCAGCGCCAGCAGCGCAATCCAGCCGAGGTTCTGTTCCAGTTTCGAGCGCAGTTGATTCATCAGGCTTTCGAAGTTTGAATGTGGTTGAAATCGGCCAGCGCGTCCGTCAGGAAAATATCCCGTTGAATCGGGCCGGCCAGCTTGTCCAGACCCTCGGCGCGCAAAATGTCGCGCTGGCTGCCGTGGGCCTCCACGATCCGCAACCCGGCGTTCCGCGTCTCCAGCTCGTCGTGCAGACGGACGAGCATGCGCGCGCCGGCGAGGTCCACGTAGGCCGAATTTGACAGGTCGCAAACGACCAATCCCAGACCCGGCCCGGCGGCGCGCACGCGCTGGAGCACATCGCGCAGAACATGTTCCACATTAAAATAAAGCAACGGGGCCTCGACCCGGAAAGCCAGCACGCCGGGGATGGGTTCGTTGTCCGGGTGGCGGGCCGTGTCGGAAAAGCGGTTCGTGCCTGGAATGCGGCCCAGATAGGCGACATGCGGTGTGGATGCCCGTATCAAAAGCATCAGCAATGAACCAATCACAGCGAAGATGACGCCGTCGAGAATGCCGAGCAGGAGCACTCCCACCAGGGCCGCCAGGGCGGCGAAAAAATCAAGCCGGCTGGCCCGGAACAGATGACGCAGCTCGCCGAGATTGATCAAGCCTTTTACCGCCGCCAGCACCACGGCCGCCAGCACGGCCACCGGAAGGTTGCGGAAAAGTCCGGTTAAAAAAACCAGCACCAGGGCAAGCATCGCGGAAGCAAAGACCAATGCCAGCGGAGTGCGTGCGCCAGCCTGCTCGTTGACGGCGCTCTGCGAAAGCCCGCCCGCCGACGGATAACCTTGAAACAAACCGGCGAACAGATTCGCCACGCCCAGGCCAAGCAGCTCCTGCCGCGCATCCACGTCATAACGATGTTTCAGGGCGAATGTGCGCGCCGCCGAAATGCTTTCAATGTATGCCAGGAGGCAGCACGCGAAAGCCAGGCTGGCCAGCTGGCGCAAGGTGTCCGCATTCATCGCGCGCCATCCGACATGCATGGCCAGTGACGGCAACCCCGCCGGCAGCTGGCCCACAACCCTGACGCCGAACTCCTGCAGGCCCAGCAGTGGCATTGCCGTTAGCGACAAAAGCACCACCCCCAGGGCCACGGGTTTTCCCGGCAGCCATTTTTCACCCGCCAGCAGCAAGCTCACCGCCATGAGCCCAACCGCCAGCACCACAAGATTGGTTTGTCCCAATTGCCGGGCCAGCAGCCATAAGCAATGAAAGAACCCGTATCCGCCGCCCGGCACCCCCAGGAGCATGGGCAGCTGGGTGATTGCGATGGACAGCGCGGCGCCCGCCTTGAAACCCGTGAGCACACTGTCGGAGATGAAGCTGACGATCACACTGAGCCGCAACAGCCACGCCAGCACAAACAGGCCGGCAACCATCAACGTCGCCAGCGTCGCCAGCGACAACAATCGAACCGGATCGCCGGCCGCCATGGCGGTCAACGTGACGCCGAAGACCAGCGAGATGGCGGAGGTGGGACCAATGGCCAGTTGTCGCGACGAACCGAAAAGCGCATAGCCCAGCCCTCCGGCCAGGTAGCAATAAAGTCCGGTTTGCGGCGGCAACCCGGCCAGCGTCGCATACGCAAGCGAGACCGGGATGGCATAAGCCGCGAGGGTCAGCCCCGCCAGCGCATCCGGCGCCAGCCAGCCCGGTTGATAGCCGGGCAGCCACTTGAGCACAGGCCACACGGCCCCTAACCGGGCCGTAAAACCGGAAGGCATTTTGCTTTCCAGAATTTGATTGTTCATCTCTCTTCAATGCCAGCAGGCCATGGGTTGTTATTTATGCAACAACGCCGCTTTCGCCACCGCCAGTTCCTTCAACTTGCCGGCGTCCAGCTTCGGATACTTCAGTCCGAGCGAGTCGAGCGTTTCAATCACCGCGGCGGAAACGACCAGGCGCGTGAACCATTTGTTGTCTGCCGGCACCACGTACCAGGGGGCGTCCTTGGTGGCGGTGTTGCGAATCATGTCTTCATAGGCTTCCATGTATTCGTCCCAATGCCCGCGTTCCCGGGCGTCGTCAGCCGAGAATTTCCAGTTCTTCTCCGGGTTATCAATCCGTTCCAGAAACCGACGTTTCTGTTCCTTCTTCGACAAATGGAGAAAAAACTTCCGCACCACCACCCCGTTACGCGTGAGGTACTGCTCAAAATTCCGGCTGTCCTCAAAACGCTCCTGCCAGAGTCGTTTGCCGACGAGTTGCTCCGGAATCTTCTGGCGCGCCAGCAATTCGGGGTGGACTCGCACGATCAGCGTCTCCTCATAATAGCTGCGATTGAAAATGCCGATGCGGCCGCGATTGGGCAGGACCTTCATGCATCGCCAGAGATAATCGTGGTCGAGCTCCTCGGCCGAAGGCGATTTGAACGAGAACACTTCGCAGCCCTGGGGATTGATGCCGGACATGACATGTTTGATCGCGCCATCCTTGCCCGCGGCATCCATTGCCTGGAAAATCAACAATACCGCCCATTGGTTCTGGGCGTACAGTTTGTCCTGGAGATCTTCCAACGCCTGCACCCCAAGCACCAGCGCTTCCTTGGCCCGGGGCTTGTCCTCGTCGCTGAAATCCAGCGTGTCGCCGGGATCAACGTCCTTCAGCCGAAATTCCTTGCCCCGGTTGACCCGGAATCGTTCGGCGATTTTGGAAGCCCGCTTGATGATCTCTTTTGCTTTCATGGTCGATGGAAGGAAGCTGGCGGAATTCTCCGCGCTCGCACAAATAATTCAGGCGCAACCGGCCTCAATAATCAAGGGTGAACTTGCGGATTCGGCCGCGCCCGCGCCAGTCACCCGCCTGGTTCGAGCAAGGCCACCTTGCCGAGGCGCCGCAAATGGCGCGGAGCCTGGCTGAATTTGGCGGCGAGGAAGGTTTGCACCAGATCCCACGCCACGGCCGGGCCCAGCGTCCGGCCGCCCAGGCAAAGAATGTTCATGTGATCATCCTCGACCCCCTGCTTCGCTGAAAAATGGTCTTCGATCAGGCTGGCCCGGGCGCCGCGCACCTTGTTAGCACAGACGGATGCGCCAACGCCGCTGCCGCAAACCGCCACTCCCCGTTCCACCTCGCCCGCCGCCACCGCCTGCGCCAGCGGGATCACGAAGTCAGGATAATCATCGTCCGGCGTCAACTCGTAAGCGCCAAAATCAACAATCTCATGCCCGGCCGCGCGCAGTTTGGCGGCCAGATCTTCCTTCAGAAGAAATCCGCCGTGGTCCGTGGCGATGCCGATGCGCATATTTGTTCTTTCTGCTCAAGCCGGTTCTGACCGGTCCGCCGCCGCGCGGTCAACCAACAACAGCGCCTTGTCCTGGCGAATCCGCCCGGCGGGAATCGAAATGTCGCCGTCCCGCAGGCGCGCAAGCATTCCGGCTTTTTCCTCGCCTGTCACCACCCAGAGGATGCGGCGGGAACGGTTAAGCGCCGGATAGGTCAGGGTCATGCGACGGTGTTCTTGGTAAACTCCCGTCAACGCAACATCGACTTCGGTCAGGTCAAGCACCGGATCGCCCGGCACCAGGGAGGCCGTGTGTCCGTCCGCTCCAAGACCAAGATGAGTGAGATCCAGCACCGGTGGCGAGCCTGCAATCTCCTCCAGCGTCCGGGCGTAACTCGCCGTCGCCGACTCGAGGTCCCGGTCTTCCACCGGCATCGCGTAAATCTGCTCAGGCCGCAGCGGCGCCTGTTCCAGCAGGCATTCCACCAGGTGCGTGAGGTTCCGTTCCGGATCCCCGGCGGGCGCTACCCGTTCGTCCACCTGAAAAACATGCACGTGTTTCCAGGGCACATCCTCACCGGACAGGATTCGCAGCATCTGCCACGGGGTGCGGCCGCCGCTGACCGCCATGACAAACTTGCCCCGCGTCATCACCGCCGAACGCGCCTCGGCAGCGATGGTTTTTGCCGCCTCCAACGCTACCATCTTGGGGTCGTCGAGCACCCGGATCTTCACGTCGCTCCCTTCATTTTCCGGTAGCGCCGGATGAGCTGGTTCGTCGAGCTGTCGTGCATGAGCCGGGGCGCCGCCTTGCTTTCGAGCTCGGGCACGATGCGCTGGGCCAGCGCCTTGCCCAATTCGACGCCCCATTGATCGAATGGATTGATGCTCCAGATGACGCCCTGGGTGAACACGATGTGCTCGTAAAGCGCGATGAGTTTTCCGAGAACCTCCGGCGTGAGCCGGCTGGCGAGGATTGTGTTGGAGGGACGGTTGCCTTCGAACATCCGATGCGGCACCAGCCAGTCCGCCGTGCCCTCGGCCTTGACCTCCGCGGCGGTCTTGCCGAACGCCAGCGCCTCGGCCTGGGCAAAGACGTTTGCCAGCAGCATGTCGTGATGACGGCCCAGCGGCGTGAGCGCACGGGCGAACGCGATGAAATCGCACGGAATCAACCGCGTGCCCTGGTGGATGAGCTGATAGAACGAATGCTGGCCGTTTGTGCCCGGCTCGCCCCAATAAACCGGGCTGGTGTCGTAATTAACCTGCTTCCCGTCCAGCGTGACATGCTTGCCGTTGCTCTCCATCGTCAATTGCTGCAGGTAGGCCGGGAAACGTTTTAAATAATTTTCGTAAGGCAGCACGGCCACCGTCTGCGCATCGAAAAAGTCGGTGTACCACACGGACAACAGACCCATGAGCACCGGCAGGTTTTTCCCGAACGGCGCGGTGCGGAAATGCTCGTCCATCTCGTGAAAACCGTCGAGCAGCGCGCGAAAATGCTTCGGGCCGATGGCCAGCATCGTCGAAAGCCCGATGGCCGAGTCCATCGAATAACGCCCGCCGACCCAATCCCAGAAACCGAACATGTTCGCCGTATCAATCCCGAACGCGGACACTTTTTCAGCGTTGGTCGAGACGGCGACAAAATGTTTCGCCACCGCCCGCTTGTTCCCGCCCAGGCCCTTCAACAGCCAGTCGCGGGCGCTTTCGGCGTTGGTGATGGTTTCCAGGGTCGTGAAGGTCTTCGAGGAAACGATGAACAGCGTCTCCGCCGGATTCAGGTCGCGGACCGCCTCGACAAAATCAATGCCGTCCACGTTCGACACAAAGCGAAACGTGAGGTCGCGCCGGCTGTAATGCTTGAGCGCCTCGTAGGCCATCACCGGCCCGAGGTCCGAGCCGCCGATGCCGATGTTGACGATGTTCCGAATGCGCCGGCCGGTATGGCCCTTCCACGCGCCGGTCCGGACGCGGTCGGCAAACTTCGCCATCTTGCCCAGCACCGCGTGGACATCCGGAACGACATTCTTCCCATCCACAAAAATCGTCGCATTCTTCGGCGCGCGCAATGCGACATGCAGGACGGCGCGGTTCTCGGTGACGTTGATTTTCTCGCCGCGAAACATCGCGTTGATGCGGTTGCGCAGGCCCGAGTCCGCGACAAGTTTCACGAGCAGTTTCAGTGTCTCGCCGGTGACCCGGTTCTTCGAGTAATCCAGAAATAGTCCGGCGGCCTCCACCGTCATCCTCTCGCCGCGTTTCGGGTCGGCGGCAAATAGTTGCCGTAGATGCAGACCCTTGATTTTCTTCTGATGGGCGGCCAGCGCCTTCCAGGCCGGCCTTTGGGTCAGCGGTTTGATCGTTGATTTCATTTTTGTGTTCTTTTTGTCTTCTTCCGGGCAAACGGCCGGGTGCCTTTGTGTCTGGCCGAACGTTTGATTTTCTTGGTCGCTTCCCGTCCGGCACCGGCTTTCTGCCACGCCCGGAATGCGCCGAGAAAGGCATTGGCGTTGTCTCCGGCCCGGCAGCCGTGCGGCAGGCCCTTCAGCTTGTGAATGTTGCCGCCGCCGAGCACCACGTCGTCGGGTTCGAGGGCGGCCACCAGCAGTTTCACCACATCGGCGACGTGTTTCCGCCATCGCTTCTTCCCATATTTTTTCAGCCCGCGAATCCCGACATAATCCTCGTATGTCGCCTTCCGGTACGGCAGATGGGCCAGTTCCATCGGCTCAACGACGCCGCCCACGATCATGGCCGTGCCGAAGCCGGTGCCCAAGCCGAGGAACAGCAGGTTGCCGCCCCGGTAGCTGCCCAAGGCCTGCATGGCGGCGTCGTTGAGAATTTTGACCCGCCGCCGGAACGCGGAATGAAAGTCAAAACCCACCCAGCCTTTCCCCAGGTTGAACGGTTCGGCAACCGGCCGGTTGTGCAGGACCAGTCCCGGGTAGCCGATGGTGACCACATCGTACTTCCAGTCTGCGGCGAATTTCTTGACCACGGCAATCAACCGGCGGGGCGTGAACTTTGGACCGGAATCAAATTGCCGGTGCTCTTTCTGGCCCGTGGCGAGAATTTTGACATGCGTTCCGCCAACATCAATGGCCAGCACATTCATAAATCAACCTCTTGCTTCTTAACTGTCGGCTGGCGCCGCTTCCGGACGCAAACCCGCACTGATGTTGCCAAGTTCAAACTGTTGGGCAAGTGCTTTCAGGCGCACTTGGCGCACAGCCATTCCCGGATCATCAGAATCTCAATCGCAATCTTTGGTTTGATCCACACCGGACAACGATTAAGATTATGAGTAGGAGCAGGATTCAGAATCAGGTACAAGGCTGAGTGCTGGTTCGTGGCTTGACCTGCTGGCCGGGTTCACGGATGCTCGCACGCCAAGCATGCAGTTGCCCAACATTATGAAATCAATATTCATCCTGGTGCTCGCGGCCGGTTTGCTCACCGGTTGTGGCGCTAAAAATGATCAATCATCCATGAACACCAATGTCAGCCCCACGTCCGACGCCGGAGAGGCTTTTCTCGCGGATAATGCGAAGAAGGATGGCGTCAAATCTGCCGCCAGCGGCCTGCAATACAAGGTGCTCAAGTCCGGCACCGGCGATTCCCCCAAAGCCACCGATACCGTCAAGGTGCATTACCAGGGCACCTTGATCGATGGGACGGTCTTTGACAGCTCGATCCAGCGCGGTCAACCCGCCGCCTTCCCGGTCAATGCCGTGATCCCGGGCTGGACCGAGGCCTTGCAAAGGATGAAAGTCGGTGACAAATGGCAGTTGTTCATCCCGGCCCGGCTCGCCTACGGGGACCGCAGCCCCGCCCCGACGATTCCGCCCAACAGTGTGTTGATCTTTGAGGTGGAACTGCTCGGGATAGAAAAGTGACTTGGCATTTGCCAGAAGGCAGTCGCGGAAAAGGCCAAAGTCTGATTAAGGGTTGAACCATCTTCGCCCGGCTTTGCTGCAACCATCAAGCCGCTGTTGACGGGCAGGCGTTCATTGGCGACCATTTGAACCATGAAACTGCCAAATCCAAGCACTTGGATTTTTGTTTTTCTAACGGGGTGCTGGCTTTTCACCGACGCCGCATTCGCCGGCCTCCAACCGTTCCCGCTCACCGCCGGCCAGCGGGGGACGGTCACCTGCCTGGAAAATCCCTCGATCAGCTACGACATTTATCTGCCGCCAGCCTATTCAACGAACGGCCCGCCGCTCCCGATCCTTTACACCTTGAATCCCAACGGCGGCGGCCTGGTGGCCAATTTCCAGACGGTTTGCGCCAGCTTGAACATCATCGTGGTGGGTGTCATGAGCTCCCAAAACGGCGCGACGCTCGATGTGATGTTGCGGGATTTCTATGCCGTCCCGCGCGACATCCGGCAACGGGTCCTCTTTGATCCCACCGCGCAAATGGTCTCCGGCTTTTCGGGCGGCGGTGAAAACGCCTACATCTTCTGCCGGTTCTGGGCCCAACACATATCCGGATTGTTTGCCATGAGCGGCTGGATGGGCAATACCTTAGGCCCTGACGCCACAGTGGTCTATTTCACCACCAGCCACGTTCAAACGAATCTGATCGTCGTCTGCACGACCGGCACCAGCGACGACATCACCCAAACGACGTTCCTCGGCCCGGACAGCAATTATCTGGCTTCCTGCGGTGCCATCGTCAAAGACGTGACGTTTCCCGGCCTGCATGCCATTCCGCCGGACTCGTTTAAAACCCCCGTCCTCAATTTCATTCTGAGTCGTCGGACTCCCGCAGGCCCCAATGATCAGGCGAACTCCCACGCCCAGGCCGACAACTGGCGTTCGCGCATCGCCTCCGGCCAGTCCGAAGCCGTCCTGCGGGAATGCGTCAACACCTTGATGAAGCAGCCCCGCACCTGGTTCGCCCTCGAAGCCCAGTTGGTCATGGACGATTTGATGACGAACTATGATTCGTTCCGCACGTTGAACGTTTCGAATCTTGCCCAAGGCGATTTCGCCTCCGACCTTTTCTTCTACGCCGCATTCGGGGCCGCCACCAATCACGACTGGCAGCGGTACGATGCCAATCTAAAGGCGTTGAACGGTGTCACCGGCACCAGCGGCGACCGGGCCGGCGATATTTATTATTTGCTGACCACTTACGGCTATACCGCCCCGCTGCTCCAAATGTCCACAGTTCCGGTCTCCGGCCAGGCCAACGTCTGGCTGCGGGAAGATGCGCCCGGTCTCAGCTATTCGCTCCAGTCCCTGTCGGACCTGGCCAGCGGTGGCTGGCTGGACATACCGTCATCGGCCGTGGACACCGGCACCATCTGGTCCGCCACGGTTGACGCGGACCCGGCAGCAGCCAGCGGATTCTACCGCGCCACCAGCGATCCTGTATTCGGCACCTCACCGCCTTGGCCGAACGGCATCTTCGTTCCTTGATTTCTTTCGCCCGCCATGAGATGTGTTGTCCGCATGGAGCAGACCGCCCCCGTCACCCGTCATCCGCCACTTGCCGCCCATGTCCCATAATCGCTATTTGATCATTATCATCCTGGGGGCGCTTTCCACCATCAGCCCGTTCGCCATCGACATGTATCTGCCGGCGTTTCCCCAGATCGCTGCCGCCCTCGACACCTCTACCGCCCGGGTTTCCCTTTCCATCGCCAGCTATTTTGCCGGACTGGCCGCGGGCCAGCTTTTTTACGGGCCCCTGCTGGATCGGTTTGGCCGCAAATTGCCGTTGTACGCCGGCTTGACCCTGTTCTTTGCCGCCTCCCTGCTCTGCCTGTTTTCACGCAGCGTCGAATGGCTCGTGGCCATGCGGTTCGTGCAGGCCCTGGGCGGATGCGCCGCCCAAGTCGCTTCCATGGCCATGGTGCGGGATTTTTTTCCGGTGCACGAAACCGCCAAAATCATCTCGCTGCTGATCTTAATCCTGGGCGCCTCACCGCTCCTGGCTCCCAGCGTCGGTGTCTTTGTGGCCGTGCATCTTGGGTGGCGATGGGTGTTCATCATCCTGGCCGCGTTCGTGGCCTTGATGCAGGCCGTTTCCTGGCGGCTATTGCCAGAAGGCCACCCGCCCGACCGCAGCGTCTCGCTCCGGCTTCGGCCCATCCTGCGCAATTACGCCATCGTCCTGAAAGAGCCGCAGTTCATCACCTATGCCCTCTCCGGCGCGTTCGCCTTTTCCGGACTGCTCGTCTATGTCGCCAGTTCCCCCATCATTTTCCTGGAAGTATTTCACGTCAGCCCGCAAAAGTTTGGCGCCATCTTTGCCGGACTGGCCGTCGGCTTCATCGGCAGCAACCAGATCAACGTCTTTTTGCTCCGGAAATTCTCCAGCGAACAGATTTATCGCGCCACGTTGCTGGTGGAATGTCCGGCGGCGTTGCTGCTGCTGGTGGGAACCGTCTGCGGCTGGTTCGGGCTGGGAGCCACGCTCGTGCTCCTGTTCATTGCGCTCGCCAGCCTTGGCCTGGCCTTTCCCAACGCGGCCGCGCTGTCACTCGTGCCCTTTGACCGGAACATCGGCAGCGCCTCCGCCATGCTCGGCTTTCTGCAAATTAGCATCTCCGGCCTTGCCTCCGCCAGCGTGGGCATTTTCGATTCCCATACGATGATGCCTGTGGCCCTGATTCTGGCCGCGACCTCATGGATTGGTTTCGCGATTCTGCTTGTCGGCAAACGCAGCATCCACGGCTTGCGTTACGTCGAGGAAAAAGACGCCAACCTCCTGCCACCCTGAAACGCCATCAGTCGCCACAACCTCATTACGTGCCGGCTTTGACGCGGCGTTCAACGTTCAGAAAGCTATGGCCCTAGGACGGCGCGATAAAACCTGAATGGATAACTCGCAGTATTGGAATCGGTAAAATTGAAGATTCCGACGGTGTTGGTCAAAATAGGCGTCCAGGCGGTAAAATTTGTGGTGGCCTGAATGATGTTGGTCTGGCCCCCGATGCCAAAAAGATGAAGATGGAATTGGCCGCCGACCGCTGGCAAAAAGCTGACCTGCGGTGTGTCGAAATTGATCTGGCTGTTCCAGCGCGCGAGGTTGAAAGCATTTTTATCCCCGGCCATGTGGAACGTTCCGCCGGCAAAAAGGTCGCTGCCCACAGCGCTCACCGCATCGACGGTTCCGCTGATCGCACCGGGAGTGGATGTGCCGCTGCCAAGCGCAAGCCAGTTGGTGCCGTCCCATCTGGCGATGTGATTGGCCGGGGTGCCACCCATGTTGGTGAACGAGCCGCCGGCGTAAAGGTTGTTGCCCAGCATCGTAAGGCCAAAAACGATGCCGTTTCCGACGACGCCGCTGCCGACGTTCGTCCAATTAATACCGTTCCACCTGGCAACCTTGCTCGCGGCCACGCCGCCCGCGTTGGTGAAATAGCCGCCCACGTAAAGGTTCGTGCCGCTGACGGCCATGCTGGTCACGTTGCTGTTCAAACCCGTTCCCATGATCCATCCGTAACCGCCATGGAACCAAATGATGTTTCCGCAATTCGTCGCGGTGAAGGGCAGAACATTGGGATCGAACTGGCTGAAGCCGGCGATAAGGCCGCCGAGATAGACGTTGGTGCCCTGAAACGCGATCGCGTCATAGCCCACCGGGTCGGAAAGCGGCACGGCAAAAAAGGTGTTGGTGGTGAAAACGATTACATTGTTCCAATTCGTCCCGTCCCAGCGATTGAAATATGGCGAGCCATATTGTGTGCCGGTGAAATAACTGCCGCAGGCGTAAACGCCGTTGCTGTTGACGGCCGAGGCAAAGACCTGCCCGCCGGCGCTGCCGAGCGAAGCCCAATTGGTTCCATTCCAAACCCCAAAATATGGCAACGCGGTCCCGTCCCCGGTGGCGGTGAAGGTGCCGCCTGCGTACACGAGGTTGTTGGATACCGCAATCGCATCCACTGTCCCATTCAATCCGGCTCCCAACGGCCACCAATTGGTGCCGTCCCAGCGCGCGATATTGACGGGATTGGCCGAGCCGGCCCAGAGGAATGCCCCGCCTGCATACAAATTTGTGCCGTCATTGGCCAACACCCGGACGCCGCCCGATACTCCGTTGATTTGACCGGGTATGCCAATCGGACTCCAATTCGCGCCGTCCCAGGCAGCGATGCCGTTGGCCAGTTTATTTCCCGCTGCCAGAAAGAGGCCGCCGACATATACATTCGTGCCAGTGCTGACGATGCGCTCACCGGTCGAACTGATACCGCCCTTGGCGCCGTCCCAGGATGTGCCGTTCCAAACCGCAAAATTCGTCAACTTCAGCCCGCCGGCATTGGTGAATATGCCGGCGGCACAAATCGAACCGTTCAAAACACCGAGGGTGGTCACACCGCTGCCGGTTCCGGTCAGACCGCTGCCGACGCTGTTCCAATTCGCACCATCCCAACGCGCAATATTTGTGGCCGGCGTGGAGCCGGCTTGCGCAAAGACGCCACCGGCATAAACGGAACTCCCGTTGACGGCCACGGAGTAAACAATGGTTGAACCGGCCACGCCAACGCCGCCGCCGACCTGCGACCAACTGGAGCCGTTCCAGACGGCCATGTTGGTGACAAACTGCGAGCCGGCGTTCGTAAACAATCCGCCGGCGTAAATCAATCCACCCTGGATGGCGATGCTTTCGACCGTTCCACCCGGCTTGCCAACGCCGGTGCCCATGGCGTGCCACGTACTGCCGTCGAAATAACCGATATTCGTCATCACCACGCCTTGTCCATCCATATTTGTAAAGGCGCCTGCCGCATAAAGATTGCCGCCGTTGACCGCCAGCGACAAGACCGTGCCGGTCAATCCAACGCTGCTCCAGCTGGTTCCATCCCATTTGGCCAGCGTGCCGAGCGGAGTGCCGTTGATGGTGTTGAAGGAACCGCCGGCGTAAAGCGTGTCGCCGACGAAGGCCAGGTCGTGAATTTCCGGAGCGACGGTGCCGGTAAACAGCGCCAGCGCTGACCACTGCAATCCGTCCCAAACTTCCAGCGCCGCGTTGGTTGTGCTTCCCACGGTCACAGAGCCGCCGGCGTAAAGTTTTCCGTTATGAACCCCGATGGCGAAAATCGCGTTGGTTGTGCCCGGCCAGTTGAACTGCGAGTCCCAATGTTCATCACCCGAAGCGCCCCGGGCGGGAACGGAAAAGAAGAAGCCAGCGGCAATGGCCGCAAAGGAAACGAGGAAGGTGGTTTTCATGGTTCAAAGGTTTGGTTTGCCGCGATTTTCAAGGACGGAAAGTTGCATAACAAGCTCAAATTTAAACCTGTGGTTACGCTTATGTTACATTGCCTCATGCGTCACCCCAACGCTGTCCGCCAAATCGAGGCCAGCCCAGTCAGTGAAGATCTGTGCTGCGCCAGGTCTTCGCTCTGGCCCAAGCTGCCGGTGGCGCTCAATGCCAGTGAGCTAATGAGCGTTTGGTAACGCTCAACGATCCGGCCGAAAGCTGGCCTTTGCCATTGCGGAACCGGCCAGATACGTCACGCTAATCGCGCCAATCTTGCGTCAAGGCGATGGTTCTGATTGGGAAGTTGGATGTTGTCTTACCAGTGCCACAATGGTCCAAACACCCCAAAAACCATCAATTTGATCAAATTTTGCCCAAGCACCCAAAAACCTGTGATCCGCAATATCGTCAAAATTAACAGTTTTTAAGCTCGGAATTGGATTTTGACGGTAATGTTGCGGCGTTTTCTTACCATCTCACGGCGTTTGACGGTAATAACCGAGAATTTCAAACTCTGTGTTTATAAGCAAAGCATTCGTGTTTGCAAACAAAGAGGCTGTGTTGATAAACACGAAGCCTGTGTTTGCAAGCAAAGTGACCGTGTTCGCAAACAAAATCACCGTGTTTATAAACAGCGTAATCGTGTTGATAAGCAAAACAACCGTGTTTGCAAACAGTGTGATTGTGTTTGCAAGCAGAACGGCTGTGTTTGTAAACAGAGTAACCGTGTTTATAAGCAAAGCGACCGGGTTTGCAAATTGGACGGCTGGGTTTGCAAACAAATTAAAAGAATGAGTCTCGTCACCTTGTCTCCTACAAAATGATGGTAGGGACCATCGCGCTGCGATGTCCCCGCTGGCGCTTCCCTGATTTTGGGCCAGCGGAACGGGGAGCTGTCCGGCACGGACGGGAATGCGCCGGACAGCGGACGGCGCAGCGCGCCAGTCCCTACCTTGCCGACGGTAGGGCGGGCAGTCCTCTGCACGCCGGGCGTGGATTGCAACCGAACGGCGCGCACGGAGTGACGCGCCCTACCTTGGTCTGCAATTCCGCACGCCGCACGCCGCATTCCGAAATCATCGGCTGACGGGCACGTGCAAATGGTGGCTCTGCCGCAGGCAGTGGGGAATGGCCGGGCAAGCTGCGGAGCAGCGACCGATAATAGCCCACGACGTCAGTGTGGGTTTAGGTGGCAGAATGCATTTAGCCCCGGAGAGGGCGAAAGAATATTTGTCCGTTGGTTTTCTGCCGCCCCATCCGGGGCTTGAATCTTTCACGAACGATTAACCCACGGTTGACACCGTGGGCTACTTTCTGCCGCACCTCCGGTGCTACAAACCCAACCCATCGCGGAAATCTTGTTTATGGAGAAGCTTGGCGAGATTGGCCAGGGTGTGCACATGCTTTTGGAATTCGCCCTGCGGCACGAGAAATAGCATCACCAAATTAACCGGTTTGCCGTCCAACGCGTCGAATTGAACTCCTTTTCGCGAACGCCCAATCGCCCCGACCACTTCACCAACCAAATCGGAGGAAGCGTGCGGTATGGCGATGCCGAAGCCGATGCCCGTGGACATGGATTTCTCACGCTTTTTGACACTCTCCGCAATGGCGTCCCGGTGCTCGGCCTTGATCTTGTGATGAACCACGAGCTGGTTGATCAATTCGTCAATGGCCTCCCACCGGTTTTGTGCGAGCAGGTCAATGACGATTGGCTCTGGACCCAAAAATCGTTTAAATCCATAATTTGACAGTCGCGAATTTCCAGCTTCCGCATTCCGAAATCATCGTCTGGCTGGCACTCCGCAAGGAATGGTGGCCCACCGCAAGGTGCGGGTCTGGGGAATGGCTCGAATCCCGGAACTAAAGCGTAGGTGACGACTTGAGGAGTCTCTTACTAAAACCCGCAATAACACACCGGTGTTCACCCCATTGTGAGACGCCCGCCCGCACCCTAAGGTCATCTATGATCAAAACAAAAAATTTGCGGTTATATGCCCTGGCAATCGTGGCCGGAGGATCAGGATTGTTCTCCGGCTGTGTCGTTGCGCCAAATGGACAGGTGGTGGGGGTTTGGCCCTTCGTGGTGGTGGCTCCGCAACCAGTGGTCTATGCGGCACCACCCCCGGTAGTCTATGCCGGCCCGGTAATGGTTCCTGACAGTTACGTCTGGGATGGTTACGAATATGACTGGAACGATTCATGGCTGGGGTATAAACGTCTTGCCGGCGGGTAAAAACAAGGATCAAACATGTTCGTTTGAGTTGAAAGGCCTCATTTTAGGCCTTTTTTGGTCCAAAAATGAATTGCTTTGAACCAAAGGTGAAGTGTTTTCACCCAGAATGAATCATTTTGACTGAAAAATGAATCGTTTTCATCAATTTATGAAGTCATTTGGACCTGTTAAGGGTGAATTGTCCCGGCATAATTGGGAAAACCTTTTAAATGGTCGAGGAAATGCCTGCCGGAATGAAAATTTGGGTCTAAATGGGTGGCTGGCGGCAAAGGGTGGCCCGGCCTCAGGCAGTGGCACGACGCAAGTAGCATGGATTCCATTCTGCATTCAAAATTCCAAATTCCGAATTTGAAACGGCCCACCGCAAGGTGCGGGTCTGGGGAATGGCTCGAAGCCCGGCGCTGAATTATTTTGTTTCGACGCTCGCCCTCACCTGTTTCCTCTCCCCCGAGGAGAGGATTTTAGCGGCCACGGTTTCGCTGGCTTGAATGATTGTCCTAACTAACCAACGTCCGGTTTTGCGAAAGACGCGGGGAACGTGATAGCCCTCTCCTCGGAGGAGAGGGTTGGGTGAGGACGGGCGTTAAAACTAATTTGCAGAATGAAGTTTGGCCGGCAATTCCGCACGCCGCACGCCGCATTCCGAAAGCATCGGCTGACGGGCACGCTGCAAGACGCTGGGGAATGGCGGGGCAACGAATCTTGGCGCTAATCGTCCTAGGAGAGAACCTGATGAGCCTCTCACCGAAAACCGCCTAACCTATTATGAAATAAAACCCGTCACCTCGTCTCCAACATCCGAATGATCATGTGTATATATTAAATGCGGCGTTTGTGTCGTTTTGGATGCTTTTTGGCTCGCATCGGACGCAACTGTCTCAACATTTCCTTAACCGGATATCTACGATACGGGCCACTAGGAAACGCCGCAGATGACTTCCTTAACCGCTTTGCAAGTTCTTCGTCAGACCAAACGTTTTTTGCGTAAAATGCGACCACGAGGGAGGCATAATACCCGTGGTGGAAATCGTCTTTTGTTGGACGAATAGCGAAGGTTTTAATTTTTTTTACCTGATTACTCGTTAAAATTGGATTCCAAATCTTACGATCCATTCCACCTAGTGTCCAAAGAACGATTGCGGTATTATTTGCCAATTGTTTATTAGACGATTCTAGCCAATTCCTTAGCATTTTATCGAGAGTGGCTTCTTGTGGTCTATATTTTGCCCCGCTATAATACATGCTCAATGCCATAGCCCACGTTGCCGCACCCTGAACAGCAATCGAATTGTGAAAAAGTCTTTTTTCCAAATGGTCAAAATAACGTTGGTTTTGTAATTCAACAAAATTGGGATCTGCGGCACACACTCTCGGGCTTGTTCAAGCAATTCAAGTAATTCTTTCTCTGTTGCCGTCTGCTTTCCTGCCCGCATTAGTTGAAACGCAACACAGGCAAGTTGCGGAATTGCTTCTTTTAAGCTTAGCGGGTCATGGCCTTTGATATTCCATGTATCTAGAAGAACCTCAACGGCGCGTCCGTAAAGGCTAACTCGATCAGGAGGAAGGCGTCCTGCACCATGCTTTACAACTAGCAACATAGTAAGAAGCAATGGATTTTCAGCCAATCGGTGCAAGGAAGCGTTCCGAATAATATGGTTTGCTACTTCTTCCGTTTCCGAAACAGACTCCGGCGAATCTCCGCTCATAAGTTTTCGCCAATAATCGCACAATAGCATAATAGCATCGTCTTCTAACGAAGCAACGCGTTTGCGGACGCAAAACCGTGAAATACACGGTGCCACAAGGCTAAATCCTGCTTCTCGGCTTGTTACGACAAGGCGTGTGCGCTTGTAGTCTTGTAAAAATGATTCTAAATGATCTACGAAGGTTGTTCTGTCAGCATCGTCATGAATTTCATCAAGGCCATCAATAAGAAGAAGAGCACGCCCTTTCCTGAAAAGTGGAATCAACGCATCTCTAAGACCTACTAGCTCTGTTTGACCTGTTATATCAGGCAAGTTCTGTAGAAGGGTCAGGATTGGACTGCGAATATGTTCACGCCATTCCCTACATCGAATTAGAACCGGAACAAGCTCAAATGGCGGCAACGAATCTTTGCTGGACTGGCGGCGATGCGGATCAGAATAAGCAACAACAAGACGCTTGAGCAGTAGGGTTTTTCCGCCTCCTGGCAACGCGAGGAGCGCTAGTCGCCTATGTTTGGCAAACACCTTCCCGAAAGCAATTGGCTTGTTGTTTTTTTCTCTCCACTTACGCAGTATTTCTTCAGCTTTAGGATCGTCTTTTGATATGTCTGGTGGACATCCAAGAACCTTCAACGGAACAAATAGACGTTCAAGGTCAAATCGTCGCTGCCCAATCTCCATATCAGCTCTCACACCTTCAATTGTCATCTGGCCACAGTCCTTAACTAAGAATGAGCGGTATCGCCGCAATAGATTTGTGTGTTCTAGATTAGTGCTTTCTAGCTTTGCTTGCGCGTTGTTATTTATTTTTACAACACCATTGGCTTGGAAGTTTCTAGTTAGGAACTTTGGAAGGTCTCCGTAATTTGCCCCGTAATTTAGCGGTTCCACAAATCCACGCCATGTGACATCAGTATGGCGAATTGAAACTTGGTCTTGGCTAACAAGAGCTAGTGCTGAGGTGAAGCGCTCTTCATTTTTGCCCTGAGCCAACTGATCAAACAAGAAAAGTTTGGATCTGCAAATGTGTCTCCACATCCAACAAACAGGAGCCGCTTAAACGAACCCAAGCTTCGTTGAATAAGATCACGCAAATCATTCGAGCGAGTTGTTTCATAGTCGCGTAGGCCAAGGATACAGCTTGCTGGCACATCCCAAGATCCGTGCAGGTGAAGTATTCCGGCACTTTCGCGGCGCATCCATTCGGTAACTCTTGGTGTATCGCTGATATTGACTGTGTTGAGCCCGGTAACTTCTTCTAATAATCTGTCATAATTCAAAGTGCAAAGCGGAACACCAGCGTTTTGAAGTGTTCGCAACGCTTGTTTCATATCCTCGTTAGTTGCTCGAACGTGCTTGAAATTTATTTCAAGCCAACGTGCGTAAAGGTCGTCGTTAGGCGATGAAAGTTTATGCGTTATAAATTCAGCTGCGCCGAGTAAATCTGCTATGTCTGGAGAATCCAAGTGTGGTATCCATATGCTCAATTGAGACGGAGTAATTAAAGCTTTTTTTAGCGCATACTCGAATCCGTTTTGAATAAGCCCCTTCCAAGACAAAGTAGGAATTTTTCCATTCGTTAAAGCTATACTAACGCCGGTTCCAATAACTACGACGAGTTCATTTTTGGACGCAGATTCCTTAATACGTGTTATATCCTCAGCTCCTGCCGGAATCGAGCCAGCATATCTAGAAGGGGAACCTTTTGATGTTTTATTTGCGGTCTTCATGTTTACACGTTTAAAATGAGTATGAAATTTAAAAATCTATTTATTATTTCATCGCCCCTTTTGGCGACTGAGTAGCAGCAACCAGTTGCCCCAGCAGTTCGGAGTTGCGCGGGATGAGCGTGATGGCGGCGTCGCCGGCGATAATGTTTTGCGTTTCCAGCACGTTGAACAGGGCGTGTGAGATGTCCGGGTCCTGCGAAATCTTTTTCAACGCCAGCCCCACAATCTGCGGGCGCATGGCGGCGGCCTTGGCAAACTCGATGGCCGCCTGCTGTTCGGCCGTGCTGGCGATGATGTTCACCTGGTTGGTGCCGTCCTGCTTGATGGCGGAGGTGACCTGTCGCAGCCGGTTCACGACTTTTTCCTCGATCTGCTTGATCATGCCCTCGTCGCGGAAATGCACCTTGCGGATATAGACGGAGCCGAGGCTGTAACCCCATTCCTGCGAGAGCGGGGAGACTTCCTTGCGCACGGTCAGGCTCATGGGATGGCGGTCCTGCAACATGTCGGCGAGTTTCATGTTGCTGAGGCAGCGGACGGTGGAGTTGCCCACGTTGGCGGCGAGGGAGCCGCGCGGGTCGGCGTTCTTGAACAGGTAGGCCACGGGGTCGCTCACGACCATCTCATACCAGATGCCGATGCCCATGGGCGCGCCTTCCTCGGAATTGACGGGCGTGCTGCGGATGTATTCCTGGTCCAGCCGCAGGTCGAGCGTGTGGCATTTGCCGAGGAAGTTCACGAGCGGCGCCTTGATGCCGAGCTTGAAGATGAGCAGGTGCAGCCCCGGCTCGTCAATCACGGTCACGACTTTGCCGAACAGCATATACACCTTGCACGTCCGTTCCTCCACGATGGTGTAAAAGCCGAACAGCCGCACGAACCCGAAGAACACCGGCACGAGGATGAACATGCCGATGAACGTGATGACGGCCGCGATGAAGAAATGCGCGATGGGTGAGGACAGGGGATTATCATTCATGGCTGGCCTCCGGTTGGTAGGGCGGGCAGTCCACTGGCCGCCGAACGCATGAGTTGCCGAGTGGCGGCGCGCACGGAGTGACGCGCCCTACCAGCTTTGTAAAAGGCATAATTCCTTTATTCATGGCTGGCCTCCAGAATTACGGTCTTGGCTTCGCTGTAGAGTTTTAATCGGACATTGCGGACGTATGCGTCCAGCGCGCCGGCGCTGTTCGCCTTCAAATCGGTCAACTGGTCGGCCAGCGCGACAATCGGCTGCACCTCGGCCTGCGCCTTGAGCGTCTCGATTTCCACGGCGCGTTTGGATTGGACGATCTTCTGGTCGGCGCTCGCCTGCGAGAGACTGATGCTGGAGGAGACCTCGTTGTAAGCCGTGTTGATGGCGGCTAGCGCGGATTCGACCTCCGGCGGCGGGTCAATACCGGTGATGAGCGAGGCGTCCAGCGCAATGCCGTAGCGCGCGGCGGACCCGGCGCATTCCTTGTCCATGTGGTCGTTGATATCGGACAGGTTCTTCCGGAGGTCGTTGATGGAAATGCCGGTGACGGCGGTCGCGGCGAGATTGTGCAGCGCCTGGGGATCGCCGGTCCTGGCATTGGCGGGCGCCTCGAAGTTGGCGATGCGTTCGCGCAGCACGGAGACGAAATAGCCCATGACGTGGACGATGGGATGTTTGACGCCAAAGAGGTAGGCGTAGAGATTCCGCTCGGAGACGTGCCAGCGGATCTGGCCCTTGAGGCCGGTGTTGAGCTGGTCCTTGGTGACGGCTTCGAGCATGGTGCCCTGGTTGTTGGCGTCGGCATTCTCCGGGTCGGTGGCCATGTTCATGGTCTGCGTGGCGACGGAAATTTTATAGACCTTTTCCCACGGCCACTTGAAGTAGGGTCCGCCCGGCGGGATGACGCGCACCTGCGGATAGTTGTAGCGCTCCTTTTCCTCGTCGTTCAGCGTGGCGGCGATGGGGTCCTGCAAGGTCATGGCGGTGCCCACGCGTTCGGCGCGGCCGAAGCTGGTCTTCACGGCGCGTTCGTTCTGGTTGACGGTGTAAAAGCCGGCGGCGAGATAACGGACGAGGAACCACGCGATGAAACCGATGACAAAGCCGGAGAATATAGAGCCCATAATCTTGATTGAGTCTGGCAGCTAATACGCCTGCGTGGAAAAATTAACAAGCAAAAAGCCGACGCAGACAGGGGCGCGGCGCGGATTGAAACCCATTGAATGAAACAATGGCGGGAGCTAAAAAATCAATTACCACCTTTGTCCACGGATTGATAGCATAAGGGCATGAATACAGCCCTGCGGTGGTCGGCAAGGATATTGAGCATCCTTGCACTTGGAATCCTGCTCATGTTCGCCTTTGGCGAGGGATTGAACCTGTCGCATTTCACCGCGCGGGAGCTGCTCTTGTTTTTGTTCTTCCCGCTCGGTGTCTGCGTGGGGATGGTGGTGGCCTGGTGGCGGGAAGGTTTGGGCGGCGGCATCACGGTGGGGAGCCTGGCGGCCTTTTATCTGGCGGATCGCCTCGTGTCGTCAAGTTATCCGCGGGGATGGGCTTTTGCGGCGCTGGCCCTGCCGGGCTTCCTGTTCCTGCTGTGCCGGCTACGGACACATAAGACCGAGGGAAAATGAAAGCCAAAGCATCCAACCATGGTGAGGGGTGACATACTCCGATGATTCGGTCACGCGTGCTATTTCGCAGCCGGAGCATTCGTTGATACCGACCCTCCGACTACAATCAATTGATTGGTATTTTCCAGTGCGATTTCCGGTTTGTCATGAAACTTTTTCACGTGGCCCTGAATTTCCACCGATTTTCCCTTCAGCAACTTCACGTCCCCAAAATCATTGGTGTATTGCGACTGGATTACGGCGGTAAATGGTGAATTGGGGAATGGCTGATCCAGGTTGATAAAAACGATGGTCGGACGAACGGTGACCTGGGCGACAGTCCCGGTAACAATCAGGTCCTCGTCATAATGTTTGGCGGCATCGGCGGTGCCGATTTTTACCGGGGCGATGTTGTTGTTCGGGCCGGCCCAGGCCAAAACCGCCGTCAGGGTGAACATCGCGCCAACGGCCAAAATCTTCGTCATGCCGTAATTGGAATCTGAGCCCGATCATTCGGCAATCAAATTCTCCTGGAAAGCACTGGCATCGCGAGGCCACGCTTCCGGGCTTCATCAGGTTCCGACGGTTACGAATAATTGCCCCTGCCCGTCCACAAACACGGGGAGATGGGGCAGGTCGCGCCTGGCCGGACCCAGCGTGACCTTGCCGGCGGGGTCAAAGGTCGAGCCGTGGCATTTGCAGTAAAACGAGTGATCGGATTCGGCAGCCAGCTTGCATTTCCGGTGCGTGCAGACGGCGGATAGCGCAATCAGTTTGTCCCCGTTTCGAATCAAAAAAAATCCCTGGTCGCGAAAGCCCGAATAGACGCCATCGGCGGCATAATTGCCGGCCGGCCCCGCATTCACCACCCGTGATTGGCGGGGACCGGCTGCAACACCATCATCGCCGGAGCGGCAGCCGGCGGCCAGCCCCGCCGCCGCCAGCATCAGGAATTGTCTCCGGTTCATGTCCATGAGTCATATTCCCCGGAAAACTGTTTTCGCGTCACGCTTTAAAATTCGAACACCAGGCTGACGACAAAACCCCAATGCAAGTCCTCGCGCGCGCCTTCGTCAATGGGGAAGACAAATCCGATTCCCGGCCGGGGCTGGATGGAGCCGATGGGATTGAGGTTGAGCCGGAAGCCCAGATTGCCAACGAGGCGGTTGTGGCCGGGATCATCGTGGTTGAGCTGGGTTTCACCGGTCAATTCGAACACCGGAATGATTTTTTGAACCCCGGGCAGCCGGAATTGTTCAGGCGGAATTGTATAACCAAAAACGAAGCCGTATTCGAACGCCTGCAAGCCGCCATCATCCCCGCCGCCAAACAGCGTGGACCAGCCCACGATGGATTGCAGGGTAAAATGATCGCCCAGTTTCAAATCATCGAAGAGCTTGGGAACGAGCTCGGTGTTTTTGCTGACCGCCGAATTCACCGGGATGCCGACTTCAATGGCGGTCCCCAGGGTGGAATCCACGAATCCATCCCCCGAGACGAATTGCTGGAGCGGATAGCGCGCGCCCACATCAATGTTGCCGAAGCCCTGCAAGGTCTGGCCGTCCGCCGAATCGCGTTCGTAGGGAACTTCCAGTTCCAGCGTCAGCAGGCCGATGCCTTTCTCCACCTCGGCGGTGACCACGTCGCTGTGAGCACTGGATCTGCCGGTATGCAGCCAGTCCACGCGGGCTTCGTTATCCTCCGCGTCCGAGTCATCCACCAGAAACGGCTCGGGAAATACGCCCTGGCCATAATCGCTGCGATGATCCAGCCAGTCAAAAAGACCATAGCGGGCGCCGGGCGCGGGCGGGGATGATGGATCGGCGGACGGAGCAGGCGCGTCCGCTTCCCCTGCCCTGACAGCGGCAGGAACGGATTCCATTGCAAGCAAACAGAGACAAACGATAATCAGAATATTTTTCATGGCGGTAAAAATAGCCGGCAACGAAAAATTCCGCTGTCGCTGGTTTGCTATTTATTGACGGTGCCTTGCGTTGGAATTTGCCCTGCTAATTCATGGGCGACAAGATGTTTGCCCGTTCCAATAAAACCGGCACACTGCCGCCGTGCCCAGAACGGCAAAACAATCAATCGAAACCAGCAACCGCACCGAGCCAGGTGCCGCGCAGGTCTTCACCGAACGTCCGGTGTGGCACGCGGTCGGCGACGGTTGGCGGCATTTGCATGGCAGTGTGCATGGCGGGGGACTGAGTTTTGAGTGGCACGATTTCAAAACCGGCGGAAAACTTGACTGGGGCAAAAGCTTCCATCCCGGCAGCATCGAAGTTTGCCTGAATCTCGAAGGCCAGGGACAGGTTGCGTCCAACCACCAGGAGGCGATGTTCAACCCCCTGACGGCCGGATTTTACCGGCGCGGGGAACAACCGTTGCAGGCGATACGCCAGCCCCAGCAGCGGCACCGGTTTCTGACCGTTGAAATGTCGTTTGATTTTTTACGGCGGCATTTGGGGGATTTCATCACCTCGCTGCATCCGCTGGTGAGCAGCGTGGTGGCCGGGCAATCCGAAGAGTCCGCCGTTGCACCGACGGCACGGTTGACCAGCCGGCAGCAACAATTGCTGGCGAGTCTGCGCGAGGCGCCGGTGCTGGCCCTGGCGCAGGCGGTCTGGTACCGGGCCAAGGCGCTGGAGGTGGCGGCGGAATTGTTTTTCATCGCCCCGGGCCAGCAGGAATTATTCTGCCAGCGGCAACAAAGGCTCGCTGCCGAGCGGGTGGAGAAAGTCATCGGGCTGCTGCGCAGGGATTTGTCAAATCCACCGAGTCTTGAAGATCTTGGCCGGCTGGCCGGTTGCAGTCCGTTTCATTTGAGCCGGACATTTTCGGCAGCCACGGGCCTGACGATTCCGCAATACACGCGGCAGTTGCGCATGGAACGGGCGGCGGAATTGTTGCGCTCAGGCAGGTTCAACGTCAGTGAAGCGGCGGTGGAGGTGGGTTATTCGAGTCTAAGCCATTTCAGCCAGGTGTTTCACGAGACGTTTGGCTATTGCCCGGGACTGTATCCGTTGCGCACGCCCACGCAAAAGAAAGGACTGGAATAGGCCAGAGCCGGCTTCAGCACGGCAGGAAATATTCCACCATCGGGTCGCCAGCCCTTGCCGGCCCGACCCGCATCGGCTCCACCAGCAATCATCCGATCACTTTGACAAAATCCGTCAATTTCTTGCCGGTATAGAAATTGATCCAATGGCCGGCCGCGTCAACATAAGCCAGACAATTGAATTCCCTGCACTGAACCCACACCAGGAGCAGGCCGGTTTTTACCAGCCCGCTGGTGGCTTTCGTGAATAAATGGACTCGGTTTCTCATTGTAATTATAGATTCATAGCATGGACGCAGTCTTACATCAAAAAGTAACAATCATTATAAAGAAACTGAGCGGAAGTGATCTGGTCGTCGCCGGCTTAAATGAATTCTTTGTCATAATACAAAAACCCATTGATTAATCATGGGAGAAGTGGATTAAATGGGGCCAACACACCATTCAAACCTATGAAAACTCTGTTTCGCATCCTGTCCGTGGCGGCAATCGGCCTGTTGGCCGCCCAAGTTCCCGCCCAAAGCGGCACCCCTTACAAGGTGCTCGATACCACCCAGCTCATGGGCAACGGCGGCATTGATTATGTCTATGCCGACAACGATGGCCGGCGCGTTTATGTGCCGCGAGGTGGAAACACCTTTGTGTTCGATCTGGACAGCCACAAATATATCGGCGCCATCACCAACATCGGCGGCCACGGCGTGGCGATCGACACCAAAACGCATCACGGCTTCAGCAGCGCCGGCAAGATCGGCATGTTCGACACGGAAACCATGCAGAAGATCAAGGACATCGACGTTCAAGGCCGGCCCGACGGCATTCTGTTGGAGCCATTGACGGACAGGGTCTATGTTTTCAGCCATCAGGCACCCAGCATCACGGTGATTGATCCCAAGGATGGCACCGTGACCGGCACGATTGATGTCGGCGGCGCAATGGAACAGGCCCAAAGCGACGGGCAGGGAAAATTGTATGTGGATGTCGAAAACGAAAAGAAGATCGCCGTCGTGGATGTCAAGACACTCAAGGTCATCACCAAGTACGATCTCGGCGATGGCGCCGGAGAACCAGGCGGGCTTGGCCTGGACGCGAAGAACCATATCCTGTTCGCCATGTGCGCAGACCCCAGTGTCTGCGTGGTGATGAATGCCGACAACGGCAAGGTGCTGGCCACCCTGCCCCTCGGCAACGGAACGGACGGTGGCGGATTCAACCCCGCCACAATGGAAGCGTGGAGTTCACAGCGCGACGGTACCCTCACCATCATCAAGGAAAGCAGTCCGATGAATTTCGCGGTGGAACAGACCCTGCAAACCAGGGCGGGCTGCAAAACCTCATCACTTGACACGAAGAACAACCGGATTGTGTTGGTCTGCACCGAACGCGCTCCCCAAGCGGCCCCAGCCACGCCCACACCTGCACCGGCCCCGGAAACCAACACGCCCGCCGGTGAACGGCGGCGCGGCGGAGGGGGACGCGGCGGCCCCGGAAACCTCGACGTGTTGTGGGTTGGCCGCTGATTTGACGATGCTTCGCCGCAGGCTGCGAGTTGATGGTTGCGCAGGTTCGCGTCAGGACCGTGGGGATATTGGCCGGCCAAGTGTTTGTTATCCAATTACTTTGACGAAGTCAGTTATTTTGTGGCCGGTATAAAAGTTGATCCATTGATCGGTTGCATCGGTGTAAGCCAAACAGCAGTATCCTTTGCATTGAACCCATACCAGTACCATGCCCGTTCGAGCCACTCCCCCAGTTTGTTCGTTTTTTGACTGAATTTGAGCGTCAGCCTTCATTGGAATGTTTTCAATCTAATCCGTTTGTTTCTTCCGTGCAAGGGGCCCATGGATTTATCAAAACCACATTCAATGATGCTCAGCACAATGAGGTAAACTATTCAAAAGGCGGCCTTTATGTTTCCCCGGTCAATTCATGCAAGTTAAATGCGTGAAAATTTCACGCGCAATGCGTGAATCTCACGCGCGGTTTCGCCCTACAAAATGACTGCGACTTCAATTTTATATCGGGATTTTGAAAAATAATTTGTTGGCATCGGTGTTGCTAGTCGGAATTTGGAGCCCGGGTGATAGTACGTCTGATTTCGGTAATTTTGACGGCCTGTCATTCATTGAACAAAACAAAAAACCAAGAACCAACCTATTGAACGTATGAAAAGAATTCTGAAGCAAAAAAAGGCCTTCACGCTGATCGAACTGCTGGTCGTGATCGCAATCATCGCCATTTTGGCCGCGCTCTTGTTGCCGGCGCTGGCCGCTGCCAAACGCAAAGCGCAACGCATCAATTGCGTCAGCAACCTCAAGCAGGTCGGCATTGCCTTCCGGCTCTGGGAAGGGGACAACCAGGACCGTTATCCCATGGCCGTTAGCACCCAGTACAGCGGCGCCAATG